>WNGJ01033658.1_pt1 | contig 11005 bp, 6 predicted proteins | sample 5400611 | NCBI WGS metagenome assembly WNGJ01 (sample SAMN13153375, study PRJNA577476) | soil metagenome | isolation source: 40 cm soil or saprolite under Garry oak tree replicate 1 | place: USA:California | collected 2016-06-15 | reverse complement strand
CTGCCCGCGGCGCGCTGGGTCCGCTTCGTGCGAAGCTCGGTCGCTTCCGGGCGCATCATCCGCATCGCGGCGCCCGAGGGCGCGATGGTTCTCACCGCCGCTGATATGACGGCGGTGGAGCCGATCCGGCCGATGTTGCACAAGTTCAATTACGTGCCGATCTGCCAGCCGGTACTGGCGCGCGATGTCGTGCGGTTCGTCGGCGAGCCGATCGCTGCGGTGGTCTCGCCGACGCAGGAAGAGGCCGAGGACATTGCCGATCGTGTCGAGGTCGACATCGAAGAGAGGCCGGCGGTGGTCGGCGCGGCTGCCGCGCTCGCGCACGGCGCACCGCTCGTCCACGCCGAAGCCGCCGGAAACGTCGTCGTCGAAGGGAGGCTGAAGACGCCGGAATTCGACGCCACGGTGGGGCGTGCAAATCGGCGCATCAAGCTCGACATCCGCTCGCATCGGCAGAACGCGCTGCCGATGGAGCCGCGCGCCGCGCATGCGGTCTGGGACGCCACGAGCGGGCGCGTCACCCTCACCTGCGCGACGCAGATGCCGCACGGCGTGCGAACGATCATTGCCGATCTGATCGGAATGCCGGAATCGGATCTGCGGGTGATCGCGCCGGACGTCGGCGGCGGGTTTGGGCAAAAGATGTCGCTGGCGGCGGAATTCGTTGTCGTGACCTGGCTCGCGCGCAAGCTCAAGACGTCGGTGGCATGGGTCGAGGACCGGCGCGAGAATCTCGTCGCCTGCTTCCACAGCCGCGATCAATCGATCTCGCTCGAGGGCGCGTTCGATGCCGACTGCGTCTCGCGCGGCGTCCTGACCAACACCTGCCCGATGGCGCCCTACCGCGGCGTCTCGCGTCCGGTGATCACGTTCGCGGTCGAGCGGCTGATGGACAAGGCGGCGGTCGCCTTCGGCCTTGATCCGTTCGAGATTCGTCGCCGCAACCTGGTCAAGACCTTTCCCCATAAATCGGTGACCGGCCTCGTGCTCGATGAAGCGAGCTATATCGAAACCATGGAGGCGGCGGTCAAAGCCGTCGGCGTGCCGGCGTTTCGTGCCCGCCAGCTGCAAGCGCGCGCCGAAGGCCGCTATCTCGGTCTCGGCGTCGCCACGTTCTGCGAGCGCACCGGCTATGGCTCGCAGGCGTTCGCCGCGCGCGGCATGGAGGTGACGCCCGGCTGGGAAACCGTCGAGATGACCATGGATCCATCCGGCTTCATCGAGGCGCGGATCGGCGCTTCCCCGCACGGACAGGGCCTGCGCACCACGCTCTCGCAGATCATCGCCGATGAGCTCGGTACGTCGCCGGAGCGCATCAAGATCGTGCACGGCGACACCGATCGCACACCTTACGGGTGGGGGACCTTCGCCAGCCGCTCGCTGGTGATCGCCGGCGGCGCGACCTTACTGGCGGCGCGCAAGATCCGAGCCAAGCTCGCGACGATGGCGGGCATCTTGCTCGAAGCATCGGCCGACGACATCGTGCTCGAAGCCGATGCGGCGCGGGTCGCCGGAACGGATCGTTCCATACCGATGGCGGTCCTGGCGCGGTCCGCCTATCATCAAACTCATCGTTTCAAGGGCGAACTTGCGCCGGGGATTGCCGAGAGTGCGAGCTACGATCCGCTCGGCACCTTTTCCAACGCCTGCCACGTCGCCGTGGTCGAGGTGGACGTCGAGACCGGGCGCGTCAGGCTCGAAAAGTTTCTCGTCTGCGAAGATGCCGGGCGCTTGATCAATCCCATGATCGCGGACGGGCAGATCCATGGCGGCGTCGCCCAGGGAATCGCGAACGCGCTGTTCGAGGAGATCATCTACGACGAGAGCGGCAATATTCTCACCGCAAGCCTGGCGGATTATCTGCCGCCGACTGCGCGGGAAATTCCGCAAATCGAAATCCATCATCTCGAGACGTTGACGGAAGCGTCCATCACCAAGGCAAAGGGGCTGGGGGAGGGCGGTGCGATCGGCGCGCCGGCGGCGGTCGTCAACGCCATCAACGATGCCTTGTCGCCGTTCGGCATATCGATCGACGAATTTCCGGCAACCCCACAGCGCATCCGCGCCGCGCTGTGCGCAGCCGGCGCACCAAGCAAGACCTAACATGAGCATCGTCGGCACTTCGGTGAGGCGTCTCGAGGATCCGCCGCTGGTGACGGGCCGCGGCGCCTTTGCCGCCGATGTCGCGTTTCCCCACATGCTGCATATGCGTCTGGTGCGCTCCGCCCACGCGCATGGTCGTATCGTGTCGATCGACGCCAGCGCGGCGCTCGCCCTCCCTGGTGTCACGGCGGTGTGGACCTCGGCCGACGTCGCCGAGGTTCCTCCGATCGATTTCCGTCTGACCCGCGTCGAAGGCTTGGCACCCTACCGCCAACCCATCCTCGCCCGCGAGCGCGTGCGCTATGTGGGCGAGCCGGTCGCCGCCGTGTTCGCAACCGACCCGTACGTAGCGGAGGACGCCGCCGATCTCGCCGCCGTCGAAGTCGAAGACTTGCCGGTCGTCCTCGACGCGAGCGCGGAGCCGGGCGAGTTCGAGCCCGGCCGCTCGACCGAGGCGGCGATCGTGGAAAAGTCTTATGGAGATGTCGCGGCAGTGTTTCGCGATGCGGCGGTCGTGGTGGAGCTCGATCTCGCCGTCGGGCGGCACTCCGGCGTCCCGCTGGAAACCCGCGGCGCGATCGCACGCTACGACGCCGCGCGCGACCTGTTGGAGCTCTACGGCGCCGCCAAGGTGCCGCACTGGAATCGCGACAATATCGCCCGCATGCTGCGCCGCAGCCCGGCGAGCGTGCATCTGATCGAGGGTCATGTCGGCGGCGGCTTCGGCATTCGCGGCGAGCTTTATCCCGAGGACGTACTGGTCTGCCTCGCCGCGCTGCGATTCGATCGGCCGGTGAAATGGATCGAGGACCGGCGCGAGCATCTGATCGCGGCCAATCACTCGCGCCAGCAACGCCACAAGGTACGCGCTGCGGTTGATGCGGAGGGTCGCATTCTCGCCATTGAGGACGAATTCTTCCACGATCAGGGCGGCTACGTGCGCACCCACGCGGCCACGGTGCCCGATCTCGCTGCCGCCATGTTGCCGGGCCCGTATCGCGTGCCTGCCTATCGAGCGAGTGGGCACGTCCGACTCACCAACAAGACGCCGTGCGGCACCTATCGTGCGCCCGGGCGCTTCGAAAGCACGTTCGTGCGCGAGCGGCTGATGGATGCGATCGCGGCGCGGCTTTCAATCGATCGGATCGAGATTCGCCGCCGCAATCTCATTGGCAAAGACGAGATGCCGTACGGGCGTCCGCTGGGGACGCTCGGCACCGAGATCATCCTCGATTCCGGCGACTATGCCGGTCTCCTCGACAAGGCCCTGGCAGCCGCCAAATGGAACGACTTGCAGGACGAGGTTAAGCGCCGGCGCGCTGGTGGCGAATGCGTCGGCACGGGCCTTGCGTTCTTTGTCGAGAAGAGCGGGCTCGGGCCTTACGACGGCGTGCGGGTCTCGGTGGACACATCCGGCACAGTCGAGGTGGTGACAGGCGCGGCGTCGCTCGGCCAAGGGATCGAGACCGTGGTGGCACAGATCTGCGCCGACGCGCTCGGCATCGATTATCGGCGCGTGCGGGTCGTGCACGGGCGCACCGACCGCATCGCTTTCGGGATGGGCGCCTTCGCATCCCGCGCCACGGTGATGACCGGTGAGGCAACCCGCCGCGCGGCGCTTGATGTCCGCGCCAAGGCGATCGAGGTCGCGGCCGAGCTCATGCAGCAAGACGCCGACGCACTGACGGTGCTTGACGGCAAGGTCGTGCGCAAGGGCGACGACGGCCCTTCCATGGCGCTGGGCGAGATCGCCCAGGCATTGGAGCCGACATCGAAGCTGCTCGGCGCGCGCCCCCCCGGCCTTGCGGCGGACGGCTGGTTCTTCAGCGATCACATGGTGTATCCCTATGGCGTGCACGTCGCAGTCGCCAAGATCGATCGTGACACCGGCGGCGTGACCATCGAGCGTTATCTGCTCGCCTATGACATCGGGCGGGCGGTCAATCCGATGCTGGTCGAAGGTCAGCTCGCGGGCGGGTTCGCGCAGGGCATCGGCGGCGCGCTGCTCGAGGAGTTCCGCTACGACGAGCGGGGCGAGCCGCTCTCCGTCAACTTCGCGGATTATCTCATGCCGACGGCACGCGAGGTGCCGCCGCTCGACGTGCTGATCACGCAGGATGCGCCTTCGCCACTCAATGCGCTCGGCTTGAAGGGCGCGGGCGAAGGCGGCATCAACGCCGTGGGCGCCGCGATCGCCGCGGCCATCGATGATGCGATCGGGGTACCGGGCGCCGTCACCCGCCTGCCGGTGACGCCGCAAGGCCTGCGCGCAATTCTCGCGCAAGCGGCGCGTTGATCGCGCCCGACATCACACCGACAGCAGCCGCCGTTGCGCCGCGACGTCGTTGGCGAGATCGGCCATGCGGCCGTGCCATTGCAGCTGTCCTTTCTCCAGAACGTAAGCGCGGTCGCAGACCAGCTCGGCGAAATGGATGTTCTGCTCGGACAGCAGCACCGAGAGCCCTTCCTTTTTGAGCTCGACGATGGTGTTGGCCATCTGCTCGACGATCACCGGCGCCACGCCCTCAGACGGCTCGTCGAGCAGCACCAGCAGCGGGTTGCCCATCAGCGTGCGGGCAACCGTGAGCATCTGCTGCTCGCCGCCGCTCATATGCACGCCGCGGCGATGGGTCATCTCGCGCAGATTGGGGAAGATCGTGAAGAGCTTTTCCGGCGTCCATGACGGGGCGGGGCGCCCGTCGGGATGATAGCGGACGCCCTGGCGGCCAACGTCGAGATTTTCGGCAACGGTGAGGTCGGAGAAGATGCGCCGGTCCTCCGGCACGAAGCCGAGCCCGCGGCGCGCGATCTCGAACGCCTTGAGATGGGAAATGTCTTCGCCGAGGAAGTGGAGCGTGCCGCTGCGTTGCGGGATCAGCGCCATCAGCGCCTTGAGCGTCGTCGATTTCCCGGCGCCGTTACGGCCCATCAGCGCGACCACCTCGCCGCGGTCGACGTGGAACGAGAGGTCGAACAAAATCTGCGCGGCGCCATACCACGCCTTAAGCGCGTCCACTTCGAGCATCGCCGCGCTCATGGTCGCGCCTCGGCATGGGGCTTAAACGTGCGGCCGGTTCCGAGATAGACCTGCTGCACCTGCGCGTTGTCGCGAATGGCCGCGGCATTGCCGTCGGCGATCACCACACCGCGGGCGAGAACGATGATGCGATCGGCATAGGCGAATACCACGTCCATCGAATGTTCGGTGAACAGCACCGAAATCCCGCGCTCCACCACCAGTCGCTTCACCAAGGCGATCAGCTCGTTGCGTTCGCGCGGCGCCATGCCGGCGGTCGGCTCATCCATGAGAAGCAGGCGCGGCTCGTTGGCAAGCGCGATGGCGAGCTCGACGCGCTTGACGTCGCCATAGGCAAGCTCCTTGCAAGCACGCCCGGCGGCGGGAGCCATGCCCAACGTTCTCGGCGACCGTCATCGAGCCGAAGGTGGCCGCGACCTGAAAGGTGCGGCCGACGCCGAGGCGCCAGATCTCGCGCGGCTTGAGACCGACGATGCTACGATCGGCAAATTCGATGTCGCCATGATCGGGCGCGAGCTGCCCATTGATCATGTTGAAGCAGGTCGATTTCCCGGCGCCGTTTGGCCCGATCAGCGCCAGGAACTCGCCTTCGCCGACCTCGAAGCTGACATTCTCGACGGCGTGCACGCCGCCGAACGCCTTCGACAGATTGCGCACGCGGAGCACGCTCATGCGGGCTTTCTCCGCGCCGCAGCCCGCTTGCTCAGCGCCCCGACGATGCCACCCGGGAATACGAGCACCAGCAGCAGGATCACTGCGCCAAGCAGCCCGCGCCAGAAGGTGGTCTGGCGCATGACGTTGTCCTGCAGCACCGTGAATACCGCGGCGCCGACGATCGGCCCAGTCAGGGTTTGAATGCCACCCAAGAGCACCATGACCATGGCGTCGATCGAGCGCGATACCCAGGCTACGTCGGGGGAGATCGTTCCTTTGGCGAAAGCGAAAGTGCCGCCGGCCACGCCGCCAAAGGTGCCCGCGATGGCAAAGCCGATCCAGTGCACGCGCTTGACGTTGATGCCGATCGATTCCGCGCGTAGCACCGAATCGCGGCCGGCCCGCATGGCGTAGCCGAACGGTGCGAACAGAAAGCGTCGCAACAGCAGGACGCCTGCGACCGCAAGCCCAAGCGTCAAGAGATAAAAGGCCGTGCGGCTGTCGAACGGCGCCTGCGGCCAGATGCCGAGAATGCCGTTGGAGCCTCCGGTGACATCCTCCCACTGAAACAGGATCGACCACACGATCTGCGCAAAGGCGAGCGTCAGCATCGCGAGGTAAACCCCGGAGAGTCGCACCGCGAACCAGCCGAACAGCAATGCGCCGAGCAAAGCCGCGAGCGGCGCGGCAACGAGCGCGACCGGCGTCGCCGCGGCGACAAACTTCACCATCAGTGCCGCGCCGTAGGCGCCAAGGCCGAAATAGGCGGCATGACCGAAGGAGTGCATGCCACCGGGGCCCATGATGAAATGCAACGAGGTGGCGAACAGGATTGCGATCAGCACGTCGACGCCGAGTACCAGCGCATAGGGCGAGACGTTGGCGAGCGGCAGCAGCAGTAGCCCGATGAGCACGGCCGCCGCGGTTGCTTTGAGCGCCAACGTCGCGGGCCGGATCGGATCGTCGATCTCAGCCGGGTTGCGCACCGCGGCTTGCGGGCGTCCGAGCAGTCCGTACGGCCGTACGATCAGCACGATCGCCATCACCAGGAATTCCGCGACCAGAGTGAGCTTAGAGAAGTTCACGGCAAACGCGCCGAAGTGGACCAAGCCGAGCCCGATGCACAGCGCCTTCACCTCGGCGATGATGATCGCAGCGAGGAAGGCGCCGGTGATCGAGCCCATGCCGCCGACCACCACCACGACGAAGGCATCACTGATCACCACGAGATCGAGCCCGAGATTGGCCGGCTCGCGCGCCACCTGCAGCGCGCCGCCGAAGCCGGCGAGAAAGGCGCCGAGCACGAACACCACCGTGAACAGCATCGCTTGGTTGACGCCGAGCGCGCCGACCATCTCGCGGTCCTGCGTGGCGGCGCGGATCAGCCGCCCGAAACGGGTCTTGCCCAGCATCAGGTGGATCAGCAGCAGGACGAGCGGGCCGATCGCGATCAGGAACAGGTCGTAGGTCGGAAAGTTGCGTCCGAGAATTTCCACCGAGCCGCGCAAGCCCGGCGCGCGCGGCCCGAGCAGGTCTTCCGGTCCCCAGACGTATTGCGCCGCGTCGTTGATGATGAGGACCAACGCAAAGGTGGCAAGTAGCTGAAACAGCTCCGGCGCCTGGTAAATGCGGCGCAGCAGCAGCACCTCGACGAGCGCGCCCAGCGCGGCCACCACGAGCCCGGCGGCGAGAATGCCGCCCCAAAAGCCGAGACCTCCACCCACCTTGAGGGCAAAGGTGGCCGCGAGATACAGCCCCAGCATGTAGAACGAGCCGTGGGCGATGTTGATGATGCGGGTGACGCCAAAGATGAGCGACAAGCCGGCGCCCACGAGAAACAGGCTCGACGCCGCGGCGAGGCCGTTGAGCGCCTGGAACAGGAGGGCTTCGAGGGTCATGCGATGGCGAGGCCGCGTAGGTTGGGTTAGCGCGGCCGAGGAGCTGCGTGAGGGGCCGTGCAGTCAATTCCGCGCGTAACCCAACATGTCTCGGGCGCGGAATGTTGGGTTACGCGCGGAGCAAGGTTACCGCAGAACCGCCGGCCGCGGGCCGCGCTAACCCAACCTATGCACTTAGTCCGCTAGCGCCATCAATTCATTGCAGCCGCCGGACGCAGCTTCTTCACCTCCTCGTCGGACGGCAACACGCTCGCGCCGTCGACATATTTGAAGTCGGACATCGTCCCCTTGCCGTCCTTGAGCGCAATCTTGCCGACATAGGCGCCCAGCGTCGCCTGGTGGTCGTTGGCGCGGAATTGGAACGGCCCGAACGGGCCTTCGACCCTGAGGCCGCGGAAGGCCGCGACGAGCTTGTCGGTATCGGTCGAGCCCGCCTTGGTAATGCCAGCGGCAAGCGAGTTGATGGTATCGTAGCCGACCACTGAACCCAGCCGCGGATAGTCGTTCCAGCGCTTCTGATAAGCCGCGACGAACGCTTGGTGCGCGGGCGTGTTGATCGCATCCCAGGGATAGCCGGTGACGATCCATCCGACCGGGGCCTCGTCCTTGAGCGGATCGAGATATTCCGGCTCGCCGGAGAGCAGGCTGACAACGGTGCGGTTCTTGAACGTGCCGCGGGTCGTTCCTTCGCGCACGAGCTTGGCGAGATCTCCGCCGAACAGCACGTTGAAGATGGCGTCGGGCTTGGCGTCGTCGATCGCCTGCACGACCGCGCCGGCATCGACCTTGCCGAGCGGCGGGGCTTGCTCCGTCACGAACTCGACGTCCGGCTGAGCCTTTCTGAGCATTTCCTTGAACCAGGTCGCGGCCGACTGGCCGTACTCGAAATTGGGATAGATCACCGCCCAGCGCTTCTTCTTCGCGGCGATCGCGTCGGGCATCAGCATCGCGACCTGCATATAGGTCGAGGGCCGCAGGCGGAACGTGTACTTGTTGCCGTTCTGCCAGGTGATCTTATCGGTCAGAGGCTCGGCGGCGAGGAAGAACACCTTCTCCTTGCCGGCGAACTCGGTGACCGCAAGCCCGATATGGGAAAGGAACGTGCCGGCAATGATGTTAGTCCCCTCGCGGGTGACGAGCTCGTTGGCGACGCGGACCGCGTCACCCGGGCTCGCGCCATCGTCGCGCGAGATCACTTCGAGCTTCCTGCCGAGGACGCCGCCCTTGGCATTGATCTCCTCGACCGCAAGCTCCCAACCCTTCTTGTAGGGCTCAAGGAACGCGGGTTGCGCCTTGTAGCTGTTGAGTTCGCCGATCTTGATCGTGTTCTGCGCGAGGGCAGGCGTGCCGAGGCCGACGGCGCTCGCGGTGACGAGCCAAAAGGGCCGGGATCTGGTGCTCATGCGGTGCTCCATGTGACGAGGTTTCCGCTCATTCACGTGCGGACAAGTAGTGAGCCGGGCGGAAAGCTTGTCAAGGTCGCTTGATCGCGCAGCCGTGCCGAAAAACCTGGCAACTCGTAGAGCGGATCGAGCGAAGCGAAATCCCGCATTTCGCTCCGCTCAATGCGGGCTACGGGATTCCCGATTACGCGAGAATCCGGCTGAGTGCTCACCTGCGGTCGCGCAGGCGATCCATCAGCGCCTTCTCCTGACCGCCGTCGATCTCGATCTGGGTGCCGTTGACCATGTGCATGAGCGGCGAAGCCAGCATGACCACCAGGTTTGCGACCTCCTCGACCTCGGCGATGCGACCGAGCGGGATCGAGGCCGGAGCAAGCTTGTCGGCCTCCTCGTAGGAGAGCTTCATGTCGCGCGACATCGCCGCGACCAAGCCGGCCCAGCGCTCGGTCCGCACCGGTCCGGGATTGACCGCGCAAAAGCTGATGTTGTGCTTGCCGTATTGGCCGGCGAGCGAGAGCGTGAGGTTTTGCCCCGCGGCATTGGCCGCGCCCGGCGCAATCTCCCAATACGACGACTTGACGCCGTCGTTGCCGATCAGATTGACCACGCGGCCGCCGCCCTGCTTGACCATGATCGGCAGCACGTAGCGCAGGCAGCGCACATAGCCCATGAATTTGAGCTGCAGCGACTGCTCCCAGTCCGCTTCAGAGAGGTGCTCGAGCACGCCGCCAGGCGAGGAACCCGCATTGTTGACCATGATGTCGACACGGCCGAGCGCCTTGTGCGCCTGCGCGACAAAATTCTTGGCATCGGCGTCCTTGCTGAGGTCGGCGGGGATCGGCACGATCCGGCGGTTGGTTTCCCTCGCGATCTCGGCCGCGGTCTCATCGAGCGGCTCCTTGCGGCGCGCGCAGATTGCGACATCGACGCCTTCTCGCGCGAGCGCGCGGGCAATGCCTTTGCCGATTCCCGCGCTGCCGCCGGTCACCAGCGCGGTCTTCCCGTCGAGCTTAAGGTCCATGTCGGTCTCCTCGTGCGATGTGCGTCGGTCGTCGGATCAGGCCGGCTTGTGCGCGAGCCAGCGGCCCGCCTCGGCCGCGGCAAACAACTCGGCGAGAGCGGCATTCACCGCCGCCGGCTCCTCGCTGTTGATGGTATGGCCCGAGCGCGGCAAGACCAAGAGCGCCGCCGTCGGCGCGGTGCGCTTGATGAAGAGGCTGCCGTCGAGACAGAGATCGTCCTCGTCGCCAACGATCACCAAGAGCGGCACCGAAAATTGCTTGAGCTCGGCCTCCATCTCCCACAGCGTCGGCCGCTTAAGCTGAAGATTGAGCATGGTGTGGGCATGGCCCTCGGCCGAGTGCTCCGCGAGCATGCGCGCGAACTCGCTCCAGCCGCGCGGATCCTTGTGCTTGAATGCCTGCCGCATGGGCGCGTCGGCGTATTTGGCGGTCGCGGCGACGATGCCCTCTTCGGCGAACATCTTTCCGGTCTCCGCCGCCAACGCCTTCATGGCCTCGCGTTTCTCCGCGTCCGGCGCCGAGCCCCAGCCGCAGCCTGCGGCGGTCACGGATAGGCAGCGCTGCGGATAGCGGATGCCCACATGTAGCGCGGTGTAGCCGCCCATCGAGTGGCCGACCACGTGCGCCTTGTCGATGCCGAGCGCGTCCATCACGGCGATCACGTCATCGCGTGCAATTCCTTGCGAGTAACGCGCGGGGTCGGAGGGCACGTCCGATGGCGGATAGCCGCGTTGACTATAGGTGACGCAGCGGTGCTGGCGACAGAAGTAACGCACCTGCGCCTCCCAGCTGCGGTAGTCGCCGGCATACTCATGCACGAACACGACCGGGGTTCCGGAGCCGACCGTCTCCACGTAAAGCTTCACCCCGTCCGGTGCGGAAATTTTC
>WNGJ01025914.1_pt1 | contig 11005 bp, 8 predicted proteins | sample 5400611 | NCBI WGS metagenome assembly WNGJ01 (sample SAMN13153375, study PRJNA577476) | soil metagenome | isolation source: 40 cm soil or saprolite under Garry oak tree replicate 1 | place: USA:California | collected 2016-06-15 | reverse complement strand
TCGCCATCGCCGTGGCAGTGGACGGTCGCATCGTGTGGTCGGAAGCATTCGGCTTCGCCAACGTGGAGGCGCAGCGCGCCGCGACGCCCGCGACTCAGTTCCGCATCGGCAGCGTGTCGAAGCCGCTCACCGCGACGGCGATCGCCCAGCTGTTTGAGCTCGGGAAACTCGATCTCGACGCGCCGGTGCAACGCTACGTCCCGACGTTCCCGGTCAAGAGCGCGCCGATCACCACGCGTTTGGTCGGGGGTCACCTCGCCGGGATCCGGCACTATCAAGGAGACGAGTTCACGCTCAACCGGCGGTTCGCGACCGTCACCGAGGGGCTGTCGATCTTCAAGGACGACTCCCTGCTCTTCCCGCCGGGCACGCGGTTCTCCTACTCGAGCTACGGCTTCAACCTGCTGGGCGCCGTCGTGGAGGGCGCATCGGGGGAGGACACGCAGTTCTACGAGATGCGCAGCCGGTTGCTGGGAGGGGGCTTCACCGTCGCGCCGCTCGTGGACAACAGCTACAAGTGGGGGGGCGGGGGGTTTCTGTCGACCGCTGAGGATCTCGTGCGCTTCGGGTCGGCCTTGCTGGGGCCCCGCTTCCTGAAGCGTGCGACGCTGGAGCTCCTCTTCACACCGCAGCACACCACGGCGGGCGAAGCGACCCCCTACGGCATCGGCTGGTTCGTCGCCAAGGACAGTCTCGGACATCGCTACGTCTACCACGGTGGCGGCTCGGTGGGCGGCACGACTGCGTTCGGCGTCGACCGCGACTCGCGCGTGGTCTTCGCCCTGGTGACGAACCTCAGCGACGCAGGGCTCGCGCCCGGGCGCGAGATTCAGGCGGTGTTCGACTCGGTCGCGTCGGGGCTGATCCGCTAGGGCTTCCCGCGCGTCGCCTTCCACTGGCGGGCGTCCCAGAAGCCGTCGCGCACCGCGACGTTGACCTGCATGTCGTGGTACTCCTCGAGGAAGAGACGCTGCCCGTCGACCAGGAACTCGACCTCGGGTGACACCCAACCGCCCGCGAGCGGTGCGTACTTGTTGAAGCGCGTCTCGGAGGTCCGAGACGAATCCTGCCCCGCCGGCGCGAGCATCCGCACGAACACGAGCCGCTCCTTGTCCACCCAGAACTGCCGCGTGTGCAGGTCACCCGCCTTCGCGCCCACGACCCAGACCGGCCGTCCTTGCCAGGTCGCCTCGGAGAGCACCGAGAGGTCGAATCGGCGTTGCGTCAGAACCGCCAGGGTCCGCTCGACGGGCTGGGCGTACACATCGAACCCGAGCACCAGCAGCGGGTGGATGAACGGCCGGGCCAGGGTGATCGAGTCCTTGGTGAACGTGTACTGCGAGTCGGCGGCGAACAGCATGCCGCTGGCCGAATCGGCCGGCTGGAACTCGATCCGCAGCTTCCCGGGCGCCGCGAGCCACTCGCGCCACACCGAGTGCGTCACCGTGCTGTCGGGGTGGTACTCGCTGTTGTTCTGCACGAAGGTGAGGGTGCGGTACCACTTACCCTCGTAGCGCGCGCGCATGGCCTCGAGCAGGTCGCGCGGCGTGGTGATAGGGTGCTGCGGCGCCGCCGCCTGCAGCAGCGCGACGAGCAGAGCGAGTCCGTGATGCACGATGCCTCCCTTTGTGATCGAAGGGGTTCAGCGGTCCAGCCGGTAGCCGGTCTTGCGCACCGTCAGGATGTGCACGGGGTTCGCCGGGTCCGGCTCGAGTTTGCGGCGCAGCTCGGCGACGTGCGTGTCCACCGTGCGGCTCATGACCTCGGCGCTGTAGCCCCACACCTCGGTCAGCAGCTCCACGCGCGTCGCGCACGCGCCGTTGCGGCGCAGCAGCGCGACTAGCAGATCGTACTCTTTGGGCGTGAGCAACACCGGTTCGCCGCGGCGGAGCACGGTACGCGACGGCGTGAGCACCTCGACTGCTCCGAACCGCAGCGTCGCGGGCTCGGCGCTGCTGCCGTTACGACGCGGCGACGCCGTTCGCCGGAACAGCGCTTCGACGCGCGCCAGCAGCTCGAGCACACCGAACGGCTTGGTGACGTAATCGTCCGCGCCGAGTCGCAGGCCGCGGACTTTGTCGGCCTCCTCGCCGCGCGCCGTCAGGATCAGCACCGGCATCTCGCCCGCGGGCCCGTCGTCGCGCAGCGCGCGCAGGACCCGGAAGCCGTCCATGCCGGGGAGCATCAGGTCGAGGATCACGAGGTCGGGCTTCACCGCGCGGGCGCGCGTCAGGCCCTTGGCGCCGTCGCCCACCACCTCCACTTGGTAGCCCTCGATCTCGAGGTTGTTGCGCAGGCCGTACGCGAGATCGGCGTTGTCCTCGATGAGGAGAATGCGCTTGGCGTGCGCGTTCACGCCGGCAGCTCGACGACGAAGCGGGAGCCGCCCGACTCCGCATCCTCGACCCAGGTGCGGCCATGGTGCAGGCCCGCGAGCTCGCGCACGACCGCGAGGCCGATGCCGCTGCCGGCGATCGCGGAGCCGCGGTCGCGCTCGAGCCGCCAGAAGCGGTCCCACACGCGCTCGCGGTCGGCGCTGGGGACTCCCGGCCCGCAGTCGTCCACCCAGAGTCGCGCGGCGCCGTTCAGTCCCGCGGCGGCGCCGACCGTCACCGTTTGCCCCGCCGGCCCGTACTTCACCGCGTTGTCGAGCAGGTTGAGGAGCATCTGGCGCATGGCGCCGGGGTCGACCGGCGCGACCAGCCCCTCGGTGACCGTCGCTTGCAGCGACACGCCGCGCGCGGCGGCGAGGGGCGCGAATCCCTCGATGACCTCCTGCACCAACGGCGCGAGAGCCGTCGGCTCCGGGGCGACGTGGGTCGTCTGGCGCTCGGAGCGTGAGAAGTGCAGCAGGTTCTCGACCAGGTGGGTGAGGCGGCGCGCTTCCTGGTCGATGATCGCGAGCGAGCGGCGCTCCTCCTCGTCCGAGCGCACGCGGCCGAGCACCAATGTCTCCGAGAACATGCGGATCTGGGCGAGCGGCGTGCGCAGCTCGTGCGAGACGCCGGAGATGAAGTCGGCGCGGAGCCGGGCCAGCTCGTACTCGCGGCGCAACTGCACCAACGCGGTCCCGATCAGGACCGCCGTCATCCCCAACAGGCCGAGGATCAGGGGCAGGCGCGACCTGGGCAGCCCGCCGATGATCAGCTGGGCGGCGACTTCGGGCCGCAGGGTCGCCGTCGCAAACAGGTTGCCCATGTCGGTGCCGATCGTGTCGCGCGCCGTGAACGGGGAGGTGTACTGCGCCGGCGAGCGGTACAGCTCGACGCCGTAGTGATCGGTGATGATGAACGACCCCATCGAGTCGTACTGCACGCCCGGGGTGAGGGGCCGGGGCAGGAGCGGAAACTTCTCGGTCGCGCTGGCGAAGAACGGCCGCAATCCCGCAGGGTCGGCGTCGAACCCGAGCGCGGTGCGCAGCGTCTTGGTGCGGTGGTCGCGCAGAACCGTGTAGGCGATGTAGTGCCGCTCAGGGCCGGGGGGCCCGAGGATCGTGCCCTGGTGCCACGACGTGTCGTACACGGTGCGCATGTGGACCGGCAGCGAGTCGAGCAGCCAGGCGCGCGTCGCGGGCGAGGCCGGTGCGCCCGCGATCTCCAGCTTGCCCGTCGGCAGGTCGAGCCGGAACGTGAAGCGGATCGGGAGATCGAGTTTGCTCTCGCGGTCCATTGGTTCGATGTGGAGTGCGGCGGGGGCGGGGAGGGGACGGTGCGACGCGATCTCGTGAGCGCGCTGCAGTTCTTTGAGGGTCGGGATGATGCCGTAGTAATAGATCTGGTAGGCGCTGCGCTGCGCGACGCGGGCGGCGGCGAGCGCCGCGTAGTCGCGCAGCACGCGATCCGCCTGATCGCGGTGGGAGCGGCCCAAGCGGTACGCCTGAACGCCCAGCGCCGCCGCGACCCCGAAGGCGAGCACCAGCAGCGCCGTCACGACGCGACCTCTCATGATCTGAAGAATCCCTCCGTGCCGTCGGCGCGGCAACCGGCCCCGCTCGGCACTTGACCGTTCCCTGACAAACCTCGCACGTCGGAGCGCCCCAGCGGATGCACAGATTGAAGGCAGGTCGTGGAGGAAGTGTCAGACGGCCACTTCGCCCGATCTACCGACCCGGAGTGCAGCGCGTGGCTCCGGGTTCGGTTTTTTCGGGGGATACTAGTTCGAGAAGAAGAACCCTCCGCCGCTGCCGAACCGTGGGTTGACGACGTTGGCGAACTTCGAGCCGAACGTGTAGCGCAGCCCGACGAACCCCTGGTAGCTGTACGAGGTCGCGAGCTGTCGTCTCCTGAGCAACACCTGTTGCTCCGTCGCCCCGCCCTTCTGAATCGACAGCTGGTCGTGGATCAAGTTCACGAAGCTGAAGAAGTCGAATGACAAGCCCTTGAACAATCGGAAGCTCCCGTTCCCGAAGATCTGCAGGTGGTTCTTGCTGAAGTCGTAGAGGTAGTTGCTCGCCTCGACTGATAAGCCGGCGGAGCCCCACGGCTGCTTCACGTCGAGAGAGACGGTGAGGCTCTGGGTCGCTCTTACCTCTGAGAGGCGGTTGAAAATCGTCGTGTCCCGGTAATTGAAGGAAGCAAGGCTGAGGTTGTAGCGAAGCGCAAGCAGCTTCCGCGTGGACTGCGAATAAGGAAAGATGTTGAACTCAACGGCGGGACCGAACTTCAGCGTGATATCCTGATTCGAATACGTGGATGAGAAGACCGACCCTAGCGCCCCGGCGGACCAATGCGGCCCCATGCTCCGCACGACCAGCAGATCGCCCCCGTAGCTCCGCGTGATGTTTCGGGAGAGATCCTCCCTGATCAGGGTGTTCGTCGAGTCGTACACGGGGACCAGGAAGTCATTCTGCTGGTAGGTCTGGTTCGTCGAAAGATTGATCTTCCAGGCATCCGTGATCCGGCTCGCTGACAGCCCACCGGACATGTACGTGTTCTTGTAGCTGTGCTCTCCGTAGAAGTTGCTGTTCACGCGTACGTTGAATACCCAGTAGTTCCAATTGTCCTTCACTTGTGCGGCGGCCTGGGCCGGAGCGCTGTACGACACCTCGATCCGCTCGCCGAGCGAGGTCTTCGACGCGAACCGCACCAATCCGAGACGCATCGTGCGGCCGAGGCCCTTCCGAATGTCGTCGTCGGTGTCGGTGGAATGGGACAGGTAGCGGAGCGTGTCCTGGGCGCCCGCGAACCGCTCCAGGCCGATGAACGTGAGCGTATACTCGCGCCCGCTCCCCGTGCTCTGCGAGGTGATGAGCAGGTGCAGCTGCGCGAACGTACGCTCGCGCACCCAGTTCACGAACGTGATCTCGGTGCGGTAGTAGTCGAAGTCGCAGAAGCTATTGGGGCAATCGAGAAACACGCGCAGCGCCGAGTCCTGAGCTGCCCGGGCGGTGTCGGTGGGTTGCTGCGCGAGCGCCGTGATCAGGAGCAACGCGGGGGAGGTCATCGCCGGCTCAGATCCTGATACAGAATCTCGACGAACAGCACCGGCGTGATGCGGCCGCTGCCCCAGACCGCGTCGAACTCCGCGGTGGGCTTGGCCGCCTGTACCTGTGCGAGCGTCTGGCCCGCGGCAACCGCCCGCTTGATGCGGTCCCGCACGGTGACCAGCATGGTGCGGTACGCCTGCAGCGCGGCGCGGTCGCCGAGTGGGCCGTGCCCCGGGATGATCTTCGTGTCGGCATTCGCCATGGCGAGCACGCGATCGGCTGCGCCGATGAGTCCGCTCGACGCCCCGCCGCTGGCGATGTCGACCAGCGGGTAGCGACCGTTGAAGAACGTGTCGCCCATGTGCACGACGTTGGCGTGGCGGAACCAGACGATCACGTCGCCATCGGTGTGCGCCGGCGGCACGTGGAAAGCCGTGATCGAGTCGCCGTTATAGTAGAAGGTCACGGTATCGGTGAACGTCCCCACCGGCAGCGCGCCCGACGGCGACGCCGGCACCACGTTCGGGAACGACGTCATGAACTGCTCGGCGCTCATGCGGCGGCGCACGTTCTCGTGCGCTACGATCACCACGCCGGCCTTGCCGAAGTTCTCGTTGCCGCCCGTGTGATCGAAATGCCAGTGCGTGTTCAGGATGAAGCGGATCGGGCCGGGGTTCAGTCCCGCGAGCGCGGCTCTGATCTTCTCGGTGAGGGGCGCGTACTGGTCGTCGACGAGAATGACGCCGTCGGGCCCCGACGACACGCCGATGTTCCCGCCAAGGCCCGTGAGCATGTAGACGCCCTCGCCGGCCTTGATGGTGCGCACCTGCACCGTGTCGAAGTTCTGCTGCGCCACCGTCAGCATGAGCGACAGGCCGAGGTGCAGGATCATCGGACCTCCGCGTCGAAGACGCCTGTGAGAATCCTGTGTTGCCGCTTGACCTGAACCCACAAACGGTAGCGGCCGGGCTTCGGGAAAGCGTACGGGAACGACACCTCGGCCGTGGTGGGCGCGTTCATCTGGCTCATGGCGGCTTGGGCCTCGGTCATCCGCCGCCCCACCATTCCCCGGGTCGTATCCGCCGGGCCGCGCAGCAGGAACGTCTGTTGTGCCGCCCACGAGATCGTCCCCAACGGATGCAGGTGCACGAACACCGTCCCGTCGTCGCGGCTCAGCATCAAATGGCCCGCCATGCCCATGTATGGCTCGAGTGCCGCCGGCCGTCCGTCGGGCGCCGTGACCGTGAAACGGAGCGGCGCGTCCTGCCCCGCGATGAGCGGGCTGCGCCCCCCCCTCCGGCCCGCTCGCGCCCGTCGCCTCCGTCCACGCGTCGTCGGGATCCGTGGGCCGCCACGTTCCGGCACCACCGGCCGAGCTCACCGACACGGTGTCGGTCAGCGTCTCGGCGAAGCCGCTCTCCCGCGTGATATCGGCATACACCCGGTAGGGTCCGGTGGGGAGGGGCGGCAGCGCCGCGTCGAACGTGTTCGAGTCGACGAGCAGGGGGTGCAGGTGGGCGAACACCTCCCCGCCCGTGCCGATCACGAAGAGGTGCACGAGGTGGCCGTGGTCGGGAATGAGCGGAGTCAGCTGGCGCGCGCGCCACGCGGAGTCGAGGATGGAGAAGCGCAGGATCTGCTGTCCGTGGTCGGTCTGCACGGCGGCGCTCGATGCGAGCGGGTGGTACAGCCCGCGTGCGAAGTCTCGATCCACGCCGTTCCACCAGCCGCGGCCGCCGAACAGCGCGAGGGCGAGCACGGCGCCCCCTCCCCCCGCGGCCCAGCGGGCGCGCCGCAGTCGCCGTGGGTCGGGCGCTTGTCCCGGCGGCAGCACCGCTTCGCGCACCGCCGCGCCCACGATCGTCACCGCGCCGATGAACAGGAACGCGCCGAAGGCCGCGAGTCCCGCCGCGAGCGGCACGTCGAGCCCGAGCCGCCGTGTGGCGACCGCCTGCACCGGTACGGTCGCGGTCCCGGTCCCGGCGGCTCCGGCGACGGTCACTTGCACGCTATAGGAGCCGCGCGTCATGAGCCATAAGGCGGCGTCATACAGCGTGGAATCGCCCGAGACGATCCGCGCGGTATCGGGCGGAGGCGGCGCCGCGGTGCGGGGATCCCAATAGACCGGGAGGACCGTGACCGTCCCGGCGCGCGCTCCGTCGAGCAGCCGCACGGTGATCTGCGCGAGACCGGGGACGATGCCGGGAGCGCGCACGATCACGCGGACCCGGTAGGGTCCGGCGGGACCTTCGTAGTAGGTGTCTGGGCTGCCGATGTGCGCCGAGCTGACGAGGGTGACCGCGGCGAGGACGCCGATCCTGCTGAGCCGTTTCACCGCTGGACCCGGGCGAGTCCGTTGCCGAGCCAGAGCCCGGCGCGCGCCGAGACGAAGGCAAAAACCGCCGCGAGGCCCAACTTCAGCGGCGTCACCGGGTCGACGGCAATGCGCCAGAACTGGTGCTCGAAGTCGCCGGGCAGGCTGTTGTAGTTCCAGCGGTTCGCGCCGAAGAAGAAATTCTCCGACCCGGGCGATATGAGGAAAGGCGTTGCGAACCATTGCGTGACGAAGAAGGCGGCGAGAAACCCGAGGCCGGTGAGGACGGCGAGGCTCCAATCACCTCGCGGCCGCCGCATCAGAACGTCGACCACCAGCGCGGGGACGACGAGGAGCAGGGGGAACGGGGGCGGTGCCATGTGCGTGAGCGGCCGGTACACCGGCGCCAGCTTCGGCGTGGCCGGGAACAGCGGCAACACCCACAACAGAATCAAGGTGATCCCCATGTAGACGGCGGCCGCCGTCGTGGCGGGCCAGCGCAGCGTCGAAGCGCGCGCTCCCGCGACGAGCAGAATCGGGAAGACGGCGGCGGCCACGAGATAGTAGAGCGCGTTATGCGCGGCGTTCGAGAACCCGATCTGCTCGAACCCCATGATCGCCTTGTTGAGGATGAGGATGCCGAAGCCGTAGGCGAGCAGCAGGCCGTAGCCCCCCCCCCGGTCCGCTCCACCTCCCCCCTCGACGTTCGCGGCGGCAAGCGCGCGGTTCTGCAAGGCGAGCACCAGCAGGACGGCGCCCAGCTCGATGCCCGTGAAGCCGAGCGCCAGGATCACGTGGGGCGGGGACAGCACCTTCACGTCCAGCCCGTAGGCGTTGTGCCACCAGTTGTCGAACGGGGCGGAAGCGATCATCGCCAGCGCACCCCAGATGCAGCACCACGCGCCCAACGGGCCCCGGAAGCCCCAGAACCCCACCGCGGCAGCGCGTTCTGCGTCGCTGCCGGCGAAGGTGGTCTTGAGCACCAGCCAGCCGCAGGTGATTCCCGCAATGATGCCGCTGGCGTAGATCGCGAGGTGCGCGGGGGTCCAGAACGTGTCGCGCCCGATCGTCCGGTGCCACGAGATGTCCCAGATGACGCCGACCACGGCACTCGTCGCGGCGACGAGGACGGCGCTGACGTACCAGGGAACCTTCACGGTCCGTTCACGCCCTTCGCCACGACGTATGCCTCCATCGCGTAATACTCGGCCAGCCCCAGCCGGTCGGCGTGCGCCGCGGTCTCGACGTTGCGCGCCTCCACCCGCTGCCAGAACTCGCGGTCGTCGTGGCCGCCGGGGAAGGGCGCCGTGTCTTTCTGGGACTGGTGCTTGAAGATCGCCATGACCTTGGCGCGCAGCTCGTCCTGCGACAGCGGCACCAGGACATCCGCCTCGGTCAGGGGCCACTCCTGCCACGCGCCGCGGTACAGCCAGACCTCGGGTTTCGGGCCGGCGTAGCGCGCCAGGGCGCGGTCGATCGCGGCCTTGCACATGCGGTGCGTCCCGTGCGGGTCGGACAGGTCGCCCGCGACGAACACGAGATCGGGGTGGGTTTCGTCGAACAGCTGCGTCACGATCGCGACGTCCTCCTCGCCGATCGGCCGCTTGCGGACCTCGCCCGTCCGGTAGAACGGCAGATTGAGGAAGCGCGCGACGCTGCGCGGGATGCCTACCGACTCGAGCGCCGCGATCGCTTCGGACTCCCGGATGAACCGTTTGAGCTCCTGCACGGCGGGGAGATCGACGTCGCCGGGCGCCTTGCGCTCGAAGCTCTGCTCGGCGGTGTCGAACGCCCGGCGCGCCGCCGCCGGGTCGAGCGCCAGCGTGGTGGCGGCGCGCGCCACGAAGTCGAGGTGCCGTTCGACGTCGTGGTCGAACACCGCGATGTTGCCGCTCGTCATGTAGGCGACGACGATCGTGTTTTCGTTTTCCCACAGCTTGCGCAGCACGCCGCCCATCGAGATCACGTCGTCGTCGGGATGCGGCGAAAACACCAGCACGGACTTGTGCGACGGCAAGTTGCGGCGCCCCCGCACCTTGTCGCGCAGCCGCGTGAACACGAGACCGTTGATCGGGCCCGGTGCGCCATGGCGCGCCAGCAGCGGGCTGAGGTGATGCTCGGTGTAGTCCCGCGCCGCCAGCTTGAGGATCCCCTTCCCCGCCTGCTCGGCGAGCCACACGACGGCGCGCTCGGTCATCGCCGGCGTCCACTCGACGGCCTCGAGCACCCACGGCGTCTTGATGCGGGTCAGCTCGCCCGCCGCGGCGAGATCGAGGTAGACCGTGGCGTTGGCGTGCCGCTGCAGGAAGGTCGCCGCCACGTCGGGATCGACGTCACCCTCGACCGAGCGCTCCACGATCGACGCCTTGTGCTCGCCCGTCGCGATCAGCGCGACCTCCCGCGCCTCGAGGATCGTGGCCACGCCCATCGTGATCGCCTCGCGCGGCACATTGTCTTCGCCGAAGAAGTCCGCGGCCGCGTCCTTGCGGGTGATCGTGTCGAGCGTGACCAGCCGCGTGCGTGAATCGGACGACGATCCGGGCTCGTTGAAGCCGATGTGCCCGCTCTTGCCGACCCCGAGGAGCTGGAAGTCGATACCCCCCGCCTCGGCGATGGCGCGTTCGTAGGCGACGCAGTGCTCCGCGAGGCGCTCCCGCGGCACGCCGCCGTCGGGAATGTGGACGTTGCCCCGGACGATGTTCACGTGCGCGAACAAGTTCTCCCACATGTAGCGGTGGTAACTGTGGGGACGGTCCGGCGCCATCGGATAGTATTCGTCGAGGTTGAACGTCACGACCCGCGAAAAATCCAGCGTCCCGGCCTGGTGCCGGCGAATCAGCTCGCGGTACACGCCGATCGGCGTGCTCCCGGTCGCGAGCCCGAGCACGGCACGGCCCTTGGCCGCCGTTTCGCGATTGATCACGGCGGTGATGCGGTCGGCGAGCAGCGCGACGAGATCGTCGTGATCGGGGACGACCACGGTCTTGAGGCGCTCGCGCTCGCGTGAGCCCTCGACGGTCGGGGTGGCGGGCGCGGACGTGGTTTTCACACCTTCACTTCGATCGTCGCCCCGCGTTTGTAGCGGATGTAGAGCCACGCCATCGGAATGACGAGCATGCCCGCCGCCACGACCGTGAGCCCGAGCAGCACCGCCGACAGGAGCACGGCGTCCTGTGAAGTCTGCGCGGCCTTGAACATCGCGGAATCCTGCTTGGCGAGCAGCACGATCATCGCCTGGCGCGCCTGCGTGCCCACGTTGGGATCGG
>WNGJ01012125.1_pt1 | contig 11005 bp, 14 predicted proteins | sample 5400611 | NCBI WGS metagenome assembly WNGJ01 (sample SAMN13153375, study PRJNA577476) | soil metagenome | isolation source: 40 cm soil or saprolite under Garry oak tree replicate 1 | place: USA:California | collected 2016-06-15 | reverse complement strand
TTTCCCAAGCCAGACATCGCTGCGGCGGTGGACCAGATCGAAAAAAGCCGTCGTGATCTGCTAGCGCCACTCACCGAAATCGTCTCACGCACGGTTCCTTTGGGCAGTATTTCGGCTCCCATCGTGTCGCGTTTGATCTTCATGTATTTTGCGCCGGAGATTAAGGTGCGCCTCTACCGCCGCCTGCTGTTGCGATTCCTGTCCCAGCTTGGCGGTCTGTTCGTCCTTACTGCAATTTGCTTTTACATCAGCGTTGTCGCCTGGTCGCGCGTCAGCGGGTCCGTGTTTTTCAGCCAAGCTGGCATCTCACCGATGAGCATTGCTCTTTATCAGCTCGATCTGATGCTCCGCGGAGCGCTATTCGATTTCATGGAACATACGCGTCAATCGATCTCGCCGATCGCGGTCAATCGGAACGCTACGGCGTTCCTCTACTACACGCTGATGTTTCGGATGTTCGTCGCCATCTACGTCATGTCGTCGCTGTTCAGAGTGCTCCGCTTCGTGCTGCGGCGTTGGAGAGTGCTGTTTCGATAGAGGGACGAGCGATTTAGTCTCGTCTGCCTGTCACCCGGAAAGTGCCGCCGCGCGCAAGCGAACCGGGTCACGCTCACCAAGTCTTGCAGCTCCAATAATTCGTCCGGCGATGATCTCGCGCACCACGTCGGACTGCACGTCAGACTTCCCAGTGTCTTGAAGCTCTTTGAGTGCAGCGTCGAGAGCGTCACCCATGACCGCAATAGCCTCAGGTCCGAATGCTCCAGGTTGCATCAAGGAATGAATTTGCATGGCCGCTAACCCTCCGCACAGCGTGCCACGGTAGTTAAGAATAATTAATAATTTCTTGTCGGAAACCGTCCTCAAAAGGGCTCGGGTCGTGGGCCAGGCCGCCGGCTTGCTGCGAGCTAGGCGACGCTGCCGCGCACCGTGTTCCGACGGTCACCGTTCGCAAGGACCGGGGAATACTCTCCCCTTGGCTGTCGTGACTTGAATATCAGCGCAACGTGTAGTCGGGGATGGTCGTGGCGTCAAGGAAGCCCGCCCGCGCGAGCGATCGGTGCGCCGCATCGGTCGTGAACAGGCCGCGCCATTGCAGGGCGGCGAAGCAGAACGTTCCGCCCACGATCGCAAGCACGATACCCACAATGCAGAGGTATCCCATGGAGCACCCCTATGGTTGTCGTCCCTCGCCTCAACTCGTGCGCCAGATGTGCTCACGGGCGCATAGGAATGCGAGAGGGAACGCCGCTGCTTGTTATAAACGCGGCATAAAGGTCGCCTGCAGCTGGGGCTGCCGACCGCAGTTCACATTTCAGCCTCTGACCGCCCCGGTTTCGTCACTGTGGGACGACCCGGGAAGCAACAACCTTGCGCCCCCTTCGAGACGAGTTCCTCATGCGCACCGAGACACCAGTTGAGACTGTCGAAACGAGTCTAGTCCGTTATGCTGCTCGGCACGCACAAGAAGCATCGGTCTGAGTCTCCGGCGGATGCACAACGCTCGGCGAACCATTCAGGTCGAGCTCCAAGACACCCGGAACCATGATGACAGCTCGAGGCTGATTTCCATTTTCAAAAAGGGCGAACCGGAGCGCCGCAATGCGATCAATGAATAGACCACCGCAATGGTGGTGCTGGTCTTGAACAACCCAGTTGCCGCGGCTGTTCTTGCCGATAAAGAAGAGGGGAGATTTCGAATGAGATGCGGTCGAGGGAGGTTCCTGTCGTTTCATGACACCGTGTCCTTGTGGGTGTGGACGACCGCTGCCGCTTGGCGGCAGTTACGATACCGGCGGAGGAGATCGATTGTTTTTTGACGAACTCTCGTTTTGCCGGCGTTGACCGGCTCCCGCCTTGCTTGCGGCTCACTCTCTTCCACGCAGAGCTTCGGGGCAAAGCGCCTCTCGCCCTACGCGACCATCGTTTGTATGCCGATGTCGAGTCGTCGCGCAGAAGTCGCGAAGCCGTTCTCACAGCGGACCCCGGTTTCCGCGCGGAAACCAAGCCGCTCAACAGCCGATCGAAGTCTCCGGGCTGCTAGCGGCCTGTCAATCCAAATGACTAAAACTCCCGTCGGGGATAGGAAATGCACGAGCCAATCAAGTGTCGTTGCAAGAGCTTTGATCGAATGCTCCCGCCAAGCGAGCAAGGCAACATCGTACTGGGTGTACGGAATGCGGCAACTTTTTGTGGTTTCCACGCGCGAGTATCCGAGTCGATGCAGGTCAAGGACGACTTCGGAGCAATTGGATCCCGCCACAATGATCCGATGCGATTTTGTCGCGTGCGCGTGTTCGACCAGGGTTTTCACGATGCGCGCGTCCGTAGACCTGCGACGCTGGCCCGCTGCAGTGCAAGCATCTGCTCTCTCCGGCATCCGCGGGCCACGGCTTGCCGTGCGAGGTACGGTATTGAGTGTAATCGCGGTCATCAAGAGTTCTCCATCTTTGTTATCCGCCTTGCAAATGGCTCACGTCGCACATGAATGCGAGATGGAAAGGCCCCGCTAGTTATAAGAGCGGCATATAGTTATCGGGTGCCTGTCATGACCTTGGCTTAACCGGCCTCTCTTTGGTGCCCGCGACTTATCGCTTGGGCGTGGCCGGCGAAGCGGAATTATGGCAGGTCGTCGCAACGGTGAGGCCTGGAAGTCAGGCCGCGATAGCAAATAGGTCTGCGACCGAGAGCTCCGTTGGCGCGTCTGCGCCGATCGCGTTCGCGATCGCGCGTGCGGCAGCATCGCCGCGGCTCATCTCACGCAACCGCTTTCCCAGCCAGGATCTGAGCTCTGTGTTGATCTTGATTAGCATTGCCCACCTATTCACCGCGGTCACGGGCGCCAGTGCGATATCGCGGCTGGGTACATCACACCCGGAAGCGGCCATAACATGGTGCACAACCGCCTTCGCAAGGAGATCGTCAAAGCGACCGCGACCCCGCTTATCGCCGGCCACTGCGCCGATGTCGAACATCGCATCGGCCTCTGCGCGGCTGACAGGGTCACCGGCTCGACCGGCGAGGAGTAGAATAAGTGCGCAAAGAACCGTGTCATAGTCATCAATGCTTCGTGAAAAATGCACGCGGCCGACGGCGGTGGAACCCTCGCCGGTGATGACGCCGCGGCATACCTCTCTGAGCGCCGCGGCACTACACAAAGTGACGTGCGACTTCGACGTCGCGACTTCGGCGATCATGTCGGCAATGCTGCGTTGTCCGTTCTCAAGCGAGAGTGCCGATTCGTGGGTACGCATTGTTTAGCTTCTTCTTTCTTGGCAGGAGCTTGGCGAGCTACCCCCGATGTCGCGCAAAATCCTACCGGTGATCAGAGATTTGACGATCAGCGCATATAATTTCGAGGGGTAAGAACTCGGCCGTACATAAATGAGATATAAAGATTTGGGGTGCCGCCAGTCGGCCGCAGCGCCGGCGGTTCCGTGGGCGAGGAGCTCGGGGGTGATACTCTTCCTTTGCGGCCCATACAGCAGCGGGGCCTCGGCAATCTGTCTGCGGCGAGCACTCAGCTCAGGCAGACCGAATTCACTTACCTCGATGTCATCGGCGGGGGTGATTCTACTTGTCCACCGGCTCAACCGCTCGGGACGGCGGGTGAGTTCGGTCAGCCGGTAATGGGCGTAAGATCGTGCTTCTCCTTGTGAACCCAGCCGACTCCAAGCGCAATGGCGCCCTTGCGGTTCATGACGTCAGATTGCCATTGGGGATTAGCCTCGGCGGTTCGAAGGAAGCTCGCCACAAAGAGAAAGAGTTTGGGTTGGGGCACCACATCTCGCCATAACTTCGCATTCTTCCGTGAATCGATTGCGCCTCTGCTATCATCCGTGCGTGCTGCGAGCCAATCGCAGATCAGTTCGTCGGCACTGTCCGCACCATGATTTTCTGTGAAGTCCCGGACCTTCTTAAGCGTGAGCGATTTCAAACCTCCGTTTTGGGTAAAGACATCATAGAACCAGCAAAACTCCCGTTTGGTGGCCGTTTCCCGTCCTTGCTTTTGGGCCCAATCGACCGCCGTCGCCCAGGCAGTGTTGCCAACTTTACGTGCGGCCTTGAGCTGTTGATCCTGGAAAGGCCGACTACGGACGCAGGACTTCAATTCATTGAACACAGTTCTTGGCAATTTGTTGTTCGGTTGCCATGCCCTGACGATCCCTAGACCCTCAGCAACCGTCGTGTTGCAAGCTCTCCACAGGTCCTCGCCGAAACGAGGCATTGTTGACGTGACCGCAGCCTTACCCAACGCTTTGACGATAGGCTGCAGAGAGTTCGACCCGATATTCCATTGCAAGACGCCGAGCGATATTCCCATTCCATCGAAATTCCCGCTCACAGCGGCAAGCGGGTCGTCCGAATCCTCGAAATGGCCTGTAATCTTCAATCCCGCTGTCAGGAAGTCGTCGCTGACCGGCATGTAGGAGCCCTCGTCACCCAACATCCTGAATTATACAACCATTGCGAGAGTGCAAAAGCAAGGAGCTGGCATCACACGGTGCGTTGCGCGTCTATTGGTCTGGTCCTCCTACATGAACTGAGGTTCTGCGCCTTGCGCTCGGCGAGCGAGGCCGGCGCGCCTTGCGTTCGTTCTGAGCAGCGTGCTGCGAAGGTCACGAATTGCGGGGACAGTCGCGTCCAGCTGTGCGCGATCAAAACAGCCGCCTCACCATCGCGATCACCGCCCGCCCGTGCATCAGGTTCCGGATGCAGGCCGCCGCCCTAGCCGGAAAAATCCTGTGGATATTTACTCCTTTGCTTACGCGGCTCGGTATTCTTCCTCGGTGCTGGCAAGGACCGTTCGCCGTACCGCGGCCCACGTCGTCACTGAATGCTGCGAAGACAGCGCCAGTACTTTGAGCGCCGCTTGAGAGGCCGGGTAAAATGTTTTGGTGGAAGCGAAAGCGGCCAACATCCGACATCCCTCCAGAGGTTCGGGACGAGCTTGAGAGTCATGGGGAGGCCGCGGTCAGTGTGGCCCTTACTCACCCTCTAGATGTGTCCTCAAGTCCATTGCATTTGCTCCGCTACGAACACAAGCAGCACGCTCTCGCATGGCTCAAGGAGAGGCGGGACGTTGCTGAAAAGCGAAGGCGCTTCTTAAGAAACATCGCAATTGCGGGCGTAGGGTTAAGCGCACTTGCACTCTTGTTTTCGATGACATCTACATTCTACGCAAAGTTAAATTTCGATGCCAATAGACCGACCCTCGTGCTTGAGTTTCCGCGCTTGAACTGGTCGTCCGAGGTCAAGGCAACCATATGTGTCGCGTTCGAAAACATTGGAACTCGGCCCGCAGTCGATGTTACCGCCGTACTTGGGTCTACCAACTCGGAGGCCACCACCGTATTCCATCTAGCGCGGCTCGGTCCCGTCGGAAACCCCATCTACGCTGATCGCCGACCTCTCGTCAGCAATGTCGATATAGACCCCGGCAAATTGCAAGACTTCCTTGTCGTGTGCGTGAGCTACGGCGATCCGGGCGAACGCAAATTTGCAGACCTCTTGCCATTCAGTTTCATTGGCTGGCCTCCCGCGGACAACGTACCTGGCCGCGAGTTCCTAAGCAGCCCTGCTACGACCGAAATGTATCAGCGAATGGTCAATGCCGAAGTGTGTAGAAAGCTTCGCCCATGACGCGCCTCAGTCTGCCAAACGCGGTGCCTGAACGACGCGCTTCGAGGGCTAGACCAAACAAGTCGAAGGTTGCGCGTGGCCAATATATTGGGCTCACGCACTTTTTCGATGCTGCGCCAGCCGTCGCCGTTCAGTTCTGCGCCACCACCTTGAGCACGTCGCCCGTCTCCAGCCGCCCTCGTCGTGCCAGCATCATGAGCGCGACACGCAAGGCGTCGGCCGGCATCGCCAGCTCCCGCTCGATTTCCTGTTCGCCATTGTGCAGCACGATGACAAGCGTGCTGTCGATCACCTTCATGCGTTCGAGCATGGCCGGCACTCCCCCGCTCTATCCAGGCAATCTGTAAGTGATTCGGCGCGGATGGGCAGTACGGATAGCGCGCCGCGCCCTGCCGCAGGCGCATGATTCCATCGCCCGACGACGTGCGCAGCCTCTTTCCGAGCGGCCTCTGCCGCCGCCCTCTTTCGCATGAGTTCGGCCGCGCTCGCGGTCTTAGGGTTTAGAAATTTGTTCGGACATTAACGAGAAGCTACGCCCGGACGTAGGAGCGTCAACGTTCGGCGGCGATAGCCCCGCGGCGTGATCCGCACCTTGCCGACGCAGCAACTGGCATGACCGTCCCCGCTGTTATGCACACCACTCTCAGAACCTACCGATTTCTTTGTCGGATGTGTCGAGAAGCCGACCGACAGCACAAACTGGGGCCGTCGACTATTTTTCGATGGATGCCCCGTCCCGGCTTGGGGGCTTCAAGCTCAAGGAGCCGTGGCATCGTCGCTGGGAGCATGAGGAGGAGAGCCGATGAGTGCGATGTCGAGCCCCGCACAGGGCGAGTTCTATGCAGGCTTGTTGCCCGTCGAGCCATCAGTCGAGCCACCTCCTGTTCGCCCGCCAGTCCTCGAAAATGAGCGGCTCCCCAACGGGCAGCCGTCACTCGGCAAACGAGCTTCGCGCGCCCTCTCCCGTTTCCTGATCACGTTTTGCATCGGTGTAGCTGCCACCTTGACTTGGCAGTCGTATGGCGACGCAGCCCGAGAGATGATCGCGAACTCGTATCCGCAGCTTGGCTGGTTGGCGCCGCACGCTGAACCTGTTGCGCAGAACGCTCCCCACATAATTGCACTGGCCGCGCCAGACGCGCCTTCTTTCGATCAGCAGCAGCTCAACGCAATGTCGCTTGAGCTCGATTCGGTCCGGCAAAGCGTCGACCGGATCACTGCAAGTATCGCCACCAGTCAGGACCAGATAACGCGCAGCGTCGACCGGATTGCCCCCGGTATCGCCACAAGTCAGGAGCAGATAACGCGCAGCATCGACCAGCTTACGGCCGCCCAGGAGCAGATGACGCACGAGATCGTCAAACTGCAAGCGGTCGAACAGTACGTCCTTCACAAGAGCGCAGAGGCTCCGCCGCGGCCGGCTCCCGCCCTCGTGCGCAACCCCGTTCTGCGGCCGTCGCAGGCATCGACGGTACGCTGACCCCAGGTCGGGGTTGGCGGGGAGCTCCTACCAGGCCGCGCGACTACTGTCAGCGTGGCCGACGGCCGTGTGCATCGCGTCATCGACGGCGGGGCTTCCCTCGCGTCTGCTTGAGCCCGATCAATTCGCAAGCGTGGACGCTCAACGCCCCAGGCGAGCCGTTCCAGCACCATGATGCTCACCGATGGAGAGCGCACGGCCATTTCCGCAGTTGGAGGTGCAGCTGTCATAAGACGACGCGGGCTAGACCGCCGTTCTTGACCCATAGAGGAACTCGCCGGGAATACGCAGCGAGTGAGAAGTGCGATCCGACGATGATGTGCTCCCGCCACACATCACAATTCCGCATTTGTCGCGGTGGTGTTCGATCGAGTGGTGCCTCCATCCTGCCTGCCCCACAACGAGGGAATAGGTAAGGCTGTGCGCATGACGGGGGGCTAACTCGCCTCTTGAATGCCCTCCCATACTTTGGTATTTTCCTAAATACCGAAATGAGCATCGTTCTGAAAGCCCTGGCCGATCCGACCCGCAGGCGCATCCTTGAGCTCCTCCGGACTCGCCCGATGACCGCCGGCGAGATCGCAGCGCATTTCACGGTCGCCAAGCCGACTTTGTCGGGCCATTTCGCCGTGTTGCGCGAGGCGGATCTGGTCGAAGCCGACAAGCGGGGAACCACTATTACCTATCGGCTGAAGCTCTCGGTGCTCGAGGAGGCGATCGCCGGGCTAGCTGAGCTATTCAAGGTGGGGCTGCTCAAGCCAGCCACGAGGAGGAAGCGATGGACACCCGCACGGTTGCGCTAGTTCCCGTAAGCATCATCGCGTTGATGATCGGAGCGTCGATCTTCGCGCTTTTTTGGTTGCCCGTGAACGCATTGGTGCCCACTCACTTCAATTTAAGTGGCAAGCCAGATGCTTTTGGGCCTCCCGTCGTCGCATTTTCGCTGCTGCCGGCCGTGGCGATTGCAGGTCTGCCGATTTTGATGCTGGTTGTGCGAAAGGCCGAAGGTGGTGGTGTGCGTCCGGCCGCCGCGCTCCGAATCGCGGGGCTGGCGCCACTTTTCGTTCTCGCCGTCACTCATGGGCTGGTGATCGCTTACACCTTGGGAGTCGAGGTCAACGTGACGCGCGTCTTGATCCTGGTGGTTGGTTTGACGCTGATTGGGACGGGCAACGTTCTCGGTAAAGTCCGGTCGAACTGTTGGATCGGCATCAGGACGCCGTGGACGCTGCGCGATGAGCGGGTGTGGGACCGCACCCATCGCTTCGGCGGCTGGATTTTCGTTGGTGCCGGAACGGCGCTCGCGCTGTCCGCCCTTGTCATTCCCGCGGGCCCCGTCCTGGGCGCGGTGCTTTTTGCGATGCTGAGTGCTGTGGTGATCGTGCCGTCCGTAAAATCGTATCTGCTCTGGCGCAACAGGGAGAATATTTGAGCGCCCAAGCGGTGGGGACACCATCCCGCCGATCATGCTCAACCGCGCCGACGAGGGGAACGAATTAGCGCACTCATGTGCGCTGTTTGCTGCGGCGCACGAGTCCGGTTGTGGCCCAACTCCGTCGTGACCGGCATCCGCCCGGGACGGCAGCTATCTGGGGATAAGCTGCCGTCAATGGCGATGGCGCACCACGGCAGAAGATGACCCGAAGCCGACATTCGGCCGAGTATCGAGTTGCAAGCATCAGACCCACAACTGTTGAAGGTTACCGACATGCGGAGATCAGCGTTACGCATCGCGAGAGCCGCAACGATGCGTCATCGAACGTCACGACTGTCGGCACCGCAGCTCAACTCTCCGGCAGCCCCGCCTTGCGCAGCCCATCAAGACGATGCTCGGCATCCTTTGGGTCCTTGTGGACGGCGAGACGTTTCCAGCTGTCAATTGTAAATGCCGGGTTGACCCGCAGCACCTCCGCGGCTTCGGCTCTCGCCTCCTCAAGCTGTCCCGCCTGCGCATATGCGGCGGCCAGGAAAAGATGAGGCCACTGCAGATTGGGCAGGCGCGATGCGCATTCGCGCAACAAACGCACCGCCTCTCCATAGCGCTTGAGCAGGTAATTGGCCAAACCCATTTGACTGAAGGAGCTGTGCTGGCGGTCGATAACGGCTCGATCGCCGAAGCTGCCCGCCGGCTCGACTTGACGGCGATGGCGGTCGCGAAGCGCATCCACGCTCTCGAAAATGAGATCGGTGCCGTTCTCGTCACTCGTTCGGGCCGAACGATCAGGCCAACCGAGGCGGGTGCCGCGATCATGGAGCATGCAAAGCGGTTTCTGGCTGAGGCCCGCGATTTCAAATCAATCGCAGTAGCCGACCGACCGTCAGGTCAATTGCGTCTGGGCGCAATTTCATCCGCATTGTCCGGGCTGTTGCCAGACATTCTGGCCTTGATGAAGGAGAATTACCCGCAGATCGATGTCAACATCGCGGTGGGACACTCGGGAGGACTATATCGCAAGGTGCTAGACGGTGATGATCTCGACGCCGCAGTCATCACAGAGCCACCGTTTGCAATCCCAAAGAGCTGTGCTTGGCGAATGTTGCGAGAAGAGCCGTTGATTGTGCTGACAAGAGCACCAGCGCGATCTCGAAAGCCGCATGCCATTTTGGCATCCGAACCATTTATTCGATTGGATCGTAAACTTTGGCCAGGACGCCTCGTGGACGACTATCTCCGCAAAGTCGGGATACAGCCACGAGAACTCTTCGAGATCGGGCAGCTTGAGCCGATCGCTGTGATGGTTAGTCGAGGGCTCGGAGTGTCCCTCCTGCCAGATTTTTCATGGCCACAAGGCTTATCGCTCGCCAAACTTCCGGCGCCAGGCGGTCGTTCCTTCGCCCGGCGCATCGGGCTCATATGGCCCAGAGCTTCGCTTCGGCTCCGATTAGTGAAGGCATTCCTGGAACAGGCAGCAGCGGTACGGGCGCGAGGTACCGCACGAACGACTGTTGGTTCGAAACGATAAGGACTTGCCCGCCCACGGCAGCTTTTGGCCCGACTCTGCCGACTTGGGCGATACAGCAAGTCGGCGGCTATCTGGGGTACACCGGACGTGCTACCAACGTAGTCGCAATGGCAGCCCTTGACCCAAACCCGTCATTCGACCAAGCGCTGAGTTGCAAGTGCCACCGCCACAACTTTCTTGGCCTCCGCGGCTTTGTTCGAGCGCTTCGGCCGGGTCCATGGGTAACGAGGTCGCCGAGGATTTGCACGCGCTCGATCGAGCCGCCAGGCTTCACGCTCAATGCGATGGCGGACAAGTTGACGACGACGCCTTTGACGAGCGACTCGCCCTTCCCACCATAGGTCTCGAGGCCGCGGCGAACCTTGATTTCTCCGACGGGCTGGCTCACCCTTTAACCTGTCGCATCGCTCTGCCTCAAGAAAACAGGGTTTAGGCGGCGCCTGGATGGGACGTACAATCCGAATGTCCCACCACGCCTAAGCCGACGAAGGCGATGGGCTGGCGCTGCCACTCGACAAACGGACCGGGAATTTCGCTTGGGCCCAGGTCGCGAGATTGCTTGGTTGCCTGCCTGCAATTTCGTTTGCAAGCGCAATCTGGTCGTGCAAATCGGAACCCAGGTACGTATGAGCTTGGAAGTATCTAAACGTCGCTGCCACCTCAGCAGCACCAGGAAAGAGCGTAGCGAAAACTTCCGTCGGGACTTGTTTGAAAGAGAATTTATGTCCCTGCCGATTCAGCGTGTCGACGATTTCGTTGAAGCTCATAAAATCACCGACGAGGGGCAGATACTCGCCGTTCCCTGCCTTATCCGGGTGTGCGAAGGCACCGGCCACGATGTTGCCGAGTTCAGTGATGTCGCCCATGTGGATGCCACGCACAGTCGGGTCGATAGGAAGAGCCCAGCCCATTGTCCCGTCTT
>WNGJ01008384.1_pt1 | contig 11005 bp, 9 predicted proteins | sample 5400611 | NCBI WGS metagenome assembly WNGJ01 (sample SAMN13153375, study PRJNA577476) | soil metagenome | isolation source: 40 cm soil or saprolite under Garry oak tree replicate 1 | place: USA:California | collected 2016-06-15 | reverse complement strand
GCCTGGAACTGCTCCAGGTAGCGCTCAACTGCCAATCGCTGACCTGGGCCCGATACTCGCCCCGTTCTGCCCGTCTCGGGCCGCGGGTCAGTACTGGAAGAGCAGCTCGCGGTACTTGGGCAGCGGCCAGAGGTCGTCCGCGACAAGCGTCTCGAGCTCGTCGACGACTTCCCGGAGCGCCTCCTGGGCGGGAATGACCTTGGTCGAGAACGCCTTGGCCTCGGCCGGGACCGACTTGGCCTCGTGGGCACTGTGCTGGGCGTGCTCGAGCGCGGCGATCGCGTCCACGAGCGAGTCGGCCAACCCCGAGACACGCTCGCAGATCGAGTTGATCCCACGTGATGAAGGCGCCGAGTTGAGCACCCCGAGGTACTGGGCGGTGGCCGGCAGGATCATCGTCGAGGCGATTTCGCGGGCGCAGTTTGCCTCGATGTCCTGGACCTTGACGTAGCGCTCCCAGTTGATATCGACCCGCGAGGCGAGCTCACGTTCGGACAGGACGCCGAATTTCGAGAAGATCGTCTTGGCCGTGTCGGTCGCGAGCGAGGGGAGTGCGTCGACGGTCGAGCGGTTGTTCGGCAGGCCCCGCCTGGCGGCTTCGGCGTGCCACTCCTCGGAGTAGTTGTTGCCGCCGAAGATGACCTGCTTGTTCTCTTTGACGATCCCCGACAGGATCTTCGTCAAGCCCTCGAAATCGGCCGGCTTGAGCTTCTCGAGGGCGTCGGCAAGCTGCTCCAGCGAGTCGGCGACCGCGGTGTTGAGGACCGTCTGGGGCCAGTAGATCGGCGCCGAGGAGCCCACAGCGCGGAACTCGAACTTGTTGCCAGTGAACGCGAACGGCGAGGTCCGGTTCCGGTCGGTGTGGTCCTTCGGGAGGACCGGCAGAGAGGTGACGCCAAGCTCGAGGTTGCCGCCCTTCTTCGAGGCCGAGGCAGAGCCGCGCTCGAGCTGCTCGATGACGTCGTCGAGCTGCGAGCCCAGGAAGATCGACATGATCGCCGGCGGCGCTTCGTTGGCGCCGAGACGGTGGTCCTGCCCGGCATCGGCGATGCTCGCCCGGAGGATGTCCGCGTGGACGTTGACCGCCCGGATGACCGCCGCGAGGAAGGCCAGGAACTGGGCATTGGCATGCGGGTCGTTGCCCGGATCGAGAAGGTTCTCGCCCTCGTCCGTGCCCATCGACCAGTTGTTGTGCTTGCCGGAGCCGTTGATGCCTGCGAACGGCTTCTCGTGGATCAGCAGCATCAGGCCGTGCTGCTGGGCGATCCGCCGCATCGAGCTCATCACGATCATGTTGTGGTCCGACCCGACCGAGGTCGGCTCGTATACCGGCGCCATCTCGAACTGGCCCGGAGCGACCTCGTTGTGGCGGGTTTTGGCCGGGATGCCGAGCCGCCAGAGCTCGCGGTCGAGGTCCATCATGAAGGCCAGGATCCGCTCCCGGATCGGGCCGAAGTACTGGTCCTCGAGCTCCTGGCCCTTGGGCGACGCGGCTCCGAACAGGGTCCGACCCGTCAGGAGGAGGTCGGGGCGCTGCTCGGCCAGCCGGCGGTCGACGAGGAAGTACTCCTGCTCTGGGCCGATGTTCGTGAAGACCTGGCTGACGGTCGAGTTGCCGAACCAGCGCAGGATGCGGAGGGCCTGCTTACCGAGCGCGGCCTGGGACCGAAGCAGCGGGATCTTGTGGTCGAGCGCCTCGCCGGTGAACGAGACGTAGGCCGTCGGGATCGTCAGGGTGACGCCGTTCGGTTCGACCTGCAGGAAGATCGGCGAGGTGACATCCCACGCCGTGTAGCCGCGGGCCTCGAACGTCGCCCGGATGCCACCCGATGGAAACGAGCTCGCGTCCGGCTCCCCCTGGACCAGGTTTCGCCCCGAGAATTCGGCGATCGTCTGGCCGTCGCCGGACGGGGTCAGGAACGAGTCGTGCTTCTCGGCCGTGGAGCCCGTCATCGGGATGAACCAGTGGGTGTAGTGGGTGGCCCCGTGCGCCAGCGCCCACTCCTTCACGCCGTGGGCCACCGCGTCGATGATCGCGGGGTCGAAGGGCTCGTGGCCCTCGATCGTCCGGCGCAGCTTCCGGAAGATCGGCTTGGCGAGGTACTGGCTCTGGGCTCCCTCGTGGAAGACGTACTGGCCGAAGATGTCGGCCCCGGCGTCCTCGAGGTAATCCTGGGTCTTCGCGACCCGGTGGCTGGCGATCTCCGAGATGGCGGTCTTTCGGGCGGTCATGGCTCTCCTGTCGATGCCTCCGTGACGGTCGCCGGGCGGGTGGGGTACGCCCGGCTCATGGACGACGGTCGGTCGGGTCGTGCAGAGCTCCTCCTCTGCGTCGGCGGCCGCAATCTTGTGCACCCCGCACGACCGACGACGAGATTCTCGGGTTTCTGGCAGCGTAGCACTGGCCCCGGTTGCGGTTCAGTGCCATCACGGTTGCCGATCTGTGGATCGTTCACGAGGATCGTCCGCGCCTCTGATTTCGGTCCTCAACCGGCCACGGGGCGGGGCTAGAGACCTGCGGGTGACGTACGAGCGGCGATGAGGTCGTCCAGCAGCCGGCCGAACTCGCGTTCGACGTCGACGTAGCGGTCCGATCGGTTGACGATCGCCAGGTCGCCGCTCGGCGACAGACGCGTCCAGATCCGTCGTCGCGGCAGGTAGAACGTGATCGCGATGCCGCTGATGAGCAGGGCGAACGCGGTCCAGACAAACCCCTGTCCCGGATCCTTCTTGGCGATGAGCAGCGTGTACTCGCCGAAGCTCCGAACGCCGACGCTGAAGTCGGTGCCCTCGGCCGGCGACGCGGTGCCGGCGCGGAGGGCGAGCGGCGGCAGGTCCGTGGCGATCGGATTGCCGTCCGCATCCTCCCCGGTGATCCGATACGGGACGATGAGGACGACACCTGCCCCATCCGTCGAGCGCTTGAGGAGGAGCTGGAGACCGACGTCCCGTCCGGGAACCGACAACGTCCCGTACGGCAGCCCGGCCGCCTGGCCGTCGAGCGGCACGGAGCCATCCCAGAGCGGCCGTCCGGCCGCGTCGCTGACGAGCATCCTGATCGCCGGCCCGAAGCCATTCTGATGGAACGTGTAGCCGCCGACGCTCAGCGGGTCGTTCACCCGGATCGTCTTCCTGGCGATCTCCTTGCCGTCCTGGAAGACGCCGAGATCGGTCGTGAAGTCGGTCGCCTGGCCGGTCTCGAAGAAGCCCGGAGCGTCAAACGCGTAGTTCTTGACCACGAGCAGCCCCGGCGTCCCGATCGGCTGGACCGTGAGCGAATCGCCTTCGGTCACGATCAGGCCCTGCTCGTCGCCGAATACGGAGGTGACGACCGCCGCGACGAGGAACGTGATCAGCCCGAGGTGGGTGAGCAGCGTCGCCATCTTCGTGTACTGGTGGCGATCGCCATAGATGTAGCTGGCGCCATCGACCTCCGCCTCGCGCAGCGTGAAGTGATGGCGCCGAAGGATTGCTCGAACGGCCTCCGGCCCGACGCCGCTCATGACGGCCCGATCGGGCAGGCTCGGGGCGAAGAACGGCTCCGGCTGGACCACCCGGATCTCGCTCGACTGGCGCCACAGCCGCGGCGTCCGATCGAGCGTGCAGACGACGATCGACACCACGAGGATGATCAGGCCGAGGGTGAACCAGGTGGAGCTGAAGATCCGGAAGACCTGGAGCCGCTCGAGGACGTCGACGACGCCAACCCCGAACACAGGGTCGTAACGGTCGTGGATCGCGGCCATCGCCGTCTGGTAGTCGGAGACCGAGCGGAAGGCGAAGCCGGGCAGCTGCCGGATCGTCATGCCGACGACCGCCATGAGCGAGAGGACGATGATCTGCGAGACGGCGAAGTTGACCGAGGTCAGGAGGCTCCAGATCGCGCGCCCAAGGCGGGCAGCGACGTTCGGCTCGATGGGTCGCGCTCGAGCGGCCCAGGCAAGCTCCGGTGTGGCGATCGGACGAACTCCTAGACGGACGTCGAGGCGAGGCCGGCGCTCGTCAGCTCCGCGCTCGACGCGGTGACGGCGTCACGAGCGGCGGCAAGGGCCCGCTCGAAGTCCGCGATCAGGTCGTCGGCATCCTCGAGCCCAACCGAGCAGCGGAGCAGGCCCGGCGCGATCCCGGAATCGGCAAGCGCGGCGTCGTCCAGCTGGCGATGGGTCGTCGACGGCGGATGGCTGACGATCGTGAAGACACCGCCGAGCGACGCGGTCAGTTCCGGGATCGACAGGGCGTCGATGAAGGCTTCCCCCGCCACGCGACCACCCACGAGCTCGAAGGCGAGCATCCCCCCACCGAGTGCGAGCTCCTGGCGCGCGACCGCATGCTGCGGGTGACTGACCAGCGATGGGTGGAAGACCCGCTTCACACCATCCTGGCGTTCGAGCCAGGCGGCGATGAGGGCGGCAGTCGCCGACTCCCGTTCGAGACGAATCGCCAGCGTCGCGATGCCGCGCAGGACGAGAAAGGCCGAGTGCGGAGCAAGGGCCGCGCCGGTGTCGACCTCGAGCGCCGCGACGGCGTCGATCAGCGCTCGTCGACCGCAGACGACGCCGGCGAGAACGTCGCTGTGGCCGGACAGGTACTTCGTCGCCGACTCGATGACGAGATCCGCTCCAAGCTCGATCGGGCGGCAGAGGTACGGCGAGGCGAAGGTGTTGTCGACGACGTACAGCGCCCCATGGCGATGGGCGATCTCGGCGAGAGCGGCGTGATCGGCCACGACGATCGTCGGATTCGCGATCGTCTCGGCGTAGAGGATCCGGGTCGGGGCGGCCGACAGTGCGGCCTCGACTCCGCCAAGGTCAGTCACGTCGACGAACACGGTCGACACGCCGAGCCGGCTGAGAATGCCGCTGAACTGGGCCCGGGTCGTCCCATACGCGGCCCGCGTTGCGACGATCCGATCGCCCGCCGAGACGATCGACAGGATCGCGGCATGGATGGCCGCCATGCCCGTGGCCAGGGCAAAGCCCGACTCGGCCCCTTCCAGCTCGGCAACGGCGGCGGCCAGGGCCGCGACCGTCGGGTTGTCGACCCGGCTGTAGGCGTAACCGGGTACCGCGCCGGTCAGGACGGCGCCGAGCTCAGCCGCGTCCTCGCTCGAGAACGTGACGGTCTGATAGATCGGGACCGAGGTCGGGCGCTGGTCGACGGGCGGAACTCGATGAGCCGCCCGGATTGCCCGGGTCGAGAACCCGGCCTGTCGCGCGGGATCGGGACGCTCGCTGTTGGCCTTCTCGTCCGGCATGGCCGGATGCTACACCGAGTCGTCCGGGCGGCCGCTAACCGCCAGCGGCAGACCCATGACCCGGTTCTTGCCGCTGCGCTTTGACGCGTACATCGCCTGGTCGGCGCTGATCATCAGCTCGTCGCTCGTCCGGCCGTCCTCCGGGAAGCTGACGACGCCGACCGACATCGAGGCCTCGATCCGGACGCCCGAAACCGAGATGTCGAGCTCCGTGACGCCGATCCTGACCTTCTCGGCAAGGACGTGCGCGCCGGTTGGGTCCGTCTCCGGCAGCAGGGCGACGAACTCGTCGCCACCGTAACGGGCGGCCGTGTCGATCCGCCGGACGCCGTTCCGGACGACGTCACCGACGCCGCGCAGGACCCGGTCGCCGAAGTAGTGGCCGTACTTGTCATTGATCGGCTTGAGCTCGTCGAGATCCATCATGAGGAGGCAGAAGCCGCGATTCGAGCGAGCGCTCCGGGCGATCTCGCGGTCGACCGCCGCGAAGAAATAGCTCCGGTTGTACAGGCCCGTCAGCGAGTCGATGGTCGACAGGCGGATCGCCGCGTCGCGGGCCCGTCGCTGTTCGCGGGCAATGACCATCGCGACATAGGCGAGCAGGATGAGGGCCGTCAGGTTGATCCCGACGATGGCCACGGTGTTCGGCGTGATCGGGCCGTTGCCCGGCACGGTGACGGCCACGAGATAGCCGAGGCTGGCCACAGCCGCCAGTCCGAACGTCACGCGCGGACTGACCACCAGGGCCGCCCCGCCGACAATGAGCGGGAAGGTGAAGAAGAACGGGCTCTTGTCGCCGCCAGTCAGGAGGACCAGGAGCGTCGCGAACGTGATGGCGACGCTGCCTTCGACGACGAACTTGGCCGCGCCGAGGCCGGTTGGCGGAATGAGGTCGTGGACGATCAGGACAAAGATCCCCGCCAACGCGAGCAGGGCGAATATCGACGGCTGGGTGTCGCGCCACAGGCCGGTGATGGCCACGATCGTCGACGTGGCAAGGATGAAGACCCAGCTCACGATCCGGACCACGCGATCGTAGGCACCGGAAGGCACGCCATCCGGTTCGAAAGGGGGCGTGTCGGCGGTCAGGATCCCGAGGGCATTGGCGAACCCGTCGGCGGTTTCTATGCCGTGGCCGAGCTCCATGGCGCTTCGCCGGCCGAGCAGGGGCGGCACGATGATCGCGCCCATGACGACGAGATTGGCCACGACGGCGAACAGGATGAGCGTCAGGACCGGTTCGACCGGCACGGGTGGACCTCATTCGCGGTCACCGGAATTGTGCCCAACGCGGCCCGGTGGGGGCCATCTTAGCCGACGAGGGTCGACGCTCCGTTTCCTACCGGGTTCCCCATTGATATGACTGCTTGACCATCCGGAGATAGACGAACGTCTCCGTGTCCCGCACGCCGTCGATCGTCCGGAGCCGCTCCGCCAGGAAGCGCAGCAGGCCCTCGTTGTCCTCGCAGACGGTCTCGATGAGGATGTCGTACGTGCCCGCGGTGATCACCACGTAATCGACCTCGGGGAACTCGGCGACGCGAGCGGCGACCTCCATCAACCGGTCCGCGTGGCAGCGGATCCCGATCATCGCCATCTGCTGGAAACCCAGCTTCAGCGGATCGGTTACCCCGACGACCTGGAGGATCCCGCGTTCGACCAAGCGGTTCGTCCGTGCTCGGACCGCTGCCTCCGAGACGCCGAGATCGACAGCGATCTGGGTGAACGGTCGGCGGCCGTCCTGCTGGAGGTGCTCGATGATCCGCTTGTCGAGATCGGAGACGTCCTCGCCCGGCCGTCCCGGCGGGCGGCTGCGCGGCGTCGTCACGACTTGGGGCTCGGTTTCGGACTCGGCTTGGCGCTCGGTTTCGGGGGAGCTGCCGCCGGCGACGCTGCTGCTGCGGTCCGGCTCGGGATCGGCGTGACCGCGCGCTGCTCGAGCGGCCACAGGAGTGGGTCGATCACCTCGACGAGGCGCTCGGCCTGCGCCTGACGAGTCGCGTCAGGCGATAGCGGCTTGCCCGTCGACGGCCCGAACGCGATGAGGACGTTGAGCCCGACAAAGAGATAGGGCGGGCTGCCATCGGCCGGCGGCTTGCCGGGTGTCCACTTGACCGCCGCGCGGAGCGTCGCGCTGTTCTTGTACTGGCTGATCACGAGCGGCCAGTTGTCGATGGCGGCGTTGATCTGCTTGACGATCGGCGAGCTCGGGTCGCCGCCGATCGCGTTCGTTACCGACAGCGGCAGACCGGCCCGTCTGATCACGTCGAAGATCGCATCGGCCGTCGCCGGATCCGACAGGTGCGGATCGGGCGTGATGACGGGTGTCGGTGCGATGGTTGGCGGCGGAGCCGACGACGGGACACTTGCCGAACATGCCGTCAGCATCAGCGCCATGACCGCGGTTGCGACGCCGCGGCCAAGCGCCGAATGATTCGAAACTCGCATGGTCGGCCGGATGCTAACACGGGGTTCGCACCCAAAGACTCCCTGACAGAAGTACCGACAGGTCCCATTCGTGCGTGAACAAGGCGTTGTTCACTCCACATCGAGCACGCGAAGGACGGCTGCGAATCGCTCGATCGAGGGTCGGTCGATCGGATCGAGGACGAGCTGGACCTCGCCGATCCCCTCGCGGGCATAGGCTCGCAGCTCCTCTGCCATCGACTCCGCGGAGCCCTCGAGGGCTGGGGCTGACTGGGCGGTCGAGGTGTCGCCCATCGTCCGGCCGGCCCCGCCCGGCAGCCGAACCTGGACGGCGACGGTCCGCTCGATCGCAGCGGGATCGCGACCCACCTCCGCGCAGGCTGCGTCGACTTTCGCCCGCAGCGGCCCCACGCCTGCCGGACGGTTGGAGGTGTCCGCATACCAGGCATTCCACGAATCGACGTGGGGGGCGGCGATCCGGAGCATCCGCTCGCCGATCGACCCGATCATCAGCGGCGGCCCGCCGGCGCGCGGACCGCGCGGCAGGAGTTCGCAATCACGGGCCTCGTAGTAGGTCCCCACGAAATCGACCGCCCCATCCCGGAGCAGCGACCGGATGATCGTGAAGGCCTCCTCGAAGCGGGCGATCCGATGGTCGAATGGGACACCGAACGCCCGGAACTCCGTCTCGTTCCAGCCGGCACCCAGACCGAGGACGAACCGGCCGCCGGAGATCTCGTCGATCGTGTCGGCCCGCTTGGCGAGGATCGCCGGGTTGTGGAAGGCAGTGCAGGCGACGAGCGGTCCGATCGTGACCCGGCTCGTGACGGCCGCCAGGCCGGCCATCGTCGCCCAGGCTTCCCACGGTCCTCGAGGGGCGCGGTCGGGCCAGCGGTACAGGAGGTGCTCGCCGAGCCAGATGGCGTCGTAGCCGAGGTCCTCGATCGCTCGAGCGAGGTCGAGTATCTCGGGCCAGCGGACTTCGCGCTCGACCTCGGGAAGCTGGACTCCAACCCTGAGTGGCCGCGTCACCGGGCTGCCTGCTGCGTCACCTGGACGCTTTCGCCGTCATCTGGCCGCTTCCGCCAGCGCCAGCGCGGCCGTGTCGATCGCAATGAGCCCACCGAAGACGAGGCCGACGAGCGGCAGCCCGGCGATCACGAGGGCGGCCGCCGCGATCTCGAGGAGGAGCCCGCCGGCGATCGCCTGGGCCAGTCGGGAGATCGGGTACACGGCGCGCGGGGCAATGAACAATGCCCAGATCACGATGAGTGCCGCGGGCGCACCCACGGCGAGAGCTGCCTGCACCGGCAGGTCGCCCGACGCGTGGACTCCCCAAAAGCCCAGGGCGACGATCGCGCCGAGCTCCAGGAAGAACCGCAGGGCCTCACTGGCCGAGACACGCATGGCTGGATTATGGCTGCGCGCGGGTCGCCCCACGGACCGCCGGCGCCACCTCGCGCCGGCGAGAATCCCCTGGATTGGCGGATCACGCCAATCCGCGTGCTCCCCTAGTCGATCTCGATCGACTCGCGCCGCGTCCGGCGGCTCGAGCGGCTCTCCGATTCGTCGATGCGCTCGATCCAGAAATCGACGATCGATCGGACGCCGAGAAGCTGCTCGCGGCCGGCATTGCGGAAATGGTGCGTGGCCTCGTCGGGAACGACCCGGGCCATGAGCCCGCGACCTCGTTCGCGCAGGCCCGGGGCTTTCTCGAGGCGCGCGAGCCGTGCTTCAAACTCGACCATGGGGTCGCCTTCGCCGCTGGCTGTCCGATGGCTCACCTGTGCCGACCGCCGTGACTTGCCAGTGGCTCGGCTGGGGGTTCGTCGTCCTTCGGTCATGGTCGTCCTCCATGTGACGCTCGGGGAGCCGCGTGAACCGGTGCGTCGAACCTGATGCGCAACGTCTGGCCCTCCATCTTCGCCCCACGCGTCGGCGCGTCAAGCAGCATCCGCGGCAGGACCAGGTTTCGTCGCCAGGTACCAACATGCAGCACGAGCTCGTCACCGGTGCGCGACAGGCGGACCTCGTCCTTCGACGCGAACGGCAGCTCGAGCTTGAGGACGTACGCGTCGGCCTCCTTGATCACCTCGTACGGACGCCCGCGGTAGAGGATCTCGGCCGGGTCGCCGTCGCCGAAAAGGGCATGGCCGACCTCCCGCAACCGCTCGATACCGACCATCTCCCGGTCGAACATCGGGACCGTCCGAACCGGCACGGGGCCGAACTCCTGCTCCACGACGGGCAGGTAGCGCTGCTGGATCTCCCGCAGACCGGCGAAGGAACCACCTGGGTCCGGGGGCAGGACACGGTTGGCGACGACGAGATCGCTCGGGTACCCGAACAGGTGAAAGTACGTGAAGGACCGCTGGGCCTCCGCGATGGACATCTTCTCGAGGGCGAGGACGACCCGGACCGTCGACTGTTCCGGGTCGGCGAGCAGCTTGTGCAGCCGATCGAGCCGACGCAGGAGCCGCTCCGCAGCCTTGAAGACCTCCTCCCTCGGCATTGGCACGCCGAGCATGCGCTGGAGGACCGGGCCGCCGATCCGCGAGACCCTCTTGCCGATCGGCGCGATCCGCTCGACCCACCAGCGGCTCGCCTCGGGGAGGGACAGGAGGCGAAGCGTCTCGCCGGTTGGCGCGGCGTCGACGACGATGACGTCGAACTTCCCCTGGTCGACGTGGTCGGCGATCCAGAGGAGGTTGCCGAGCTCGTCCATGCCCGGCAGCACGCTCATTTCCTCGGCAAGAACCTCATCGAGGCCATGCCACGCGAACAGGTCCGCGACGTAGTTCTGGATCGTCCGCCAGTACCGGCCGATGTTGTAGTAGACATCGGGTTCCTGTGCCCACAGGTTCGGCGCGATCTCCGACGGCTCGGGGCCAAGCTCGACATCCAGGGCGTCGGCCAGGCTGTGGGCGATGTCGGTCGAAAGGACGATCGTGCGGTCGCCGCGCGCGGCGCAGAGAATGGCGCTGGCTGCTGCGATGCTCGTCTTGCCGACACCGCCCTTGCCGGTGTACACGAGGATCCGGACCATGTCGCCTCTGTCGGTCGGGCGCTTCGCGGGCCTGCAATCGTACGCCAGGCCCGCCCGTCGGCCGCGGCGCGGAGGTGCGTCCTCGGGCGACAAGAGGAGATCCTTCGGGCTTCCCTTCTGGAGGCAGTTGTACCCCGTGCCGATCGTGCCAAGAATCCCGGCATGAGCCTCACCGCGCGGCAGCTCAACCGGGCCACGCTTGGCCGACAGCTGCTGCTGCGCCGCGAACCGCTCAGCGTGGTCGAGGCGATTCGCCGCGTCGTCGCGCTCCAGGCGCA
>WNGJ01008383.1_pt1 | contig 11005 bp, 20 predicted proteins | sample 5400611 | NCBI WGS metagenome assembly WNGJ01 (sample SAMN13153375, study PRJNA577476) | soil metagenome | isolation source: 40 cm soil or saprolite under Garry oak tree replicate 1 | place: USA:California | collected 2016-06-15 | reverse complement strand
GACAATGCGCGACGCGGGCGCTCAGCAGACGATGCGAGAAATCGCTGCGAGATACGAGAGATTGGCGCAACAGGTCGAGCAACAGACCGGCAGGACAGACAAGGTGTAGGCCACGGACGGCAGCTGCTATGAATGTGCAACCGAGCAACAGCTGGCGGACATGGCGACGGTTTGCGCTCGCGAACGTGTGATTGGAGGCCAAGAATCACTCCCGCACGTGTGATGGGAGCGCCAGGAACAAGAACTTGTCGGAGGGACTTTTCTGTCTGGTGGGGCCGACAACAGGTCGGTACTATGATCAACCGCTTTCCAGCACCGTGGCGGATCGTCGAGATCCCGAACGGATTTGCGGTCGATGATGCCACTGGACAGCAACTCGGCGTTTTCTACGGCCGGGCCGACCCGAACCCGGCAGGACATACCGGCTTCCTGACGATAGATGAGGCGCGACAGCTGGCAGTTGATTTCGCAAGGCTGCCGGAACTGCTCAAGCGCACCTCAGGTAAAGCCACGCCTCAGCGCGAGACACCATCGCGCACACGGGCGCAGACGCCCGACAGAAGACAGACCCCAAGGCAACCAGAGCGCCTGCCAGAAGACCAGGCGTGGCGCGAGAAATCCGTTAACCAGCTCGGCGCCAAGGGCGCACAGACCGTCGTGCTCACAATCGGCGAGGATTAGAGGCACCTCGGTCAGCCTTCAATCGCTCTCCGGCCGGCCGCTCACGCCAGTAATGTGGCCGGCGTTGCGGCGCCATCGGTGAAAGTCCGGGCCGGGCAGGCAGCCTCGACGTGCCGCCGCCGTACTCCAAGGAAAAAGCGGCCGGATCGCTGGCAGGTGGCGCGAGCTTACCGGGCGCCGCAGTCATACGCTGGGGGCCCCGTCAAAGGGGCTAATTGCCATTTCCGTGCGTTTGTTTACTCGGCTCCTCGGCCTCAGCCGCGTGCTGTAATGCTTCTGCCATCCGCAGATAGCGGTTTCGATTTTCGTTTGATGGGCCAATCGCTGCAAGGCGGCGGCACTCCTCTGCCAAGTCGCGGCAACGTTGTGCCCGATTCCCTGCGTCCAACATGGGATACCTCCCATGCTCGATGATTGCGGTATTTCGGCTACCAGATGGAAAAGTCCGTCTGACAAGTTCTTGTTCCTGGCGCTCCTATCACACGTGTGCGAGCGATTCCTGGCCCCCAATCACACGTTCGCGAGCGCCATAGGCCCACCAAAGGTGGGTCCGCTGTTGGTCCCAACATGCCCAAGCAGCCCAATGGCACGCACGCAAAAAGCCATCGCGGTGACGGTAATGAAGGCGCACAAACACGAAGCTCGGCTGGCGGAACATGGCAGCTCATGCAGCGTTAGAATGCCGGGAGTAGCCCCGGGCTGAAAGATGTCAATTATCGCGTGGCTAGTACTTGGTCTAATCGCAGGCTTCGTCGCGAGCAAGATCGTCAACGCGCAGGGCCAAGGCGTCCTGCTTGACATCGTGCTTGGCATCGTCGGGGCAGTGGTCGGTGGTTTCATCTTCAACGCAGTAGGCGAGGCAGGCGTAACCGGCTTCAACGCTTGGAGCCTTCTGGTCGCAATCTTTGGCGCGATCATAGTACTCGTTCTTTATCACTCCTTCACCGGACGCCGCGCCCTCTGAATGCACTGTACTTCTTGTCCGGCCGGCGGCGTCGGACGCCGTTCCGGGCAATGAGCTAAAAATGCCGACTGCGGGTGTTGCGCGGTCTGTCCGGGAGGGGCAACTCGACTGCGCCGATGCGCCCACCCACCCAGCCGGCGATCGCGCCAAGGAGAAGGGTGATGAAGCCAAAAAACCCGGCTCGCGACACGGTCTTGGCCGCTATCTCAGCGGCTTGCGCGGCCTGCTGCTTGACCTGATCAATTGCCTGCCGATACTGCTGCTCATATCGTTGAACCTGCGTGCGAGCATCCTCAACAGGGACGTTCTGCGCGTGCGCTATCGCCTGGGCCGCGCGCTCGCGCGCTTCTTCCGCGTGCTGCTGATCGCCGGTGACGGCCGCACGCACGGCTGCGATAGCCGCGTCTCGCAAGGCGGTTGGATCGTTTCCAGGAGCTGCACTCCGCAGCGCTTGCTCAATTGAAGAGAATGGGTCTGTTATCTGCGACAGACTTGGCGCGGCCACCTGGGCGGCAGTCTGCGCCGTCGAGCCGACCGCACTGGTGATGGCGCCAAGTGCGCTCGTCATGCCGCGATAGGTGCCCCCTAGAATTCCGCCGAGAGTTGAGGTCAGAAGATAAAAGATCACTAGCGTGGCAAGCGCCCATGTCGTCAAGCCGTGCCAGCCCGCGGTCGTTTCGTTCGGAATGCCAGCGAGCCTTCCAGCGGCGTAGCCGCCGGCAAGTGCGGCCAAAATGGCCGAAAGAGCAAACCATATTCCAGCGCCGATGGAGAAGGACGTTGCTGTCGGACTATCGCCTGCAACAGGGTCGAGCCTCGCCGCTCCGATACCTATCCCGAGCATGTTGAGTATGAGTTGGGTGACGAGTGCCACAACCACTCCCGCAAAGACCGCGCCCCAAGATATCCGATTGATCATTATGGTGCGCACATCTTCGGGCGCGATCGCCGGACTGATATGTGGCGCACCGCTAATATGCGGCACATCCGGGTGGCGTACGTCGGACATCAGGGTCTCCTTGTATGATCTGGCGGCGCGTACCACTCACCACGTTTGAGCGTCGTACCAATCATTAATATCGCGCTTTACTTGGTCTTTTGCGATGCCGTACCGCTCTTGAATTTTTCCCTCCAGCTGATCGCGTCGCCCTTGTATTACGTCCAGATCATCGTCGGTGAGCTTTCCCCACTTCTCTTTGACCTTGCCTTTGATCTGCTTCCAGTTTCCTTCCACTCGATTCCAGTCCATGTGAACCTCCATAGATCAGTTCACGTTATGACCCAGTAGTGAACACTTCGCGTGGGCTGTGGTTCCTTTCCGGCTGGCGGCAAACGGTATCGCGTGGGCGGCTGGCGATCAGGCGGGATGAGCGCCAGAAAAGAACCAGGAACGGCGCCGCTGTAGTCGGCGTTGTCTAGCCAATGTGGGGCTGTCCCGACGGGGCCTCACGCGGCCCGGTCCTTCTGCAGGGTCACCGGAAGGGCCGGGGCTTGCCCAGCTGCCACAACTCGGAATGTGCCGCTGCTGTCGGCGTTGGATTCCTGCGTGGGGCTGTCTGGCTGACGAGCCTCATGCGGGTCCCGGCTCTTGCCTTTGCGATCAGGCCGAAAGGGCCAGGGCTTGCCTACCTGCTTGCCCAGCTGCCTAGCTGCCGCAACTCGGAACGGCGCCGTTGTGACCGGCGTTGGATTCGAGCGAGAGGCTGTCAGCTGCCTCCCGCAACCCCGGCCCTCATCCCGCATTCGGTGCCAAAGGGGCCGGGGCCTCATGTGATGTCTCTGGTCCTACGAAATGACGGATTCGACCCTGAATGCCGAGCAACGGCGCGCGTTGGCGATGCTCGCGGCCGCGGGGCTCGACGGAGCCACGCAATCGTTGCTGGGCGCTCATGGCTTCGGCGCAAGCTTGGTTGTCGGGCTGGTCGACCGCGGGCTTGTGTCGATTATGTATGAGAGGGTTCGCGCCGGCGGCACGATAATCGAAGTCACGAAGGTGCGGATCACGGATGAGGGACATAGGGCGATCGAAGGCTGATCAAGTTGGGCCAGGGAACGCGCCGCTGCGGCCGGTGTTAGCTTGCAGCGAGAGGCTGCCGGCCAGGTGCCTCACGCAGCGCCGGTCCTTGCTCGGCAGGCAAACCACGCAAGGGCCGGGGCTTTGCGTGCCTGCCTGCCCAGCTGCTCAACTCGGAACGCCCCGCTGTAGGCCGGCGTTGGTTTCATGCGTGAGATGAGCCCCCAAGCAGGACGAAAACGCGGGGTGAATGCCCCACCCTACAGTCGGACGTGATGACGCGTCCCGGGCGGCAATGCCGGGCGCCAGATTCGAGGATGTGCCGCTCTTTTGGTTGAACTATCGTCATTCTAAAGGCCGCTTTGCCGGTGCCGCGGTGATTGAGGCCTCTACGCTCATCAGCGCCCGCATGGCGGCAGCGGTTTACGGGCTCAATGATGGGCTCGACCTCGTGTCCGGCCACGAACTCGATGCAGAAACCGCGCGCCAGGTTCCAGAGGGCATGATTGGTCGGCTGCTCGACGACAAAGCCTTGCGCGAGTTGCAACGGACTATCACACCCAAGAAAGCCGCCGGCCCCCTCTGTGCGGCGCCGGACAGCCACGCGCAGAGGGAGCAAGCGATGACGCTTCGCAAGGGCGAAATCTCGCAAGCCCAGCTCCGCCGCGAATGGCCGCATCACGTCACTCTCTGTGCCGAGAAAGTCCGCGGCCTCAAGAACAGCGAAGTCATACGCGGCTTTGCAGACACTCTATCGGTGGCGCCGCGGACGTACGCCCTACGCTGTGGCGACCTTGACTACGTAGTGTTCTGCTTCGCCAAGCCAGAAGACGCGGAGGCGTTCAGTCAGCAATTCGGCGGTGAGTGGTTGCCTGAGGTCCGCCGATGATGGTGATGAGCCTGAGCGCTGAGCAAGCCAAGCTGTTCGCCAGCAGCCGCCATGGCTGCAGCCGCCCCTTGCTGGCCGGGCTCGGCCGCTGCGGGCTGGCGGCGGCGGAGGGCGAGGTCGCGATGGCGGGCGGCAAGGCGGTCGAGGTCGTTCGGACCAGGCTTACGGCGGAGGCCGGAGAGCACTTCAAAGCTCGGTACGGGGATGGCTAAGCGCTCGACACCGGATGTCACGGCGCTCGGGTGCGGGAGCGCATCTTCCTGTTCGCCATGCTGCAAAAACCGTCCCGGGACTGAGGGCTTCCGTCGAATTAATCGCGCTCCAGCAGCCCAATGGCACGCCCAGCAAATAAGCCGCCGCGCCTTCGGTCTACTCCGGTCATTCATCTGGGGCGATGCCCCCACGAGAGGGCGGCCGTTTTCATCCAAGGGCACCGGCGCAGTCGAGGGCGCGGCGCCAAGTCTCGTCTCCGGGCGGCTCGGTGTTGGTCGCATGGACATTGCCCATCCGATATTCGGACCGCGCAAACACGTTGCTAAGGAAACCCCGCACGACCTGGGCGGCCTCATCGGCAGTCCAGGCCTGGACCGTGACCTCGACCGTGACTAGGTATCTTGCCGCCGGATGGTTCAAGTTCGCCGCTGGCGCGGCCGGCTCGTGCTGGGTCAATCGATCCTCTCAGTCTCGCCCGCCGGGCCGCAGCCGTTCTGCGTAGGCCGCCTCGTTAAATCGATTTTGATCCATGACGGTTCCGCTTGCCGTGCAAAAATCGTGGTGCCGAACAATCGGGCCCATTGAAGCTTTAGGCACCGGGTCCGCAATTCTTCGGGCCACCTCCTCGCATCTTGCGGCATGGCTCTAAATCGCGCCCTCGGCAGCGTCAGGACGTCGCGCGCATCCGCTTCCACGAGTTCATGCAGAAGCGCGAGGCGCCTAACAGAATGGCGTTTCCGGGGCAGGTGTTGCCTGCTTCCAACATCCCGATTCGGGTGCCAACGCATTTCATGGGGCGCGAGGACTCGTTAGCCGGAATCGACACCACGCTCGCCCATCACAAGGGCCGGATTGCGATCGTTTGTCAGCGCACACAACGACGGAATTCATGGCGCCCAGGTCGATGACGATTCCCTCGCACAGGGCACGTCCAGCCCAATCATGGCCGCCGCCGCGCACTGAGAGCGGGAACATCGCAGTCGCCAACTGAACATCTTCGGATGTGCGGCAATGCACCACGGCGCGGGGCATCCGGGTAAGCTGGTTTAGCCCAGATGGACATCGCGGCGGCGTAGCGTTCGTCGCCTGGCAACGATACCGGGCCCAGCGGTTGCTGGCCGAGCCGGTTCAATGTCTTTTCGATCATATCAGTCATCGTGCTGCGTCTTTCCAAGGTTCCACATTGACCGCCACGGCGCATCCTCGCGAGCACCAGTCGGCCACCGTTACCTATGGAAAGCAGGCCACTTTATCATGAAGATCGCGACGGCCTCATGGAGAGGAACTCATAACAATACTAGACGTTGGATTTGAAGACTCGAAACCATGCAGCACTGGCGAAATGGCTCGAAATCACGGGCCACCGCAGCAATGGGGACTGCTGCTGGTCGGGGGCATCGCAGTCAACATCGGGGTCGCGCTCGCCCTTGTGGGGCGCGGGTCGCTTCAAGGCGCCGGCCTTAACGCCTGATCGCACCATTTCGCGCGCGCGACGTCTCGGTTGCAAAGGAGCACGCCACGTGAATGCGCAGCAACACGCACAGTCCTCGCGACATTACGAGAGGGAAGCCGAAGCGATCCGATACCGCCTTGCGCAGAGCTTCGCCGAGTTGAGCGACCGGCTCACCCCGGGTCAGGTATTCGACGAGATGATGACATACGCCAGAGGCGGCGTTGCAACATTTTTCCGCGCCCTCAGCAATGCGGCCCGTGAGAACCCTATCCCAACGTTTCTAATCGGCGCGGGTTGCATGATGTTCCTGTCGGGAAAAATGGGGATGAGCCGCTACCTCTCGCGAGGCGGCGGAGACGAAGGTGTAGTGCCCGGCAAAACGATCTCGGAAGCCTCGCAACGGGCCAGGGAGACGCCGCCTAACCTTCGCAACAAGGCAGCAGGAGCGGTCGAGCAAATGAGCCAGGGCGAACAGAACCTCGGAGCGGCTGTCCAGGATTATTCGGCCTCGACGGGCAAGCAGGTATCGCAGTCCGTTGAGCGGACGCGTCGGCAAACGGCGGAAATGGCTCGTCAGGTGAAAGAACCCTTCATCAATGAGCAGCTGATCCTGGGCGCGGCGCTCTCGCTCGCGGCTGGCGTTGCACTTGCAGCCATCTTGCCGCCGACCGAGAAGGAATACGAACTGATAGGCCGAGCGAGCGATGCAGTGAAAGGCACGGTCGGGGAGGCTGCTTCGGAGAGCATTGAGGCCGCTAAGGGCGCTGCGGGGCGGGTCGCGCAGGATGCGATGAGTGCGGCCGAGCGGGAAGGGCTGACACCGGCGGAGGCTGCCGCCGCAGCGCGTGGCATCGGCGATAAGGTGAAGCCGACTCTCAGCGAGGCTGGCGCGCCCGAGGCTCGGGAGATGACCGGAAGGGACCGGGCAAGGTGAGATTGTTGCAATCCATGCCAGGATCACGCCATGGCAGGAGGATGTGGCGCCTAGTGGGCTACGCGGCGCTGGCCGTTCTGGCGTTGGCGCGTGGAGATTTCTCTCGCCGCCGGGTTCGCTTCGAGCGTCGACGCGCGCACGTGGACGTGGCCGGAATGCAGACCAGCGGTGAGGATCATCCCCAGCCCGAGATGCACCGGGCCCGCGAACCTGACCGCGGGCGGCACGCCGACACGCCAGCAGATATTCCTCTGCGTGGATGGGGGGATATCCTTCTGCGCGTCTACAACGACATCGGCAAGGACAGAGTCATTACGATCGCCGCCGGGGTGACGTTTTATTCGCTCCTGGCAATGTTCCCGGCAATAGCGGCCGTGGTGGCCATCTACGGCCTGTACGCTGACCCGGCCGCCATATCGCGCAATCTGGACAGCCTCTCGGGCCTGCTGCCGGGCGGAGCGATCGACGTCATCCGTGATCAGATGACCCGGATAGTCTCGCACGGCAAAAGCACGTTGGGTCTCGCGTCTGTGATCGGATTGCTGGTCTCCCTGTGGAGCGCGAACGCCGGCATCAAATCCCTGTTCGATTCCCTCAACCTCGTTTACGACGAAGAGGAAAAGCGCGGACTGATCAAGCTCAATCTCGTGTCGCTGATGTTCACGGTCGCGGCAATCGTCTTCGGGCTTTTCGGAATTGCCGCGGTCGTGGTCCTGCCGGTCGCTCTCAACTATATCGGCCTGGGCGGCGCAACCGACCTGATAATCAGGATCGGCCGTTGGCCAATCCTTTTCGTCTTGGTCGCCCTCGCTCTCGCGTTCATATACCGATATGGTCCAAGTCGATCGAAACCGAAATGGCGCTGGATCACGTGGGGCAGCGTTTTTGCTGCCCTCGCCTGGATTGTGATGTCGGTTCTTTTCTCCTGGTATGCGGGCAATTTCGGCAGCTACAATCAGACGTACGGCTCGCTGGGGGCCGTTATCGGCCTTATGATCTGGCTATGGCTGTCGACGATCGTCATCTTGGTCGGCGCAGAGCTTGACGCTGAAATGGAGCACCAGACGGCGCGGGACACGACGACCGGCCCGCCCAAGCCGTTGGGAGCGCGTGGTGCCACAGTGGCGGACAGTGTGGGCGCCGCACAGCATTAGAATCTCCGATCCCTTCTGCTTGCTTAAATTGAAGATGATGTCCATCGTCACCTGGCACCCCCGCGGATGCGCGCTTCTCCGGTGTAAGGTTGATGGTGACATTGCCTCTCGGCCCAGCCGCACCCTGGCCGGCGGTCGCGCGATTCTCGTCGGTCCGGTCAGTTCTCCCTCGTTCCTGTTCGAGCCTATTCTGCTCGGACGAACGATTTGTTCGGTCCTCCCGCGGTGCTTGACCGGTCGTGCGGTTCTGCTCCGGACTGCGCGACGATCGTGTTCTGGGCGGCATCTTGACCGAAGGCGAGTGCCGCAATGGCAATTACAATTAGCAGGACCGGGGCGAGCGACGTCAACGTATAGAACGCAATCGCAGCACCCCGGCTCAATGCTTCATCTTCGATAGCAAAGAACCGTGTTTTTGAGAAGCTTCCAAATTTCCGAAAGCACTCTCACGTTTCTGGCCTCTTGAAACCGAGCACCGGCCGATCATCCGCCGCCGGGTGGCAGGATCATGTCATGCGAAAGCAAAATCAGCAGAGCATTGAGCGTTGGGTTGTGACCGCCTCGCGGTAGCTAAGATCCCGTATGCTAAATTCTGCCTGTGAGCAGGAGGATCACAAGGAGGAGCACAACCAACCCAAGACCCCGGAGGGATAGTAGCCCCAGCCGCTGCTATACGGCCAAGTGGGCAGGGCTCCCAACAGAAGCAAGATCAGGATAATCAGCAGCACCGTACCGAGCGACATCTTCGCCTCCGTCGGAGGATTATTGAGTTTCGCTTTTGCGCTCGCTGTGGCGCCCCAAGAACCAACCCACAAACATGGCGCCGCCCAAAGCGGCAAACAATTGCGAGCGGTCACCATAGCGGACTGCGCGAACCAGGCCCTCGACCGTCTCGTCGGCAACACCTCGCGCGGAGCTTTGCAAACGCGCGAAGAGCTCGTCCGTGGCCGGATTTCCCATGGCTGGAAGCTTTATCGTTCTAGACAGAGCCCACACCAAGGGCTCTATCAAATCACTGGCAGCGGTTGCTCCCGAAGACGGCGGGGGAAGAGGCAGAGCCGGCCCTTCAAAAGCCTCCGTTGCCGCCGCGACCCGTTCCGCCCGGGCCTGACCGAGTTCGAGTTTCTTTGCTGCGACACGCCTAGCGCTTTCGCCAGGCCATGACTTCGCTTTGCTGATCGCGATAGCGAACATGACGATGGCGATGAAGAGCAGGACAGCGCCGATTGCGGCAAACCCGTAAAATTGGCCATAGTTGCTCGAAACCCAGCTGTAGAGCGCGATCAGGCCGACACCAAAAGCGGAGAGCGCAGCCACGCTGGCAAGAAAAAACAGCATTGCCAAGACGGCCGCTGTTTGGGCCGCCTGCTCGACACTATCCTTGGCGACGTCAAAACGCTCCTCGAGGTCAATACGAACCTCCGCCATTCGCGCAGGAATATCGACTCCGAATAGCTTCAGCATTTTGAAGAGCATCAGCTGCGCCGCCACATCATACCGATCAGAACGCCGACAACCACCGCGCCTGCGAGAGCGCCAAGGGGGTTACGCCGCGCAACGTTCTCCAACTCCGCGACCAAGGTTTTGGCTTGGTCAGTTGCTACGGAAGCAACGTTCGCACCTTTCTCGGCGATGTCGCTCGCCGCAGTGCTAACCTGCCCTGCGATCTCACGAGCAGATTTGGTAGTCTCATTGCTAGCCCGAGAGATAAGTTTTGCTACAGTTTCCTTGAGGTCGCTTAGGTCACTCTGCAGCGCCTTGAAATCGGCTCCGGCCGTGCCCATTGCGTCCGATGCTGCCGTACTCGCTGCTTCTTTACCCTGGCTTATTGAGCTTGCGACCGATTCCCGCAGGCTATCGCCCTTTGATGGCCCTTCCGTCTTCATCTGATCCATAAATGCCTCCTATGCCGCAGCTGCCAATCAACGCGGGCGCCGCTTATGACGCACAACCTCGATGGAGATTGGCTCCTTGTGGAGATACTCGCCTCCAGTACCCGGATCACGATTCGCTGACGGAAATCCCGAGGCTGTACGGGGCATTCCGAACTCAGACTTCAAGTGAAAGTAGGAACTGGCCATTGTAAAAGCGGTCGCAGCGTGTCGGGTTCCCGACATTCACTGCAATCCTCGACGAGACGCAGCAGCAGCTAAGGCCGCCTCACCGCTAAAACCGCCTTCGGTGTCAATGAACCGAAATTCCCTCACTGCGACGACTCAATAGCCGTATCAGCATATGGCGCTTCGACAGTACTTCGCCCGGCGCGGACTCCCGCCATGGCCGCCGCCTTCCGCGACGTTGAGGCCGCGAAAAAAGCTCTTGCCAACCCCGGAGCCGTCCACACATGGGCCCAAGGCTGAAGCCACGGCCCGCCGCCAGCAGGGCCCGCTTTCTGGGATGGCCCCGCCGCGGCGGCGACGTGCTAGGTACGGCCGCCCTTGAGGATTTTACACCGCGTTATATTCGCTTCGACCTTCGGCGATGCCAAAATTTCATTACGGCTGCTTCCGTGAGCCCGATCAGGGCGCTTACCACGACAACCAGCAATACGAGTCGACCATTGGTGATGTAGCTCAACATCAGACTCACGGTTTCATGCGCGTCGAAGCCGAGGTGAAACAGAAGCCACGCTGAAAGGATTACGAATATCGCGCAGAGCGCTGCCAATGCAGAGATCGCCCATAGCCGTACAAAATGCATTGA
>WNGJ01008381.1_pt1 | contig 11006 bp, 6 predicted proteins | sample 5400611 | NCBI WGS metagenome assembly WNGJ01 (sample SAMN13153375, study PRJNA577476) | soil metagenome | isolation source: 40 cm soil or saprolite under Garry oak tree replicate 1 | place: USA:California | collected 2016-06-15 | reverse complement strand
AAAAACAGGTAGAAGAGCGGACCGAGCATCCCCAAAAAAATCGCACGGAATGCCAGCGCGAATGCCGCGAGGGCAGGAGAAACTCCCGAGCCAATGACAAGATCTGGAGCGGCGATGAACGCACAGAACAGCAATGCCAGTAGCCATGCCGTTGGCTCTTCCAACCTCAAGAACAGGACGGCGAATCCGACCAGGAGAAACGGAATAGGAAATAATCCAATGACTTGCAGCGCGGAAGACCTGGCAAAGCCTTCGCCTGCTCTGTTTGGCGATCTCTTTGCCCGAAAGACTGCATGCAGAACCAGCGGCTCGGGCTCACCTGGTCGCTCTATAGTTAAGGACACAGCGTCGCCGGGATGGCCGCGGACATAAGAGTCGTCGAATCCAATCTCGGTGCCCAGCGCCCGCCCATTGACGGCAGTTATACGGTCGCCCGCGCGCAGTCCAGCTCGCTTCGCAGGGCTTCCCTCTATCACATCATCAACTGGCAGCGAGTGAGTTCTCGCGTCATAGTTTGGGTTGTGGAGTTGATTGAAGCCGAGCTCCACGACCGGGCCCGGATAACGGACAGCGTACATCCAAAGGGACCCGTAAAGGAGCGCGAGAGTGGCAAAGATCCCCGCAAGTGTGGCAAGAAAGGGTCGGGGCAGTGCTGACCAACGACGCATAAGCCAATGGGCTCCGCCAGGGAGGATTTGCTACACGGCAGGCTACGACGGCGACCAGCGCGAGTCAATCAAGTCGCCCAGCCTCCGCAAAAGAATTATACGCGACTCCCAGAGTGCCGTCGGCCCGCACGAAACCGAACTGAAAAACTTGTCACCACTGGGGAGCCTGCTCGGACCGGTCACGGCTATTTTTCATTCTTCGATGTGATTCTGGAAGCGCCAGGCTCATTCCTAGGAAAGAAGTGGTAAGCCCTTCATTTTCAGTGTCCCGTTCGCCACTTCTTTTATGGTTCGCTTGTGGTTCGAAGAGCCATGAGTTATTCGTAGCGGAGGGCGGCCATGGGATCGAGGCGGCTGGCGCGAAGGGCCGGGACGTAGCCGGCCGCGCAGGCGACGAGAGCGAGTGCGGCGGTAGCGAGGCCCAGAGTGAATGGATCGTGGGGAGTAAGGCCGAAGAGCTGGCTTTGGACCACGCGAGTGAGCGCGAGGGACGCGGTGACACCGGCGGCTACGCCGATGGCGACGAGCAGCAGGACTTCGCGCATGACGAGCCAAATGACGTTGCCACGGGCGGCGCCGAGAGCCATGCGAATGCCGACTTCGCGGGTGCGCTGGGCAACCGTATAGGCCATAACGCCGTAGAGACCGATGACCGCGAGCAGCGTAGCGAGGAAGCCAAAAACGGCGGAGAGGCTGGCGATCATGCGCTCGGTGGAAAGCGATTCATTGATGGTCACTTCCGTGGTGCGCATGGAGTAGACGGGCACGTTGGGATCCATGTCGCGGACGGTCGAACGAACGGTAGACATCAATTGATTAGGATCCGCGGTGGTGCGGATATAGATGGTCATTCCGGTGAGGAAGCGGTCACCAAGATACGGAACGTAGGCTTGCTCGGGAATTTCGTCGCGGAGATTGGTGTATTTGAAATCCTTGACGACGCCGATGACCTCCATGTCGGTGGGCGTGCCGGGGTCGGTGCCGAAGCCGAGGTGAAGGCCGATGGGATTTCGTCCGGCAAAGTATTTCTTGGCGAATTTTTCGTTGATCATGACGGTGGTGGGGACCCAATTCCAAACTTCGGGACCATGCTTAATGATATGGCTGTCATTGATGGTGAAGTCGCGTCCGGCGACGATGGGCACGCCGAGGGTGGCGAAATAGTCGGGGCTGATGGAGTTCATGTAGGGTTCGGCGTGTTCATCAGGTTTGGCCGGAGAGAAGCCCTCGACGGACATGCTGCTGTCCCATTCGTTGTCTTCAAGAATGCGCATGGAAGCCAGGCCGACGGAGCGAACTCCGGGAATGGAGCTGAGAACATTGGACAATTGAGGATAGAAGACCTTCAGACGTTCCGGAGTGTAGCCGTTGAGGGAAGGATCGATCTGGAAGCCCACGAGCCTTTCCGGAGAAAAGCCGGGGCCGAGATTGCGCAAGTTGGCGAGACTGCGAACAAAAAGACCTGCGCCTACCAGGAGCAGGAGAGAAAGAGTTACTTGCGCGACGACGAGGCCTTTTCTCAAACGATGGTGGCCACCGCCACCGACGACAGCGCCAGCTTGATCTTTTAGCGTTCCGGCGATGTTGGGCTTGGTGGTCTGGAGAGCGGGGACGAGGCCGAAGATGACTCCGGTGAGGACGGTGACGGCGAAGTTGAAAAGGAGAATGCGAAGATCGGGAACACTGGAAATGTTCATGCCGCCGGAATCGGAGGGCAGATAGATTTTCATGAGGGCGCGGTCGGCCCAAAACGCGACAGCTAGACCAGCCAAGCCACCGAGCGCGGAGAGAGAAAGACTCTCGATCAAGAGTTGGCCGATGATACGCGGACGCGTGGCGCCCATGGCGAGGCGAACGGCGATTTCCTTCACGCGGCCGGAACCGCGCACGAGCATGAGATTGGCAAGGTTGGCGCAAGCAATGAGCAAGACGACGCCAGTGGTGGCCATCAAAACCCAGAGCGGCGTGGTGAGCTGGCGGCGCGTGTAGGAACGGCCCTGGGAGCCTGGCAAGACGTCGATCCAACATTTGAGAAACTCGTCGCGGTCGTATTTTGAGGCGCGGCTGAACTCTTTCTGCTGCACTTCCATCTCAAGCATGGAATGCATGAAGGGCTGCAGCGCGGCCTTGGCCTGCTGCTGGGAGATGCCGGGCTTCAGGCGTCCGAAGGCGTTCACCCAGCGGTTGCGGCGCTCTGTCAGCATGTCCACCGGATTGCCGACGAGCATCTGCGCCTCCATCATGACGGGGACGAAGATTTTCGGGGAGAAGCCGAGTTCCACGCCGTCAAAGCCCCCTTGAGCGACACCGACGATGGTCATTTTGTAATTGTTCAGGTTCAGAGTTTTGCCGACGATTTGCGGGTCGCCCGCGAAACGTGACTTCCAAAAGCTGTAATTGAGAACGACGACGGGATGGCCACTGGGGACGATATCGTCCGCGGGGGTGAGGATGCGTCCGAGGGCGGGAACGACGCCGAGAGCGGAAAAGTAGGTGCCGGAAACCAATTCGACGGAGACACGCTCGGCTTGCTGGCCGAAGGAAAGGCTGGCGGAGTTGCGGAAGCGGCAAAACATGTCGGAGAAGACTTCGTTGTGCTCGCGAAAATCACGGAACATGGCATGGGAGATCGCGTTGCCGCCCCAGTTGCTGCCGTAGTGGCGTCCGCGCATGGTGAGCAAGACGAGTTGCTGCGGATCCTTGACGGGGAGGAGCCGCAACAAGACCTGGTCGAGAAGGGTGAAAATGGCGGTGTTCGCGCCGATGCCGAGAGCCAGGGTCAGTACGGCAACGGCCGTGAAGCCGGGAGTGCGCACGAGCATGCGGAATGTGTACTTCAGGTCGCGAAGGACGGTATCGAGCCACCCGAGAACGGTCAGGCCGCGGGCGCCATCTTTACCGGTATTGGTCATAGGAAACCCCCAGGCAGCTAGAAGTAAAGACGAAGAAAATGGCCAAAAGTTTGACGAAATTTAGACGAGATCGTCCACTCGGGTGTGACATGAGAAGAAAAAGCGAATTGCTAGCGGACGAAGTCTAGTCTGCGCTGGTTGTGGCTGCCTTGTGAATGTCCAGGCTGTCCGCACTTTGCCGAAAAAAAACGGCGACGCGGTCAATGATCTCATTCAGCGGGGTGCACGGGCGGAAGCCAGTCAGGACATGGAGTTTTTCGACGCAGGGCACGCGACGCATCATGTCCTCAAAGCCGGGTTCGTAGGCCTGGTCGTACGGCACGTACTCAATGGGAGAGGAGCTGCCGGTACGCTCCTTCACTCTCTGAGCCAGGTCCTCGATCGTGATTTCCTCGGTGTTGCCCACGTTGACGACTTCACCGACGGAGCGCTCCAAGTCCATGAGGCGGATGAGAGCTTCGACGGTGTCGCTTACATCGCAGAAGCAGCGCGATTGCTTTCCGGTGCCATAAATACTGATGGTGGCGTTGTCCAGAGCGGACTTGACGAAATTGGGGAGCACCATTCCGTAGCGGCCAGTTTGCCGGGGACCAACGGTATTGAACAAGCGAGCCACGATGACAGGCAGCTTCTTTTCCTTCCAATAGGAAAGAGCGAGAAACTCATCGAGCGCCTTGGAGGCCGCGTAGCTCCAACGGCCTTTGGTTGTGGGTCCAAGGACAAGATCGGCGTCTTCGCGGAACGGAACGTTGGTATTTTTCCCGTAAACCTCGGAGGTGGATGCGGTGAGAACGAGTTTCCTTTTCTTGCAGGCGGCTTCGAGGATCAATTGTGTGCCGTTTACATTGGTCTCGATGGTCTTGACGGGGCTCTCGACGATGAGTTTGACGCCGACGGCGGCGGCTAGATGGACGATCACATCAGCATCATCAACGAGTTCGGCAAGCAACTGGCGATTCTCAATGTTGTCCAGGTGATAGTGCATGCGGCCGGAAGACTTGAGATGGCGGATATTTTCAACGCTACCCGTAGAAAGGTTGTCGAGCAAAACGACGCGGTCGCCTCGATCGAGCAGCCGCTCCGCGAGATGTGAACCAATGAAACCGGCGCCGCCGGTGATCAGATAGCGCAAGAAGCCTCCTTAAAGGGACTCGGTGTCATCGTCGTGATCGCGGGAGGCACGCTGCGCGATGGCTGCGGAATCCTCTTCATGCGGAGCTTCTGCCGCTTCCTGGGGACCATATCCATACGAATAGGGATAATACCGGTAAGAGTAGTAGTAGTCCGGGGCGCCAGAATCCACGGCATTGAGAACGACGCCGAGGATTCGGCACTTGACGCTGTTCAGCAAGTCGCGAGTGCGAGTGAAAGCCTCCTTGGGCGTTTCGCCGCTGCGGACGACAAGCAACACGCCATCGGCTTGCACGGAAAGAATCACGGCGTCGGTGGCAGCCATGATGGGAGGCGAATCAAGGACTATGAATTTGAACTTAGTTCGGAGCTCGGCGATGGCCTCGACGAGTTTGTGGGAAGAAAGCAGATCCGCGGGATTGGGAGGAAGAGGTCCAGTGGGAATAGCGACGAGATTGGGGATAGCGGGGTGCGGGACAGACACCAGATCAAGACTAGAAACACCGGCCAGATAGGAACTAAGACCGGCATATTTTCCGCCGGCTAAATTGAGGAGGCGGCCGATCCCGGGTTTGCGAAGGTCGGCATCGACCAACACGGTGCTGTCGCCGAGCTGCGCGAGCGTAACCGCGAGATTCGCGGCAGCGGTCGTCTTGCCTTCCCGCGGGAGCGCGCTGGTGACCAAAATGACTTGAGGCGGATGATCGGCTTGCGAGAGAAGAATGGAAGTGCGCAAGGCGCGAAAAGCTTCCGACATCTGCGACTTGGGCAGGTGCTGAGCAACGAGCTCGATGCGTTTGTCATGCCCATTGGACGAGAAGCCTTGCAAAATACCATGGCGTCTGCCGCTGCCGTTGGAATCTGTAAACTGAGGCACGACAGCGAGAGAAGGCAGCCGCGAAAGAGTTTCGACGTCGTCCGGAGTCTTCACGGTATTGTCGAGATACTCGCGCATCAGAGCCAAGCCGATGCCGCCAACCAAGCCCACGAGAAAGGCCAGCGCAATGTTACGGGTCTTGGCAGGACGCGCCGGCGAGGAAGGAATCATGGCGGGATCCACGACGCGGATGTTGGAAGAGCGCAAACCGGCGGAAATGGCGGTTTCCTTCAACTTGGTCATGAGACCTTCATAGAGAGTTTTGTTGGCCTCGGCCTCGCGCTTGAGGATGTTGTATTCGACAAGCTTTCCCGCCATCTGGTTGGTTTCAGCCTTCTGCTGATCGAGCGCCCGGGCCAGGAATGTCTCGCGTTGCTGCGTTTCATGGTAATCGCTCTCGAGAACGTCCAAAATTTTCTGTTTTTCTTTTTCGATGGTCTGATCAAATTCTTTAATTTGAGCCTGGAGACGCTGCACCTTGGGGAAATTGGGACCGTACTGGGCTAAAGCGTCAGCGTACTGCGACGAGGCTTCGCTGCGCTTCTTGAACAAATCGCCCAGCGCGGAATTGTTTTGAACCTCGGGCACGGCGTCGAGATTGCCGGCTTTGGCAAACTGGTAGAGCGATTCCTTTTTCATGCGTTCGTTCTGCGCGTCGGTCAACTGTTTGTTGATGTCGGAGAGCCGCTGGGTAGTGATGTTCTGCTTGTCGTCGAGAGTCCAGATCTGGTTTTGGCGTTCGTAAGCGATGCGGGCGTCCTCGGACCTCTGAACCCTAATCTTCAACTCGCCGAGCTGGTCGGCGAGCCAAGTGGAAGCCTGCGTGGTGGCCTCGTACTTACTTCGGAAATTCTGCTCGATGTAGGAAGCGATATGAGCGTTGACGATGCGTGCGGCGAGCTGGGGATCAGTGGATTCAAAACTGACGTCCATCAGGCGGCTATTGGGGACGCGCTTAACGCTAAGGCTCCCCAAAAACTCAGCAAGTTCGGGCGGGCGTTTCTGGTTTGCCAGGCTGCCGCTGGCGACTGCTTCCGAAGGCCCGTCGGGCGAAGAAAATTCCGGGCGGGCCGAAAGGGCGTTGTTGCGAATGGTTTGGAGGGCAAGCGTTTCGCTGGTGAGAATTTTGGATTGGGTCTCGATGTAATTCTCGAGATCCATCATGTAATCGTAGGAATCGGCGCCCTGGAAGGGAAGGATGTTGGCGTTCTCGCGGTCAATCTCAACGCGAGCCGTGGCGACGTAAACGGGCTGCATGCGAAAAGTGGCGATGGCAACAATCGTGACGACCGCGAGCATGAAGGAGAGAATCAGCCACTGGTGCTTTCGCAGAATCAGCAGGTAGTCGTAGAGATGCGGCTCCCGAGGGGAAAGATCAAAAGAAGGAACGCGGGATGACAAGGGGACTAGCTCGACGGCGCCATTGGAGCCATTTTCACGGGGTACGAGTTTGTTTTCGTCGGCCATGATTAGTGGTACGCCACGCGGTAGAGCGCGACGCCGGTCCCGAGAGCAACTCCCAATTCCACAGTGCGGAGCATCGCCTTCTTCGCGGCGCTATCCGGCACGTACAAAATATCGCTGGGCTGAAGCTGCACATCTTCCGCCCGGCGAGCCATCACCTTCTTGAGATCGACGGCAACTTCGTGCTGCTGCCCTTGATTGTCTTTCCGGACGATGACGGCATGATCCTTTTTCGCGGTGGAGCTCAAACCACCAGCCAGGGACAAAACTTTCAACGTAGTCATCTGGCCGCGGTCATTTGCCAAGACAAAACCACCAGGCCTGCTGACCGCCCCCAGAACGTAGACGATTCCCGAGTGCGGAACGGTAACGATGTCACCGGCCTGGAGAATAATATTGTTTGTGGCGTCCCCGCTTTCCATCAGCTCGTTCAAATTGATCGTGATCGTATTGTTCAAGCGGGGAGGATCACCTGGCGCGGGAGAGTTCGCGGATGCAGTGGGGACCGCAGACGCGGAGGATCCGGACTCCTGCGCCGCGCCCGGTTGTGGCGTTCCCGTCGAGACGGCGGCTGGTGCAGGAACTTCCGGGCCGATCGCCGGAGGCTCCGCTGGATCGGCCGGCGTGTCCTGAGCGGGCCGGTTTACAATCACGGTGTCGCCGGCGTCGTTGGCGACGCCTCCGGCCTCCGCCAAGACTTCCAGAAGGGTCACGGGCCGGTCGGCCTGGTAAACCATAGGATGTCCGACAGCCCCGACGACGGTAATGGGCTTGCTCTTCCTCTCTTTAACGCTGAGACTTACTTGGGCATGAGAGACCAAGCCGTTGGATTCCAGGACTTCGGAGATCTTCTGTTCGGCCTGGACTTCCGTCAATCCAGTGACATGCAAGCGAACCGGCACGAGTGGGATGCCGATGGAACCAGTCTGGCTGACGCGCACTTCCCGGGTGAGCTCTTTTACATCGAAAACTTCGATGTCCAGCACGTCGCCATTCCCGATGACGTAGTCATGCGGCATCGCCCGCGCCGACGCGGACATCGAACGTATGCGGTCGTTAACCTGTTGTGGCGTCTCGAGAACGGCCTGTTGAGCGCTGCTGGGCGGCGCCAGATCCAGTAACACGAACAGGGCAGTCGGAACACAATACAACGCCAACGCACCCAGTCTGGCTGGCTGCATGAGAATAGATGACCCCCGTTGCGGATTATACAGCTAGTAGGCGCAAGTCTATCAGTGATTTCCAGCACGGGACCCGCAGGGGGCGGACGGCGAAGCGACAAGCTGAATCTGTGCTGTCGCCAAGTGGGCCATAAGAAAAAACAGAAGCGCGTTCGAGGGGATGTGCAGGTTGAAATCGACGAGGCTGTGCACGAGGAAGCCGGTGCAAGCCACCAGCCCGGAGAGCTGCAGAGTCCCGGCAAAAGAGTTGTTGAGCTGGCGCGCTCGTCTTAAGGATTCGCCGAACAAGACAGCCAGGAACCAGGCACAACAGAGCCCTCCTAGAACGCCGGTTTCTGCGAGCGCTTCCAGGTAGTCGTTGTGCGCGTGATTGACGATTTTCCCGTCGTAAAGTGATTCGTAAGGCGGATATACGATCTGCAGCGTGCCGAGCCCCGTTCCGGTTAGGGAGTGGTTTAGGAAAACTTGCCATGTGTCCCGGCGCATCGAGGCTCGCTTTCCGGCAGTGGCTTCGAGGGTCTGGAACGATGAAAAACGTTGCAAGACTTGTCCGACGCCGAGCCAGGAAACCATAACTACTGCGAGAACCAGGACAACGGCGCCGGCCAACAATTGCTTACCTATCGTGCGCCGCAGAATCATCGCCAGCGCCAATACAGCCAACTCGACACCAAAACTGACAATGCCTCCCCTGGAAGCGGAGAGGAAAAGCGCGCCGATGCCAACAACCACAAATAGACTGACGACGGGCCAGCGCTCCCGCCGCACCCTACCCAGGACGAGGGGAACGAGGGCGAGCGGTAGAACTAATTCTGCGAATCCGGCGAAGTGATTGCGGTTCGCGTAGGGCCCAAATGGAATCCCACCATAATGCATCTTGCGGAACCAGTAGAGCTTCCCATTGAAAGTGAGCTGCTGGAGAATGCCGAAGATGCTGATAAAGAACCCGAATACCATCCCGAACCAAACGAAGCCGCGCCAATCCTGGAGAGTCCGGAAGGCTTGTACCGCAAGAAAGAGGAGGATCAGATCAGAGACGAGGAGGAGGAGTTCTATGCGCGTGCCGTAGGAAGACGCAGTGCCATGAAAAAACAACTGGCCGCAAACGATCAGAAGAAGAGCTGCCAGCGGTGGAACCAGAGGAGAAAAAACAATTTGTTCTTGATGAGTGAAATAAATCCACAATGCCCAGGCGAGAAACAGGAGTCCAGCGCCTGTCTCCAAGACGGCCCGGGCCCAATCTTCGACACCTCCGTGCGCGGCAACGGCAAACACAACCAGAGCGCAAATACCGAAGCGCAGCAACCTCATGGTTTGGGATGCTCCGCGGGTTCTGGAATCAACGCGACGTCATCCACCCAGGCGGTGCCCTGAACTTTGTTATCGGGTTCCTCGCTGCGAAAACGGACCAGGCAAACCTGCAATTCATGAACATCCTTCCCCGAGGACCAGGGTAATTCGATACGAGTCCAGGGCGCAGTCCCGTGAACATCAGAGGTGACAACAGAGGAAGTATCCTGCGTTCCGAGAGAATGCAACTGGAAGCGGATGCCCTGGTCCGTGGAGAGCGCTCTGGTTTTGACCCACGCAGAGAAACGGTAGACCGTGGAAGGCTGCACGGGGACGTAATGGCAGACGGCAGCGAAGTTGATGTTGGACTTTCCATCAAATACCAGCCGCAAGGAACGATTGCCGGAGTGCTTCTCTTGAGTGTCGATGCTGATTTGTACGCTGCGGAATCCTTCCGATATAAGCCAGGAAAAACCGTCCCCCTCCACGTTTGATTCGAATCCGCCGTCCCACAAAATCGATCCTGGCGGATCTTGAAGATCAGCCAGGCCGGCATAAAGGATGGCCTGGTCCCAGACGCGACTGGCTTCCGAGATGCGCTTTTCTCTCATCAAAACGCCGACGAGAGAAAAAGAGTCTTGCAGGGGAAAGCGGGGATGCAGGGAGGGGAGCCGGTCCCAAAGTTTGAGAGCATTCCCGGTGTGTCCGTCAATCGCTTGGTCCCGAATTACATCGAGATAAGCCTCACTAATGGGCGGCAAGACGCGAGCGAGTGCGGTTTCGATGCTGGCCCCGGCACCAAGGGAGCGGGAAAAGGCTTCGGCAGCGCGCTTGGGGTCAGCTTCGACGGCGAGGCGCATTTCAGCAAAAGCCGGCTCAAGCTCTCCCTGCCGCAGCAGGAAATTGCCGTATCGCCAAGACACCTCGGCGGAAAGCGGATATGCTTTTTTGGCGTGCAGAAAAGCGTCACGGGCTGCAACCAGATTAGCTTCCGATTCGTAAGCGGCGGCAAGATCCAGCCAGGTTTCCCATGATGCCGGATTCAACGAAAGAGCCGAAAGGTAGGAACGAATGGCGCGCGCGGCGTCGGGATCCTCGAGGTTGTACTGCCAATAGCGGCCCAAGAGATACCAGTTGCGCGGGTCAGCAGGCTCCAGGTGCGTAGCGCGCTCATAGGCTTCGGCCGTTTGCAAACCGGCGTAGTGGACAGCTAGAGCATTTCGGACGCTGAAGTAAGAGAGGATCATGGCAACCGCGAAAGAAGCAGCAACAAGTGCTGCGCGCTGCGCGTTGCTGGACAGACGCAGAATCATTCTCCGGTACTGTGCCTAGACCGTTTCGGACTTGCAAGACAAAAGAAGGCGGCGTCGTGGGTCAACCGCGCCCTTGTGTGATTTCCGACACCCACATGCTCAATGCTCGAAAAATCCCTTGAACACGTCGCGGTTGCCGCAGGAGAAGGCCAACAGTACAATACAATTCC
>WNGJ01017701.1_pt1 | contig 11007 bp, 13 predicted proteins | sample 5400611 | NCBI WGS metagenome assembly WNGJ01 (sample SAMN13153375, study PRJNA577476) | soil metagenome | isolation source: 40 cm soil or saprolite under Garry oak tree replicate 1 | place: USA:California | collected 2016-06-15 | reverse complement strand
CTACGTGGGGGCGTACGAAACGGCAATCGGCTAGCGAAGAGGCCCTGCACCGGACCAGCCGTGCCAGCGCTCCGGCTCGAGCCACGCACTGACGCGCCTTGCGTCTCGACGCCGAAATGGGCTACCGGTGTAGCGAACAGCAAGCCGGTCGATGTCGGCGAGATCTGGATCGTCCTCGATCGAGACGACGCGGCCGATCAGGCTCACGTGGCTGTACCAGCTGTCCTTGTCGAGGACGGTCAGCGCAACGCGCGGATCGCGGCGCATGAACCGCAGGCGGAGACGGCTCTCGTCCATGTTCAGTAGCACGCGCCCGTCCTCCCAGTCGTACCACGTAGGGACGGTGTGAGGAGACCCGTCCGGGCGGAGTGTCGCAACCACCGCGGGGTTCGGGCGCGACAGGAAGTCGTCGAGTTCGGGAGGAACGGGACGGCCGGCACGCGCGAAGCCTACGAAGCCGCGATTGCCGGCGCCAGTTCGGGCTCGAGTCGAACCGGCTCGAGCCGGAAGGCCCGCACGTCGCGGACCGAGATCACGATCAGGGTCGTCACGACGACCCAGACGACACCGATCCAGAGCGATGTCGACATGCCGATCACGCTCGCGACGGGGCCGGCGATCGCGTACCCCGCGGGCAGGAAGGCCATTGCGCCCATCCAGTTGTAGGCACTGACGCGGGCCAGCTTCTCGGGAGCGATCGCTTGCTGGAGAGCCGTATCCCAGATCACCGTCCCGAAGGAGAACGCAAAGCCGGCGAGCACCGCCGCGGCGCCGATTGCGAGCGCCGGAGCGTGAAGCGCCAAGAGGGCGCACTGCAGTCCGGTCGTGATGAAGAGCGCCCCGATCGAGGTCATGGCACGGCGCGGCCGTAGGCGGAGCCCGGCAAGACCGCCGGCCAGAGCGCCGAGCGCCTCTCCGGTCACCACGATTGCCCACGCCGTGGCGCCGCCCAGTGAGTTTTTCGCGATGTACGGCCCGAGCACGAAGAATGGCGCGTACGTGACGAGGAAGTACAGGGAGATCCAGCCGGTGAGCAGCCAGACCCAGGTGTGCTCCGTGAAGGCCTGCCAGCCCTCGCGGAGCTCGACCAGGAAGTTCGGGGCAGCTGCACTCCGAGCTCGACTGGGCAGACGGATTCGGCTGAGCAGGAGCGCACTCGTCGCATACGTCGCACCGTCGACCAGCAGCGCGTAACCGCTCCCGATCGTCGCCACGATCGCGCCGCCCGCTGCAGCACCGACCGGAAAGGCGAGATAGCGCGAGATGCTCATGAACGCATTGGCCTGCTGGAGCAGGGCCGGCCGGACCGTCTCGGGCACGAGACCCGTCGAGGCGGGCGAATAGAACGCGGTCGCCGCGCCACCGAATGCCTGCAAGGCGAAGATCTCCCAGATCCGGGCGTGCCCGCTGACGAGCAGAGCGCCCATTCCTGCGCGAATCACGAAGTTCGCCGAGTCCGAAGACAGCATCACGAGGCGTCGAGGGAGACGATCGGCGACCACGCCACCGATCAGCAGCGTGGAGATCTGGGCCAGCGTCCAGCAGGCGAATGCGATTCCGACGTCTGTTGCCGAGTCCGTCAGATCGAGGACGGCGAAGGCAACTGCGATCGGCGCGAGATTCGTGCCGAAGAACGAGATCGTTCGCGCACCGGCGAGCAGGCGGAAGTTGCGCTCGCGCAGGGGGCCGAAGTCACGAGGCACGGCGCTTCTCCCAGTAGCGTTCCAGCCCGGCATAGGACTGCCAGAACGGCATTGCCCGCTCGTAGATCTCGGCGTCGCCACCACTTGCGGTCACGTCCTTCCGAACCGACGCGCTGAACTGCTCCTCCGTTACACCCTCTCCGGCCCGACGCGTCCAGTCTGCGAGCCGCTGCCTGAGCTCGGCGAGGTGAGGCCCGGGATCATCTGCGACGCCGAAGTGCACGAGCGCCAGCCTGCTCGGCCGTCGCTTCTCGATCTCGTCGATCGTCCCCAACCACTCGTCGAGGTCGAAGTCCGGCGGAGGCGTCGGCGGCAGGACGGTTCGATCGGGCTGAAGGCGCACACCCGCCGCGTCGCCTGCGTACAGGGTGCCGTCGCCGGCGAGATAACAGACGTGGTGGCTCGCGTGCCCCGGCGAGGGGAAGCACTCCAGTCCGAGCACCTTCGTTCCGACGACTCGGATGTTCTCCTGCGAGACCGGCGCGAGCTCTCCCCAGAGCGTGTCGAACGTGTCGCCGTAGAGTCGTCGCGCGCTCGCCTCGAGCCGCGTCGGATCTACCAGGTGCGGCGCCCCTATTTCGGAGACATGGACCTGCAGTGCAGGATGCTCGCGCACGAGGACACCGGCAGCGCCGGCGTGATCGAGATGGATGTGCGAGAGGAGGAGGTGTCGCAGGTCGCGGAGCTCGAGGCCGTGCTGGTGCAACGCCGAATGCAGGCGGGGGACGCACGACGACGGCCCGCAGTCGTAGAGCGCCGGACCGTCGTCGGTCTCGAGGACGTACGACGCGATGACGCGCTCTGCGCCCTGGAAGTGGAGGTCGAGAGGATGCGTCAGACCGAGGTGGAGCCCCGGCGCCTTCGTCGCAGCAGGATCAGCGCGCCTGCTGCGAGAGCGACGCCGGCGCCGGCGCCCGCCGCCACGCCGATCTTGCGCTCGGCACGGGTTCGATTCGCGGGCGCGCGCGGGGGCAGGCCGGCCTTTACGAGCATCCGTCTTAGCTCGGTGGTGCCTCGATACCAGCCGCCCGGCGTCGATTGCGTGCCCCAGAACCTCTGAGCCGGCGCCATGTAGGTGACCGGGACCTTGAGCGCGTAGGGGTAGAGATCCTGGCGAAGCGTGGAATCCCCGTTCGGTCCGCCCGGGACGGTGTAGGTCACCTGGTAGCGCGGGCCGAGCCCGCCGACCGGACGCGATGTCGTCGCAGCCGGTGTAGCACCGAAGGCTTGCGCGAAGTAGCCGCCCTCGCTGACGAGGATGCCGAGGGCGGTGTCGTTCCCGCCTTCCCCGTAGCCCTCGATGCTGAGCAAATGTCTCAACCCGGGACCGGAGATCGTTGCCGCGGACGGCCCCTTCGCAGTCGCCGCAGCAGGGAACGACAGCAGGGCGGTAAGCGCCGCCGCAAGCAGAAGTAGACGTCTCATGGTCGCTCCTTGGTCGTTTGACCTGCTACACCGTCCGGACGGAATGGGTTCCGGCGGCGACCTTGGCGAACGCCGCCTCGAGATCCACCAGGAGATCCTCGGCGGACTCCAAGCCGACGGAGAGCCGGATGAGGTTCCGCGGCGCGGCGAACGGCCCCTCCGCAGTGGAGGCGTGCGTCATGCGCGCCGGCAACTCGATGAGACTCTCGACGCCGCGTGCTTGCGACGAACGCGGCGGCCTCCTCCTCCGACTCTGCCAGGAACGAGATCATCCCGCCAAAGTCGCGCATCTGCTTTGCAGCGATCGCGTGGCCCGGGTGTCGCGGCAGTCCGGGATACAGAACCTGCTCGACACGCGGATGGCGCTCGAGAAAGCCGGAGATCGCATGAGCGTTGTGGCAGTGCTGACGCATGCGTACGGCCAGCGTCTTGATCCCGCGCAGCACGAGCCAGCAGTCCAGCGCCCCGGGGACGGCCCCGAGCGACTTCTGCAGGAAGAGCAGCCGCTCCGCGATCGTGGGATCGTTCGTCGCAGCGAAGCCACCGACGACGTCCGAGTGTCCACCGAGGTACTTGGTCGTCGAATGTACGACGATATCCGCGCCTAGCTCGAGCGGCCGCTGTAGATAGGGCGTTGCAAAGGTGTTGTCGACCACGAGGATCGCGCCTGCGGCATGCGCAGCTTCTGCCGCCTTCTCGATGTCGACGATGTTCAACATCGGATTCGAGGGCGTCTCGATCCAAACGATCCGCGTGCGCTCGTCGAGATGGGAGCCGAGTTCGTCGAACTCGGCCGCGGGCAGATAGTCGAAGACGTATCCCTTCGGCTCGTAGACCTGCGTGGTCATCCTGTAGACGCCGCCGTAGACGTCCGCAATCAGCACCATGCGGTCGCCCGGATTGAGCAGGTGCATGATCGTCGTGACGGCGCCGAGTCCCGACGCGAAGGCGACTCCATGCTCGGCCGACTCGAGCGAGGCGAGGCACTGCTGCAGCGCAGTGCGAGTTGGATTCGCGACTCGGGAGTAGTCGTAGCCCTTGTGCTCGCCGACCGCGTCCTGCACGTACGTCGACGTCAGGTAGATCGGCGTGGTGAGCGCGCCCGTCGTCGGATCCGGCTCCTGGCCTTCGTGGATGGCTCGAGTCTCGAAGTCCATCGGCCCCCGATTCTACGGATGGGGCCCGGGCTAGGCAGCCACGGATAGTGCGCGTTTCGCGGCTCGCTCTTCCTGCCGTGCCGTGATGCGGAGAATCACGACGATGGCGAGGACCGCGGCGGCGATGTCGATCGCATCGCCGATGAGGTAGGCGGCCGTCGAGTGCCGCAAGCCGTCGGCGGTGTCGTTGTGGAACGCCATGCGGGCCCCGATCTGGCTGATGAAGTTGGAGACGATCCAGCAGGCCCACCACAAGGCCAGCACGCCCCACAAGGGAGTGCTCTTCGACGGAGCCTGGTCCGGGCGATCGGGATCGCTCGCCCGCCAGATCTCGTTCGCGATCTGCTTCGGCCGCCAGAGGCTCAGGATCGGCACGAACCAGGCCCAGCCTGCCCACTTTTCGGTGAAGTCGCGCGTGCCGCCGAGTGCGTCGACGTTGCGGTATGCCTGCAGGAACCAGCGGATGAAGAAGAACGCCCCGAAGATGAGGGCGAGGATCTGCAGCAAGGCGATCGCCGACTGCCGGTTGTCGGACGTGGTGGCTTCCGCGAGCGTGTAGCTCCCTCCGTTGACGATCCGGCCGAGAAGGTCGTAGCGGGCCCAGTCGGCCCAGACGGCGACGACGTCGAGGACTGCGACCGCAACGAGCGCGATGATCGCCCCCGTTGCCCGCTGGCTCAGCGGCCGGAACTCCACGCTCGTCTTATAGCGCCGCCTTCGGCTGTCCGATCCGCTTCGCTCCGACGAACGCCGCAAGGTCCTTCAGAGGCTTCTGCACGGAAACCGGCTTGGCGTCGTCCTGCCACCAGATGCCGTTGACCTGCAGCACGCCCGTCTTGCGGTCGAGCGCCGGTTCGATTCGTCCGATCAGGCTGTCGCCGCGAAGGATGGGGAGGACGTAGTAGCCGTACTCGCGCTTGGCTTTGGGAACGTACATCTCCAGTCGGTAGCGAAAGTTCCACAACGCCTCCGCGCGGTCGCGGTCATGGATGAGTCGGTCGAAGGGCGAGAGAAACGTCACCCGCCTCGGCACCGGCCCATCCTCGGCGTCGGGATGCGCACGCCAGCCCCCGTTCTCGAGCCTCACGCCGAGTGCACGAAAGCGCTTCTCTTCGAGAAGCCGTTCGGCTTCGAGCCAAGGCACGCTCTCGACCTCCGGATACCACCGCTCAGCCAGGTCCCACAGCCGCTGGCTGCCTCGGCGTCCGACGATCGCGACGACGCCGCGGCGCTCGAGCAGCTCGAGCATGAGGGTCACCTTGCGGCTTCCCCACCAGGCGTGCGCGTCTCGGGACACCATTAGATCGGCCTCGATCTCGCGCGAGAGCAACGGTCCGCGCTCCTCGAGCTCGCGCAACAGGTGACGTTTGAAGCGCGCGTTCGTGCGCAGGAACTCAGCTCCTCGCTGCTCGAACTTGTACTTGCCCCGCCGGCGGCGCATGCGCGCGCGGATGAGCGGGAAGTCCTCGATCGGCCAGATGAATGCACCCCACTCGAAGAGCTTGCGCTCTTCCCAGAGCAATCGGTCGAGCTCGGCCGAGTCGTAGGCTCCGAGGCGGCTCCACAGGACGAGCCGTTGCGGGGGTGCCACCGCCGAGATCGGGTCGATCTGGAGGAAGCCGAGCCGGCGGACTGTCTCGAGCAGGCCGTCGGCGCTGCCGTCGAGTACCTGAGCTCGGACGGCGATCCGGCGCGCCTGTGCGAGGCTGACTGCGGTGGATTTCAAGGACTTCGCACTTTCACAGTTGCCCGAGCCGCCACGTCGCGTGCTCGAGGTTGGCTGCGGCCACGAAGGAGGTGTAGCTCCCGCCCTGGCGGCTGCGGGCCACCAAGTCCTGGCGATCGACCCGAACGCTCCCGCAGGTCCCCTCTACAGAAGGGTGACGATCGAGAAGTTCGAGGATCCGGGGTCCTTCGACGCGGTCGTGGCCGGCCTCGCCCTGCATCACATCAGCCCGTTGGCGTCTGTGCTCGACAAGCTGGTGGCGCTTGCGCCGCAGCTCATCCTCGACGAGTTCGCCTGGAACCACATGGACGAGCCCACGATCGACTGGTACGAGTCTCAGCACAAGGTGCTCGTGGCGGCCGGACACGAGCCTAAGGGCCCCTCCGCTCTGTCGGAGTGGCGCGCACGCCATTCCGGCCTCCACTCCTACGAGACGCTCCGCACAGAGATCGATGCGCGCTACGACGTGCGGCACTTCGAGTGGCGTCCGTACTTCTATCGCTGGCTCGAGGGGCCGGCGACCGAGTCGCTCGAGGCCGGTCTCATCGCCGCCGGTGCGATCCGTCCGATTGGGTTCCGCTACGCGGGCGTGAGGAGAGAAACAGAACGCTCACCGGCAGAGTCCCTGTAATCGGGGCCGAGCCTCTCTTCGAGAACGCGCGTCAGTTCGCCACTGGCAGCGAGCTCCTCGGTGATGTCGGCACCGCCGATCAACTCGCCCTTGACGAAGATCTGTGGGATCGTCGGCCAGCCCGAGATCTCGGACAGCTCCTGCCGAATCGCCGGATCCGCGAGGACATCGATGCCTGTGACCGGAGCGCCCGCTTCGCGGAGGGCTCGCAACGCCCGGTCGGAGTTGCCACACATGATGAGCTGCGGCGTCCCCTTCATGAAGACGGCGACGGGCTCGTTCTGGATCACGTCCTGGATTCGCTGGCGTAGCTCGCTCATTCGCTCCCTTTCGTCTTGATTCGCAGTTCGTGAATGGTGCCGTCTCGCAGCGGCTCGGCGAGCGCCTCGTTCACGAGGCGGTGCTGGTCGAGCAGAGACAGGCCCGCGAAGCGCGGGCTCGAGACCGTCACCTGAAAATGGTCGCCGCCACCGGTGCGGTCCTCGACGCGCAGCTCCGTCGCGTCCGGGAACGCGTGCTCGAGCAGAGACTGGAGCGGCTGAGTGGACACGCCTTCCATGCTAGCCACGCTGGTGTGCCAGGTAGTCGAGGAGGTCGGAGCGCGTCAGGACCCCGATCGGCTTCCCTTTGCTGGCGATGACGAGGGCGTTCGTGCGGCCGGTCAGGGTTGCGAACACCTCGTCGAGCGTGACGTCGCTCTCGACTGCGGCAAGTGGCGGCTGCATCGCGGTCGCCACGTCTTCGTGGAGCGCGTCGGGATTCTTGAAGACGCGGTCGAGGAGATCGCGATCCTGGAGCGATCCGATCACGTCGGCAAGCGATTGGACATCTCCGTCTCGCACGACTGGAAGCTGCGAGATGGAGTACTGCTGCATGATGTCGATGGCCTCTCCGACCTTCTGGTGCGCGGCAATCGTGATCAGTGCCGGCACCGCGATCTCCTCGAGGCGCTTCGAACGCAGCAGCTCCGAGACCGTGGGAGCCGGCGCGCGGCGCTCGACGAAGCCGTGCTCCAGCATCCAGTTGTCGTCGTAGAACTTCGACATGTACGACCGCCCCGAGTCGGGGATCATCGTCAGGATCTTTGCGCCGGGCCCGAAGCGCTTCGCGATCTCGAGTGCTGCCCAGACCGTCGTTCCGCCGGAGCCGCCGACGAGGAGCCCTTCCTCGCGCGCGAGCCGGCGCGACGTCAGGAACGAGTCGCGGTCGGACACGCGCACCCATTCGTCGACGACCGACGGATCCATGGTCTTCGGCCAGGTGTCCTTGCCGATCCCCTCGACGAGGTACGGATGGACGTCGCGCTCTTCTTGTGCCGTGTACACGGAACCTTCCGGGTCGGCGCCGACGATCAGAACGTCCGGCTGGTGCTCCTTGAAGTAGCGGCCGACGCCGGAGATCGTCCCGCCGGTGCCGACGGAGATGACGATGGCGTCGATCTCGCCGCCGGTCTGTTCGAAGATCTCCGGGCCCGTATGGAGGTAGTGGGCCTCCGGGTTCGACATGTTCGAGTACTGGTCCGGCTTGAAGCCGCCGGGAATCTCCTCGGCGAGGCGGTCGGAGACCGAGTAGTACGACTCCGGTGAGTCAGGGGGGACCGCGGTCGGGCAGATCACGACCTCGGCGCCGTAGGCCCGCAGCATCGAGATCTTCTCCTGGCTCATCTTGTCCGGCATGACGAAGATGCAGCGGTACCCCTTCTTCGCCGCCGCGATCGCGAGACCGACGCCGGTGTTGCCGGAGGTCGGCTCGACGATCGTGCCGCCGGGTTTGAGCTTTCCTTCGGCCTCGGCCTTCTCGATCATGGCCAGGCCGATCCGGTCCTTCACCGATCCACCGGGGTTGAGGTACTCGAGCTTGGCGAGGATCTCCGGCTCGACGCCGCGGCCGACCAAGTCGAGGCGGACGATCGGCGTGTTGCCGACGAGCTCGAGGACGGTGGGGTAGTCGCGGGCCATCGGCGAGAAGCGTATTCCGCCGGCGGAGCCGCCGCGTCGGGCCCCGGAACGGCAAGGGTCTGCTGACCCCAGCCCTTAGCGTCACGTCTCGAGCGGCAAGGGTCTGACCCCAGCCTCTTAGGCGTCGCTAGTGCCTGAAATGGCGGCGACCGGTCAGCACCATCGTGGCGCCGGCGGCACGCACCGCGTCGGTCACCTCCGCGTCTCGCTTCGACCCGCCCGGCTGGATGATCCCCGTGACGCCGGCTCCCAGCGCAGCCTGCGGGCCGTCGGCAAAGGGGAAGAACGCATCGGAGGCGAGCACCGCACCGCGCACGTCATGACCGTGCTCCCGCGCCTTGTCGAGTGCGATCCTCACCGAATCGACGCGGCTCGTCTGGCCGCCGCCGATGCCGATCGTCGCGAGATCCTTCGCGAGGACAATCGCGTTCGAGCCCACGTGCTTGCACACACGCCAGGCGAAGACGAGGTCCCCCCAGCAGGATTCGTCGGGCTCCCCGCAGGCGACCTCCATCGTCTCGCGGTCGTCGATGTCCCAGTCGCGATCCTGTACGAGCAGGCCGCCCAGGACTCGCTTGAAATCGCGCTCCCCTCGCGGGAACCCACGGCGCTCGCGATCGCGCAAGATCCGGATCGCCTCCTTCCGCTGCAGCGCCTCGAGAGCGCGCTCGTCGTAGTCAGGCGCGAACAGCACGTCGATGAACCGCTCCGCGAGCGCTTCGCCGAGCTCGGCCGAGATCGGGCGGTTGACCGCACAGACCATCCCGAAGGCGGAGACCGGATCGGACGCCAACGCGCGCTCGTACGCCTCCTCGATCCTGCCCGCGACGGCGACGCCGCACGGATTCGCATGCTTGATGATCGCGCACGCCGGCAGCGCGAACTCCCGGAGCAGCAGGCGCGCCGCGGAGAGGTCGAGCAGGTTGATCAGCGACAGCTCCTTCCCGTGCAGATGCTCGACACGGGACAGGAGATGGACGCGCGCGCCCTGCTCGGCGTAGTAGGCGCCGCGCTGATGCGGGTTCTCGCCGTAGCGGAGGGCGGTCACCTTCGTGAACGCGGTCACGAGGGTTTCCGGAAACGCCTCGACGTCGCCGAACCAGTGTGCGATCGCCGCCTCGTACGCCGCGGTCGTCGCAAAGGCCTCGGCCGCCAGAGCTCGTCGTGTCGCGAGCGTGAGGTCGCCTTTCTCCCTCAGTTCGGCGAGGACTGGCCCGTACCGCTCCGGCCGGCAGACCGGGGCGACGTGCGCAAAGTTCTTCGCGGCGCCACGCAGCATCGACGGTCCGCCGACGTCGATCATCTCGACCGCTTCCTCCTCGCGCACGCCATAGCGGCCGGCCACTTCGCTGAAGGGATAGAGGTTGACGCAGACGAGATCGAAGGGCCGGATGTCGTGGTCGTCGAGCGTGGTGACGTCGTCGGCGTGGTCGCGGCGGGCGAGGATCGCCGCGTGGATGTTGGGATGGAGCGTCTTGACCCGGCCGCCGAGCATCTCTGCGACACCCGTCAGCTCCTCGACCCGTTCGACGTCGAGCCCGACCTCGTTCTCCAGGAAGTCTGCGGTGCCGCCGCTGGCGACGAGCTCGAAGCCGACGTCGACCAGCCCGCGCGCGAACTCCTGCAGGCCGGTCTTGTCGTAGACGGAGATCAGCGCGCGCAAAGCTCGCTCACGACCTCGGGCAGGATCCGGTGTTCGACGGCGTGGATGCGTTCTACCAGGGTCGCACGTGGTTCGACGGCGACCGCCTCTTGACGGATGACCGCGCCGGTGTCGAGGCCTTCGTCCACGTAGTGGACGGTTACACCGGTTACGTCGACGCCGGCCGCCAATGCGTCGGCGATTGCCTGCGCACCCGGGAACTGCGGCAGCAGCGACGGATGGACGTTGACGATCCGATTCCGGAACGGGCCGAGAAGCGCCTGCGTGAGCAGGTGCATGTAACCGGCCAGCACGACGAAGTCGACGCCGCAGAGCTGGAGCCAGTCGGCCAGCTCGCGATCTCGTGCGGCGCGATCGGGGTAGCTGTCCAGATCGAAGACACGGTTCGGAATTCCCGCCTCCTCGGCGCGCGCGAGCGCGCCGGCCTCAGCCCGGTTCGACGCGACCGCCACGATCGGCAATCCCGCGTCGATCAAGGCCTGCAGATTCGTCCCCTCACCGGAGACGAGTACGCCGATCACGCGAGCTCGCCGATCACGATCGCGTCGGCCGGAGCTTCCGGCACGACGGCGCACATGCCGATGCCGAGGTTGAAGACGCGACGAAGCTCGACTTCCTCGACGCCCTGGTCGGCGAGCCACCCGAAGACGCGGGGGCGCTCCCATCCGTCCCAGTCGATTCGAGCCTCGAGCCCGTCGGGCACTACGCGGGACAGGTTCCCGATAAGACCGCCGCCGGTCACGT
>WNGJ01013749.1_pt1 | contig 11009 bp, 6 predicted proteins | sample 5400611 | NCBI WGS metagenome assembly WNGJ01 (sample SAMN13153375, study PRJNA577476) | soil metagenome | isolation source: 40 cm soil or saprolite under Garry oak tree replicate 1 | place: USA:California | collected 2016-06-15 | reverse complement strand
CTCGCTGCCGCGGTGCGTCTTGCGGGACGCGGGGCAAGCGTCGTCGTGCACGAGGCCGCCGGGGGGGCCGGAGGGCGCTGCCGGTCCTACCATGACCCGCTGCTCGATATGGTGATCGACAACGGCAATCACCTTCTGCTCTCGGGCAATCATGCCGCGCTGTCCTATCTCGAGACGATCGGCTCCGCGGACAGGCTTGCCGGTCCGGCGGCGGCCGAGTTCGCCTTCGTCGATCTCGCAAGCGGCGAGCGCTGGACGCTGCGTATCAACCCTGGGCGTCTGCCGTGGTGGATTTTCGATCGCGGTCGACGCGTGCCGGGCACGACCGCGAGCGATTACCTTTCATTTGCGCGCCTGCTGTACGCCTCCGACGAAAAGACCATCTGCGAGGCCGTGAAATGCGCCGGCCCGCTCTACGAGCGCCTGGCGCGGCCGTTCTGGCTGGCGGCGCTCAACATCGAGCCGAAGGAGGGGAGCGCGGGCCTCGCTGGCGCCATCGTCCGCGAAACATTGGCGGCGGGGGGGCAGGCCTGTCGGCCGCTGATCGCCCGCGACGGGCTCGGCCGGGTTTTCATCGAGCCGGCGTTGCGCTTTCTCGGCGAGCGCAACGTGAAGGTCGCGTTCGGGCACCGGCTGCGCGCACTCGATTTCGCGGCTGACAGGGTCGTCGCGCTCGACTTCGGCGACGACAGGCTGGCGACGGACGAGGATGCCGTGATCCTCGCAGTGCCGCCGATCGTGGCGGCCGACCTCGTGCCCGACCTCAAGACGCCCTCCGAGTTCCGCGCCATCGTCAACGCCCATTTCCGCCTCGATCCTCCGGCTGGGCTTGCGCCCATCACCGGGGTCGTGAACGGAACCATCGAATGGCTCTTTACCTTTGCCGATCGGCTGTCGATCACGATCAGCGCGGCCGACCGCTTGCTCGACGTTCCACGTGAGATGCTGGCGCAGAAACTCTGGCACGAGGTCGCGACTGTTGCCGGTCTTCCCAAGGCGCTGCCACCATGGCAGATCGTGCGCGAGCGCCGCGCGACCTTTGCCGCGACGCCGGGCGAGAATGCCAAACGGCCGGCTGCGACCACGGCGTGGAGCAACCTATGGCTCGCCGGCGATTGGACCATGACCGGTTTGCCGGCGACCATCGAAGGGGCAATCCGCTCCGGGAATCGGGCGGCCGATCTCGTTGGCCGATCGGGGTTGGATAGATCATGAACCGCGTGTCCCTCGAGCCGAAATCGTCTGCGTCGGCGCCCGCTGTCGACCACGGCATCGCGGCGGCAACCCGCGCGCTCATCGCGCTGCAGCAGCCCGACGGACATTGGGTGTTCGAACTCGAGGCGGACGCGACCATCCCGGCGGAATACGTCTTGCTGCGGCACTATCTGGCCGAGCCGGTCGATGCCGCGCTCGAAGCCAAGATCGCGGTCTACCTGCGCCGCGTCCAGGGCGACCATGGCGGTTGGCCGTTATTCCATGATGGCGCCTTCGATATGAGCGCGAGCGTGAAAGCCTATTTCGCGCTCAAGGTGATCGGCGACTCCGTCGACGCCCCCCACATGGTCCGTGCGCGGTCGGCCATTCGCGCGCGCGGCGGCGCGTCGCGCTCGAACGTGTTCACGCGAATGATGCTGGCGCTTTTCGGTTTCATCCCCTGGCGCGCCGTTCCGGTGATGCCGGTCGAGATCATGCTGCTGCCGAACTGGTTTCCCTTTCATCTCGATAAGGTTTCGTACTGGAGCCGCACCGTTATCGTGCCCCTGTTGGTGCTGCAGGCGCTCAAGCCGAAAGCGCGCAACCCCAAAGGGATCGCCATCGAGGAGCTTTTCCTCGAGCCGCCGCGGACGATCGGCGTCGCGCCGAAGGCGCCGCAACAGAAGGCGCTGTGGTTCTGGGTTTTCCGCGGTGTCGATGCCCTACTCCATTTCGTCACGCCGATGTTTCCCAAGCAGTCGCGACAACGCGCGATCGAGCGCGCAGTGGCATGGGTCACGGAGCGCCTCAACGGCGAGGACGGTCTCGGCGCCATTTTCCCGGCGATGGCGAACAGCGTGATGATGTTCGACGCGCTCGGCTATCCGCAACACCATCCCCAGCGGGCGATTGCACGCAAATCGATCGAGAAGCTTCTGGCCGTGCACGACCGTGAGGCCTATTGCCAGCCCTGCGTCTCGCCAATTTGGGACACCGCGCTCACTTGTCACGCATTGCTCGAAGTCGGCGGCGACCGCGCCGTCGCGCAAGCCCGCAAAGGTCTCGAATGGCTGGTGCCCAAGCAGGTCCTGGACGTCAAAGGCGATTGGATCGCGCGGCGGCCCGACATCCCTCCCGGCGGCTGGGCGTTCCAATACGCCAACCCGCACTATCCCGACGTGGACGATACGGCGGTGGTGGTGATGGCGATGGATCGCGCGCAAGGCGTGGGCGCGCAGCATGACTTCCGCGCATCGATTGCTGCGGGACGGGAATGGATTTTGGGCATGCAGAGCCATAACGGCGCCTGGGGCGCGTTCGACGCCGACAACGAGTACTATTACCTCAACAACATCCCGTTCGCCGACCACGGCGCTTTGCTCGACCCTCCGACGGAGGACGTGACAGCGCGCTGCGTTTCAATGCTGGCGCAGATCGACGAGACGGCGCCGAAGAGTGCGGCGCTTGCACCCGCCCTCGACTATTTGAGCCGCACGCAGACGGCAGAGGGAAGCTGGTACGGTCGCTGGGGCATGAATTACATCTACGGCACCTGGTCGGTCCTGTGCGCCCTCAATGCCGCTGGCGTCGATCGTGCCTCAAGCGAAGTCCGCAGGGCTGTGGCGTGGCTCATCAAGATCCAAAATCCCGACGGCGGCTGGGGCGAGGATGGCGCGAGCTACAAGCTCGATTACCGCGGCTACGAGCGGGCGCCGAGCACGGCGTCGCAAACGGCTTGGGCGCTGCTCGGCCTCATGGCGGCAGGGGAGGTCGACCATCCTGCGGTCAAGCGCGGGATCGACTATTTGGCACGCACGCAGGGCGACGACGGCTTCTGGAACGAGCCGCGCTACACGGCCACGGGCTTCCCGCGCGTGTTCTACCTGCGTTATCACGGCTACTCCAAATTCTTCCCGCTATGGGCGCTCGCGCGCTACCGCAACCTCAAAAATGCCAATACGCGCTCGGTGCGGTACGGGATGTGACGCGTCATTGCGGAGCGCTGGCGAAATCCGCGAACCGGAATGACGAATTCAAATAAGCTTGCGCTGGTGCGCCTCGCCGCCGGTCACCTTTCGCGCTCAACTTTGGGCTGTAGTTGCAAGCGCGATCCGACACAATCCGCATTGTAAACAACAATCGAATACAATGGCAGCCGGCTCCAACCCTTGAGCTTCGCTTGTCGGCAGCTCAGCTGGGCAGTCGAGGCCCAATCGACTTTCGTCGTGTCTCCAATGCGTTAGCCTCCTCCTCCTGCAACCTGGGGTCGTGTGCAGAGCCGCCGACTTCGGCTCTCGTCGCCGACGGGCCCCAAGAAAAATAACAATGAGATAACAGTCGAAATACGGGAAACCGGCGATCCGCAGCGCAAGCACGTCCCCGTGGCGGTCGCCATAAGCCGGGCTCGCGCGACCAAACGTTCGCCAACCCGCAACGAGCTCGGTTTCCATGCGCAAATTTGGTGAATACGCTTTTCTGAAAGATTCTCGTTACGCACGCAAGCGAAATCTGCAACGCGCCGTGCCCCTCAGCGCGTTGGGCGCATGCGCCTCGAGCGCGTAGATGCGCTCTGGCGTGGTGGGGATGTGAATTCGCCTCGCCGCGCTCTCGGCTCGGCCCGGGAGCAGAACGGGTTGTTTTACTCCGCCGCCTCCAGCGGAGCCCGTTTCTCGGCCTGTTGAATGGCCGCGAGTTCGTGCTCGACATGGCGCGAGAACACGAATTCCGCCGGGCGCTGCCTATCGAGCGGAATTTCCGGCGCCATCGGTCCTTCGGTGCGTGGGCCGAACATCGCGACCTTGAGCGCCTGCCAGGGGTGCGAGGCCGTTGCCTCGGCCGCGGTCGGCTCGTAACCGCAATGGGCCATGCAGTTCGCGCACTTCTCGTACTTGCCGGTCCCGTAGGAGTCCCAGTCCGTGGTTTCCATCAATTCACGGAATGTTTTGGCGTAGCCTTCGCCCAGCAGGTAGCAGGGCTTCTGCCACCCGAAAATGTTGCGGGTGGGCATGCCCCACGGCGTGCAGTGATAGGTCTGGTTGCCGGCGAGGAAATCGAGGAACAGGTTCGAGTGGATGAAATTCCACTTTTTGCCCTTGCCCATGCTGAAGACCTTGCGGAAAAGCTCCTTGGTCTTCCGCCGGCTGAGGAAATGCTCCTGGTCGGGCGCGCGCTCATAGGCATAGCCGGGAGAGATCGACACGCCGACGTCGAGCTCTTTGGCGTAATCGAGGAAGGCTGCGACGTCTTCGGCCGGATGACCGTCAAAGATCGTGGCGTTGACGTTGACGGTGAAGCCCTTGGCCTTGGCGGCCTTGATCGCGGACACGGCGCGGTCGAACACGCCTGCCTGACAGACGGATTTGTCGTGATGCTCGCGCAGCCCATCGAGATGGACGGAGAAGAAGAGATAGGGCGAAGGCTCGAACAGATGGAGCTTCTTCTCCAAGAGCAGCGCATTCGTGCAGAGCGAGACGAATTTCTTCTTGGCGACCAAGCCTTTCACGATCTCGCCGATCTCGCGGTGGATCAACGGCTCGCCGCCGGGGATGGCCACCATCGGCGCGCCGCATTCATCGACGGCGTCGAGGCATTCCTTGACCGACAGCCGGCGATTGAGGATGGGATCAGGATAGTCGATCTTGCCGCAGCCGACGCACGCAAGATTGCAACGAAACAGCGGCTCCAGCATCAGCACGAGCGGATAGCGTTTGCGCCCCAAGAGTTTCTGCTTGAAGATGTAGGCGCCGATACGCATTTCTTTGAAAAACGGGACTCGCATTCTTTCTGTCTTCCTGTCTGTCTTCCTGTTTTGCCGCCTCAGGCTGTGGCTGTCTGGTGAACGTCTCAGCCCGCCGCCAGTTCACGGGGGAGCCGGAACTCAATATGCTCCTCGCGGCCAGGGAGAGTCGAGACTTCGACCTCGCCAAGCGTTCGCAACGTGTTGATGACGTCTTCGACCAGCACCTCGGGCGCGGAGGCGCCGGCGGTGATCCCGATTGTTTGCGCGTCCTTGACCCATTCCGGCGCCAGCTCGCTGCCGTCGGCGATGAGATAGCTCGGAATGCCCGCCTCCGCGCCGATTTCGCGCAGCCGATTGGAATTGGAGCTGTTCTTGGCGCCAACCACCAGGATCACATCGACGTGATGGCTCAGTTCCCGCACCGCCGACTGGCGATTTTGCGTGGCGTAGCAGATGTCTCGGATCTCCGGTCCGACGATGTTTCGGTAGCGGCGTTCAAGCGCGGCAATGATGCCGCGGGTGTCGTCGACGCTCAGCGTCGTCTGCGTGACATAAGCGACGGGCGTATCGGGGGAAATGTTCAGCGCCTCGACGTCCTCCTCGCTCTGCACCAGGACCACTGGACCGTCGATCTGGCCGAGCGTGCCCTCAACCTCCGGATGGCCGGCGTGGCCGACGAGAATGAGTACGCGGCCCTGGGCGACGTAGCGCTTACCCTGGTTGTGCACTTTGGTGACCAGCGGGCAGGTCGCATCGAGCACGGGCAGCTGACGTCCGGCCGCCTCGTTCACCACGCTCCTGGCAACGCCGTGCGCGCTGAAGATGGTCACGGCGCCTTGCGGCACCTCGGATAGTTCCTCGACGAAAATCGCGCCCTTGGCCTTGAGGCTGTCGACGACGAATTTGTTGTGAACGATCTCGTGGCGGACGTAGACGGGCGGCCCGTATTTCTTGAGCGCGCGCTCGACAATCTCGATGGCGCGCACGACGCCTGCGCAGAATCCGCGAGGTTGCGCCAGAATGACCTTCATGATCGTCTCGCTGGGGCGCTCCTCCTCCGCACCCGCCGCGCCGCCGCGCCCTCTGCGAGCGTCTCGAAGCTCGTGGTCAAAATGGCGTTGGCATCGCGGCAGGCTTCGGCACATATCGCGGCCCGACGGTCGTGATCGATCACCCGGTCGACCAGGGAGCGCGTGACAGGATCCGGGAGGGGGATGGGCAAAGTCATGATTCCAACATTTTCCCATATAGGTTGGCGCAGGCACAGCCCAAATCATCGGGAATCTGCGGTTCAGGCGACCCATCGTCGCGCTCGTCGAACTTGACGCGCGCCTTTGGGGTTAACCGCATCTGATCGATGTTCTGGCAGTGTTCCCGTGCAACCTATAGTCGTTGTCAACGCACCGCATTGCCTGATATTCCGCCGGCCATTCTGGCTCACGTTCCCGCTCCTTCCAATTGGACCCCAGTCGCATAGCTTCCAGGACTAGGCATGTTGCAGCAAACGATCGTCGCTACCGTTGATTTTTGCACCCGGCATGCCGTGCAAATCATTGGCATCGCGGTCGTTTTGGGTCTCGCCGCGGCCGTATACGCGGCCGGCCATTTCGCCATCGACGCCGACGTCAACAAGCTCATTTCCAAGGAGCTGCCGTGGCGGCAGCGCGAGGTGGCATTCGAAAAGTCGTTCCCCCCGAAGGAAGAAACCATCCTGGCCGTCATCGACGCTCCAACCTCCGAACTGGCAACCCAGGCCACGGCGGCGGTGATCCAGAAATTGTCCGATCAGAAGGATCACTTCCGCTCGATCCTGGAGGCGGGCGGCGGGCCATTCTTCCAGAAGAACGGACTTTTGTTCTTGCCCACCGAGGAGGTGGTCGCGCTCACCAAGAAGCTCGGCGAGGCCAAGCCGGTGATCCAGACGCTGGCGCAGGATTCCAACCTGCGCGGCCTGACCACCGCGCTCAATTATGGATTGATCGGCGTGCGTATGAACCAGTACACGCTCGACAATTTTTCCGGGACCTTGAACATGGTCTCGGACACGCTCGACGAGGCCATCGCGGGGCGCGCGGCGAGCTTCTCCTGGCGCGCGATGCTCAACGGCAGGCCCCCGACCCCGGACGAGCGGCGGCGCTTCCTCGAGATCAGGCCGGTGCTCGACTACGCCGCGCTCATGCCGGGGAAGGTGGCGACCGATGCCATTCGGCAGGCGGCAGCCGATTTGGATATCGGCGCGAAACTACGCCTTACGGGACCGGTCGCAATCGCCGATGAGGAATATGCCACGCTGGAGGAGGGGGCGTTCACCAACACGACCGTGACCATCGTGGTGGTGTTGACCATCCTTTGGCTCGCCTTGCGCTCGTTTGGAATCATCCTGGCGGTCGCCATCAGCTTGTTGGTCGGCCTCTCCATTACCGCCGCAGTCGGCTTGGCCCTGGTGGGTGCGCTCAACCTGATTTCGGTGGCCTTCGCCGTTCTGTTTATCGGGCTCGGCGTCGACTTCGGCATTCAGTTCAGCGTCCGCTATCGCGCCGAGCGTCACGAGGTCGACGATCTCCACCAGGCGCTGGTCAATACCGCAAGCCACGTGGGTGCGCCGCTGACGCTTGCCGCGGCTGCAACCGCCGCCGGCTTTCTGTCGTTCCTTCCGACCGACTACAAGGGATTGTCCGAGCTCGGCTTGCTCGCAGGCCTCGGTATGATCATCGCGTTCCTGACGAGCATAACCCTGATCCCGGCGTTGTTGACGGTGCTGCGGCCGCCGGGCGAACCGAAAGAAATGGGTTTCAAGCGATTGGCGCCCCTCGATCGGTTCATGGAGCGGCACCGAATCCCGATCATTGTCGGCACCGGGCTCGTCGTCGCGGCCGGCCTGCCATTGCTCTATTGGCTGCAGTTCGACTTCAATCCGCTCAACCTGAGGAGCACCAAGGTCGAGTCGGTTGCGACGTTCCTGGAGCTGCGAAGCGACCCTGCCATCGGCGCGAGTTCGATTTTTGTGCTGGCGCCGAGCATGGAGGCCGCGAAGTCCGATCTGGAGAAGCTCTCCAAGCTACCGGAGGTCTCGAGCGTAAAGACCATCGAGAGTTTCATTCCCGATGACCAGCAGCCCAAGCTTGCCGCCATCCGCCAGCTCGCGACCGTGCTCGATCCCGTGCTGCGGCCCGACCCCAACAAGAAACCGCCGACAGACGCCGATAACGTCGCGGCGCTCAAGGCCGCGGTCGATGCTTTGAAGCAATCGGCGGGGACCCAAACCGGACGCGGCGCCACCGCCGCCAAACGGCTGGCGGACGACCTGGCGAAAATCGCCAGCGGAGACGAAGCCATGCGGGGGCGAGTGCACGCCGCCATGATCCCCTCGCTCAATACCGCGCTCGACGAGTTGCGAAACTACCTGCAGGCGCAGCCGGTCACGCTCGAAACGCTCCCGCCCGAGATCGCGCGCGAGTGGGTCAGGGCGCTTGGTTCGATCATCATTCTGCTTTGGCTCGTGTTGCGCCGCTTCGGCGACGTCCTTCTCACGATCATTCCATTGTTGATGGCGGGCGTCGTGACCATGGAACTGATGGTGCTCTTCGGCACGAAGCTCAATTTTGCCAACATCATTGCGCTGCCGCTGCTGCTCGGCGTCGGCGTCGCCTTCAAGATCTACTACATCATGGCGTGGCGGGCCGGCCAAACCGACCTTCTGCAGTCGAGCCTGACGCGCGCCGTGATGTTCAGCGCGCTCACCACCGCGACTGCGTTCGGCAGCTTGTGGCTGTCGAGCCATCCGGGCACCTCGAGCATGGGCAAGTTGATGGCGCTGGCGCTCGTCACCACCATGGCGGCGGCGGTGCTGTTCCAGCCGGTGCTGATGGGGCCGCCGCGCGAGCGCAAAAAAAAGGCCTGAGCGTCGCTCCCACCCTCCACATGGATGCGCCGCCGCTTACGATGCGGTCGCCGCCGGCGTCGAAAGATCAACGTACACCTGCCCGTCCTTCACCTCGGTCCGGAACGTCTTGAGATCGGTGAAGCAGGGCTCTCGCACGGCTTTCCCGCTCGGCACGTGGAACGCGCCGAAATGCAGGCTGCACTCGACGATGTCGTCCTCCAGAATGCCGTCGGCGAGGTCGGCCGCGGCGTGGGTGCAATGCGCCTCGGTGGCGTAGAAGGTCCCGTCGATATTGTAGACGGCGACAAGCTCGCCTCCCACCTCGAAGCTCTTGACGTTGCCGGGCGGAAGATCGGCGGCGGCGCAGACGAGAACAGGATTTTCTGCCATGGCTTGATCGCGTGCAAAGGAGACAATGTGCTTTAGCGTGCTGCTTGAAAAGTTCAATAGGGAAGGGCGGTGGCTTGATCCCAAGGCTCGATGCGACGGAATTGACCCCGTTTTGGACGAGCATGTACGTTAATGAGAATGTGTGAGGAAACCGATGGCCAAGCTGGACGACCTGATCGAAGATCTCGTCACTGCAAATCGCATTCTCGCGCGCGAAGGTGTCGTGGATTCTTTCGGCCATATCAGCGTGCGCCATCCGGACAATCCGCAACGGTATTTTCTGTCGCGTTCGCGCGCGCCCGACTGCATCGAGCGCGACGACATCATGGAGTTCACGCTCGACGGTACGCCGGTCGTTCCTCGGGGTCGGGCGCCCTATCTCGAGCGATTCATCCACGGCGCGCTCTACGAGGCGCGGCCGGACGTCATGTCGGTCGTGCACAATCACAGCGAAAGCGTCATTCCATTCGGAGTGACAGGCAAGAAGATCAAGCCCATCTTCCATATGGGCGCATCGATCGGCCACGAAGTGCCGGTCTGGGATTCCCATGACCGCTTCGGCGACACCGCATTGCTGGTCGAGAACATGGACATGGGCCGCGACCTCGCGAAGCGCATCGGCGCCGGCGGCACGGCGCTGATGCGCGGTCACGGTGCAACCGTGGCGGGTAAAAATATCCGGCAAGCGGTCTATATTTCGGTCTACCTCGAGGTCAATGCACGGCTGCAAAAGCAGGCCATGGACATGGGGGAGGTCAAGTTCCTGACCGCCGGCGAGGTGGACAAGGTTTACGCCCGCACCGGCGCTTACAGCATCAACCGCGCCTGGGAAAATTGGTGCCGGCGGGCCGGCCGACCATTCCAGGCGGAGCAGGACTGAGGCCACAGTCGCGCGAGCGCGCTGCGTCCAGGGGTCAGCAGTCGGATTTCAGTCTTCGCGCGGGGTGCATTGTGTGATCGCCGCCGACGTCTGATCGCTGATCGCTGAACCGCTGCATCCCATCCGAGGCGTTGCCAGCGACATCATTTCACCGGTGAGCTTCGTGCTTGCGGCGCGCGGGATGTGCTATAGCCCAAGCCTGGGCCAAGCCAACGGTTGAACCGTGCCGCGCAAGATGGAGGGCCGGAGAGGGAACAATGGCTGCCGTGCCCTTTGAACGGATCGACGCGGGTGCGCCGCAAGCCGCGTCCGCGAATGCCATTCTGATCGTCGACGACATCGTCAAGCGCTTCGAGACGCCGGACGGCGTTCTCACTGCGGTCGACCACGTTTCGCTCAGCGTCGCGCCGGGCGAATTCGTGGGCGTGATCGGTCCCTCCGGCTGCGGCAAATCGACCTTGTTCAACGTCATCGGGGGGTTGCTCGACGGCTATGACGGCGTGATCAAGGTCGCGGGCGAGCGGGTACGAGGGCCGCACCCGGCGATCGGCATGATCTTCCAGGAGGAGTCGACCTTTCCCTGGCGCAACGTGATCGACAATGTGGCGTTTCCGCTGGAGATCGCGGGTTTGCCAAGGGCCGAGCGCTACGACCGGGCGCGGCATTTCGTGAAGCTGGTCGGCCTCGATGGGTTCGAGCGGCGCTATCCGGCGGAGCTGTCGGGCGGCATGCGGCAGCGGGTGTCGATGGCGCGTACGCTGGCGGCGCAGCCCAAAATCCTCCTGATGGACGAGCCATTCGCCGCGCTCGACGAGCAGACCCGGCTCCTCCTCGGCGACAAGGTCTTGCAAATTCAGCAGCAGCTCAAGCAAACGACGCTTCTCATCACCCACAACATCACCGAGGCGGTGCAACTCTCCGAC
>WNGJ01029740.1_pt1 | contig 11010 bp, 10 predicted proteins | sample 5400611 | NCBI WGS metagenome assembly WNGJ01 (sample SAMN13153375, study PRJNA577476) | soil metagenome | isolation source: 40 cm soil or saprolite under Garry oak tree replicate 1 | place: USA:California | collected 2016-06-15 | reverse complement strand
GACATTGCGCTGAACCCGGTGTTCATCTTCGGCCTGGGTCCCATTCCGCGCCTCGGTATCGCGGGCTCGGCGCTCGCGACCTTCGTCGCCCAGGCCGTGAGTCTCGCGGCCCTCATCCGCCATCTGTATCGCCGCCGTCACATCCTGTGCCTGCACCACAGCGAGCTGGCGCTGCTGAAGGTGGACTGGTCGGTGGTCGCAACGCTGGTGAAAAAAGGCGTGCCGATGAGCGCCCAGATGCTGGTGCTGTCCTTGAGCGGCGTGCTCATGATCACGCTCGTGAACCGTTTCGGTGTCGACACCACCGCGGCGTTCGGCGCCGCGCTGCAGATCTGGAACTACATCCAGATGCCGGCGTTCGCCGTCGCCATGGGCATGTCGGCGATGACGGCGCAGAACGTGGGCGCCGGCAAGTGGCACCGGGTCACGCGCATCGCCCGGGTGGGCGTGCTCTACAGCGTGCTGCTGACCGGCTCGATCGTGCTCGCGATCGAGCTGCTCGACACCGCGGTGTTCGGACTGTTCCTGCCGGCCGGATCCGCCGCGCTCGCGATCGCGACACACCTGAACCGCATCGTCACGGGCTCGTTCATCTTCTTCGGAGTTTCCGTGGCGCTGTTCGGCGTGGTGCGCGCCACCGGCGCGGTGATGGCGCCGCTCGTCATCCTCACCGTCGCGCTGCTGGTGGTGCGCTTCCCGCTCGCGCAGGTGTTGCTCGACCGCTACCAGGCGGATGCAGTCTGGTGGAGCTTCCCGGTGTCCTCGGTGCTTGCCGCGATCCTCGCCGCGCTCTACTACCGCTACGGCGGCTGGCGCCGGGCGCACATGTCGAGCGCCGTGGCGTCCTAGATCGGTTCGCCTCTATCTTATTGCGTATTCGCCCGGCCGCGCCGGCGGGCGCAGAATCCATCTTGCCCCGCGTCCTGTCAGGAGTGATCCGTATGCAAACCCGCACCCTCGGCCCCAAGGGTCCCAAGGTCTCGGCACTCGGTCTGGGCTGCATGGGCATGAGCGAGTTCTACGGCGCGCACGATGACGCCGAGTCGCTCGCCACGCTGAATCGCGCGCTCGAGCTGGGGGTCACGTTCTGGGACACCGCGGACGCTTACGGGCCCTATACCAACGAGGTACTCGTCGGCCGTGCCCTGCAGGGCAGGCGCGAGCGGGTGTTCCTCGCCACCAAGTTCGGCTTCCTGCGTGACACCGGCAATCCCACCGCGCGCGCCATCGACGGCAGCCCCAAGCACGTGCGCGACGCGTGCGAGGCGAGCCTGAAACGCCTTAACGTGACGCACATCGACCTGTACTACCTGCACCGCGTCGACCGCAGCGTGCCGATCGAGGATACCGTGGGCGCGATGGCGCAGCTGGTGCACGCCGGCAAGGTGCGCTACCTCGGGCTCTCGGAGGTTACCCCGCAGACGCTCGAGCGCGCGCACCGCGTGCATCCGATCACCGCGCTGCAAAGCGAGTACTCGCTGTGGACGCGCGATCCCGAGGACGGGGTACTGGAGAGCTGCGAGCGTCTCGGCATCGGTTTCGTGCCCTACAGCCCTCTCGGACGCGGCTTCCTCACCGGCGCCATCAAGAGTCCCGACGACTTCGCGCCCGATGACTATCGCCGCAGCACCCCGCGCTTTCAGGGCGAGAACTTCGGCCGCAATCTGGCACTCGTCGATAAGGTGCGGGAGCTGGCGCGCGAGAAGGACTGCACGCCGGCGCAGCTGGCGCTTGCCTGGGTACTGGCGCAGGGAGAACACATCGTGCCGATTCCCGGCACACGGCGGATCCGCAACCTCGAGGAGAACGTCGGCGCGCTCCGGGCGCATCTCGACGCCGAGGACCTCGCCGCCATCGAGGCGGTATTCCCCGCCGGTGCCACCGCCGGTGAGCGCTACCCGGAGACGATGATGCGCCTGAGCCGCGGCTGAGGCGCCGCCGCGGGCGCGCCGCGCGCCCCGGCACAACCCTCAAGCGCTCGCAGGGGGACTGCGCGGCTCGATCCACAGCGCGCGCGCCTTGCCGCACAACTCGCCCTCGCCGTCGAAGATCGCCGTGCCGGCCTCGTGCTTGCGGCCGCTCGAGCCGATCGGCCAGGCCACCACCGTGCAAGCCTCGCCGATATGGACGCGGCGGTGCACGTGCGCGGTGAGCTCCGCGAGCAGCATCATGCGGTCATCGGCGGCGACGGCGTAGTAACCGGGACAATCGAGCGCCGCCGACATGAACTCCGCGCGCACCTTGCCATCACCCAGATCGAGCGAGGCATCGGGAACCCAGGGCGCCGCGACCACCCCGCGCTCGGGCAGGGCGCCCGCGAAAATGCGCAGGCCGTCCCCGCGCACCCGGCGCACGCCGCACACGAAGCAGCTGGGGAAGCGGTGATAGCGAAAGCCCGCGTAGCGACGCGAGGCTTCCACCGCCTGGAGATAGTCCGGGGCGGGCGGAACATCGAGCTCCAGCAGCGCGGGGTGCGCCTCGCCGATCGGCTCTTCGCCCTGCACGACCTGCAGCGCACCGTCCGCGAGCTCCCTGACGGCGAGCTCGGTGTCCAGCGGTGGTGGCTTCAGCAGCCGCACGGCCAGCGTCCGGGACGCGAGCGTCGCCACCAGCCCGGCGAAATAGCCACCGTTCGAAGAGGCCTCAGGCCCGCAGAAACGCGCGGCGATGGTCAGGGTCTTCATGAGTCGCTGAGGATCGGCGCTTTGGCACCGCCAGGCAAATTTCCGCCGCGGCGGTGCGCAGGCTTGGGGCGAAGGGTTGCATGCCTTACGATTCCATCATGAAGATCTACTTCGACGCCACCGACATCGCTCACTGGGCCGGGCACAGCGACCGCGTGACCGGTATCCAGCGAGTGGAGCTCAATATCGTGAGATCGCTGGCGCGTGACCATGGCGGCGTGATTCGCGGCATCTTCTTCGATCGTGACAGCCGGGCATTCTACGAATTCGATCCCGCCTGTCTCGCGCACGCCGGGGAATTCAGTGCGGAGGGTCTGTTGATCGATCTGGGTCTGCAGCAGGCCTCGCGGATTTTTCCCAGCAGAGTTCAGGTCAAGAGCTATCTGCGGCAGGCCGCGAGAGGCAAACTGCAGCGTACGCTGAAGAAAGCGGACATCTATCTTGCCGCCCTGCTCGCGCCGGCTCGCCTGCGACGCAAGGGCCTGGCGCCCAGCGCCCGCAACCGCCCGGCCGTGCCTCCGGTTGCCGTCAGGAAAATCACCGCGCTGCCCCCGGACAGCTGTCTTGCCTGTCTTGGCACCACCTGGGATTTTCCGGAGCTGTGGCGCTTCGCGGCCGAGCATCGCGCACGCGGCGGCGATGTGCTGCAGATGGTGCACGACCTGATTGCCGTTTCGGATCCGCAATACTTTCGCGCCAAGGTCACGACGCTTTTCCGCCGCTGGCTGGATGAGGCACTGCGATACGCCAGCCGGTTTGCCTGCGTTTCCTCCTGTGCCGCGGCTGAGCTGCGCCGGTATGCCGCCGGGCGCGATGGCGTGCCACCGATTCACGTCACGAGGCTGGCGCACGAGTTCGTCGGCTTTGAGCGCAACGCCGAAGTTCCGCTGCCGCCACAATTGACGGAGCTCGCGGGTCGGGAGTTCGTGCTTGCGGCGGGCACGATCGATGCCAGAAAGAACGGCACTTCGCTGCTGCAGACGTGGCGGCGCCTGATCGCGGAGTCAGGTGACAGAACGCCGCTGCTGGTGTTTGCGGGCATGTACGGCCGGGTCGGCGGCGCGGAAGTTCGCGCCCGGCTGGAGAGCGACGCGCTGCTGGCACAGTTCGTACGCGTGGTGGAGGGCCCCTCCGATTCCGTGCTGGCCTGGCTGTATAGACACTGCCTGTTTTCCACTTTTCCGAGCCACGTCGAGGGTTGGGGCCTGCCGGTGGGCGAGTCCGCGTGGTTTGGCAGTGTGTGTGTCGCCTCCAGAGCGAGCTCGATTCCGGAAGTTTGCGGCGAGTTGATGGACTATGTCGACCCTGCCGACACCGCAGACATCACCCGTGCCGTGCGTCGCCTGATCAGCGATCGCGACTACCTGCGGCAGCGCAAGGCGATGATCGCGCGGGCTACGCTGCGTCGTTGGAGCGATGTGGCCGGCGATCTCTATGACTGTCTGCAGCAGCGCTCGCCGCTGCCGGCACCGGCGGCGGCGCTCGAGCGCCCTGAAGCGGTACGGACCTGAGCGCAGCGGTCTATTAACTGGATACCAATTGCCGCAGCCACGCGGCCGGATCCTCGCCCCGCTCCAACACCTCCACCAGCGCCGAGCCGATCACCACCCCGTCGACGTGCCCGCGCAGCCGCTCGACCTGCTCGCGGCTGCGGATGCCGAAACCGGCGCACACCGGCAGCGGGGAACTCGCGCGCACGCGCTCCAGATAGCCGATCAGCTCCTCGGGCAGCGCGACCTGCCCGCCGGTCGTCCCGGTCATGGTGACGGCGTACACGAAGCCCTGGCTGCCCGCGCACAGCTGCGCGAGGCGCTGCGGCTCGGTAACCGGAGTCACCATCTGCACCAGCGCGAGCTGCTGCGCATCCAGCGCCGCGCGCAGCTCGCTGCTTTCATCGAGCGGCAGATCGGGCACGATGAAGCCCGCCACGCCGGCGCGCGCCGCCCGCTCCCCGAGCCGTTCGAGGCCGAAGGCCAGCAAGGGGTTCAGGTAGCTCATCAGCAGCAGCGGCGCGCGCACCACGCCGATCTGCTCCAGCTCGGCGAGGATCCACTTGAGGCTCACGCCCTGCGCCAGCGCCGCAAGGCTGGCACGCTGAATCGTGACGCCGTCCGCCATCGGATCGGTGAACGGCACGCCGATCTCGACCACATCGGCCGCCCCCGCCAGCGAGCGCACATGCTCGCGAAAGCTCTCACACCGGGGGGAACCCGCGGTGAGGTACGCCAGCAGCGCCGGCTCGCCCCCCGCGGCGGCGGCGCGGATCACCTCACTGATGCGCGCGCGCGGGCTCATGAGCGCGGCGGCCCGAGGAGCGTCTGCTGCAGAGTCGACATGTCCTTGTCGCCGCGGCCCGAGAGACAGACGAGCATGGAGCGGCCGGGGTTCGCGCGCGCCCAGTGCTGCGCGCCCGCGAGGGCGTGTGCGCTCTCGAGCGCCGGCAGGATCCCCTCGCATTCACTCAGGGCGCCGGGCCGCCCGAAGGCGAGCGTCGCGGCGTTCTCCCCCAGGCCCGCGCCGCGCCCGCCCGCCTCGACGCCGATGATCTCGACCGTGCTGTCGGGGATGAAGGCGTGAAAGGCGCCCATGGAATTGGAACCGCCGCCGACACAGGCGATGACCGCATCCGGCAGCGCCCCGGTCGCCTCGAGCATCTGCGCGCGCGCCTCGCGGCCGATCACCGACTGCAGCTCGCGCACCAGGTAGGGGTACGGATGCGGGCCCACGACCGAGCCGAGCAGATAATAGGTATCGCGCGGATCGGACACCCAGGCGCGCAGCGCCTCGTCGATGGCGGCGCGCAGCGTTCGATCGCCGCTGGTCACGGGCACGACCTCGGCGCCCAACAGGCGCATGCGCCCCACGTTGGGGGCCTGGCGCTCCATGTCGATCGACCCCATGTACACCCGGCACGGCAGCCCCAGCCGCGCGCACGCCGCGGCGCTGGCGACGCCGTGTTGTCCGGCGCCGGTCTCGGCAACGATGCGCCGGGCGCCGAGCCGCTGCGCGAGCAGCGCCTGGCCGATCGCGTTGTTGATCTTGTGCGCACCGGTGTGCGCCAGGTCCTCGCGCTTGAGCCACAGCTTCGCGCCCCAGGCCGCCGACAGGCGCGCCGCGAACGTGAGCGCCGTGGGGCGGCCCACCCAGCTCGTGAGCTGTTCGGTGAACTGCGCCTGAAAGTCGCGCTCATGCAGGTGCTCGCGCACACCCCGCTCGAGGCGCTCGAGCGCGGGGATCAGCGTTTCCGGAACGTAACGACCGCCGAACGGGCCGAAGCGGCCGCGCTCATCCGGAAAGCAGCCGGCGATCAGCTCGGCGAGCAGGCGGGCGGCCTCAGGCAGTGCGGCGGGTGTACTCATGCGGGTTCCTCCGATGCGGCACGCGCCGCCGCTGCAAACTTCACAATCTCGGCCGGACTCTTCACTCCCGGCCGCAGCTCGACACCGCTCGACACATCGACCCCGAAGGGCTGCACCGCGGCGATGGCGGCGGCCACGTTGCCGGTGTTGAGGCCGCCCGCGAGTACCAGCTGCGTGCAGCGCGCGAGACGGCGGGCGGCGTTCCAGTCGCTCGCCACGCCGGAGCCGCTCACGGGCCCTTCAAACAGGATCCGCTCCGGCAGCGTTGCGGGCCCCTCATCCGCGGCGCGCACCACCGGCAGCAGATCCAGCCCCCCCGGCAGTTGCAGCCGCGCGAGATCGGACAGGTCCGTCTGCAACACGTCCGGCCTGAACGCCTTCAGGATCTCATCCACCGTCGCCTGGGCCGGATGCCGGGTCACCGCCACGCAGCGCACCCGCCCGCGCGCGGCCTGCGCCAGTTGCGCGGCACGCTGCGGCGTCAGCTGTCGCGAGGACGCGGCGAACACGAAGCCGATGGCATCGACGCGCGCCTCCACCGCCGCGGTCACCGCCTCAGGGGTGGTCATGCCGCAGATCTTGATCCACATCTCAAGTGGCCTCACAGGCCGCGCGTCCCGCCGCCAGCAGCGCCCCGGCGAGCGAGCGCGGATCGTCGGCCTGCATGAGCGCGCTGCCGACGAGCGCCAGCTGGTAGCCCGCCGCGACAACCTGCCGCGCATCCGCGGCCGTCGCCACGCCGCTTTCGGCGACCCGCGGTGCGCGCGCGGGCAGCAGCGGCGCGAGCTCCAGCAGCCGCTGCGGCAGCACCTGCAGCGTCGCGAGGTCCCGGCAATTCACGCCCGCCAACAGCGGGTTCGCTCCCGCGTGCGCCTCGATCAGCTCGCGCACCAGCTCGAGGTCGCGCGCGTCGAAGGCTTCCAGCAGCACGAACAGTCCGAGCGAACGGGCGCAATCGAGCAGTGCGCCGATGGCGCTGCGCGACAGCATGCGCACAATGACCAGCACCCCGCCCGCACCAAGGGCGCGCGCCTCCAGCACCTGGTACGGATCCACCAGAAAGTCCTTGCGCATGGCGGGCACCGCGAGCGGCGCCAGCGCCCGCGTGGCGCTCGCCAGATGCTCGAGCGAGCCATCGAAGCGGCTCGGCTCGGTGAGTACCGAGATCGCGGCGGCGCCCGCTTGCGCGTACGCCGTGGCGCGTGCCGCCAGGTTCTCGCCTTGCTGACCCAGCCGCCCCGCCGCCGGCGAGCGCAGTTTCACTTCCGCGATGAGATCGAATCCCGACGGCGCGAGGCGCAGTCGCGGCGGCGCGGGAGTCTGCCGGGCCTCGACCTCGAGCGCCGCTTCCGAGCGGGACTGCTTCGCCGCTCGCACCCGCTCGCGGCTGGCGTCGGCCATTTCATCAAGGAACGCGACGCTCACCCCGGGCGCTCCCCGCCCGGCCGCTGTGCCTTCAGCGCCTCGAGCAATCGGCGCGCGGCGCCGGAGTCGATGGCGGCGGCCGCGCGCGCCAGGCCCTCACGGGGCTCGCGCGTCTCCCCGGCAAGCTCGAGTGCCAGCGCGGTACCCAACAGCAGACAGTCGCGATGCGCGCCGCGATCCTCGCCGTGCAGCACCGCCTCGAGCGCGCGTGCGTTGTGCGCGGCGTCGCCTCCGGCGAGATCACTCAGCCGGCACGGAGCGAGTCCGTAGTCCGACGGCGCGCGCACCTGCGCCTCGACGCGCCCGGGGCGCACGTCGAACAGCGTGAAGGGACCTGCGGGCGTGGGCTCATCCCAGCCGCCCGCGCCGTGCACGACGAAGGTGCGTTCCATGGGCAGACCCTGGAACGTGTCAGCGATGAGCCGCGCCACCTCCACACTGAACGCGCCCACCAGATGGAGCGGGGGCTGCGCGGGATTGACCAGGGGTCCCAGGATGTTGAACACGGTGCGCACGCCGAGCGCGGCGCGAATCGGGGCGACGCTTGCGGTGGCCGGATGGTAGTGGGGCGCAAACAGGAAGGCGAAGCCGGTGGCCTTGAGACACGCCGCCGCGGCCGGCGCGTCCGGCGCAATCGCGAGCCCGAGGGCCTCGAGCACGTCCGCGCTGCCGCAGCGACTCGAGACCGAGCGGTTGCCGTGCTTGACGACCGGCACGCCGCAGGCGGCGGTCAGGAGCGCCGTGCCGGTGGAGATGTTGAAGCTCCCGGAGGCATCACCGCCGGTGCCGACGATGTCGACGGCGCGCAGGCCCGCGGGCAGGTCGGGCCGGCGCGCCAGGCGGCGCATCGCCTGCGCGAAGCCCCGCACTTCATCGGCTACCAGCCCCTTGGTCGAGAGCGCCGCGAGCATCGCCCCCGCCATCGCGGGCGGCAGCTGCGGGTCGGTCAGGTGAGCGAGCAGCTCCTCGGCCTGCGCCTGCGACAGGTCGCGGCGCTCGAGGAGCTGTTGCAGGAGCTCACGCGGACGGGCCATGGCCTGCTCCGGGGGCGGCTTGCTCGGCGCGCTCGCCGGCGGTGTAGCGGAGGAAATTGCCGAGCAGCCGTGGACCCTCGGGCGTGAGGATGCTCTCGGGGTGAAACTGCACGCCCTCCACCAGCAGCGAACGGTGGCGCACCGCCATGATCTCCGCTTCCGCGGTCTGCGCGCTCACCTCGAGCTGCGCGGGCAGCGTCGCGGGAGCGGCGATCAGGGAATGGTAGCGCCCCACCTCGCATGGCTGCGGCAGACCCTCGAACAGCGTGCGCCGATCATGACGTATGAGGGAGGTCTTGCCGTGCATGAGCCGATCGGCCCGCACCACCTTGCCTCCGAACACTTCCACGATGGCCTGGTGTCCGAGGCATACCCCGAGCACCGGGATGCGACCGGCGAACGCGCGGATCATGTCCATGGACACGCCCGCATCGTAGGGTGTCCCGGGACCGGGCGAGATGCACAGGTGCGAGGGTGCGAGCGCCTGCGCCGCCTCGGGGCTCAGCGCGTCGTTGCGGTAGACGCTCACCTCGGCTCCCAGGACCAGGAACGCCTGCACCAGGTTGTAGGTGAAGGAGTCGTAGTTGTCGATCAGCAGCAGGCGCGGCTTCACAACCCCTCCCCGGCGAGCTCGAGTGCGCGCACCAGCGCCGCGCTCTTGGCCAACACCTCTTCGTGCTCGGCTTCCGGCACGCTGTCGGCGACGATGCCGGCGCCGGCCTGGTAGCTGTACTCATCGCCGCTGAATACGAGTGTGCGGATGGTGATGGCGTGATCCATGTCGCCGCGGGCGCCGAAGTAGCCCACCGTACCGCCATAGAGGCCGCGATTCACCGGCTCGAGCTCATCGATGATCTGCATCGCGCGTACCTTGGGCGCACCCACCAGCGTTCCGGCGGGAAACGCCGCGGCGAACAGATCGAACGCATCGCGCTCCGGGGCAAGCTCGCCGTGCACGCCGCTCACCATGTGCATGACGTGACTGTAGCGCTCGATCGAGCGGTAGGGCTCCACGCGCACGCTGCCGGCGCGGGCCACGCGCCCCAGGTCGTTGCGCGCCAGGTCCACCAGCATCACGTGCTCGGCATTCTCCTTGGGATCGGCGAGCAACTGCGCCTCACGCGCGCGGTCGATGGCGGCCTCCGGCGAGCGCGGCCGGGTGCCGGCGATGGGGCGCAGCTGCGCGCGCCGTCCGTTGAGCTTCACCAGAGCCTCGGGAGAGGAGCCCACCACCGCCACCTCCCCGAGCGCGCAGTAGTACATGTACGGGGAGGGATTGATCAGCCGCAGCGCGCGGTACGCCTGGAACGGATCGAGCTCGTGGCGGCCCGAGAACCGGCTCGCCAGCACCAGCTGGTAGACATCGCCCGCGGCGATGTAGTCCTGGGTGCGCCGCACGCCGGCCATGTACTCGGAGCGAGCGTAGGCCGTGGTCGGCAGGGCGTAGCGGCCGCGCCGCCGGCCGTTGGGCAACGCGCCGCGCAGCGCGCGCACCACTTCCTGGCGCAGCGAACGGCGCTCCGGGTCCGAGCCGGCATGGAGCAGGGCGATGCCGCGCGTCAGATGATCGAACACCAGCACCGATCGCGGCGCCACGTAGTGCAGCTGCGGCACGCCGCCGGCACCGCGCGCGCGCCCCGGCAGGCGCTCGAAGTAGCGCACCACGTCGTAGGCGGCGTAACCGACCAATCCCCCGGCGAGCGGTACGCCGGCAATGTCCGGCGCGGGCTGGGGCGCCAGGCGCAGCGCGGTGCGCAGCGCCGACAGGAGTTCCCCGCCGCTCCGCGGCAGCGGGTGACGCTGCGCGCCGATCGTAAGGCCCGCGCCATCGAGCCGCACCTCCAGCGCGTCGCCGAAACCGATGAACGAGTAACGCGCGAGCCGCTCGCCGCCCTCGACGCTCTCGAGCAGAAAGCGCGGCTCGAATGCGGCGAGCTTCATGAACGCCGACACCGGCGTGTCGAGATCACCTGTTATGTCGAAGGGGGGTTGCAACGCTGCAAGACTCCAAACGTGGATCAGCACAACAAAAAACCCATCCCGGGGTCATCCGGAGATGGGTTTCTGGTGCCGTAAAAAGGATTCTTTAAGTCGCGAGAAACAAGCCAGCCGTCAGCCCACTCCGTTATGAGGGGCGCCACCACCAAAGACGTGCATTGCTGAGAGCCGGGTGCGACATGTTGCAAGGGAGTATCACCGGGGGATCCGCGGAAGGTCAAGCACGGGTGGTTATTTGCGTGCCGGACTGCGTTCCGGGAATCACGTCTCCAGCATTCTCGCCAAGTTCGGCGTGCGTGATCGCACGCGCGCCGTGCTCAAGGCGCTCGAAACGGGACTGCGGGCTCCGGACCCCGCGCCGCGCTGAAGTTGGGCTGCCTACTTGCACACCGCTTCGACGTTATTGCCGTCGGGATCGAGCAGGAACGCGGCGTAATAGGTCGGGCTGTAGTCCTTGCGCACGCCCGGTGGCCCGTTGTCGCGGCCGCGCGCCTTGAGCCCTTCACGGTA
>WNGJ01027355.1_pt1 | contig 11010 bp, 8 predicted proteins | sample 5400611 | NCBI WGS metagenome assembly WNGJ01 (sample SAMN13153375, study PRJNA577476) | soil metagenome | isolation source: 40 cm soil or saprolite under Garry oak tree replicate 1 | place: USA:California | collected 2016-06-15 | reverse complement strand
CTCGCTGGCGCGCCCGCGGATCTATGAGGGAACGTGGGGCACAGCCGGCTATGCCGGGATTTACCATCCACCACTCGGGCTGCTGGACTCGCTGCCTGGCGCGCCGGAATGGGTCCTGATCAATATCATCCTGGCGAGCCTCTCCTTGCTGGCATGCTTCTGGGGTCGTCTCTTGCTGGCACCGCCGTTGCTGTTTTTCGGCGTTGCATCCGGACTCGTCGCAGGCACCGCGCGCGCGTCCCGAGTTCACTTTTCAACTCGAACGCGCTTCGCACGCCTGCGACTGAAAGCCCTCACCGCGTTCTTAGGTCTGCAGCAGCCGCTCGCGCGTCTTTGGGGACGCTGGACCTACGAGGCCGGTTTCTGCCGCCAACACAGAACGGCCGGCTCGCGGCTGCCCCTGCCTTGCAGGTTCCGGTATTGGACCGAACAGAGGCGGGAGGCGATCGAATGGCTAAGCATGATCGAAGCGGGAGTCCGCGCCGGGGGCGCCGTCGTGCGGAGGGGAGGTGACTATGACGCGTGGGACTTAGAGGTCTGTGCCAATATTTTCGGGAATACCCGGATTCGCGTTCTGAGCGAAGAATATGACGGCAAGCAATTGGTGCATGTGTACACCTACCCCCGGTTGTGTTCTCTGCCTCTGATATGGATCACGTTACTCCTAATTCTGTCCGCGCTGGCTGTCTCTGATCACGCCTGGATCGCGGCCGGCTCTTTGGGAACAATGTCCGCGACACTCGGCGCCCTCGCCTACCGGAGCCTGGGACTGGTAACAGCCGCTGTGTCTCGATCCCTGCGCGAACTCGGATTTGGAGAACGGTGATGACGGACGGAATCGGCGAACGGACGAACGGCCTGTGCTCCATCATCCGCGTATTCCATGCGATGGTGATCTTTCCGATGTTCCTCCTGGGCCAAAGTAGTGTGAAGCTAACCGGCGTTGTCGAGGATGAGAGCAGAGCGGCCGTCGCAGGGGCAAAAGTCGTGCTGATGAACCAGACGTCTGGTCAAACGCAAGAAACCGTTTCCGGAGCGCCCGGCAGCTTCAGTTTTTGGGATCTGTCCCCCGGCGACTCCATATTGAAAGTGGGGGCCACTTCGATCCTTACCAACAGGTTGTGACGATCCAGTCGCAAGAGTCGGAACCAGAAGTGTGCGGCAATGTTTTCGGAAATATCCGGATTCGCCTGGTCAATGAAGAATACGGCGCACGCAAGCAAATGGTGCGCGTCCACGCGTTCCCCACGCTCGCTCTTCTGCCGATCGCGGTGACCGGCATACTTGTTTTGCTGTCGGGCCTGGCGGCCTGGGATCACGCGTGGTTTGCCGCGACCGCCTTGGGGACCCTCGCCGTCATACTCGCAGTGTTGGCCTATGAAAGCCTCGGAGTGGTGACCGCAACGGTGTGGCGATCTCTGAAGTCTCTCGGATTTCGGAAATCGTATGCAAATGAAAACCATTAGCTGGAGGCTCTATCAAGAGGTGCGGCCTTATTGCTGGCATCTCGCCGCTCTGTTTTTGGTTGGCCTATTGGGAGCGCCGCTGTCCCTGCTGACGCCAGTGCCGTTGAAGATCGCCGTGGACAGCGTTATTGGTACGCACCCACTGCCTCGCTATCTGGATGTGATATTGCCTGCGGCGGTCAAGACTTCTCAAGGTGCTTTGCTCGCGCTGGCCGCTATTCTCGTGGTGGTGCTGGCATTTTTGAATCAGCTTCGCGAGTTTGCCAGTTCGGTTTTAACCGCCTATGCGGGTGAACAGATGCTTCGCGGCTTTCGCGCCAAGCTGTTTCGTCACGTTCAGAGCCTGTCTTTGTCCTACCACGATTCGAAGGGAACGGCGGATTCCATTTACTGCATTCAATACGACGCCGGTGCTCTTCAAAACATCTTCATTACCGGCATTGTTCCGGCTGTTTCATCGGTGATCACATTTGTGTCGATGGTATACGTGACGGCGCGCATCAACTGGAAATTTGCAGCGGTGGGTCTGGCGGTCTCACCACTTGTCCTGTTAGTTTCCCGGCACTACCGCGTTCAATTGCGCAGCCAATCGCACAAGGTGAAGAACATTGAGAGCTCCACCTTGGCTGTCGTGCAGGAAGTGTTGGGCTCAACCCGGGTAGTGAGGGCATTCGGCCAGGAAGAGCGGGAGGAAGGCCGTTTCATGGAGAAGTCCAACGAAGGAATGCAGGCCCGTCTCCAGCAGACGCTGACGGAAGGCGGCTATGGGATCGCCGTTACGTTGCTTACAGCCGCGGGTATGGCGAGCGTGCTTTACTTCGGCGTCGGCGACATCAAAGCCGGAAAACTGAGCCTCGGTAACCTCCTGCTCGTGATGGGATATCTCAGCCAACTCTATACCCCTCTTCGAACAATTGGTAAGAAAATGGCGACCATGCAGTCCCACTTCGTCAGCGCCGAGCGCGCGTTCGCTCTGCTTGACGCGGCGCCTGACGTAATCGAGCGCGCCAATCCCCGGTCTCTGACACGGGCAATGGGAGATATGGTGTTCCGCGCCGTTTCGTTCAGCTATGAAAATAAGGGACAGCCGGTCTTGCAGGATATCTCGTTCAATGTCAGGTCAGGCGCATGCGTGGGTATCGTGGGAGCGACAGGTGCCGGCAAGACCACGCTCATGAATCTCCTGACGCGTTTTTATGATCCGACGGAAGGAGAGATCTTGCTGGACGGCGTGGACCTGCGTGAGTATAAATTGGCCGATCTCCGCAACCAGTTTGGTATCGTCCTTCAGGAGCCGATCCTGTTTTCAACCACCATAGCCGAGAACATTGCGTATGCCCGTCCCGGCGCAGATCAAAATCGAATTTTTGCTGCGGCCCGGCTGGCTAACGCGCACGAGTTTATTATCCGTTTGCCGGATGGTTACGACACACTTGTGGGAGAACGTGGGATGCGGCTGTCCGGCGGTGAGCGCCAGCGTCTTTCCGTCGCTCGAGCATTCCTCAAGGACGCGCCTATTCTCATCCTCGACGAGCCGACCAGTTCGATCGATGTCACGACTGAGGCTGCCCTGCTGGAAGCAATGGAGCGGCTAGTTCGCAGCCGGACGACGTTCATCATCACGCATCGGCTTAGTGCACTGAAACATTGCGACATAGTCCTGAGGATCGAACGGGGACGGCTGGTTGCGATTGAGTCGGGGCACCCGGACGATATTGCGGTTGTGAAGCATAGGTTGTGAAGATACTGAACGTCACTGAACGAGAGGACTCGGAGGAATCGCTGCTGTCAAAAGGAAGCGCATGAAACGGTTCTCGATATTAGTAGCACTGCTTCTTATCGCTGCGAAACTCACGGCACAAACAGTCAAAATTACGGGAAAGGCAGTCGACTTATCGGGCGCATTGGTTGTTGGTGCCGACGTTACTTTGATCGGCGCCGGAAATACGGCCATCGCAGCCACCAAAACGGGACCGGAAGGCAGTTTCACGATTGAAGCTCCTCCTGGGTCTTACGCTCTGGAAGTCTCAGCTGCTGGTTTCGAAAAGGTCGTGCAAGGCATTTCCGTTGCCGCCACAAACAATCGACCATTAACGGTGACGCTGCCGGTTGCAAAGCTCACTCAAGAAGTCGAAGTTCAGGACAACCCGAACCTGATCACACTGGACCCGCAGAATAACCAAACCGCGCTGGTCCTGAAAGAGGACGACATTCAAAGCTTGCCGGAGGACGAAGATGAGCTGACGAATTACTTGACGCAACTCGCCGGCCCGAGAGCCACCGCTGCCGGCGGTGTGCAGTTTGTCGTCGATGGGTTTTTCGGCGGCCGGATCCCACCAAAGGAACAAATCAAAGAAATCCGCATTAATACCAATCCATTTACAACCGAGTACAGCGGCGCCGGCTTCGGACGCGTCGAGATCATTACGAAACCCGGTGCCGGCCAGATGCATGGCAACTTCAATTTCAATTTGAGAAACGACGCTCTGAACGCGACCCAGTTCAATGCTCCAGTCAAACTTCCATATTCGCGACAGAATTTTCAGGGAACCTTCAGCGGACCGTTCGTGCGCGACAAGCTGACGATGACGATGTTTGCTCAACGCAATGATTCGTTCAATACGAATATCATCAAGGCCTTAACAGGAAATGGACCGTTTAATTCCTCCATTACTCAACCGAACCTGCGAGAAAACTTCAGCAGCCGAGGGCAATTCGCCGTGACTCAGAACAACACGCTTAATTTCAATTTGGATTACACGTCGAATACCCGATCCAATGTGGGTATCGGCCAGTTCACGCTTCCCGAACAGGCATCGAACCTGGCGCTGAAGCAACACAATTTGCAATTCCGTGACACAGCGGTTCTTTCGACCCGCTTCGTCCATGAAACGCGCTTTGAGATCTCCTACCAGCACAACACCACCCACCCGATCACGCAAGCGCGGGCAATCAACGTGCTCGATGCGTTTTCGGCAGGCGGTTCGCAGAATGTCAGCGAAACAACCAACAGGAGCTTCTTGTTTGGCGATACCCTGATCTACAACAACAAGGCGCTGACGGTGAAAGGCGGCGTGCAGGGCGATTACTATCGCAACCGCGCTTACAATGCGAGCAACTTTCTGGGCACGTATACGTTCTCCAGCCTCGATGCATACCTTGCCGGAAAGCCGACAACATTCACGATGAACCTGGGCAACCCTTTCCTCTTCGTCAGCCAACTTGAATTCGGCGCCTTTATTCAAACCGACATCAACTTATCCGATCGCTTGTTGGTTTCTCCCGGGCTGCGATATCAGATCCAAAATCATCTCAGGGATTACAACAACTTCGATCCAAGGATGTCGTTGTCCTATCAGATCAACAAGAGCACCATATTGCGTTTGGGCGCCGGCGTATTTCACCAGAATTTTTTCGTCATCCGGAATCCTTTATTCCCGGATCCGTTCGCCGTCGGGATCGCGCAGACGATTCCAGCCTCGTTGCGGATCATGTCCAAAAGCCTGGTTGCCACTTACACGAACAACTTGTCGGGCTCAGTGGAAAAGTCGTTGAACAGCCGTTCGACCATTTCAATCGCTTATGATTACATTCGCGGCAACCACCTGTTTCGAAGCCGCAATATCAATGCGCCGCTTGCTCCGGATTTTTTGGTGCGTCCTGACCCGGCGCAAGGAAATATTTATCAATTGGAGTCGTCGGGCCTTTCGACATTCAATGGATTGACACTCGGGTATAGCACGCGACTTCGCAATAACGCCGGCCTGTACCTCAGCTACACATTCTCGGCGAATTACAACGACACCGACGGTCCGTTCAGCTTGCCTGCAAACAATTACGCCCTACGCTCGGAGTGGGGCCGCTCTCCGGACAACGAAAAGCATCATCTCCAGGCCGGACTGAGTGGCTTCCTTCCCGGTAGCGTTTTCGTCAACACACGGTTGCGGCTGTACAGTGGGCATCCATACAACATCACGACGGGATATGACAATTTCAACGACGGCGTGACGAATGCTCGTCCAGATGGCCTCGCCCGCAATTCGGTCGAAGGCCCTGGCTTCTTCGATGACACCATCACTGTTTCGAAGACCATTCCTCTGCTCAAAAGCAAAGCATTTGTTCCCGACGGCGCTCGAGGAGATGGTGAATCCGGCGGCCGCAGCGGCCGCGGCGGTCGTGGCCGGCGCAGCAGCCGTGGCGACAATCCCCGGGCGACCACAACAGCAACGCCTTATATTTATATTCAAAATGCATTCAACCATCGGAACTTCAACAATCCCAGCGGCGTCATGACATCCCCATTTTTTGGTCAGTCGACGACCGCGCAGGCGCCTCGCATGGTCGAACTCGGCGTCCGGTTCAATTTTTGACCCATCTTGGGCTTTGCACGGTCGTCAAATAAGCAGGTGTTTTTAGATTATTGTGCAACTGCGTGCCGGTCAGCTTCATGCCGTCGACGGTCTTTTATCACTCTTGTCAGTTCTTTGATCCACTTCCCAAAATTATGAGAAACGCTTCGATTGCGCCACCATCCCACCCATTCCAGGGCCTGGTAGATTTCCATCTCCCTGAACTCTGCGCAGAACTCCTTCCAACTCAGTGAGAGGGCGGTTCGAGCCTGGTATTCCTCAAAATAAGTGCGCCACATGAAAAGCCTTTGCTCTTCGGTCCACTTTCCAAACGAAATGCTGACCAAATCAAAACTACCGGGGCCCAGAGCCGTTGTCTCCCAATCAATGACGGCGAGCGTCCGATCGCCGCGTCGTCCGCGCACCATAATGTTTTTTCCAAAAAACTGGCCGTGGATGACGGTCTTGGGCAGAGTTGCGAACCAACTGATGCGACTCACATAGTGTTCGAGGGCCTCAGCAACGATAGTGCGATCTTCGGCATCCAGTTCCGCCAGAATCCCGCTGATCCGGTCGGCTAAGCGGCTGTAGTGCGCAAGGTCCCAAACTGGAAGGAAGCTGGTCTGCGATGGGGACAAATTACGAGTTGCGGCATGAAAACGGGCGGCCCACCGCGCGGCCGGGATCCAACGCTGAAAATTTCGAGAGTCGCGCAGACGGGAGTTTCCAACGTCCTCAAAGAAAAACCAGAATATACCTTTGTCCGGCTCCCAACGGACGGCATAAAGTTGAGGAGTACCAAGGTCTGCTCCAGCGAGAATCTGTTGATACACATGCAGCTCGTGGTAACTTGGGGCCATGCTGTCGCCACGAACTATCTGCGCGGTTTTCACCTGATGATGGGGATTCATATCCTTGAAGAACACTGGAACAGATTCACCGGTATCGAGAAGAACGCGCAAGTGCTCGGCCAGGAAGCTGGAGACAAATGGGCAGACTTCGCGCTGCAATTCGCTGATACGCACAGGCTGATTTCGTAATTGGGATAATCCACTTTCCAGCGTCTCGACCATCAGGCTTGAGCTCGAATTATGCTTTTGGATTGCAGCATTTATTGCTCCGGCCTGGGTTTCAACTTTCGAGTAGTCCGGCATTGTGTCATGCTCCCAATTTGAGCTCTTCCATTACTTCGGCCATACGTATTTGGTAGCGCTGTATTTTTGCGGTCGAGACTTCCCACTGGGGAGAAAATTTGAAACTCTCCCAATATATTTCCGCTATTCCACGCAGAATCATCCCCACGATTTTCATGAACTGCAGGTCCTGCATGGTTACATCTCGCCAGTAGTGTTGAACAACGGCGTAGTATGCTGCCAGGTCTATGTATGCGAGATCCTCTGCCAGAATGCCCCACCGGCTATGCTCCCAATCAAACGCGACAAGTTCCAGCCCATCGGGGACCGAGCGAATTACAATATTCTTTGGCTTGAAGTCTGCATGAACCAGAGTTCGAGGCATGCACTCGCACCAGCGTTGGACATGATTCCAATGTGATTCCAAGGAGTCGCAGAGTGACAATGCCTTTTCGATAGCCGCAAGATCGGGTTCCGGCAAGGTGACTTGTTGCAGGTACCTAGAAAGGTTTTCGTGGCCACGCCGAAGAAGGTCTAGATAATGGGCGGGAGCCAACTCCGGAAATCGTGCTGCTGCCGGTATGCGCTGCGCTAAGGTATGCAGGAGTCCGAGCCACCTGCCCCCCAGGACCATGTGGTCCTGGCGTTGCCTGGAGTACATTTCGCCTTCCACATATTCGAGAAAAAGCCAGTCGTAAGGGTCGCCCTGAACAAATCCGTAGTAGCGGGGACACTTTATCGGCAGGCCGGGCAGAATTTCTTCGTAAACGATGCGTTCGTGCGCCGCTACGGTCCGCCGGCAATACTTGGCGAGGATAAGGGACGCCTTTTGCCCGAAGCTCTCGATTCGATAGACAGTGGATTTGGCTCGGTGCTTTAGCATCGAAACCTTCCCCACTCTAGACGGCTCGGCCGTTAATCGGCTCCAGGCTTGTAGTGCAGGGTGGTCCAACGGACTAGCCCCTGTCGGTAGCAAATCGATTCGCTCAGCCACGAATGTTGCTCCTTGCGGGAGAACTAATCTGGCAGAATATCCAGAATAAGTCGGGGTATGGGCGCAGGTCAAGTTGCGGGCGGAGGCCCAGGGCTCCCAGAAATGGGTCTGGTAACGGCCGACTCAACGACAGGCGGGGCAACGTAGTCGCGGGCTTTAGCCCGCGTTCGCTCTCGCAAACTGTGTGGCTTAGCGAAAGCAGAACGCGGGCTAAAGAAGCTGCGCAAAAATTGAAAATTGCGGAGGATTCACCCTCTCCCTCTGGGACGCGAAGCGCGAGCCCGATAGGGCGAAGCCTAAAAAGAGGGCAGGGTGAGGGTCTCAGGATTTGCATAGACTTGACGCTTTCACCCGCCGCGCCTTCAATTGTTGGCGCGCCCTCTCCCAGAGGGACCCTCTGGGAGAGGGTGATTTCTCCAGAACCTGTTCCTATTTCTCTTCCAACTCACTTGCCAGCGCTGGCGCCTCGTACAACTTCCGGAGTGCCTCGATGATTGCGGCGCTGTGTACGGCAACAGCACGATCGGTTTCTTCCAGATAAACGAAGTTTCCGGTGAGGCTTTCAATATCTGTTGGCGAATCCGGCAGTCTGGGGGAAAGCTGGGTTTCAGTCCCGCAGCCATCGTGTGGCATCACCCGCGCGAGGAGTGTTCGCTTTGAACTTCGGCCTTCAAACGATTCGTGACTTCGCAAAAAAGAACAGCTTGGCGAGATTGCTCGCGTACTCACTGCGCGGCTGGCATCTCCTCGCGTGGGCCGTCGTTTTCCTCATCGCGAACTCGCTGCTGGATCTCGCTGTCCCCTGCGTGATGGGCTTCGTCCTGCTGGACCGCGTGGTGAAGCGGGGCGATCTGGGCCAGTTGCCCGTTGTCGTAACGCTGCTGGTAGGGATCTTCTTGGGCCAGAAGGTATCCGACTTCCTTGCGGATTATTACCGGACGCTCACGACCCAGCGCCTGATTCACGCTCTGCGCTGCGATCTGTATGAGCATCTGCAAATCCTACCCGTGCGCTTTTTCGACCAACGGCAAAGCGGCGAATTGATGGTTCGCATCACCGGCGACGTCGAGAATGTGGATACATTTGTATCGACCCTGACACAGGAACTCGCGACCCAGTTGATTACGTTCATTGGCGCCATCATCCTGCTGTTCACTATTAATGCCAGACTGACGCTGTCCATCTTGCCCACGATTGTCGCCCTGTCGCTCTGCGTCCACTTTTTCAGAGCTACCGTGAAGCGAAACGCCAGGCGCGCTCGCCAATTAATGGGCGAGATGGCTGCGGTGGCCGGTGAGATGCTCTCCGGGGTGCGTCTGGTGAAGGCCTTCTGCGCCGAACAATTTGAAGCCAGGCGTTTCTCGCGCGGATCCGCAAAAGTCATCGACGCTCGCATCGATGCCATCAAACTGCAGGCCCTCTACTCCTCGGTCGTCGATGCGTGCGTGCTGGCGGGCACGGTTATCGTCATCGTCGTCGCCTCCCGATGGGTGGTTTCCGGGACCTTCACTGTTGGAGCTCTGGTCGCTTATCTCGGCTACCTCAATAAAATCTACGGTCCTGTTAAAAAACTGAGCAAGGTGAACCTGACCATACAGAAGGCCGTGGTCGCCGCCGACCGGGTATTTGAACTCATGGATCTTACGCCGGAATCCATCAATCGAAGTGGGAGGCGGCTGGAAGCGCAGCACAGGCAGCCGGAGATCTCATTTCTTGAGGAGAACTTCCTGGGACCACATGGCGTGGGTGCTGCCGTTACGTTCGAGGATGTGAATTTTGGTTACGTCCCGGACCGTCTGGCCTTGAAGCGCTTTACATTGCGCATCGCGCCGGGTGAGGTAGTGGCCCTGGTGGGACACAGCGGAGGAGGCAAAACCACGGTCGTCAGTTTGTTACTCCGCTTCTATGAGCCTACATCGGGCAGAATTCTGATCGATGGCACGCCGCTGGAGGACATGCCGTTACATACGTTACGCCAGCAAATCGCCATTGTGCCGCAAGAGACGTTTCTGTTCTCAGGAACCGTTCGCGACAATATCGCCTACGCCCGTCCGGAGGCTACAGACCAAGAGGTGCTCCAGGCAGCGACGCGCCGCGATGGCACATGAGTTCATCATGCAGCTTCCCCAACGTTACTTGTCGCAAATCGGGGAGCGGGGGTAAAACTCTCTGGCGGTCAGCGCCAGCGCATCGCCATCGCGAGAGGTTTCCTGCGCAATCCCCGGATCCTGATCTTCGACGAAGCGACTTCGCATCTGGATTCGGAGTCCGAACGGCTTGTCCAGCAGGCGCTGGCAACGATCACACCCGGAAGGACCGTCTTAATGATCGCCCACCGCCTTTCCAGCATCGCCCGGGCCGACCGAATTGCTGTCATCGAGGACGGCGAGATCGTCGAGCTCGGAACGCACGAGGAATTACTGGCTCTGAATGGCGTTTATCACAGGCTCCTTGCCCTGCAATTGGACGTGGCCGAGTTCTGAGCCGTCTGAAAATCCTCATCGGGCACCTCGAATTGCCGAAGCAATCCGCTGCCGCCGACTACACCGTGGATAGTAGCGAAGAGTCCCTCATTGGGGTGTGCGGCAACGTCTGCGTTTGGGACTTACGGTCTAGATGCAGTACCGATAGGTTGTGCGCCGTTGCTCTTGTTATCCTGCTCTTCAGCGAATTTTCAGATGGATCGCCTACCATCTTTATTCAATGAACACAGACGCGATGACGGTGCTGGGTAACGTTCTCCGGATCGAAACTCTGAATTAGGATCCTAAAGAGGAACAACTATGAAGGCATTTGCGATATCGCTTTTGGTAATTTCCATCAATTCCGTATGGTTGGCCTACAGCCAAGCCACTCCGCCTTTGAAATTGAGTCAGACAATCCCACTTCCGGGAGTCGAAGGGCGCATCGATCACATGAGCGTCGATGTCAAAGGCCAAAGGCTGTTTGTTGCGGCTTTGGGTAACAACACGGTAGAAGTCGTGGATCTTGCGCAAGGTAAACGGTCGCGCAGTATCACCGGCTTGAAGGAGCCTCAGGGTATTGTCTACATTCCCGCCCTCGATCAG
>WNGJ01016168.1_pt1 | contig 11012 bp, 10 predicted proteins | sample 5400611 | NCBI WGS metagenome assembly WNGJ01 (sample SAMN13153375, study PRJNA577476) | soil metagenome | isolation source: 40 cm soil or saprolite under Garry oak tree replicate 1 | place: USA:California | collected 2016-06-15 | reverse complement strand
TCGCCGGCAAGCGGCCACGAAAGATCCCGCCAGCTCCGCCAGCGGGGCGCGGGCATCCGCCGAGCCTGGAGCGGCCATCGGCCGAGCGGCCGTGGCGGGCCACTGACCTGGGCCACGCCGGTTAAATGGAGACCCCAAAACGACGTTAACGCCGGCGAGTGGCTGGTCAGGGCCCGGGTGGTGGCACGGCCCGGTCACCAGCGGGCGGTGACCCAGCTGGGCCTGCCGGACGCCGGGAGCCGGACGCATGTCCTGCGGCGGGTCTTGTGGCCGAAGGGGAACCCGGTGGCGCCGGAGGGTTCCGGCACGCCCGCCAGCACCCGGCTGGCCGCCTTCGCGACCGGGCCCGGGATCGTCGTCGCGTCCTGGTCGGCTACGGTCGCCGCCGGGAAGGCCTCGAAGCCTGGGAACAGGAAGCCGACGAGTGACCGCTGATCACTCCCGGCGGCGGGTCCATTGTGGCCCGATCGAGGTCCAGGCGGCTTCCCAGGCGGCGAGCCGACGGCGGTCCAGCAGCGACCGGGCCGCCCGGGCCACGCCGAGCAGCACAGCCGCCAGTCCGGCCACCGCGAGCGTCCGGGCGGCTATTACGCGGGCGGTGATCACGTCGCTGGTGAGCGGGGGGCCAGCCACGGGCCCGGAGCGGTCGGCCCACACCGGCAGCCGGGTGCCTGGCCGGCTGCCGGGTGGCGCCGGGACCTCGCCAAGGCGGGCGTGCTCGCCCGGCTGGGTCCACCGTGCCCGAATCCATGCTGTCGGCGAGGACCAGTGCCTGAACGCCGCCTGGTGCGGCGCGGCTTGCAGCAGGACCGCAGGAACCTGATGCCAGGACCGCTGGGCGCGCTGCTGGCGGAGGCCGGCGGCGTGCGCCCAGCTGCCGGCGGCGACCGCGACCAGGGGTGCCCCGGCCAGGAACGCGGCCAGCAGCCCGGCCATGATGCAGGTCTCCAGCCTGTCGGCGCGGCCCCGCAGCGGGTTGTGGTCCAGCGCGAGGTGACGGGCTAGCCTTGCTCGCCGCGCTGTGGGTGGCGCCTTGTGGTTCATGATGTGTCCGATCCGGGCGGCTGAGGATCGGCCAGCCGCTCAGGGAGCGGCCGGGTATCCGATCTCGCTGAGCCTGGCCCGCAGCCGCTCGGGGCTGGTGTGCTCCCGGTCGTAGGTGATGCAGACGCGCCTGGTGGTGACGTCGACGGTGACCTGCCCGATGCCCGGGTCGTCTGCCAGGTCGCCCTCGATGTTCGCCTTGCACTTCTCACAGGAGATGTCGGGCGCGGTCAGCTCGATGGTGGCCGGGTTCATGTGCTGGCTCCTTCCACGGCCGTTTCTGGGGCCGTGGGCGTGGCCGCGACGGAATGCGGCGGTGATGGCTGCCCGGGCGTGTGGCCGAAGCGGCGCAGCCGCAACGCGTTGCCGACGACGGTAACCGAGCTGGTGGCCATGGCGACCGCGGCCAGCACGGGCGGCAGGACGCCGGTGGCGGCCAGCGGGACGAGGATCAGGTTGTAGCCGAACGCCCAGCCGAGGTTCTGCCGGATGATCCGGCGGGTGGCGCGGGCCAGCAGCACCGCATCGGCCACGGCGCCGACGCCGCCGTGGACCAGGGTGATGTCGGCGGCGGCCATGGCCGCTCCGGTGCCGGTGGCGACCGCGATGCCGATGTCGGCCGCAGCCAGCGCGGGCGCGTCGTTGATGCCGTCGCCGACCATCGCGACGGGGCCGCGCTCGCGGCGCAGCTCGCCGATGAGCGCGGACTTGTCCTGCGGCAGCAGCCCGGCGCGGACGGCGCCGATGCCGGCGGCCCGGGCGGCGGCATCGGCGGCCGCCCGGGTATCCCCGGTGGCCAGCACGGTCTCCAGGCCGAGCCCGCGCAGCCGCGCGATGCCCTGCGGGCTGTCGGGGCGCAGCGCATCGGCGACTCCCGCCAGCAGGCGAAGGCGCCCGTCGATCGCGACCGCGACCAGGGTCTGGGCAGCGTCGGGCAGCCCGGCGGTCCGCGGGCCTGCGACGGCGGTGTCGACGCCGGTCTCGGTGAGCCAGCGCAGCGACCCGACCTGCACCCGCCGCGTCCCGGCCGCCGCGGTCACGCCGCGCCCGGGCACCGACTCGGCGCTGTCAATGCTGGCCGGGACGATGCGGCGGGCTTCGGCGGCGGCCACGATCGCGCGGGCCAGGGGATGCTCGGAGGCTGCCTCTGCGCCAGCGGCCAGCGCCAGCGCCTCGCGCCCGTCGCTGCCATCCAGGGCCGTGACGCTGACCACCGCCGGGCGGCCCATGGTCAGGGTGCCGGTCTTGTCGAGCACGACAGTGGTCAGCCCGTGGATGCGCTCGAGGCTCTCGCCGCCGCGGATGAGCAGCCCGAGCTGAGCGCCCCGGCCAGTGCCGGCCATGACGGCGACCGGTGTAGCCAGCCCGAGCGCGCAGGGGCAGGCGACCACCAGCACGGCTACGGCAGTGATCAGCGCTGCCACGACGCCCGCGCCCGCGAGCAACCAGCCCGCAAGGGTCAGCGCGGCCATTGCGAGGATTACCGGGACGAACACCGCCGAGATCCGGTCGGCGAGCCGCTGCGACTTCGACTTCTCCTTCTGGGCGGCATCGACGAGCGCCATGATCTGGCCCAGGACCGTCTCGGCCCCGGTGCGCGCGACTGCCAGCAGCAGCGCCGCGGCGCCGTTGACGGTGCCGGCGGTCAGCGCGTCGCCCGGCTGCTTGCCGGCGGGCAGGGGCTCACCGGTCAGCATCGACTCATCCACGCTGCCGGCGCCGCCGGCCAGCTCACCGTCAGCGGGGATGGCCTCGCCGGGACGGACCAGGACGGTGTCCCCGGCACGCAGCGCCTCGGCCGGGACGTCGATTGCGTGCGCTGGGTCGCCGGGCTGGCCGCTGGCCGCGCGGGCAATCAGGTGGGCGGTGCGGGGCTGCAGCTCGGCCAGGGCCTCGATCGCTGCTCCGGCGCGGGCGCGGCCGGCCAGCTCCAGGTACTTGCCCACCGCGATCAGCGTGATGATCAGGGCGGCGACGTCGTAGTAGGTTGCCCGGCCCGGCAGGGCGATGGTGGCGATCACTGAGTATCCGAAGGCGACCGTGGTGCCGAGCGAGACCAGGGTGTCCATATTGGTGGTGCGGTGCCGGGCCGCCTCCAGCGCGCCGCGGTGGAACAGCGCCCCCACCCACGCGTACACCGGCAGTGCCAGCGCCAGCTGCGCCCACCCGCCCCACGCCGTGGATGGGTAACCATAGGCCACGGCCAGCACGCCGGCAGACAGGACCGCCCCGGTGGCCGGCTGCACCCGGCGTCGGCGCAGCTCGGCGGCCTGCGCGGCCCGGCGCCGGGCTACGTCGTCGGCGCGGACCACGGCCGGGACCGCCGCCTGGTAGCCGGCGTCCGCCACGGCCGTGATCAGCGGACCCGCCTTGGCGGGACGGGCGAGCGTGACGTCCGCGGACTCGGCCGCCAGGTTCACCACCGCTGCGGTCACCCCCGGGACGTCCGCTAGGGCGCGCTCGACCCGGCGCACGCACGAGGCACACGTCATCCCGGTGATCTCCAGCGTCAGGTGCGCCTCGCCGCCGGCTCCCGGCCCCGTTGCGATGGACCGCGGTGCGGGCGCGATGCTGGTGCTCACCGCCCGGCGCCCCTCTCGCGCTGCGCCGAGCCGTTCGCCGGGGTGGCGCCGTCCGCCGGGTCGGGCAGCGGCAGCGCCGCCGCCTGGTGGCGGAAGTCGGTCAGGCCCGAGTTGTAGGGCAGCGCCTCCATCAGCTCGGCGATCTTCTCCTGGCCCTGCCCGGTGCGGATCGCGTCTGACACGCAGGTCTCCAGGTGGTTGCGCAGCAGGACGCGGTTGACCTTCTCCAGCGAGGCCTGCAGCGCGGCCACCTGCTTCATGATGTCGGGGCAGTAGACCTCGTCCTCGACCATGCCGATCACGCCATCGATGTGACCCCGCACCGTCTTGAGCCGCAACAGCGCATCGCGCTTGTGACTAGCGATCACCTGGACCTCCTATGCTTCTTGGGAGAATACCCCACCCCCGGTGGGGTGGCAACACATCGCCGAGTCGCGCAGATCCTCGGCGACGACCTGCCCGCGCGGCGCCCGCAGGCCGCCGTGGTGATCATGTCGACCGTCGGGCTGATCGCCGCGTTTCGCGGCGATGGCCAGCGGGGCTCGCGGCCCTGGATGCGGCAGGCCGCCTAGATCTCCTAAATAGCTTAGGTTTATCATTGCCTGTGGCAGCCCTGCTGCTACCGCGGCTGGTCGGCGGGAGGTACGCCGGGTCTTCGCAGAGGAGGGCCTGTGAGGTTCGGTCCGGTAGGCCGCAGGCAGGCTCTCGCCATGCTCGCCGCTCTCGGCGGAGCGGGCGCGCTGGCGGCCGACGGCCGGCTACTCACCCCCGCGGCCATCGCCGGGAAACCGGTGAGCGGCGGCTACGCGCCGGACGGTACCGCCGGGCGTACCGCCGCGTTCCCGCTGCCGGCGGTGCGGCTGCTGGATGGCCCGTTCCGCGCGAATCAGGCACGCAACACTGATTACCTGCTGTTCCTCGATCCGGAGCGGATGCTGCGCTCGTTCCGGATCAACTACGGGCTGCCGACGTCGGCGCCGCCGTGCGGTGGCTGGGAGGCCCCGGAGTCGGAGATCCGCGGGCACACCACCGGGCACCTGCTGTCCGGCCTGGCGCTGACCTACGCCAGCACTGGTAACGAGGCCGCGCGGGCGAAGGGCCGCTACCTCGTCGGGCAACTCGCCAGGATGCAGGCGCTCGCCCCCCGGCGGGTTTCAGTCGGGGCTACCTGTCGGCGTTTCCGGAGAGCTATTTCGACCGGCTGGAGGCCGGGCAGCCCATCTGGGCGCCGTATTACATGATCCACAAGTACCTGGCCGGGATGATCGACCAGTACCAGCTCGCCGGCGACGGGCAGGCGCTGGAGGTGGCGGTCAGGCTGGGCGACTGGGTGGACCGGCGCACCTCGCGGCTGTCCTACGCGCGGATGCAGATGATCCTGGAGAACGAGTACGGGGGCTGCCGGAGGCGCTGGCCAACCTGTACACCATCACCGGCGAGCAGCGCTACCTGACCGCGGCGCAGCGGTTCTACCACGCCGCCGTCTTCGACCCGCTGGCCGCCGGCGAGGACCGGCTGGACGGGCTGCAGTGCAATGTCACCACGCCGAAGATCATCGCGTGCCTGCGGATGTGGGAGGAGACCGGCGAGCGGGTCTATCACGATATCGCGGAGAACTTCTGGCAGATCGTGACACGGCATCACACGTACGTGACCGGCGGGTCGGGTAACTACGAGCACTGGCACGCCCCGGACGTGATCGCCGGGCAGCTGTCCAACCGGACCTGCGAGGGCTGCGTCAGCTACAACATGCTCAAGCTGACCCGGCTGCTGCACTTCCGCCAGCCGGACCGGACCGACCTGCTCGACTTCTACGAGCGGACGCTGCTCAACGTGATGCTCGGCACCCAGGACCCGCACTCGGCGCACGGGTTCAACTGCTACTACACCGGGCTGTCGCCGGGCGCGTTCAAGCAGCAGCCATTGAACTACTTCCCGCACGGGAACCCGGATGTGTACTCCACCGACTACGCCGACTTCACCTGCGACCACGGCACCGGGCTGGAGACCCAGGCCAAGTTCGCCGACACCATCTACTCCCGCGACACGAGCGGCGTGTCCGTCAACCTGTTCATCCCCTCCGAGGTGACCTGCGCAGACCGGGGCGTCACGCTGCGGCAGCTGACCGGCTTCCCCGACGACCCGGCTACCACGATCACCGTGACCGCCGGAGCGGCGGCGATGACGCTGCGGGTCCGGGTGCCATCCTGGACCGCCGGGGGCCCGCAGGTGAGGCTGAACGACGCGGAGATCCGCAGCGCTGCCCGTCCCGGCGGCTGGGTGGTCATCGACCGGTACTGGCGCGAAGGCGACCGGCTCGAGGTCACCCTGCCCATGCGGCTGGCGTTCAGCCCCGCCCCTGACCAGCCGTCCGTGCAGGCCGTGACCTACGGCCCGGTCGTGCTGGCCGGCGCCTACGGCACGGACGCCAGCACGGCCATGCCGGCCCTAGAGACTGTCACGGTGCGCCGCACGTCCCGGCGGCCGATGACCTTCCAGGCCACCGCCGCCGGTGAGTCTGTCACGCTCATCCCGGTCGCCCGCGCCCACCATCAGCACTACACCGTGTACTGGCGCACCGCCTCGCCCGCCGGCCGCTTAGGATCGGCCGCGGCGCCTCGCGATCCCGGGAAACCCATGTACCTAAGTATGTTAGGTTCTTATACTCCGGTGAGCGGCTTGAGGAGAGGGTCCGGTGTCGAAGAAGGCCAGGGAGCAGAGCAGGGTTCAGCGGAAGCTGGCCGAAGTCCAGCGGCAGCAGCGCGCCCGGCGGCGGCGGATCCGGATCCTCATCGGCGTGCCGGCGACCATAGCCGTGGTCGCGGTCGTGACGGTGGTGGCGGTGCTCTTCGCCAACAGCCACGGCTCGTCGGGCACCAGCGCCGCGAACAGCGCGATGGCGGCGGCCGAGCGGACCGGCGCCAGCGGGCTCAACGGCCCCGTGCTAGCCGGGCTCGATTCCGCGGCGCAGGGCAGCACCGTGCACGGCATCCAGTGCAACAGCGGCGAGCAGACCGTCTACCACATCCACGCCCACCTGGCGGTCTTCGTCAACGGCGCGCAGCGCACCATCCCCTACGGCATCGGCATCCCGGGGGGGACGGTCCAGAATTCCAGCAGCGGGCCTTACGTCGGCTCCGGGTCGTGCTTCTACTGGCTGCACGCCCACGACCAGTCCGGCGTGATCCACGTCGAGTCACCGGTGCAGAAGTTCTATACGCTCGGGGACTACTTCGCCATCTGGGGACAGCCGCTGACCAGCGGTCGTGTCGGCTCAGCGACGGGCACGCTCACCGTGTACGTCGACGGCAAGCGCTACGCCGGCGATCCCGCATCGATCACGCTGACCGCTCACAAGCTCATCCAGATCGATGTCGGCAAGGATGTGCCGCCTCGGTCCTTCACGTTCCCCGCTGGCGAGTAGCGAACCGGCCAGAAGACCCGGAGGAACGCGATGAGCGGCGGAGTGGGCCAGCTGGTCATGAGCGGCCCGCTGGTCCTGGCCGTGCCGGTGGCGGCGGCCGCCGGCGCGATCACGTTCGCCTCGCCGTGCTGCCTGCCCCTGATCCCCGGCTACCTGTCCTACGTGACCGGCATGTCCGGCACCGGCTCGGCGGGCGACCCCGCGGCTGCCCAGGACCCGGGCGGCGGGCAAGCCACCATGGCGACGGCCGCGGCCCCGCCCCGCGGCCGGACGGTGGCGGGCACCGCGTTGTTCGTCGCCGGGTTCTCGGCCCTGTTCGCCAGCTACGGCGCGGCGTTCGGCGGGCTCGGCGCGACGCTGCTGACCCACCAGCAGGGCCTGATCCAGGTGCTCGGCGGGCTGACTATCGGCCTGGGCCTGCTGTTCGCCGGGGCCTTCGACCGGCTGACATTCACCGGAAGGATGCTCCGCCCGACTTTCCGCCCGCGGGCCGGGCTGGCCGGGGCGCCGCTGCTCGGGGTGCTGTTCGGGCTGGGCTGGACGCCGTGCATCGGCCCCACCCTGACCGCGGTGCTCACGCTGGCGGTGACCACGGGATCCGCGGGCCGCGGGGCGTTCCTCGCGTTCGTCTACGGACTCGGCATCGGCATCCCGTTCCTGGTGGTGGCGCTGGCGTTCCAGCGCGGGATGCGCGCGTTCTCCTTAAGCCGAAGTTACGGCCAATTCGGTAGACTATTTCGGGTCTGACCTGGGATTTTACCGGGCTGGCCGGGTGGCGTTCTGGCTACGTCAAGGTCAGCGGGATCGCGGCGCCGAGGAGCTGGAAGGCTTGCCGCTGGGTGCTGGTCGGCTCGGTGAGCATCGGGATGGTGACCTGGGTGCCGGTGTACCGGACCTGATTGCGGGTCAAGGTGGCCAGGTGCTCCAGCAGGCCGCGGAAGCTGCGGTAGGGCTGCCCGGCCGGGTCGTGCTGGCCGCAGGCCTTGGCCTGGGCGGCCGCGGAGCGGCGGGCCGGGCAGACGGGATTGACCGGGGCGGGCGGGTCCTGGTCGGTGAAGGTCAGCGGGGCCCAGGCCTGGCGCAGGTGCCAGGTGAGGTAGCAGGCGAGCATGCAGATCAGCACGTGAGCCCGGACGCGTTCTTCGAGCCGGTGGAAGACCGGCCGCAGGTCCAGGTCGTCGGATTTGATGTGCCGGAAGTCCCGCTCCACGTATTTGAGGTTCTTGTACGCGGTGACCACGCCGGGGGCGTCCAGCTCGTCTGCGGGGACGGGGGTGCGCAGCACGTAGAACCCGTCCAGGGCAGCCTCGGCGTCGATCTGCTCCTGCCTGCGTTCGACGCTCAGGCTGTCATCGGTGACGGTGATGGCGAAGTGCTTGCCGGTCTTGTACCTGCTGATCACCTTGCCTACCTCGATCCCGATCTCGGCGGCGCCGGTGAGCCTGCCTGCCCGGACGCGGGCGATGATCGGGGCCAGGAGTTTCTCGGTGGCGGCGAGCAGGTCTTCGCGGGTGCGGGCGCGGTCGGCGGCCAGGACGGGGTTGCGGCAGGCGATCAGCCGCTCGCCGGGGAAGTCGGGCGAGGTGATCTCGGCCAGGTCCTGCTCGTCGAACAGGGACATCTGCAGCGGGCCGCCGTCGGCCATCAGCTTGCGGATGGCCGGGGCGCGCAGCGCGGTGATCCACCCGTAGGGGTCCGGCCGCGGCGTCCCGTCCTCCCGCTGGTTCAGGGCCCGGATCCGGGCGCTGGTGATCATCCCCCGGTCGCCGGCCATGACCATATGGGCCAGCCCGAATTTCTCCCGCACCACGTCCGCGATGGACGTGAACGCGGCGGGGTCGCCGGTGTTGCCGGGGAAGACCCGGACCGCGACGGGGCGGCCGGCCGGGTCGGTGAGCAGCCCGTACTCGATCTGCAGTTTTCCTTTCTTGCCGTCCCGGGAGTATCCCCGGGCAGCGAGCGGGCAGCACCGGCCCTCCAGCCATGAGGACGACAGGTCGAACAGCGCCATCCGCGACGGGTTCGGCTCCGGCGCCAGGTGGCGGCGGGCCAGCTCGGCCTCGATCGCGTCTTGCCGGTCCTCCAGCCAGTCCATCGCGGCGTAGATGTCATCGGTGGACGCGCCGGCGATCCCCAGGTCGGCGCCCAGGGTAGTGTCGGTCCACCAGGTCAGGGTGGACAGCTTGGAGCCCGGCTGGACGACCCGGGAGATGATCAGCGCCAGGGCAAGGTCCCGCCGGGGGCCCGCCGGGCCGAGCAGCGCGGGCAGCCCTAGCTTCTTGGCCATGGCGTGCACGGCGGCGACGTGGCCGTGCGGCAGCGACCCGGTGATGGTGACCGCCGCCGAGGAGTAGTCCTTGCGGCGGCCCTGCTTGTCGACGTAGCCGGTCTTCCTGACTCTGACTACGTGAACTTTCCCGCCGTTGTGCGCCATAACCAGATCATACCGGTGCATCCGGCCGGATCCGGTGACGACACGCCGTATTTTCTGACTACATTCTGTGGCCGGATCTCACTGGAACGGCAGTTCAGGGCGCAATACCTACAGAGAGTTACGGCAACTTCGGACTAAGGCGCTCTGCATGACCGGGCCCTAGCGATGCGGCGCGCTCAGCGCGCGGCGTAGGACTCGGCGGCGCGCAGGACGCGGAGGATGTTACCGCCGGCGAGGGCGCGGCAGTCGGACTCCGACCAGCCGCGGCGCAGCAACTCGGCGAACAGGGCCGGGTACCGGGACACGTCCTGGAGGCCCACCGGCAGGCTCGACGTACCGTCGTAGTCGCCGCCGATGCCGACATGGTCAAGACCCGCGACCTCGCGGATGTGGTCCACGTGGTCGGCGACCTGGGCGAGAGTCGCCGTCGGCTCCGGATGCGTCATCTCGTACTCGGGGCGTACGACGGTGAATAGGTCGTGGATGTTCTTCGGGTCGATGCCGCGGCTCTTCGCCTCGGCACGGAGGCCGTTGAACCAGTCGGTGCACTCCTGGGAGACGAACGTGGGCACGAACGTCGCCATGCAGATGCCGCCATTGGCCTTGAGCCTTTCCAGGACCTCGTCGGGGACGTTGCGCGGGCTGTCGGTGAGCGCGCGGGCACTTGAGTGGGAGAAGATCACCGGCGCCTGGGCTATGTCCAGGGCGTCGCTCATCGTGGAAACCGAGACATGCGACAGGTCGACGAGCATGCCGATCCGCTGCATCTCGCGGACCACGTCCCGGCCGAACCCGGTCAGCCCGCCGGCCTGCGGCTCGTCGGTGGCCGAATCGGCCCAGCCGACGTTGGCGTTGTGGGTCAGCGTCATATACCGCACGCCTAGCGCGTACAGCATCCGCAGCACGCCGAGCGAGCCGGCGATCGCGTGGCCGCCCTCGGCGCCCAGCAGCGAGGCCACCCGGCCGGAGGCGAAGACCTGCTCCACATCGTCCGCGGTCAGCGCGAGCCCGAACGACTTCGGATAGCACGCGATCATCCGGCGGGCCAGGTCGATCTGCTCGAGCACGGCCGCGACAGCGCCGTCTGGAGCCAGCGAGGCCGGCACGTAGACGGACCAGAACTGCGCCCCGACACCGCCGACCGCGAGCCTGGGCAGGTCGGTGTGCAGGCCGCCGGACGGCGCATCCAGGTCGAAGACGACCTGGCTCACGTCGCCGCCGTCCTGCCGGGCCCGCTCGCGCAGCGCCCACGGCAGGTCGTTGTGCCCGTCGATCAGCGGGAACCGGCCGAGCATGTCCCGCGCCCTGAGGTTGAGGTCAGCAAGGTTGAGGTCGGTCACCTCGCTAGCCTACGGGCCCGGCCCGGGCTGGCGCGGCGGGCCCGCCGCCCTGCCCGCCGTTGGGCCGAGCCCGAATAGCTGGCATTCACGCTGGTGAAATGGCGTACCGGAGTTACTCTTAATGGTGGTTGGGGGGACGTAAGGCGGTGCGCTATGGGCCTGGTCCGATGACTGGAGAGCGGGCCCCG
>WNGJ01008370.1_pt1 | contig 11012 bp, 20 predicted proteins | sample 5400611 | NCBI WGS metagenome assembly WNGJ01 (sample SAMN13153375, study PRJNA577476) | soil metagenome | isolation source: 40 cm soil or saprolite under Garry oak tree replicate 1 | place: USA:California | collected 2016-06-15 | reverse complement strand
CACCCAGCGGCAAGCCTTCCAGCTCCTCGGCGCCGCGATCCCGCTGACCTTGACGTAGCCAGAACGCCACCCGGCCAGCCCGGTAAAATCCCAGGTCAGACCCGAAATAGTCTACCGAATTGGCCGTAACTTCGGCTTAGTCCTCGTGTAGGGTCGGCGGATCGATGAGCACTCACTGGCTCGGCTGCCTGCGGCATTCTCGTGATAGCAACGTTGTTGGTGTCCCGCGTGATCATGAGCAATTGGCAAGGGTAGATGCGGATCCGGGACGCGAACGCGGAAGCGCTGGCGGGTATTCGTGTGTTATCGCTCGCTGCGCGTTACGTCTGGCCGCGTGAAGAGCCTTAGCGTTTCCGGCCGACTCCTCCGAACATCGCGACCTCGTCGGGCTCGCCGAAGGGAGTGGGCTCGGGGCGCCACCGCGAGCATGACACGACCCCCGGTTCCAGCAGGTCCAGCCCATCGAAGAACCGGGCGACCTGCTGGGGAGTGCGCTGGGTCAGCTTCGGCGTGCCGTGCTCGTTCCAGAACGCGACGGCGGCATCCACGTCCGGCATCGCCGGGCTGGTGATGGTGTGGGACAGCACCAGGTAGCTGCCGGAGGGGACGGCATCGACGAGGCGGCGCACGATGCTGTACGCCTGCTCGTCGTCGTTGATGAAGATCACCACTCCTAGCAGGGTTAGGGCGACCGGCCGGGTGAAGTCCAGCGTGCTGGCGGCTTGGTCGAGGATGGTGCCGGGGTCGTGCAGGTCGGCGTCGAGGTAGGCGGTGGCGCCCTCGCGCGTGCTGGTGAGCAGGGCACGTGCGTGGACCAGGACGAGCGGGTCGTTGTCGACGTAGACGATGCGTGATTCGGGCGCGACCGACTGGGCGACCTGGTGGGTGTTGTTGACGGTCGGCAGGCCGGTGCCGATGTCCAGGAACTGGCGGATCCCTGCCTCGCCGGCCAGGTACCGGACCGCGCGGGCCAGGAACGCCCGGTCGGCGCGGGCGTAGTCGCCGATGCCGGGGTGGAGTTGGCGGATCTGGTCACCGACCTGTTGGTCGACCGGGTAGTTGTCCTTGCCACCCAGCCAGTAGTTCCAGATCCGGGCCGTGTGCGCTGTCGTCGTGTCGATCTTGGGCTTCGGGCTGGACACGGACGGGCTGTCGGTCACCTGGTCACTCCTCCAGACTTAATTGCTATCGGCTGTTATCCACGGACGTTTGGCAGGCCCGCCTTCCCCTGTGGGCCCGTGGGCATGAAATCGGGACTGGCGCCGGGCGGATGCTGCTCACAAGGCCTGCGAGCAGGCTGGGCTCAGATCTGCCTGATTAGCGCTTTGATCATATTCGTGCTGGCGGTGTCGGTTTCGGCCTGGACGCTCAACTGGTCCATGATCGTCAGGTAGTTGACGACGTCGCCGGGCTGGTCGAGGTAGACCGCGCTGTTGAGCTGTTCTAGGTAGACCACGTCTGGCAGGTATGGTTCGGGGAACCGCAGGATACTGAACGGGCCGCCGGCCGCGGCATGCGGGCCGGCGTCGAACGGGACGACCTGCAGCGTGACATTGGGCAGGTCGGTAACCTGCAGCAGGTGCTCCAGCTGGGCGCGCATCACCTTCGGGCCGCCCGGGGACCGGCGAAGCGCCGCTTCGTCCAGCACGGCCCAGAACTCCGGCGCGCCGGGCTGGGTCAGCAGCTCCTGGCGCCCCATCCGCAGGCTCACCCGGCGGTCGATCTCCTCTGCGGGCGCGTGGGCGTTGCTGATCAGGATCACGGCACGGGCGTAATCTTCGGCCTGCAGCAGGCCCTGGACGAACTGCACCTCATAGCTACGGATGACCGACGCTTCCGTTTCCAGCCCGACGTACGACTCGAACCACCGCGGCAGGACGTCACCGTACTGCTGCCACCAGCCCTGGGCACTGGCCTGACGGACGAGCTCCAGCAGTTCCTCTCGCTCGGCCTGGTCGGTTACCCCGTATAGATTGAGCAGGTCGGCCACATCGCGCTGCTTGGCCGTGGTGCGGCCTCGCTCCACCCGGCTGATTTTCGATGGCGTGGCCCGGATCGCCTCGGCGGCCTCCACGGTCGTGATATCCCTGGCTTCCCGCAGCCGGCGCAACTGCGTGCCCAGCGCGATCCGCAGCGCGGTCGGCCCCCGGCGCGGGCTGACGAGCGCTTTGCCATTGGGGGCGCGAGCGGACACGGTACTACGTGCCTGATCCGAGTACATGGTTGCTCCATAAGTCATAGTCGGCGCAGGCGAACTCGCCAAGTATCCCACCGCCGGGCCGCTGTTGCCTAGCAGGCCCTCCAGTCAGCACCCGGCCGTATACAGTTGCCGGCTGGCCGCCTGCCGGGAACCCTGAGCCGTCTCCTCGCACCACGGCCCCCCGGTGCCCATATTAGATATGCTGCCTCGTCATCCGCGTGGACCCTGCTACGGGCTATCTGAGGCATCAGCGGACCAGGTAGTCGAACTGGCCGTCCTTGACTCCCCGGATGAACGCGGTGATCTCGGCGGCAGTGTAGATCAGCGCCGGGCCGCAGGGATGGCGCGAATTACGCACGGCGATTGCCCCGCCCGGGAGTTCGGCGACCTCCACGCAGTTCCCGTTCGGGTTGCTGTAGCTGCTCTTGCGCCACACGGCCGCCCGAAGCCCGGAAGCGGGCATGCCATTACTGGCCCGAAGCATGAGTTCCTCACCTTCACTGCGCTCCAGTCCGGCTCGGCGCGCGGTACCTTCCCCAGGCTGCCTTCGGCAGATCAGCCTCGTCCCCGGCAGCGTCACGCAGTGCGCCAGCCCCGCGGTCCAGTTCCCGCCGGACCGGCACGTGCAGGTCCGATCCGACGCCCAGCACAATACCGTATGCATTTGCATTTGTCATTGCAGCAAAATGTCCTTGCAAATGCCATCGCGATGGCACTTGCGTCCGCATGATCAGGCGTGGAGGATAGGCGTGACTACGCAAACCTGCTGATTCTACGGAGATGCCGATGCCACAAGTCCCGTCGTCGGCACGGGCGGTCGACGGCCGCAGCCGGGACGGCCGGGACCGGGCTTCCGCGACGCGGGGCGGGCACAGGAGGGTAGACCATGGCCGGGATCATCGCGTTCCGTGCGGCTGGCGGTGAAGGTTCACGCGGCCCGCGTGGCTTTGATGCCAGGGTGGCCCAGTCGGCCCGGGTGTATGACTACTGGCTAGGCGGCAAGGACAACTTCGAGGCCGACCGCATCGCTGGCGACGCGGCGATCGACGCCTATCCCGCGATACGCAGCTCTGCGCGAGCCAACCGGGCGTTCCTGATCCGGACCGTGACCTACCTCGCCGCCCAGCGGGGCATCCGCCAGTTCCTCGACATCGGCGCCGGGCTGCCAGCCTGGCCCAACACCCACGAGATCGCCCAGTCCATCGCGCCGCAAAGCCGGATCGTCTACGTCGACAACGACCCGATGTCTAGGGTTGCAGACACGTGTGACCTCAGTCACGCGCCCGCGTAGGCACGTGAGGCGCGCGTCACCCGTTCATCCTGGCCAGCTCGTCGGCTAGGTCCGCTTGCAGCTCGTCCGCGCTATTGGCGCTCAGCGTCGCTACCGGATGGCCTTTCGGCCTGCTATGCCAAGAGACATGGCGGCAGGTGGCATTGCGCACCGTCCATATGTCATGCCCCGGAAACAACGCGGCTAGCTCGTCGCGTCTGATGTCTTCCCATGCCCTGATTGCCATGTCGACAGGGTAAACCAATCTCAGCCAACCTGCTATAACCTGCGATTGTGTGCGTAGCGTGACGACTGGCTGAGACATACGATGCCTGTGTGAGCCAGCCGGGCGGTATCCAGTACCCGTATGTGCGGGTAGCTGGGCAGATACGAGAGCGCATCCGTAACGGAGAGCTACGGCCGGGCGAGCAGGTGCCATCGGTTCACACCCTGGCGGAGACCTACGGCGTATCGCGCTCGACGGCCAGGCGAGCGCTCGATTTGCTTAAGGAGTGGGGCCTGACAGAGGCGCTGCCAGGTCTCGGCACGTTCGTCAAGGGTGCCCCGTAGACAGCCATAAGGGCGACTTTCGTGGCCAACACGACTGGCGGGTCCTTGGCGTGTCTATGCGAGGTCATCGTAGGCCGAACTGTTACAGTCAATCGCGTAGGGCGTATAGCGCGTCCTGCATGTGGCTTGCCACGAGGGAGGCTCCATGCCCCGGAGCATGGTGGGACTGCTAGCCGCAGTCGCTGCTGCCATGCCCGCTCTCGTTCCCTTTGCTCACGGCCTCCTGATCTTGGTAATCATCTTGGAAGCCGCCGCTGCTGCGGGTTTGGTTGCCATCTGCGCAGCTCCGCCTCAGAGCCCTGCCGCAAGCACCACGCTTCCAGTGTCACAAAAAAACTCGGCTTAGGTTGCGGGTTGGTAACCTCGATTGAGAAATGGCACGCCTGAGCGGTGATCACCGTTTTCCGCCTGTTCTGGCACGGATGTGGAACGGATCTGATGAATGACAGAGGCGGGGCGATCGCGGAGACCATCCCGCCTCTGCCTACCTTGGGAAAGGTTGCCCGTTCGCTAAGCTTCCGGGTGATCGTGGCGAGCTACGCCCGCCAGTGTTAGAAGACCAGCGATGAGAATGAGCAGCAAGTTGCTGACGCCGACCTGTGCAGAGGTCTGGACCTGAATGAGGATGATAGTGAAGCTCAGGGCCGTCATTGCCAGAGTTGAGCCCGGCATAGATCCTGGCTCTGGACTCATGTCTGGCGTTGACCGCCGCCGTTTGTATATGGTCATCTAGTTAGTGACCCTTCCTGTGGGGTTCAGGGGATCGCCGTCGTGGGCCTAGGAACCTGACGGCGATCCCCAGTTTGGTTGTCCTGCCCAGATTGCCTGCCTCTTTACGAGAATGCAAGCTCGTAAGAGCAGATATTCCGTGGCTTCACTGGCTGACGATAAGTCGGCTTCAGGGCTATCTCCTTATGTCTCCCGATACCGTCATGTCTGGAGCTGCTAATCTCCCGATACCGTCATGTCTGATGTCTGCTAAACTCCCGATGTCTCCAGATAACGTCATATAGCGGACGCCGATTTGTGATTTAGCTCACATTTGCCAGCATGCGTCCAAGCTGGTCTCGGCATGGTGGTGACGCCAGCGGAACGCTGGCCTAAATATGCCTCTGCGCGTCTCTGAGAGCCAGCCTAGCTACTAGCTCCCTTCCTCCCGCTGTTCCTCTTTTGATGAGGGAGGCTTCTTATCTGATCCATCCGGCAAGACAGACGAATATAGATTGCGCATTATCGTAACAGTGGGGTTTACGCACACAAGGACCAGCAATCCGAGCGTTGACCAGAGAACAACCGCACGCATTGTGACGTTATCTGACTGATAATACAATGCCCACAGCGAAAGTGCTTCAGCCGCAATCCCCGCAATTGCTGATATCAAAATCAGAGTTACTATCGGCCACAGAACGTAGTAATTCAAGAATGAGAGTATAGCCGCATCGATATTGTCACGTTGAAAGTCCCGCTTAAGCAAGCGATCCAGAGCATTGGTCATAGCCAATGCAGGGGCCTTCAATTTATTACCGACTCTTTTAGCAAGGTTCTGGACTAGATTGTCTTGGAGGAACAGCGTTATATAGAGCAACGGAATCACGGTAGCCGCAGTGATGTAGAAATTGCTATTGAAGCTATCCTTCATCGCGTCTCCAGACCTTGCGGGACAGAAAGTTATCAAGACAACTGAGCAACTATACACCAGGCATGTCGTTTAAGTTGGAAGTTTCACCAAGACGATATAAGGCATTAGCACCTAGCCGACGCTGGCCGGGAGCTGGCCGCACGATGCCCCGTGTAGGGCTCTGAGGCATCGGCAGAGGGGACTAAAGTCCCTACCCCCGAGGAGGCTAAAGTCCCTCCGGGGGGAGGGACCTTTTACTCCCTGTTGGGATTCCCAGGGTGCGACTTAGGCTTGGCATGTACCGGCAAGTCAACAGAGCAAGGGATACGAGATGAGCAACAGGCGGAAGCTAGTCGAGTTTGACCTTACGCGCGAGGATATCCCTCCGCTACCGGGCCATGACTGGACTAAGGAAACGCCGTATAGCGCGGCAATGGCGCACGAGGATTTGCGTGTCACTGCCAAGCTCCATCCCGGCCGATTCGAGCAGGTATTGTCGCTAGCGTGCCAGATGATCGAAAAGGCGAATCCGGGGACGCGGGCAGCGCTAGTCGATGAGGAATACTCCAACGGTGAGAGGGTAGCGTGCACCGTGACCCCAATTCCCGCGAAGCCCGGTGACAGTGAAGCACATTATGTGCAATGATAATGGCGGAGTAGGGAATAATTAGTACGTGGAATACGTTACGACTAATAGAGGGTACGATAATAACTCGTCCTTTCTCTACACACTTCCCGAGTGCTGATCACACTAGCGGGATTCAAACGGTGACCAGTCCTAGCGGGTTTTACTCGCCAGTTTCCCGCTAGGCTGGCCACCTCTTATACAACTGGCGAGACTATGAACCAGAAAGTAACCCCGGAATCATTCAAGGCGTACCGTGATTGGGGACGGTACATCCTGAAAGCCAAGCCAAAGCTAGGCAGAGGACACACAAAGGCGACGTTGATTGCCTACTGTTTCGCTATGGCGAGTCATGGCACAAACGGGCTCGGATGCTATGCCAGCGATGGAGTAATCGCTGAGGAACTTGGCATGTATGACTTCAGGTCAGTATTGCCCTATCGTAATGAGGCTCTACGTCTCGGCTGGTTTGTGTGGAATGGTGAGCGTCGGGGACGAGCGAAGGTTCTCGACATAGCGATACCAGCGGATGACGAAACGTCTATCAATGTAGACGTTCCAGCGGTTACCGAAACGCCGCGAGTTTCAGCGGACGGCCATGTTCCCGGAAACTTGGTGGATTGCCCCGCATGCCAGGAACATTGGCGCAACGTCGAGCGCGGTTACGCAGACCCGGACGTGCAGGCATGGGAGATCCACAAGCAAGCCCTAGGGCGTTTATGCGTCTGAGACGCATAAACAGACCAGCCCCCGTTTATGCGTCTGAGCACAGCCGTTTATGCGTCTGAGACAACATCGTTTATGCGTCTGAGACGCATACTACCAAGTTCTTTACCAAGTAAAGAACCAAGTGCGCGACGGTGCGAGTAGCTGAGGTCTATGGGCCTTAAGTCGGCCCAGCGGTTGACAGGTCTTTATTACTGGGCCGGAACCGGCCCTGGTATTCCAACCGCTGCAATCTTTTCTCTCCGCTGATAGCGAGCAACGGCGCTAGCCGTTGCGAGCGTTTCCGGTATCGGGGTTTAAGGCTTTGGCCGTCCGCTTCGCGGAAGCGGCCCAGGATCTTCATTCGTTCAACCACTGCAATTACTCTCCATCGGGGGTCGCGATAGCGACCCAGAGGCGGAAGCAATAAATGTCAACTACATCAACCCCACGTCGCACCTCCCGTCATCGCACCATAGCCATGCCCGAAGTGCGGTCTAAGCAGATCGCGCTAGCGGCGGCATATCTCGGCACCGACGGTGAGAGTGTAATCCAGAGCGCAGTTACGGCGATGCTGATTAGCCTCGCGAGCGCCGATAAGAATTTCAGAGCGAGCCTCCTTAGAGCATCCGGGGTTGAATGGGACGACATTGCCGACGCTGATTCCACCGACGTCCTAGCGAGGCTGATGCCATGAAGCTTTATGCCTCAGAGGCCAGAGCCTATAAGCGGGTTACCGTCCTTATTAAGCACGGCTTCTGGCCGGGGATAATCCGGCACGGTGACAAATTCCGGCTGAGCTTCGACCCAGACCTCAGGAGATAGCGTGAGTCCCGACGCCGGATATACAGCGAAACGTCGCTGCCGATTTTGTAAGGCAGATACCCAGATGCATATCACGGTCGAACAGTGGCGCATCCTCGTTAGCTGCCGCGAATGTAATGCAAGCTATGAGCTTGAGCGGTTCCAATAGGCTTCCCGCCCGACTTAGCGGGAAGGGATAAATTACCACTACTACATATACGTAGCGGTGGGGACCCGAGCGAGGCGTACCCGACCCCCCGGATAAACAGATCTTGCGACGACAGGTTCAATTATCTCAGATTAAGTCGCCGCCGCTGCGCAGGCGGACCCTAAGCCGCAACAATTCCCATTGCGGCCGGGCGGGACAAAGCTACCGCTTTGCTCCTGAAACTGCGCAACAGTCAATCAGCCAGACTGTATGACTCGGTGGCCTCCGGTCCCGGTATCGGACCGCATCCGCGAGCCGGGCCGGAGGTCCACCGAAACACAAGCTTGCCGGGGATTGATCCGGTCGGGTGCTGCCGACCATTGGATCTCTCCGGTTATCCCTGCTGCTTTGTTGTCTGGTTAGAGCCGACCGACGCAAAGCAGCAGGGAGTTTCCTGCGTTAACGTGAGCCATGTGCCGGCCGCCAGGAGGCCCGGCCTACCAGTCACCATTCAAGGCTGTTATGCATGCTGCTTACGGGGCTGCTATGCATAGCTGTTACGGGTGGCTATGACAACGGGAATGCCACGGAGGGGAGAGGGGGGTCGATTGTTGGAGCGCCACCCCTCTACCAGGACCCCCTGCCCGCTCCACGCAGGCCGCGCCATAACCAGAACGACCGCGGTTTTCTGACCTGGGCTTTTACGGTGGCCGCCGCTGCCTGCGTGCGCCGATGCGACCCCTCTGTGAGCCGTGGAAACGGCGATGAATAGCCAAAAGGGGCAATTAATGGTCCGTCCGAGGATTCCTGACGAAATCAAAAGGCTTAGGGGCACCTACCGGCCCGGTCGCGCTAACGCTCCTGCTAATGGTCTCTGCGATGGTGCTAACCGCCGTATTCGGGCAGCTAAGAGCCTACTCGACGCAGACAGCCTCGCGGTTTATATCGAGGCGCTCGAACTTATCGAGGATGCCACTCCCCACGTCGCCGGAAAGCACGCGATGCCCGATGCCGACGCGCTAGCGGACATAGAGATTATCGAAGGTGCCGCCGACGCGCTACTGGATTCCATCGGCGCGGACGAGCAGACCCGAGACATCCTCAGCTTGCATAGTTCTGACCTTTATCACCTGATTATCGACGCGCAAGCGCGAGCAGACTTACACGCAAAGCTTCCCGGTTATCACTCCGCAGACGTGCGGAGCCGAGACCCGGATTTAAGAAAAGCCAAGCCGCTGACGGCACTTGGTTTACGGCAAACCAAGAAACAAACAACCAATGAACTATAAAGAACGCGAGCTGCGCGAAAAGCGGGCTCGTAAGTCAAGCAAGATGGCGGCTTTCGCCGGCAAGCTGGAAGACAGCACCATCACTCACGCGGAACGTGCGGAATTCGATAAGCTTTCCCGTGAGGTTCACGACCTCGACAGGCGTATCGAAGTCGAGCAGCGCAGCGATTCCCCCGAATATCCCGATACCCGTGGATATGCTGAAACCCCGACCGACCGTGACGCAGTTCTCAGGGCTGAGCACCGCTATTCCGCATGGCTTCAGGCCAACTGGAATCGCGACGAGGTTCGCCAGGGTGCCGGCTCATGGCCTAATCAGTGGGATGCGGAATCGACGCGCAAATACTGGCGAGGTATGTGTACCGGCAACTGGTCTAATGCCAGCGCCGAGCAGCGGGCGGCAATGGCTGAGGGTACTAACGCAACTGGCGGTTACCTGGTCCCCGCACCCGTAGCCGGTAATGCTATCGACCTCCTGCGCGACGCGCTGGTTTTTACTAAGGGGATGTCGCATACTGTCCCGTGGGATATGCCCGGCTCAACTATGGCGGTTCCTGTTGCTGCTACCGATGTTGCCGTTACCAACCAGGCGGAAGGCGTAGACCTCTACCCGCCTGCGTCGGATATCACGATTAATCGCTACCTGCTGACTGCCAGACCTTATATGGCATTTGAGAGCTGGTCGTGGGAAATCGAGGAAGACTCAGCGGTTGACGTTAACAACCTGGTCATGCACTCGTTTATTAACCGTATGGCGAGAGCGGTTCAGACTGACTTCCTTTACGGATCTGGCGCTACTACTATTCAGGGAGTCTTCGGGACAACCGGCCTTATCAAGTCTGTCGAAGGCGGTACTGCTAACGGGCAGGCTCCGGCGTCGGCTACGGGTTATGATTACGTTGATAAGGCTATCCAGGCTACGCGCACCGCGAAGCTTGATACCGATATGATCGTGACCTCGCCCCTTTGCTATCAGACCTATGGTCGGCTTAAGAACACGCTTAATGATGCTCTCCGCCCGTCGCCTACGGTTGCCTCGTATATCGACGGCCATGGTGGCGCTAACGGCAACGGCCGGTTTTACCAGACCACCGCTTGCAAGGATAATCAGACCGTCGGCACCGCTGTGTCTGACTGCTCTGATATGTTCTTTATCTGGTCGGACATGATATATTTCGGGATCAAACACGATATGAGTGTTTTGCCGCTCCGGGAAAGGCTTGCCACCCAAAGACAGGCCGGCGCTATCGCGTGGCTGCGGCTCGACGCCGTTCTGGCGCATGCTGAGGCTCAGGCGCTTCTACAGGTGAAGACTAGCTAATGGCTAATCCGTTTCTTGCCCCTGACGGCCATGTCCTAGCCGACGATATGGAAAAGAACCGGGAAGCCAGGGAATACGGCCATGCGCCTACGGCGCAGGCTAACCCGTTCCTTACGGCTGGCGTCCCGATTATGTCTCCTGGTCTTCGCTTTACCATGACTATTACCGGCGAGACCATCGGTCCTGTATTCGCTAGCGACCTGGCTGCTGGCGGCATGATATCCGACACGCCGGTAGTAACCGTCAACTAGCGCCAGCCTGAGAATCCTTTAAGCTATATAAGCCTTTTCAAGGCAAAGCATGCCCCCTAGGTCATCAGCCTAGTATTACAGTCGCGATTTTCCGGCGCGTGGCCGTGCTGCTGCTCAGCGTGATGGATTGCCTGCTGGGCGCGGTTACATCGCGTTACCTCCTTCCTGGCCGCAGCTGGTTATCCGGTTCCGGTTACGGCAAGGAGCCGGG
>WNGJ01008369.1_pt1 | contig 11012 bp, 9 predicted proteins | sample 5400611 | NCBI WGS metagenome assembly WNGJ01 (sample SAMN13153375, study PRJNA577476) | soil metagenome | isolation source: 40 cm soil or saprolite under Garry oak tree replicate 1 | place: USA:California | collected 2016-06-15 | reverse complement strand
CGCTCCTGCTGGGCCTCTACGACGACGGTGGCACACTGCACCACGTCGGCGTCACCGCGGCGTTCACCAACGCCGTGCGCAAGCAGCTCGTCGCCGAGCTGGCGCCGCTGGGGAGACACGCGCTCGAAGGCCATCCCTGGCGTGACTGGGCGGAGGCGCAGACGGAAGCGAACGCGAAGGAGCGGCGCCTGCCCGGGGCGAGCAGCCGCTGGAACCGCGGCAAGGACCTGCGCTGGGAGCCGCTTCGGCCCGAGCGCGTCTGCGAGGTCGCGTACGACCACATGCAGGGGACGCGCTTCCGGCATGCCGCGCAGTTCGTGCGCTGGCGACCCGACAAGCGACCGCAAGACTGCCGCTACGATCAGTTGGAGGTCACGCCCCCCTACGAGCTCGAGCGGGTCTTCGGCGCCCGCTCCCCGGGCCGCCCCGGCTCCGAGCCGCGCCAGGGATCGTAGTCGGGATCGGGCGGTTCCTCGGCAGAGCGCTCGCTTTCGGGGACATGGCGCAAGTTGATCCGGATCCGCGTCCACGTGGATGAGCGGCCGCGCATCGAGTCGACGAGCACGTCGTCGACCTGGAGCCGCGCCGCAGCCTCCGGATGGCGTGCCTTCCACCGTTCGAGGCCGGCGAGCGCGTCCTCTTTGTGCTCTGCCTTGGCGACCGTGATGAGGGGTTGGGTCGACTGCCGGTGGCCGCTCCCTTTCGTCTTGGCGTTCGCGCTCGCCCTGCGTGATGGAGCGACGCGCGGCGGCTCGCCGCGCTGCTTCGTGTAGTGCGGCGGCCAGGGCGCGTCGCCGAGGCCCGCGGCTTCCTGCGCGGCGGACAGCTCGAGCAGCGAGTCGAGCGATCCCGGGGTGGCGTCGATCGCTGCCGACGCGTCGCCGCGTTCGGCCAGACGCGCAGGGGCAGTGACCAACGTGAAGGCCGCGGGATCGCAGCCGGCCACCTCGTCCCATTCGAGGGGCGTGGACACGCGCGCGTCGGGCGTCGGCCGCACCGACCAGGCCGACGCCACGGTGCGGTCCTTGGCGTTCTGGTTGTAATCGAGGAAGACGCCGTGGCGTTCCTCTTTCCACCATTTGCTCGTCGCCTGCCCGGGCGCGCGCCGCTCCACCTCGCGGGCGAGGGCCAGCGTCGCGCGCCGCACCTGGTCGAAGCTCCAGCGCCGGTGGATGCGCACGTAGATGTGCATGCCCCGCGATCCCGACGTCTTGGGCCAGCCGCGCAGCCGGTGCTCGTCGAGCACGTCACGGACGATCAGGGCCACGCGCCGCACGTCGTCCCAGCTGGTGCCCGGGCCGGGGTCGAGGTCGACGCGCAGCTCGTCGGGGTGCTCGAGATCGTCGGCGCGCACCGGATGCGGGTTCAGGTCGATGCACCCGAGGTTGACGATCCACAGAAGCTGCGCCGCGTCGCGCACGACGACCTCTCGCGCCGTCCGGCCGGATGGAAAGCGCAGCTCCACCGTCTCGACCCACTCGGGACGCTGTTCGGGCGCCCGCTTCTGAAAGAAAGGCTCACGCTCCGCGCCGTTCACGTAGCGCTTGAGCACCAGCGGCCGCGCCGCGATCCCCCGCAACGCCGCCTCGGCCACCGCCGCGTAGTACTTCACGAGGTCGAGCTTCGTGTGGCCGGCCTGTGGAAAAATTACCTTGTCCGGGTTGGTGATCACCACCTCCCGACCGGCGACTCCCAGAACGGTCTGCCGCACCTGCCCCATGGGGACAGTGTTGTCAATTCACATTCGGCGCGCAAGGCGCCCGTAGTAGACTTCGAGACCTGAGAGGCGAGGTGTGACCATGGCGAAGAACGGCTTTCGTGTGCTCGATAGCGACATCCACATCATCGAGCCGCCGGACCTCTGGGAGCGCTACATCGACGCGCCCTTCAAGCACCAGGCGCCGCGCGGGTTCGCCGACTGGGTGCTCGACCTCCGCATCGAGATCGACGGTAAGCTCATGCCGGCCAACGTCAATTACTCGGCGGATGCCCGCGGCCGATCCGCCCAACGCGACCGTGAGCGGTTTCGCCCCTTCCACGAGCGCGGCTGGAGCCCCGAGGCGCAGCTCGACGCCATGGACCAGGAGGGCATCGACGTCGGCGTCGTCTATCCGACGCGCGGGCTCTTCGCCCAAGGGATCGACGGGATGGAGCCGAAGCTTGCGGCCGCGATCGCCCGCGCCTACAACAACTGGCTCTACGACTTCTGCGCGCTGAACCCGCAGCGCTTGATCGGCGCCGGCATGATCTCGCCGTTCGACATCGACGACGCCGTCGCCGAGACGCGGCGCTCCGTGAGGGAGCTGGGCTTCAAGGGCATCTTTCTCCGTCCGAACCCCGTCAACGGCCGGAACTGGCACGACGCGTACTACGGGCCGCTCTGGAGCGAGCTGGAGGCGCTCGACGTCCCTCTCGGCTTCCACGAGGGCCTGGGGGCCCACCTGCCACAGGTCGGCGACCGCTTCGGGCGGAACGTGATGCTCCGCCACACCGTCTGTCACCCCGGTGAGCAGATGCTCGCCGCCGTGAGCTTCTGCGGCGGCGGGATCCTCGAGCGCCATCCGCGGCTGCGCGTCGCGTTCCTCGAGGGCAACGCGAGCTGGGTACCGTTCCTTCTGTGGCGAATGGACGAACACTACGAGTGGCTCGGCGACGTCTTCGCGCGCGACCTGTCGAGGGAGCCGAGCGAGTACTTCAAGCGGCAGTGCTTCGTCTCCGTCGAGTGCGACGAGGAGCCGATCACAGGGGTCTTCGACCTGATGGGCGTCGCGAACATCGTGTTCTCGACCGACTTCCCCCACCCGGACTGCAAGTACCCGGGCGCGGTCGCGCGATTCCTCGAGCTCCCGCTGCCCGATGCCGCGAAGCGCGCGATCCTCTGGGACAACTGCGCGAGGTACTACGGCCTCGCCTGAGCGGTAGGTGAGTCGCCGAGCCGCAGCTGATCGCCGCGGGTCAGCGCCACTCGAGCCGGTGCCTGATCACGAATGGAGCGAACAGCCGCGTCACTTGGTGCTCGAGCGCGGCGCGGTCGATGTCCGGCGGCCCCTTCAGGGCGACCCTGGCGACGGTGCCGTGCACTGGGTCGGCTGCCACCTGCACCTCCGGTTCGACCCCGGCGTCGCGCAGCGGCGCGAGCAGGCTCGCGAAGACCCGCCGCGCCGCATCCCACCGCAGTTCGGGCTTGAAGACCTTGCCCACGAGCGTGAGGGGCATGGGATGGATGGGGTAGAGGTTGACCGGGACGGCGGCGCGTTCCGGCGTGCGCTCCCTCACGAAGCGTAAGAGCTCGCTCGCGTCCGCCTGCCGGCCCGGCTTGAGCTGCACGTAGGCCACCGGCAGCTCGCCGGCGTATGGATCCGGCTGGCCCACGACCGCGGCCAGCTCGACGGCCGGATGCTGATAGAGGATCTCCTCGACCGGTAAGGGATCGATGTTGTGCCCGCCGCGGATGATCAGGTCCTTGGCCCGCCCGGTGATCCAGAGGTAGCCGTCGCCGTCGAGTCGCCCGAGGTCGCCCGAGTTCACCCAGCCTTCCTCCACCCACGCGCCCCGGTTGTGTTGATCGCTCATGTACCCGGCGAACACACCGGGGCCGCTCATGGCGACCACGCCGATCTCGTCTACGGCGCAGTCCCGCTCGTACCGTCCCTCGCCGTCCAGCTTCACCACGCGCACCTTCGCATACGGCAGTGGATGGCCCACCGAGCCAAGCCGGACCTCCCGCCACGCGTAGCTCATCGTGTGCACGCTCGAGGTCTCGGTCATGCCGTACACCTCGAGCACGCGGGTGCCGGTGATCGCCTCGATCGCCTTGCCGACCTCCACGGGGATGGCCGAACCGCCGCCCGAGGCGTAGCGCACTGAGCTCAGATCGACGCCGTCGTGCGGCGCGTTGAGCACCGCGGCGAGCACCGTGGGGACCGCTCCCACGACGGCGGCCCGGTAGCGCTCGACGAGCCGCCAGTAGTTTCGGATCACGGCGGGGTTGCGATAGCCCGTCGGCGTCAGGATGACCAGCCGCTGGCCGCTACTGAGGGGCGCCAGCCCCTGCGTCAGCGCGCCACCCACATGGAACAGTGGCAACCCGCAGAGAATGGCGGACTGCGGCTCGGACTGGAACATCAGGGTCACGCCCCAGGCTTGGCTCACTTGGTTCTTGTGGGTGTGGCGCACGAGCTTGGGCAAGCCGGTCGTGCCACCGGTATGAAAGTAAGCCGCCAGCTCGCGGCCCTCGATCTGGCGCTTGCTCGTCAACCCTTCGGCCGGATACCTGTCGACCAGGGCATCGAAAGAGTACACACCGTCCCGTTCGTCCCCGGGCCCGAGCACCTGCAGCACACGCTCCAGCGAGGGCACCAGCTTTCGCACGTGCTGGCTCTTGTCCCAGATCTCGGTGCCCGGCATGGGTCCGAGCGTCACGAGGACCTTCGTCCCCGCGGCCTTCAGGATCTCGGCGATCTGCCCCACCTCGAGCATCGGGTTGACAGGGTTGACGATGCCCGCCGCCTCAGCGCCGAACAGCACCATGTAGCTCTGCGGTAGCAGCGGCAGCATGAACGAGACCACGTCACGCGCACCCACCCCCATGTCGTGGAGCAGGTTGGCCGTCTGCGAGACGCGGCCGAGGTACTGGCGATAGGTGAGCGTCAGCGGCTCCTCCTCGGGCTCGCCCCGAAGCAGGAAGTGGATGGCTGGCTCGTCCGGCGCGAGCGACGCGCCGACGCGCAACGCCTCGTAGGTGCTCTGGACGGCGATGCGCTCGTCGTAGGGGATGCGCTCGAAGGCGGCCACTGCCCGCGGATCTTCCAGGTCCGGGTAGGCGTCGCCGATGTACCGGTCCAGCGGATGTCCGTGGCTCATGCGTCCCCTCCCGAGTCGTGGTACGACGGGGTCACAGTATAGGGCAGACTCGGGTGCCCCCTTAACTCCTCCCCACTGGCCCCCCTCTCGTTCTCGTCGCCCGTGGCGCCGTGCTTCCGGGTGGAGTATCGTCTGTGATCTGGGCGCGGCCCGACGGGCTAGCGGGCGGCCCAGGACGAACCGGACAGCCATGAGCCAGCTCAACGCGAAGAAACGGTCGCAGTTGCCTAAGAGCGCCTTCGCGTACGTGGACTCCAAGGGACGACGGCGACTGCCGATCAACGACGAGCCACACGTCCGAAATGCACTTGCGCGCTTCAACCAGGTGGCGTTCGAGGATGACGCGGCCAGAGAGCGGGCGCGCAAGAGACTCCTCAGCGCCGCCAAGAAGTACGGGATCGTGCCCATCGGCTTCATGACCGGCCAGTTGCGGTCTCAGATGAGCGAGGCGGCGGCAGGTCGATTCGTAATCGAACTGGGACAGGTCGACACGCCGAGCGAGTTCGAACGGCGGCTGCGCACGGCCCTCCGTGACCCCTCGCTCTCGGTCTTGCACTGGTCCGATTCTGCCGGCGCTTATCTTGACGGCGCCGGTCAGCCAGCCGCCCTGCCGGCTGATGGAGAGAGCCGTGTCGTGACTCTCCTCGAGCGCCACGGCCAGCCAATGACCGCCCTCGTGCACGACCGCGCCGTGCTGGACAATCCGGACCTCGTGAAGACCGTGACCGCAGCGGTCAGGTTGGCTGTCGAGAACGAGCGACTTCGCGGCCAGGTCGAAGCCCGGGCCAGTGAAGTGCGAACGCTGCCGACCGGGTACGTGACGTTCCTCTTGACCGATATCGAAGGGTCAACCAACCTTCTCCAGCGACTCGGCGATCGGTACGCCGCCCTCTTGGCTGAGGTCCGCGCCATCATCCGGAGCTTCGTGCATCGGGTGGGTGGCCGCGAGGTCGACGCTCGCGCGGATGAGTTCTTCGCGGTCTTCGATCGCGCTCCAGCGGCGCTCGAGGCGGCCCTTGCGATCGAGCGGACCTTGCAGGGACGGGCCTGGCCCGATGGTGTCGATGTCAGGGTTCGAACCGGCATCCACAGCGGGCGCCCCACGCTGACCGACGCCGGCTACGTCGGTCTGGCGGTGCACGCCGTCGCCCGGATCTGCTCGGCTGCTCACGGCGGTCAGATCTTGCTCTCGGCCGCGACCCGGGATGCCGTGGGCCGGTCGCGGCCAGCCGGCATCCGCTTCCGGGGCCTGGGCTCGCATCGGTTCCGCGGCTTGCGCGAGGCGCAGGCTCTCTTCCAGGTAGAGGCCGCAGACCTGCCGGCCCACTTCCCGCCGCTCCAGACCCACGCTGCAGACACGGCGGGTAAGCGGTGAGGAGACCGCGTGACTACGTGCCGATATCTTCCGCCCACAGGGAAGGGTGGGCTCGAATGAACTGTGCCATCAGCTCGTGGCACCGAGGGTCTTGAAGCACTTCCACCGCCACCCCTCGGCTGCGAAGCAGGTCTTCCTCGCCCCGGAACGTTCGATTCTCGCCAACCACCACGCGCGGAATGCCATAAAGGAGAATCGCGCCGCTGCACATCGCGCATGGCGAGAGCGTGGTGTATATCGTGCAGCCGCGATAAATGCGGGCCGACTGACGACCGGCATTCTCGAGCGCGTCCATCTCACCGTGCAGAACGACACTGCCTCGCTGCACCCGCCGATTGTGGCCACGGCCGAGAATCTGCCCGTTGTGCACGACCACCGAGCCGATCGGGATGCCGCTCTCCGCGAAGCCCAGCTCCGCTTCTTGGATCGCCGCTCGTAAGAATTCGTCCATGGAGCGCTCCTGTCGGTGAGTGGCCTGACGCCATTTACCGGCGGGCGTCACCCATCGGTCGCGGGACAGAGGCGGCCACCACGCGCGTGCCGATGGCCAGGTAGACCGCCCCGGCGACGACGATTCCGACCAGCCAACTCAGGTCAGCTCCGCTGAGCAAGCTGGTCGAGATGGGACCTTGCAGGGCGGGGACGAGGCCGTCTTCAACGGTCCACCCGGCGATCAGACCCACGAGGAAGGCCGCGATCGCGCCCCAGTTGATGTCGCCATATGCGCTGCGCTCCGGCGTCTGATAGAGTGCGCCGACGTCGATGTGACCCTTCCGCTTGATGAAGAAGTCGGCGAGAATCACCCCGGCCCAGGGGCTCATCCACAGGAGCAGGCTGATCATCCAGTTGTCAAAGGCCTTGGCGAACGAGGGCTGGAAGACGAAGTAGATCGTGACCAGATAGCCGACGACGCCTGCAATCAGGGCCACGGCCGTCCGGGAGAGGCGAAGGCCCATGCTCAGCGCGGCCAGCGCCGCCGAGTAGACGTTCAGGATATTCGTGGCGATGGGGCCGTGCAGGACCATCAAGAGCACCAAAATGCTCGTGATCCCGCCGAACACCGCGCTGACCATCTTGGCCGGATCGGTGTCCTTGGTCACACTGGCGACGGTCGCGCCGAGAATGGCGAGCCACACCGTGGGGACGAACATCCCCACGTAGCTGTACCAGAAGACGGCGGTCGAGGACACGGTTCGCGGGACGAAGCGGGAATAGTCCGAGGCCCAGGTGACCCAGGAGATCCCCCAGCCGACCCCGATCGCGGTCATGAGCAGGGTGATCATCGCCAGATGGGCTGCCGGCGGGAGCGTACTGGTGAGCCCCCAGTCGACCACCCCTGGCCGGGTCCAGGCGAGGATGCTCATCAGCACCATGATGGCGGCGGTCACGGGAACCGTGTACTTCTCGAAGGTGCGGATCGCGTAGAAGCCGTAGAGGCCGATGAGCACCTGGATCACCATCACGACGGTCACGACGATAAAATTGGTCAGCCAGGTGTCGCCGATCCCGAACTGACCGAGGATCGCGACCGCGATCTTGACGGGGAAGTAGGTGTTGACCCCGATCCAGCCAAGGGTCATGAGGAACATCAACGCGCTCGGCAGGTACGCCCCTCGGCGACCGAACGCGGAGCGACCGAGGACCATCTGATTGACGCCGGTCTTGTGGCCCATCACGGTGAAGGCCGCGAAGATCGCGCACCCCACGATGTTGCCCAGCACGATGACCGCGATGGTCTCCCAGAGTCCGAGCTTGAGGACGATGCCGAGCGCGCCGAGGGCCCAGTTGATCGGCGCGATGTTTGCCCCGGCCCAGATCCACATCTGCTGCAGTCCGGTGGAGTCCTTGTCCGCCTCTGGGATGGGTTCGATGTTGTGGACATCAACCCTGAGTTCGGCTCCGGCGTCGGTCGCCATGCTTGCCCCCCTGGCCTCCTGTGGGTGTCCGTTCGCGTCGCGTCGTCAGAACGGAGTCAAAGGCGGCGCGTCATCCCGCCTCGGAGCGCACGACATCACCATCACCGGCGCGATACTGCGCCGGTGATGGTGATGCTGTCAAGACGGGCAGTCGGGCGCTGACGGCGGAGCGTGGTCAGGGCGATAGGTCTGGCGACGTGCCGTACAGGCGGTCGCCGAAGTCGCCGAGGCCTGGCAGGATGTACTTGCGGTCGTTCAGGCACCCCAGGGCCGCCGTGAAGACCCCTTCGGGCGCCGCCACGATCGAGAGCAGGCGGACCTCTTGGCGCCGCCGAGCTCGATCGCCATGGCCGCCGACCCGCCCGTGGCCACCATCGGGTCGTGACGTCCCGCAAGGGCAGGTCGCGGGTGGCTTCAGCCACGAGGAGCAGCGCCACCCGGTGGGTGAGCCGGCGGAACTCCTCGGACGGCGTCGTCTTGTCGCGCAGCCGGGCGAGGACGTCTTCGACGAGAGGATGCTGGACGACGTGGACGGGCATGACGCCGCGAGGATACCCCAGCGGGGCAGACGTGTTGCACGGTTCCTCACGGCGACCCGATTCGCCGTATGATGGCGAGAGCAAGAGGAACCCTGCGGAGGCCTCAATCTTCGACGCGTTCAGCGTCCTGCGTCGGTGCATTGCAGTGGTCGGGTCGCTCGCCCTGGGCTACGGCGCGGCGATGGCCGAGCAAAGTCATCGGGTGTATTTGCCGCTGACGTTTGATACCGAGGCTCGGGCCATCCGGACGACCGCATGCCTGCAAGTCAACGAGCGTCTCTATCCCGACTCTGCCTGGTGGGAAGACGGGAGTGGCAATGCCGCCGCGCCTGATCGAGCTCTCAAGGCTGTGATCGCGGCCATGAAACGCAAGGATCGAACGGCCCTGTTTCAGCTCTCCGACCCGGGTGAGGGGAGAGATCCCAAGCGTTTCGACGAGCAAGCGGAAGCGTTTTTTCGACAGCTCGAGGTGATTCAACTGGTGGCGGTGCCGCGAGCGTATGAATTCGACGGATTAGTCGTCTTTTTCGGAAAGTTTCGCTCCAAGAGAGAGATGGCCTTCGTGCCCCTTGCGTTTGCGCACGAAGACGATGGATCGTTCGGATTCCTGCCCTATCGAACGGAACGGCTGACCTATCGCCTCGTGAACCACTGGTTCGACGCAACGTGGCGCCAGGCCGCAACGGCCAATCCGACGTACTGTACCGGGCAGGACGTCAAGCGCGCCACACACCGCATCTCGCTCGCGTCGTCCGCGGGCCCTCAGAAGCACGCGTGGTCTCCGAGCTCGTTGTTTCTCGCGGGTGCCTCCTTCGAACGGCCAGGGGAGCATACCGACCTCGTCGTCCGGGCCAAATCAGCGATCACGGAAATGAAGTCTCGGCTCGTCAACGACGACGTCGATGGCTTCGTCAAACACCTGACTCCCGAAGGTGGAGCACGCCTGAAACAGTGGTTTGCCTCGGCTGACCAGACCGACCGGAGCAGATACAAGGGAGCACTCACGGACCAAGAGCCGTTCTTCCTGTTCGACGCGTCCCCCTTGGTGGTCGTGTATACCAGATCACCCCGTGGGATCGTCCAGGTGATGTATTTCACGCTCAACCCGACGAACCGGCTGCTGTGGACGAACTCGTCTCACCTCACGACGTCGGATCGCGTTTTCAAACAGGGTCCGTTGCACGACGCAGCCTTGCTGGATACACCCTTCAAGAGCATTGCGATCAAGTGAGTGCGAGGACCCTGGAGCGCCTAGCCCACGATGACCGCCCGGGTCGCTTCGAGCTGCGACAGGTGTTCGAGGTCATGGTCGGCGAGGTAACGCGCGTAGTCCTCAATCGTCAGCGTGCCCCTGGTGGGCGTTGTCCCGATCCGCCGCCAGTCGTGCTGACCGAGACTTTTCAGGAACGCGATGGTCCGGCTTCGCACCTCGCGGAAGGCGCCGAGATCCTCGCCGAAGTCCCGCAGCGCGGGCGCCGCCGCGAAACCGGTTCGGCCGGTGGCCGAGGATGGAAACGTCGGCGCCCCCTCGAGGAGCATCCGCTGAAGCCGGGGGAAGATCACGTCCCGCTCACCCAGGAGCAAGTGAGTCAGAATCTCGGTCATGGACCACTCGCCCTCCCTGGGCCGGCGCGTCAGCCGAGTTGGCGACAGGCCGTGTGCAAGGCTCTTCACCCGGTCAGGCGTACCACCGAGCGTCTCCAGCAGTTCATGGTGGGTCATCGGCAGGCGCAGTTGGAGGGTATCACGCATGCCAAGCCCCCGTGGGCGCCTACGCCTCGTGGCCCAGGTAGGCGGTCTGTACCTGGGGGTGGTGCAGGAGCGTCGCGGCCGAGCCCTCGAGGATGACACGTCCGCGCTCGAGCACGTAGGCGCGGTCGGAGACTTCGAGGGCGAGGTGCGCGTTCTGCTCGACGAGGAGCGTCGTCACGCCCTCGGCCCCGAGCGTGATCGCGGTCTGGGCGGCGGCCGGGGCCGCGGCGCCGAGCGCCGCGAAGACGAGCGCTCCCACGGTGAGAATCGCTCCAAGGAACGCTCTCTTCATGGGGTGACCTCTCCCTGCGTGGTGCCGGGAGGATAACCGAAACGCCGACCTTCTGCTCGGATGGCTTAATTTCCGGAACTTCAAACGTCGTCACGTCGGGATTGCTTGACACGTGGAGTCGTGCAGTGTATCTCGTCGCCATGTCGTTCCGGCGTCGCCTGACCCTGCTCGTGGTAGGCGCGACCGCGTTGCTGGCGCCCCTGGCCCATGCCAGTCCACCCGATCCCGCGTGGATCGCCGGCTTCTGGGACAACGCTGACTACGACGACGTGGTG
>WNGJ01008368.1_pt1 | contig 11013 bp, 7 predicted proteins | sample 5400611 | NCBI WGS metagenome assembly WNGJ01 (sample SAMN13153375, study PRJNA577476) | soil metagenome | isolation source: 40 cm soil or saprolite under Garry oak tree replicate 1 | place: USA:California | collected 2016-06-15 | reverse complement strand
CAGCTGCCGATGGACCAGGCTTTGCGCGTCGAGTCGCGCTGGTTCGCAAAAATTCTGCGCTCGCCCGAAGCCGCCGCGATGATCCGGACCCTGTTTGTCTCCTTACAAGAGCTCAATAAAGGCGCGCGCCGCCCCGCCAAGATCCCGGCAAGAGCGCTGCAGAGGATTGGCGTGATCGGCGCCGGTTTCATGGGCGGCGCCATCGCCTATGTCAGCGCGCTGGCGGGCCTCGAAGTCGTGCTGATCGACCGCGATCCAGAAACCGCGGAAAAGGGCAAAGCCCATTCGCAGAAATTGATGACCGAACAGGTTAACCGGGGCCGCGCGAGCACGGCCGACCGCGATGCGCTGCTCGCGCGCGTCAAGCCGACCGCCGATTTCGTCGAGTTGAAGGGCTGCGATCTCGTCATCGAGGCGGTGTTCGAGGATCGCAAGATCAAAGAGGAAGTGATTTCCCGCACCCAGAATGTGCTCGGCGAAGCGGCGATCTTCGGCTCCAATACATCGACGCTGCCGATCAGCTCGCTGGCGGCGGCGTTTAAGGATCGCGCGCGCTTCATCGGCATACATTTCTTCTCGCCGGTCGAGCGCATGATGCTTGTCGAAATCATCATGGGCAAAGAAACCGGCAACGCGGCGCTCGCCATGGCGCTTGATTTCGTGCGCGCCATCCGCAAGACCCCGATCGTAGTGAACGACTCCCGCGGCTTCTATACGTCACGGGTGGTCGGCACTTATATCCGCGAAGGCCATCTGATGCTCACCGAGGGCGTACCGGCGGCCTTGATCGAGAATGTCGCGCGCATGGCCGGCATGCCGGTCGGACCGCTCGCGCTGACCGATGAGGTGGCGGTGGATCTCGCCTGGAAAATTCTCAAAGCGACCGAGGCCGATCTTGGTCCGGCGGCGATCGATCCCAAGCAAAAGGCGCTGCTTGCGGAAATGGTCGAGAAGCGCTCCCGCTTCGGTCGCAAGAACGGCAAGGGATTTTACGACTACCCGCAAAATGCGCCGAAGCGCTTATGGCCCGGTCTGGCCGATCTGCAGCCGGAGAGATTAAACGTCGACGACATCGACATCGCGGTGCTCAAGCGCCGGCTGCTCGGGATTCAGGCGCTGGAATCCGCGCGTTGTATTGAGGAGAAGGTCGTTACCGACGTGCGCGAGGCCGATGTCGGTTCGATTCTCGGCTTCGGTTTTGCGCCGTTCACCGGCGGCACTATCTCTTACATCGACGGCATGGGCGTGAAGAACTTTGTCGAACTGTGCAACGATCTCGCCCAAACCTGCGGCGAGCGGTTCACGCCGTCGAAGCTTCTGGTCGACATGGCCAACCGCGGCGACAGCTTCTATGGCCGTTTCGCGCCAGCAAAGCGCAAGGCCGTCGCGTAATTTCATGACGGCACAGTACCCATTGGAATGCGCGGCGGATCAGCCTGCAGACGATCGCAGGACGAATTCCATCACCGGCATCGCTTGCCGGACTGATCGTAGGACTGATCACGGGACTTGGCATGGCGCGTGATCAAGTCGACCTGACGCCGATCGAGCGGCGCGACGAACTCGTGAACTGGCTCGCGCAGGGGGCCAAACCCAAATCGCAATTTCGTATCGGCACCGAGCACGAGAAGTTTGCCTTCACGCTCAAGGGGCATCATCCGGTGCCCTATGAGGGGCAGCGCGGCATCCACGCGCTGCTTGAGGGAATGCAACATCTGCTCGGCTGGGAGCCGATCATTGAGGGCGGCAACATCATCGGCCTGTTCGATGTCACCGGCGGCGGCGCCATCTCGCTCGAGCCGGGCGGGCAGTTCGAACTCTCCGGCGCGCAACTGGAGACCGTGCATCAGACATCGGGCGAACTGATGGCGCATCTCGCGCAAGTACACGAAGTCGCGCGGCCGCTGCATATCGGCTTTCTCGGCATTGGCATGACGCCGAGCTGGACGCTCGCCGAAATGCCGAAAATGCCGAAAGGGCGCTACAAAATAATGACCGCCTATATGCCGAAGGTCGGCACGCGCGGCCTCGACATGATGTACCGCACGTGCACCGTGCAAACCAATCTCGATTTCTCCTCGGAAGCCGACATGGTGAAGAAGCTGCGCGTGTCGATCGCGTTGCAGCCGGTGGCAACCTCGTTATTCGCCAACTCGCCGTTCACCGGGGGCAAACCCAACGGCTATCTCTCGTTCCGTTCGGAAATCTGGCGCGATACCGACAATGCGCGGGCGGGCATGCTGCCTTGGGCGTTCGAGCCCGGTATGGGATTCGAACGCTGGGTCGACTACGCGCTCGATGTGCCGATGTATTTCATCAAACATGGCGATGAATATATCGATGTCGCCGGACAATCGTTCCGCGATCTCTTGGCGGGAAAATTGCGTGCGATGCCGGGAACGCGCGCCACCATATCCGACTGGGCGAACCATCTCAGCACGATATTCCCGGAAGTCCGGCTCAAGCGTTATCTCGAAATGCGCGGCGCCGATTCCGGCACGCTGCCGAACTTGCTGGCGCTGCCGGCCTTCTGGGTCGGGATCCTTTATGACGACGTATCGCTCGATGCCGCTTGGGACCTGGTGAAGACATGGAGCGCCGCGGACCGGCAAAATGTTCGCGACGCCGTGCCGAAACAGGCGCTTGCCGCCGCCATCCGCGGCCGCACGCTGGGCGAGATCGCCACCGAAGTTGTCAAATTCGCGCGCACCGGACTGGCGCGGCGCAAGCGGCTTGATTCAGCCGGCAAAGACGAGACGCGCTATCTCGATCCACTCGAAGAACGGCTCGCGCGCGGGGCGACGCCGGCGCAGGATTTGCTCGACAAATTTTACGGTCCGTGGCGTGGCGCGGTCGATCCGCTTTACAGCGAGGAAGCTTATTGAAACTCGCCGTGAAACGAAGCGTCCGCGGTTACTGGATGCCGTAAAGCTCCTGCGCCCGTCGAACCGACGCGTTGCACTCGGCGGCGTTTCCTTCGGCGTCGGCTTTTTTGGCGCGCGGGAGCGCATTATCGGCGTCCGTGTTGGCGACGCGCTCGGCTTGCGCGACCGAGCCCGGTGTGGGCTGACGATGCAGCTGCGCGCCGACCCCTTGCGGCCCGGTCGGACCGCTTTGCGGGCCCGGCGCGATATTCGCGACTTGCCGTTCGAGCTGGGCTATTTGCTCCGCGCACGGACCGCTTTGTGCGGCGTTGGCGCCTGCCAGCACCAAGGCGCCGGCGATGAGGCCGACAAGTGAGCCGCTCGCGAGCATCAAACTTTGCGGAACTCCGCCTCCGCGGTAAATTGCTGCGAGCGGACTGGGCATGGGCACCTCCTTGGAACGATGCCAGCTTGACCCTGCTGTGTTCTCGCTATTGTCGGCTCACCAGGACCACAATTTCAACCGGCGCCGTCAAGGTCACAAAAGAATTATTCGACTCCCGCCGCGAACGAGACCAGGATTGTGTAGAAAAACGCATCGTGTAGAAAACGCGTAATATCGCTCGGGAGGACGGCGTGCTCGAACATTATCACAATATCAACTCGGTCTGCGCGCAAAAAGTGCGCATCGCGATCAAGGAGAAGGCGCTCGACGTCAAAGAGCATCTTCTTACGCTACGCGGGGATCAGCACGATCTGGCCTATCGCAAGCTCAATCCCAATGGCGTCGTCCCCACGCTCGTGCACGACGGTAAGCCGATCATCGAGTCCTCGCTCATTCTCTATTATCTCGACGACGCGTTTCCCGATCCGCCGCTTATGCCGCGTGAGCCGCAGCTGCGCCACCGCGTGCGGTTGTACAACAAGCTGATCGACGAATACGTCCACAATTCATGCATGATATTGACCTTTGCCACGGCATTCCGGCCGAATTTTCTGAAAATGCCGCGCGAAGCGTGGCTTGCCGAGGTCAACAAGACGCCGCTCAAGCGCCGCGCCGAATATAAACGCAGCGTCATCGAGCACGGGCTCGATTTGGAATTTGTTAGCGACGCGATCGCTCACCACAATAAATTGCTGTCATGGATGGATGAGTCGCTGCAAGGCGGGCGATGTCTTGCCGGCGACAGCTTTTCCAATGCCGAGTGTGCCGTCATTCCCTATATCCTTCGGCTCGAACTGCTCAAGCTGACCGGCCTGTTGGATCGTTATCCTCGGATCGGCGATTGGTGGGCGCGCATGCGCGAGCGGCCTTCCGTCAAGGCGGAGCTCGTCGGCCGCATGTCCGAGACGGACTGGGCGCCGTTCCGCAATCTTGAGCCCGATCCCTGGCCCAAAGTGCAATCGCTGATGCAGGCGGCGTAACGCTGCCGCGACATACTTTCGCAACGCCGCTCGCACACTCCCATGGCATCGCCGCTCAATGCTGTTCTTTGCGCGTTGATCGGAACTGCATTCTGGACGGTGCTCGGCTACGCCATCGCGCGCTATCTGTTGCCGCGCGTGCTTGCGATTGGCGCAGCGCCGGTCGTCGGTTGGGCCGTCTTTAGCGTGGCGACGTTGCCGATCCTGACCCTGCTCGGATTTTCCGCGCGCGGCATGGTGAGCTTGGCGGCGCTGTGCTTGGTGATCGCCGGGGTATGGTTGTTGCGACTGCCGCCGCGCACGGCATCGCAGCCGGAGATCAGCGTCAAGCCATGGTGGTTCGCCGCCTCTGGCGTCATCGCGCTCGCGCCGGCGCTCGCGCTCCTGCCAAAATATTCCGAGCGGGGCGTGCACCTTGCCGCGCCGATCTTCGATCATGCAAAAATCGCCATCATCGATGCGATGACGCGCCAGGGCTTGCCGCCGGTCAATCCGGTATTCGGCACGGCCGGCGCCGCCGGACGGCTTGCTTATTACTACCTCTGGCATTTCAGCGCGGCGGAACTGGCGTTAACTCTGCACGTCAGTGGCTGGGAAGCCGATATCGGCCTGACCTGGTTCACCGCTTTTTCTTCGCTGCTCTTGATGATGGCGTTGGCGGTGTGGCTGAGCAAACGCGCGGGTGCCGCAATCCTGGTTGTGGCGTTGGCGGCGAGCGCCTCGTTGCGTGAAGTTCTAAGCCTCGTGTTCGGCAATTACGGGCTTGAACCGTTCTTGCAGTCGCCGACCGGCTTGGCCGGCTGGCTGTTTCAATCGGCCTGGGTGCCGCAGCATCTTATGTCGGCGTCATGCGTCATCGTGGCGATGCTGCTGCTGGTGCACTATGCGCAACGGCAAAATCTCGGCTACGTGCCGACTTTGGCACTGCTCGTAGCCGCCGGTTTCGAAAGCTCGGCTTTTGTGGGCGGCGTCACATTCGCGAGCGCCGTCGTCGTGGCGGCGCCGCTGCTCTTTGCGGCTATCGAGACAAAGCGCCGGCTCACCGCCGGCCTCGGCTTGACGGCGTCCGCCCTGATCGCGCTCTGCATCGCCGCCCCTTTCATTCACGATCAGTTTGCGATCGTGGCCGGGCGCGAAGCTGGCGCCATTGGTGTGCAGCATTTCGAAGTGCTCGGCGATCTGTTTTCGCAAGCGCTGCTCCGCATCCTCGACGCGCCGGCTTATTGGCTGATTCTGCTGCCGCTGGAATTTCCGGCCACTTTCATTGCCGGCGCGCTGTCGCTGATCGTGCTGTTGCGCCGCGCCGTGCCGGGTCCGGAAAGAACAGCTGTGCAATTGTTCTGCGTGCTGGCCGTAACAGGCCTGGCGATATCGTGGCTGCTTGTCAGCAGGCTCGGCGACAACAACGATCTTGGCTTGCGCGCGATATTACCGGCTGCCGTGATTTTGATCGTGGCTGCCGCCGCGGGAGTGGTCGCCGCGCTGGATCGCGCCGCACGCGCTGCAATTGCCGCCGCCGCGTTCGGCGGACTAGTCCTCAGCCTGCCCGACAGCGCCGCGATGATTTACGCCAATTGGCGCGGCGACGCCGCGGCCGACGAGTCCCTTTTTGCGCAGGCGCCGGAATTATGGAGCGCGGTTCGGCGCTACGCACCTGCCAACGCGCGGGTCGCCAACAATCCGTTGTATTTGCAAGACCTCACGCCGTGGCCGGAAAATATGTCCTGGGCGCTCCTTGCCGATCGCAATTCGTGTTTTGCCGGCCGCGAAATGGCGATTCCGTTCGCGCCGCTGCCGCCAGAGCGCCGCGAGGCGATCAACAGCCAATTTATTCGCATTTTCGCCGGTCAAGCGGCGTCGGCGGATGTCGACGAGCTCGCTACAAAATACGGTTGCGACGTCGTCGTCGTGGCGCCGCAGGATGGCGCGTGGGCTAAGGACCCGTTTGCCGCAAGTGCCGTTTATAAGCTGGCGGAAAGACGCGAGGGCCGTTGGCGGATTTATGTGAAGTCACCGCCGCTAGCGGAAGGACAAAAGTAGCGCAAGCACTATCTGGATGGGTGAATTCGCCTGGTCGATCAGCGACGCTGGCTTCACCTCTCCTGGATCCGCATGCCGTTTCGGTTCCGCGACAGACGAAGGGCTCTTAGGCGGTACAGGTTTCTGACCAAGGCAGTTCGCCTTTCTTCCTCGAGCTTTATCGCATCCCTTATTTGCTCACGCGTCTGGCTCGGCTCAAACAGGGGTTCTGCGACTTCACGTTGCTCCGTATCAGACATAACAATCCTTCCGTTGGCGGCACTCGAGGGGCTGCACCTACTTTTTTTACGCAATTGAGCGCGCACTCGCAAAATTAGCCATGGAGTCCGCCGAGCAACCAAACCAGAAGTATAATCGGCAATGGAATGCCCAGAAGCCAAAGCAATAATCCGCGTCCCATGACATGTATTCCCATGTCGCGTTTTCACAAACTGAACGCAACAACGATCTTGGAGCCGAATCGTTCCGGTTTGTGATCGATCGCGCGGACAGTCGCTCTTCGACTCCTGCTGCTCGCTTTAAAGTTGTCGTGGGCCTCATCTCGCGCGACCAGTCGTCGGCACAGCCGGAACTGACAACCGGTCCCAACGTTATGAACCTGAAAAACAGTAGGCCAATATGCGCTGCCCTTTCTGCCATTTGATAGTTGATCCGAGGTCTGCTTGGAAAAGCTCGGCCGATCGCTTCTATTGCAGCGAGTTTTGCGCTGATTCCGAAGATTCCTACACCGTCGAGCGATGCAGGCGGAAGGAAGTGTTTGATCGACAATATCTGGAGCGGCTGCGGCGGCTTTTGCCTTTTTTTCGAGACTTGAAATCGAACCGAGTAGGCCCACTATCCGTCGGCGCACTCCAATGAAAGTAATCGCGGGCGTGCGTGGCCTTCTCGGTGCCGCCGAAAAAACTAATGAGGTCGCTTCAAGCTCACTATGCTGCGACCACTGCCGTGGGAAGCTGAGATTTCGTGTGCATCGCTACTGGCACATGCGGTTCTGTTCCGCGGCTTGCATGAGCGCATATCAGCAACGACTGTCTCCAGACACGCAGCAGAAAATATACGAGATTAATGGTTATCGCCCGTCGTGGAAAATGGCGAGCTGAAGGCCCATTGACTGTGCGTGACCAGCAAATCTGAGCACAATGGAGAAGTTCTGTGCGACACAATTTCACGAAGAGAGTAATGCCTGATCGTAGTAAGATTACTGTGACAAGTGAGAATGAGGTCAAATATTGGATAAAGCACTTCGGCGTAACACGCGAAGAATTGGAGCGCGCCCTAGAGCGAGTCGGCAATTCCGCAGCAAGCGTTCGAAAAGAGTTACGAAATTTCGTCCATGATCCTCAATGACATTCAAGCCGGCTGCCTGCGGTGATAGAAACTCTTGTTCATTGGTTTCGGAGCGTCGCTGGGGTTGTTTTGTGCGGTGACCCCCTGCCTACCGGAGGGAAAACAGGCGCGGACGCTGACTCAAATTCCCGCGTACCAGTTGAACCCGCGCTCGCTCCAGTAGGTCTCGCGGAATTCGTTGGTCACTTCGATCGTCTTGATCCATTTCGCGTTCTTGTAGCCGAGCTTGGTCGAGGTGCGCAGCCGCAGCGGATAACCGAACGGATCGCCGATGATCTCGCCGGCATATTTGGTCGCGAGGATAGTCTGCGGATGCAATGCGGTCGGCATATCGATGCTTTCGGTATAATCGTCGGCGCAAATGAAATAGATATATTTCGCAGTCAAATCGGCGCCGACGCGTTGCAAAAAATCGCGCAGGTTCGGGCCGGACCATTGGCCGATATAGTCCCAGCCCTCGACGCAAACGTGCCGGATGATGATTTCCTGCTCGGGAAGCGCGTAGAGCCGCTGCGCGCTCCAAGGCCGCTTGTCTTCGATGCGGCCGGCCAATTCCAGCGTCCAGGTCGCGCCGTCGACCGGCTTGACGTCATCGATGGGATAATAGGCGTTAAACCGCGGCGGCTTTTTCACCTGGGCAGGGCTGAATGTCGGCGCGAGATGATTGGCCCGAAAGATCGTCTGCTGCACGCCGTCGTTCCACGTCGAGACTGCGCGCAAGCCCTTCTGCACCGAATCGATCTCGCTGACATCACAGCCGGTCAGCATCGTCAGCGCGCCGAGGCTGACGGCGCCGCGCAGGAGGCCGCGACGATTGACGTCAACGAGCTTGCGATTTTCAGTAAGCACGCCCTGGTCGATCGGCGTGCGCGGCCGAAACAGCGACGGAGTGCGGGTGCGGATGGCCATGTATTTGCTCCGTCAGTGCGGCGTTTTCATCTCCGGCGCGACAGGGCCGCTGCTGGGCGCCTCATCCTCGATCGCCGGTCCGCCGCTGACCATGGCGACGAGGCTTTGCGGCACCAGCACGGCAAGCGTCACGTGCACGACAATAAAGACGACGATTGCCGCCATGCAGAAGAAGTGCACCAGCCGAATGTTCTGGAAACTGCCGAACAAGCTGGCGAGCTCGGAGAATTGCACCGGCTTCCACAATGCCAAGCCGGAAATCACGATCAGGATCCCGACCAGCATGACGCCGAGGTAGAGCACCTTCTGCACGGCGTTGTAATGGGTCAGGTCGTCGTGACGCAGCCGAAACCGTAACGCTTCGCCGACGGTGACGAAAACTTCGCGAACCGAAATTGGAAACAGTTTCTGCCGGAAGCGCCCAGTGACGATGCCGTAACTGAGATAAGCAATGCCATTGAGCACGAAAATCCACATGCCGAAGAAATGCCATTGCAGGCCATATTGCGCCCACTTGCCGATCACGATGGCATCGGGGAAACGCAGGAAGCTGAAAAGAATGTCGTCGTTATAAATCTTCCAGCCGCTACCGATCATAATGAAAATGGCGACGGCATTGATCCAATGCATGATCCGCAGCGGCAATGGATGAAGGCGGCGCGGTAGGCTGCGTTTGGACGATGCGGTCGCCTGTGCCATCGGAGATATCCGCAACTCTTGTTACGATAAAGAGTCTTGTTTCTGTTGCGACACAGAACTGTAACTAAACGGCAGTGTCAGTAAGGACCATGTTTGGGTGAGCGCGGCGCACTTGCGATTGACGATCCAGCTGCGGGCGCCGCACTGCGCGGGCAGAGTACGATTGCGGTCTATCGCACGCAACCCATGCACAAACCACGGCGCTTCACAAAGCCGCCCAGGATTTTTGATGAGATCTTCTTGGCGGAAAAATGAGAGCCGGACGCGCCAGCCGCCATGCTCGACAGACACCGCGCCTCTTTCCGCACAGCGTAGCACCCGATCATGCGATCACGACTTTGTGAGGCCGATAACTTTTTGGTGTTTGCGGGTTTGTACCGGGTGAGCCGGAAGTGATTGGCGCGTTGCATGCGGCTTTGGCAAGCAGGACCGATTGCATTGCCGGATGATTTGCAGGGGGCCCGCATGAACGATGCGGATCGATTCAACGGAAAGCCAGCTCGCGACGGGGCTGCTTCGATCGGCGGCTCCTCTGCCGCTTCTTGCGGCATCGCTTTCATGGCCAAGGCGTCCGTGCCCGGCCGCGCCAAAACCCGTTTGGTTCCGCCGCTGACCTACGATCAGGCGGCCGCTCTCAACACCGCCTTTTTGCAGGACGTCGCCGACAATCTTGTGCTCGCGGGTCGCGGCGCCAATGGGCGGGCCGCCATAGTCGGCTATGCGGCTTATGGCCCGCCAGGCTCGGATGACTTCTTCCGCCGTAGTCTGCCGCAACCGATCGGCTTGATCGAAGCGTGGCTGCCCAATTTCGGCGATTGCCTGTTCCACACCATCCGCGAAATTCTGGCGCGCGGCCACGATGGCGCAGTCGTGCTCAATGCCGACAGCCCAACTTTGCCGACCGCGTTTCTGGTCGAGACGGCCGAAGTGTTGGCGCGGCCGGGCGATCGCGCGGTGCTCGGTCCGTCCAGCGACGGCGGCTATTACCTCTTGGGTCTTAAATTCGCGCACCGCCGCATGTTCGAAGACATCACCTGGAGCACCGAGCGGGTCGCGGAGCAGAGCTTGGCCCGCGCCCGCGAGATCGGTCTGGACGTTCACATGCTGCCGGCGTGGTACGACGTTGACGACATCGACGGCTTGCGCCGTCTGCAGGCCGAGCTTCGCGACTGCGCGGCGAAAGCTGCGCCGCAAGATTTGGCTGCGCCACATCGTGCGGTGCACGCCGCGAAACTGATGAACGAGCTTGCACGCGATCGCGACTTCGGGCGACTTGGCGCGCGCGCGTTCGAAATCGACGAAATCCGCGCCTGACGCGCAATGCTTGCTCCAATTTTTCAGGGGATGAATTAATTTATGCAAACCGCTGCGACCAAGGGGACGATCGACCCGACCCGATATTTTGAAGACGTGACGACGGAGGATGACGCCCCGCAGCACGGTCCGGTCTGCCTTTATCTGGAAACGACCAACCGCTGCAATCTGTTGTGCACCACCTGCCCGCGCACCTATGAGGAGCTCGAGCCACCCGCCGATATGAGCTGGGAGCTGTTCACCTCGATCGTTGATCAGATTCCGGATTTGCAGCGCGCCGTTCTGCACGGCGTTGGCGAGCCCATGCTGGTCAAGCACCTGCCGCGCATGGTGCGCTATCTGAAGGATCGCGGCACTTACGTCTTGTTCAACACCAATGGCACGGTGCTCAACGAGAAAAACGGGCGCGCCCTGA
>WNGJ01008366.1_pt1 | contig 11014 bp, 5 predicted proteins | sample 5400611 | NCBI WGS metagenome assembly WNGJ01 (sample SAMN13153375, study PRJNA577476) | soil metagenome | isolation source: 40 cm soil or saprolite under Garry oak tree replicate 1 | place: USA:California | collected 2016-06-15 | reverse complement strand
GCTGCGCCACGAACATCTCCACCGTCACGTGGTTCATACTGGCCACGCCGAAAAATCCGTGGATGTTCGCCCAATACTCCCAGCTTCTCTTGTAGTCCAACTGCCGCTGCAGGTTGGTCGAGCCCCGCGCCGCGTCCAACGACTTCATCTTCGCGATGCCCCTCTTCAGGCTTGCCAGGCGCTTTGCGCCATCGGGTCCCTTCACGAAGTCCTCCCAACTCAACCGCACACGTAACGGCGCAGAACCATCGGTCAAACCGTCGGCCCGCGTGGTGGTTAGCGGCTCCGCGTTGCAACTCCATCCATTCGGTTCAGCCAGCATCAAAGCCAAATCACACAACATCAATCCTGCAAGCAAAAGCATCGGTAGCTTCATAAATCCTCATTTGCGAATCAGTTCGCTCGGGCAAAGTCTAAGAGTTCGGATGTTTACGCCAACCCATGTTGGATCGAGGAGCGAATGGGTCTACGGACAGCATTCAGAAACACTCCTTCCACCTAAGACCATTAGCTTCGTTTGATATGCGTGAGAAGAAGCATCGACGCGTTGTTGTCAGCGCGGATTAGCACAAAATTGAAATGGGAGTCATAAAAACCACCATGCGCTGCAGTGTGGCTAGGCCCGTGGTTCTCTATCCGACGTAGACCGTAAGTTACAGAGGTCATTCGGCGATTTGAGTGGCACGATGGAGATTACGCCCAATCCAGGCGATATCGCAAGAGATTTCTAAACTCACTAAACGGACCGCTTGGTGACGAGCATCACAGGGAGCCGATCCCCTAAAGCCACGCCGCCTTGATACTCGAATCACCTAGGTGCGAACGTGTTTTGATTCTGCTGGGGGCTGATAGCTCTCCATCAGGTGTGGTGTTTCCAACCTTTGATTCAGATGATGCCGTGATTTCAAGCAAGCCTCCAGTAGGCCTGTTGTCAGCAAGGTGCGCTGCACAGGATAGGGCGTCGCGCGAGTTTGGTACATCTGATCGATCTTCGCAGCGAGGCACGCTGAATACGTCTCGTTCGGAGCTGGGGGCATGAAGAACTGAGTCGAGATCAGATCCTGTCCCGCCAGTCGCGCGGAGATGTTGAAGTCCCTGATGGCTCCATTGAGCATGAGCAGCGTAGCCTTTGTTCCGTCGGTATATTCGATGCAATAAGCAGCCGGGTCTTTGACCAACTGTGGCAGGGCGCCATCGCCGACGAGGTCCTGGTTGCGGCCGTCCAGCAAGGTCAGGCCCAATGGAGTGTCGCTGCGTGACAGCGCAGAGGTCAGCAGATCTTTCGACCATCGTCCTGCTTTCCCGGCTTCCCACACGTCGTCGCCCTCAAGCAACTGCACCGCCTTCACGCCTGTCTCGCCGCCCTTGCGTCGCTCCACCATGCATTGCATGGCTTCGAGAGCATCGAAATCCGTGTCGTCCATGCCACCCACACCCACCATCACGGCCTCCTGCACGCGTGCACCCAGCGGTATGTCCACGTCGGGCAAGCGCCACGTAACCGGCATCGACGATCCGGCCATAAGCGGAAATTTGAGGCGCTCGGAAGTCTTCACCATGCTCTGCGCTTCGGAAAAGCTGAAGGAGAGCTGCTTATGGTTGAAGTATGGAACGGCGCGCTTTTCGGCCTCGAAGACCTGTGCACACTGCTGGAAGAAATCGTAGCGCGGCAGCAGGATCTGTCCCCTGTCGTTGCTGGGGTAGGGGTAGTCACTGCACTGTTCGATAACGGTGAGCACTGCGTCGACGGCGATGCGGTCGCCCCCGCAGCGCAGAGCTTCCGGGATATTGTGGCAGAGGCGGAAGCCGAACTGCTGGGCGCGCGCAGGGCTGAGATCGCTCGCCAACCCCTGTTCCTCGGAAGAAGGCGCCATGGGCTCCCAACGCTCATCGGGAGTGGGCTTGGCCCCGTTGGGAGGCGCGGGTTTCGGCGCCTGTGGCCGCCTTGCTCTTCCGGTGATCGCCAGTTGAAATTCGTTGGGGGCCGCGGTGGCTCTGCGTATCCGCTCGTCTACGTAGACAGAGACGACTTGCACGTTTGGCATGTGCCAGTCGCCCTGGTAGGGATAGCCGACGAGGAAGCGGTCTGCGATCGTCTGCAGATTCGAACCGCGGCGATAAGTGCTGCCGAGAATTGCAAGGCGCAGTGGGCGCTGTTTGGAGGACGTCTGACCAAAGGTGGAGCGCATTAAAGGAGTGCACGCCAACATGGAGGACGATAGCGCAGAATAGCCTACGAAACGGCGACGTGTGAGCATTAGCTCCTCCAGTAGGTCGACTTGGGGTTGGGCTGGTAGGTTACAGCCGCGAGGTTCGGGGTTTGCAGGCGCTGCCCCTTCCTATCGCTATCGATGGCTGCGATTAAGAGACCGCTAGTAAGCAGGGTTCGCTCGATTGGATATTGTGCCTTGCCGGTCAGGAACATCTGTTCGGCGTTGTAGACCAGGGGGCTGAAGAAGCTCGCCAGCGTTGTGCGGCCATCAGGCATGGGCAGATACATCTGAGTGGAGAACGGTTTTGGCTGTCCATCAATCGTCGCTGCGAAGGTGAAGTCGCGGACCATTCCATTCATCAGGATCATCGTGCTGAGCAGGCCTTCGCGATGCTGATACTGGTACGCCACCGGGTCCGGGACCATCGCTTTCATCTGTTCGATCGTTGGAAAGATATCGGTGAAGGTTGGATCTCCGGGTCTCAGAGTGGCGCTACGGCTCAGAGCGGCTTTGACCAGCGCCTGGGACCAGACGCCGTCCTGATGGGCCTTCCAGAATTTGTCGCCTCGATAGGTTTGCAGCCACTCGACACCGGTTTCTCCGCCCTTGCGCCGCTCCACCATGCACTGGATTGTCTCCAGCCCGTGAAAGTCATAGCTTCCCATGCCACCATAGCCGACGGAGACGGCTTCTTTGGCGGTAGCGCCGAGCGGAAACTCTACGGACGGAACTCTCCAGGTGACAGCCAGGCTTGAGCCGCCCTGGAGCGGGAAGTTCAATTCGTGCGAAACATCGACCATCTTTTTGGACCAGTCCCAGTTCCACGAGAGCTCTTTGTCGTTGAAGTAAGGGACCGAGCGGCCGCTGGCGCGGAACACCTTGGTGATCTGTTCGAAGAATTCGTAATGCGGGCGCATCATGATGCCGTTCTCGCTGAGCGGGTAGACGCCGTGTTCGGCCACGACGACTACTCCATCAACTGCCAGCTTTCCGGTCCCGAGGGTTAATGCTTCTTCGATAGTGGTACAGATCTTCATCCCGGGATGCCGAGCCGCTCTCTCCTGGAAGAGGTCACCCTCACCTCGCTGATCGACATACAACGACACCACATCCATCTCCGAATGGTGATAAGTACCGTTCCACCCATAGCCATCCAGAAAACGGTCCACAACGTGTTGGGGATGAAGATATTTCTTATACGAAGTGACCACGGCGGCAAGCCGTGGACGTTTGATCGGTGTCCCATTGGGAGCCATGGCAATCCTTGACGATCGTATTTCGCGGCGATGAACTCAGTGGCGAAATCATACCTGCCGACACTGCGTTTTTTATAGGTCAAATGTCTTGCTCGCTCCTCGATGGGACGGAGTTGATCCTCGGGAAGACCCTTAACTGTATACTGCCCCGCAGATCGTCTCGCTATCCAGCATTCACGATCAAAGTCTATTCCGTGCTCATGCAGGCTTCAGCCCACAGGAGAGTTTTAGTTGCTGACTCGTCGCCGATTCCTCAGCTACAGCGCGCTGGCACCTGCCGCGCTGGACCCTCTCCTTTGGGGTCGAAGTTCGTCGCAGGGCCCCACACCCGATCAAGCCGCCCCACATATATCCGCACGAGCAGTGGAGACTCATCGGCGCGCGTTTGTGTTTGATGCCCATGTGCATGCGCTGGACCGCGAGTTCTACAACGGCGGCAGCATGGGCGACCGAAAAACCGACGGACAGTGGGATCTTTCGCGAGCTCGTGAAGGCGGAGAAGGCGCGTTCTTTCTCTCCGTCTTCGTTCCCGAGGAGTACTATCCCAGCCGTTTCGAGACCAGGCAGACGCTGCGCCGCGTTGATCACGCGCTCCGGCAGTTAGAGGAGAATCGCAACCTGGTTGAGCTGGCCCTGAATGCAGACGACGTCGAACGTATCCGCGCCAAAGGCAAGATGGCGGCAGTGCTTGATATTGAAGGCAGCTACGACCTGGACGGCGACCTGGGGATCTTGCGCGACCTTTACAGGATGGGTCTGCGCGCGGCACAGCTGTCCGCTCACAACTGGAACCAGAATTACGCAGACTCGTGCTGTTCTACGCCGAAGTCGCACGGCCTGACGGCCCATGGCCGCGATGTGATTCGTGAGATGAACCGGCTGGGCATGATGATTAACGTCTCTCACTCGTCCGACGAGACGATCTCGCAGGTAATCGACGTGAGCGAAAGCCCCGTGATCGCCACTCATCACGGCCTGCGCAGCGTGAACAATATTCCCAGAAACATGCCGGATCCCCTGCTGAAGAAGCTGGCGGCAAAGGGCGGCATCATTGGTTTCCAGATTGGTAGCGAGTTCAGCTATCCCAAAGAGTACGAGTGGTTGACGGCGCAACGAGGCAAAACATTCTTCGATACCTCCAGCATTTCGGATCGGGTAAAAGGCAAGACGATCTATGAAGTAGACCAGCTGGTCGCGCCGCAGTTCCCCATGCCGGGTGCTCGTGTACCGGACTCGATCATGATGGCGGTCGACGACTGGGTAGCAGTAGTGGACAAAGCCATCCAGATTGTGGGGGAGGATCACGTTGCGCTCGGCACCGACTTCGACGGCGGACCCACCCTGGCTCGTGGCATGCGCGATGTCCGCGACCTTCCGATGATCACGGACGCCATGCTGCGCCGCGGTTACACCGAGGAGCGCATTAACAAGTTCTGGGGCGGCAACCTGTTGCGTTTCTTCCGGCAAGTCGGAGCATCGCAGCTGAATCGCTCGGGAATTCCGCATTCATCAACATAGGTCTAATGCCGTATTCACTATTGGAAATCGCTGCTGATATCGTGCATGCAGAGGGTTTTCCCGACATGGCAATTGAAATTGTGTCGACTGGTGACGTTCGATTCGACCGGCTAAGCCGTGGACAGAATGCACGCTTCCCTGAGAACGGCGACCGCGCAAGCCGCATCGCCCTTTGCGACAACAGCGACGACGTCGCGGAAGCCCTGCAACGCTTCGTGCATGAAGGACTACGCCCAACGGTTCGCTCAGGCGGACATTGTTACGAAGATTTTGTGGATAACAATCCAGGTGGAGCCATTATCGATTTGAGCTTTCTGGCGGGCACCGCGCCATCTGCGAATGGACCAAAGTACAGACTAGGTGCGGGCACGACGCTAGGACAGGCTTACTCGGAACTATACCAACGCGACCTGGTGACGATTCCGGGAGGGACGTGTCCACAGGTGGGAGCGGGCGGACATATATCGGGCGGAGGATATGGCTTGCTTTCCCGCCTGCATGGCATCACACCCGACTGGTTGACGGCGGTTGACATCGTAACGGTAGATCACGCGGGAAACGCGCGCGTCCGGCGGGCCGACAAACACAATGATGCAGACTTGCTACGGGCTTGCAAGGGAGGCGGCGGCGGCAACTTCGGTATCATCACAAATTTCTACTTTGACACTCTGCCGAAAGCCCCGACCGAGGTCTTGCGCGGGAATGTAAGTTTTGGCTGGGACGGAATGACGGAGGAGCGCTTTACGCGTATCCTTTACTTGTTCAGCAACTATTGGGAGACGCGGGGCAAGGACAAGGAGACCTGGGGGCTTTTCTCGATCTTCAATCTGGCACACCGCAGCTCGGGACACCTGGGTATGTCCGTTACCTTCACGAATACTGACGGAACCGTGGACGACACGCGAGTGCTGGATGAATATCTGGCGATGTTCGATGAATGTAAACCGGTCGCGCAACTTTCAGTGCATTCAACGATGGCCGAACATTATCCGGAGCCGGCGCAAGCCGGAACTAACGTCTGTTTAGCGCAGCACACCCTGACCAAGATGCGTTGGAACGAATCAAATGGCCGGAACTCTGGAGGTCCGCCGTTAAACTTTCGGCATAAGTACAAATCGAGTTTCATGAAGCGGGCTTTTTCAACAGAAGAGGTCTCCTGTATCTACAAGCATCTAAATCGCACGATCTCCGGGGTCGATCTCTCGCGTAACACGGTGCTGGCGGACTCGTTTGGCGGCGCGGTGAACCGAAAGCACCTGCTCGAAGAGACCTCTTCGGCTCAACGGGATTCGAACCTGAAGCTGCAGTTCATCGCGACGTGGACTGACCCGTCACAGGACGCAGGACAAATCCAGTGGATGAGGGATTTCTATACCGAGCTGTACGCAACGTCGGGTGCAGCCGCGAAGTATAGCGGGACGCCATTCTGGAGCGACCGATATGAGGGGTGCTATATCAACTATCCAGATATCGATATGTTGCAGCACCCCTACTGGCCGCAGTTGTATTACGGCACCGGCGATCTATATCCCTTCCTTCAAAGCGTGAAACGGAAATACGATCCGAATAATATCTTTCATCATTCGATGTCGGTGCGCGTCTGAAGTAGTTCGGGAGTTTCGAAGGTACGCATTTCAAAACGGCTCAGTTATCAGATCAAGTTCAGAAGCTGGCGCGTACCCCCATCTGGATCTGGCGGGGGCTGTTACCTTGGGTCTTGCTGGTACCCCAATTCGAAGTACTCTGGAGGCTGAGGCTGGGGTTGGCGAAATCGAGGTGGTTCATGACATTGGTTAACACTCCCGAGAACTCCATGCTTACCTTTTCGTAGACAACGAGCCTCTTCTTGATGCTCAAATCCAGGTTGAGGTATCCCAGGCCGCTGATCCGGCCGCCACCGCCACTTCGGCTATCGAGACCGAGCAGCAGGGGCCGAACGGTGTCAAAGACCGCAGCAGGGTTGCTGAAGAAGTTGACGTTGCCCTTTGAGGTGGTTCCGACCGCAACCCCAAGAGAATTGGTGCTTCCTGCGACATTGCGATAGGTTTGCGGACGCCCCCCCGAGTAGGGCGACGTAAAGACGCAGTTCTCATTGCTGTCAGTAAAGGTGGCGCCATCTTCACCGCCAAAATTCTGACCATTGTTGTTGGTGACGCACTGGAGCGGCTGACCTGTACCCGCCGTAAGGACAGGAGAGAGCGTCCAGCCGCCGGCAAGTCGGCCTATGATACCGTTCTGCTCCCTGTAGTAAGGAATCTGATACACAATGAAGGTGTTGAAGATGACCCTCTGATCGAAGCTCTGACGGCCGTACTGCTCACGGAGATTGAAGCTATCCACGGCGGCAATCGAGCTGGTTGACTGGTTATAGGCATTCAGACCCAGAGCTTTGCTGATGGTGAGGTTCTCCTGGAAGGTCAGGCCGTGGAAGTCGCTCGCCTTGAAGGAGACGTAACCGCCGTGATAGTTGCTATAGCCGTTCGCCGTGCCGACGCTCAAACCAGTCACAACCTGACCCGCACCACCGTAAGTTGCACTGGAGGTAGGAGTGCCCATCAGGCTGCGGGCGAAGTTAAATCCAGCGCCAGAAGCACCATTGGTGTTGTTGTCAAGCGCCTGCCAGAGACTGAAGACATTCTGCGAACCGAAGTTACTGGCCTGCTTCGCAACGACCGCAGCGGTGCAGCTTGCGTATGTGGCGCAGTATCCGGTACCCCCGAGTGCGGTTTCGAAGAACGGTTGCGGAGCGACATTTGGGTTGACGCTGGTCGGCTTTGTTCCTGCTTTGGCGGCGGTAGTGGAACAGAGGCTGGCAGAGGTCGCGCATCCGAAGGCGCCTTCGATCGCCAGATAAGCCGATGCGAAGCTCTGACCGCCCAGGCTCATCATGTAAGGAATCACGTTGGGGTTCTGCATAATGTACTCGTGATGGACGAGGCGACCGATGTAGCCGACTTCGACCAGCATCTTGCGGCTGACTTGCCGCTGGATGGAGAAATTGAAGGTGTCGACGTCATTGGGACGCATCGTGGGATCAACTGGCGAGGCGATCGATACGCCGGGACCGTCGAAGCCCGGGTGATAGGGCTGGAGCAGTTTCGCGGGCAATGGAGCGTTGGTCAAGGCCGGAGCCAGGCCATCCACTGTACCGAAGCGGTAGGCAGTCGTTTCGTTAAAGTTGGTTTGCGTGCAGGAACCCGAACCAGTAACGGGCGATTGCGCATATTTGCACTGCGTTGCGAGGATAAGGCCAGGGCTGAGAAGCGGATTAAGCACCTGCACGTCGCCATTGACTCGACCGTAAATTCGGCCATATCCACCGCGGATAACAGTTGCGCCATCTCCGAATAACTTGGACAGGGCCGCGTTCTGGAACCTCGGGTTCCAGGCTAAGGAGACGCGCGGGCTGAACGCAGCGTAGTAAGGGTCATAGGGATACTTGCGTCCGCCCACGACATTTTTGAGCAGCGCGAAACCGATCTCAGGATTGTAGACCTGTCCACTTAGAGCCGCGGCTTTGCGATTGTTGAGGTAGTCCTGTATGTGGATCGCGTTGCCGCTCACATCGGTAAACATGACCTGATTGCCGTCCCGCTCCGACGGCGGCATCTCGATCGCATAACTGATTCCGTAGTTAAGAGTGAGGCTGGGTTTGGCGTGCCACGTGTCGGTGGCATACACGTTGTAGTAGGGAATAGTTGTATGGGCGGCGATGGGGGTGAGCGGAGCGTTCAATGAAAGGTTACCGCCCGAGTTGGTGTAGGTATTGGCTACCTGCGTGGCAGTTACGAAGCCATAGTAAGTATCCGCTATGCGCCGATAGTTACCAGTCGTTGCCACACCTCCGATCCCTGAAGACGAGTAAGCGATGTTACCGCCCGTCGCATCGCCGCCAATCTGGTAGGTGGGCGTGAAGTTGATGCTTGCTCCGTTATCGGTACGCTGGTGGTAGTTCCAATTGTGCTGGAACTGGCCCCCGAACTGGATAAGGTGAGCACCCTTCAGCTTGGTCAGGTTATCCGTGAAGTAGTTATCCTTGCCGTCCCAGATACGGGTACGAATGTTCTGTGCATTGACGTTGTACGGGGAAAGGACATTTGTGGAACTCTCGCCGAGAGGTTCAATCGCACCAGCAGCACCTGAGACCTGAGCCGGAGCGTTTGCTCCCTTCCACTGCCAGAAATTACGCAGATAGCTGTAGTGGAAATCGTTGGTAAGGGAGGAACTGATGTTGGTGGTGAGGCCGACCACAAAGTACCAGGGAGACTGCGGCCGGGGCGTCAAGGCCTTGGGAACGCCCAGGGTGTCGCCCGGAAGAACACCACCAATGTCAACTTGGTTGGAGCTAAGGTTGGTGAAGCTGTAATAGCGATAACTCGCCATCAAATGCCACTTGGCGCCGAAATCATGGTCCATGCGGGTGGCTAGGAAGTTGCTGCTCTGCGGAGTCAGGATGTTGGCTTTGTAACCGATGATGTTGACGCTATCGCAGATCGAGCCCGAAAGCGCGCCGCAGCTTGAATCGAAGGTGCCCACTAAACCGCTTACCGATCCATTATTCCCGACTGGTGCCTGTGGCAGTTGCGATTTGTAGAAGGCCGCGAGTGTCGGGTTCAGACCGATGTGCCGGGGATCGGCAGCCGTCAATTGAGCTGCAGAAAAAGTGTTGGGCACGGTAACGTTGTTGAAGACTTTAGTGCCAAAGGTTAGCTGACCAAGCTGCAGAAACTCATACGATGGAACTGCCCGCTCGTAGGTAGCAGCCAGGGGGTAACGGAACCCTTCATAGTTGGCGAAAAAGTAGGTCTTGCCACCCCAGATTTTGGGTGCGATGGGTCCGCCGGTAGCGGCGCCGAAGCGGTTGAAGTGATAGCTGGCCTTTGGCGTATAGGCGTTCGGGAAGTTGTTCTGCCAGGTGTTGGCGCCAATGTTGCTGTCCAGGTAGTACTCGTAGGCAGTGCCATGCCATTTGTCGTGGCCGCGTTTGGTGACGACCTGCGACTGTGAACCCGAAGAGTTATTGAAGTCGGCCGTCTGGCCGGTAGTAGACACCTTGAACTCCTCAATGCTGTCCTGCGGCATCGGCACCACGCCTCCAGGACCGGTGGCGTTGGAGAAGAAGCCGCCGATGCTGGAGCCGATGTTATTGTTGGTGTAGACGCCCTGTGTGCCGTCCATATCGCTGGAGTTGCTGCCACCATCGAGTTGAAAGGTGGCCTGATCCACGGTAGTACCAGCGACGTTGCCGCCGGGGGTGACGCCAGGCTGCATGGTGGTGAAGGTGGCCACGTCGCGACCAATAGCGGGAAGTGATTCAACCATAGCAGGGTCGACGGTCGTACCGGTGGAGGTATTCATGGTTTGCAGGTCGATGTTCGAGGCCTGCACCTCGACGGTGGTGGCTTGGGAGCCGACGGTCATTTTGAAGTTCGCCGTCGTTTGTGTGCCCACGCTTACAACCACGCCTGAGATGACATTGGTCGAAAATCCGGCATTCGTTGCGGAGATGTCATAAATGCCCGGCGAAACACCCACAACAACGAACTGGCCGCTCTCGTTGCTGACCGTCTTACGAGTTGTCTTCGTCGTAACTTCGGTCAAGGTGATGATCGTGCCAGGGATAATTGCGCCCGTTGCGTCCGTGACAGTGCCGACGACCGTGCCGGCGCTGGTGCCTTGCCCGAAGGCATGTCCCACGTTCAAAAACGCAAAAGCCAAAAGCATGGTTATCGCTACCGTCCACGTCAGAAAACGTGAAATAAGCCGCATCATTGGTCTCCTTCGAAACGTTTCTGAATCTCTATTTCTCCGGCTTGACGACCCCGGCATTCTTGGTAAGCCACTTAGGAAACTCTTTGTGGCGTGAATTCGAGATAAAAGAGGACTTTCGTCACAAAGCCTGAACACTTCGTCACAATCAGGGAACTAAACCGCGATGCTTCTCGTATAAACGAGGAGGGGCGCCGCCCTTGTCCGGATGCCGATATTGCAGCTGCACGTTACAACGCACGAGACAGAAATCTAGGA
>WNGJ01008365.1_pt1 | contig 11014 bp, 10 predicted proteins | sample 5400611 | NCBI WGS metagenome assembly WNGJ01 (sample SAMN13153375, study PRJNA577476) | soil metagenome | isolation source: 40 cm soil or saprolite under Garry oak tree replicate 1 | place: USA:California | collected 2016-06-15 | reverse complement strand
GGCTGAGCTGGACGCAGGTGCTCCACCATGCGGCCACCGCGGCGGCTGTCGGACTCCTCACCAGCTTGTTCCGGCAGCCGTCGCGATAACAACGGTCAGCTCGCCCGCCGGTACCGGTCGAGGATCGCGGTGCGCAGTGCCGCCGCCGGGGCGCCCGCCTGGGACAGGATCTGGGGCACGAGCCCTTGCTTGATCGTGGTCAGGGCGAGCGCGATGTGCTCGACCCCGATGTGCGAGTCGTGCAGGGCGACCGCCTCGCGCAGGGTGAGCTCGAGGATCATCTTGGCGGCCGGGGTGAACGGGATGTGCCCGCTGGGTCGCGGACCCGGCGCGCAGTACCGGCCGGTCGCCTCGGGCAGCCGGGGACCCGGCGCGGGCAGGGTGGTCATGACCCGCCGGTCCCGGCGCCTGCGGCGCCACTGGCGTACCAGCCGGGGCGGTCGCGGACGCGGCCGCCGCCGCAGGTCCCGGTGCGCCACGTGGGCAGTGCGGGCAGCGCGGGCGAGCGCCTGCGGCCCGAACGCGGCCTCGATCCTGGCCCGCACCGCGTCCAGGTCGATCCCGATCGTGGCCAGCGCGTCCTTGTCCAGGCCGCCGAACAGGCCGGCCCCCGCGCCCAGCCCGACCCGGCGGACGATCTCCTCCTCGACGAGTTCCGGCGTGACGCCGTGCGCGGACAGGACCGCGCTGGCCGGCTGGCCGGCGGTGACCGCGGCGAGCAGGAGGTGCTCGCCGCCTATGTAGCGGTGTCCCAGCCGGCGGGCATGCTCGCTGGCCAGCGGGACAACGGCGCGGGCTTCGTCGGTGAAGCGCTCGAACATCATCGCCTCCCGAGGCGCCGGCCGTACTTGCGGTGCACGGTCTGCTTGGTCACGCCCAGGCGTTCCGCGATGTCCTGCCAGGACCAGCCGAGCTCGCGCGCGGTCTGCACCTGCAGGACCTCGAGCCGCTCGGCCAGTGCGCGCAGGGCCGCCACCGCACGGAGCCCGACGTCCGGGTCGCTGCTCGCGGCGCCCTCGGCGATTTCAAGTACCACTGGTTCCATGGTCGTCAGCATATGCTGACAGCCGGGTGAGCGTCAACATATGCTGACGACGCCGCGAGGAACTCGGGAGGCGGCCATCTCCCGAGGCTCAGAGCGCCGCCAGCAGCTCGCGCTCGCGCTCCGCGCTCAGCCCCGCCCGCCGCGGCCGGTCCAGGCCCTGCTGACGCTCCCAGGCCAGCACGTCGGCCTGGAGCTCGGACCGCGGCCGGTGCCGCAGTCCGGTCGTCGCCGCGGCCTGGCCGCTGCGCGCGGAAAAGCCTTCCCAGCCGGGCTCGGCGACCCACATCGGCAGCGATTCCGGGCCCATGTACTCGGCCACGCCCTGGCCGAGCAGCCACGCCGGGTCCGCCTCGACGACCGGTCCGGTGTGCCCGCCCAGCGCCCGGGCCTGCTCGATCCAGCGGCCGAACGAGATGACCGGCCCGACCGCGTCGTAGGTTCCCGTGGTCCCGGCCTGCGCGCAATCCAGCAGCCACGCGGCCAGGTCGCGGGCGTCGACCACCTGCGTCGGCATGCCGGGGGTGGCCGGCACGAGCATCGGCCCCCGCGGGTCGCGCGCGGCCCGCGCCACCCAGTAGCCGGATCGTCCGCTGTGATCGCCGGGGCCGCCGATCAGCCCGGCGCGCGCGATGAGCTGACGGCCGCCGACCGCGGCGGCCGTCGCCTGCTCGCACGCCACTTTCGCCTCGCCGTAGCGCTCGCTGGCCGCCTCGTCGCCGTCGTGCGGAGCGAGCAGCGGCCCGGACTCGTCCGCGCCGATGACCGCGTGCGACGCGTAGACGCTGCCCGAGGAGACGTACGTCCAGTGCGCCGCCCGGCCGCCCAGGGCGGCCAGGGCGCCGCGGACCATCCCCGGCTGCCAGGAAACCTCGATCACCGCGTCCCAGTCGCGGTCGCGCACCGCGTCGTAGCCGTGGTCCTCGCGCCGGTCCGCGGCGACCAGGACCGCGCCGTCGGCGACCGGTCCGCTCTCACCGCGGGCCAGGCAGGTCACCGCGTGCCCGCGGTCGATCGCCTGCCGGGCCAGTTCCCGGCCTAGCCACGCCGTTCCGCCTAGTACGAGCATCTCCATGGGACCAGTCCAGCACCTGCCCGCGGGCCGCCGCGGCCAGGTTCACGGTCAGCGAAGCGCGGCCGGTCTCGACATCACCGCGCCCTGCCATCACTGAACAGGCGGGAATCCGAACCTGGTGACGAGCCCGGGATCGCCGAACACCACGATGCGGGAGATGCCGGTCGCGGTCACGGTGAGCACGGCCAGGCCGAACGCGCGGTGCACGCCGTCGGCCCCGCGCAGGTACGCGGCCGCGGCGGGCTGCCCGTTGGCGGCCGTGGCCGCCATCTGCCAGTCGCCCGGAGCGCCGAAGAACCTACCGACGTAGCGCATGCAGGTGTCGCGGCCGGAGAACCAGGTCAGGGAGCCGACCGGCTCCAGCGCCGCGTCCTTGCGCAGCACCCGCTCCAGCGCGGCCGGGTCGGCGTTCTGGAAGGCCGAGATATAGGCCTCCAGCAGGGCCCGGGCCCCGGGCTCGGCGGGCTCGCTGACGTCCTCGGGCGACGGCGCCACCTGTTCCAGCCGGGCCCGGGCCCGCTGCAGCGCGCTCTTGACCGCGACCGTGCTGGTGCCGAGCATGGCGGCGACCTCGGCGGCCGGGAAGGCGAGCACGTCGCGCAGGATGAGCACCGCTCGCTGGCGGGCGGGCAGGAACTGCAGGCAGGCGATCAGGCCGAGGCGCAGGCTCTCGCGCGCCACCGCGATGGCCGCGGGGTCCTCGGCCGGCCCGGTGACCAGCGCGTCCGGGATCGGGCCGAGCCAGCGGACCTCGGCCCCAGCCACCACCGGTACTCCGTCCGGGTCGTCGCTGGGCGCTCCGAGGCCGGACGGCAGCGCGCGGCGGCCCCGCTGCTCCAGCGCGGTCAGGCAGGCGTTGGTCGCGATCCGGTACAGCCAGACCCGCAGCGACGAGCGGCCCTCGAACCCGGCGTGCGACCGCCAGGCCCGCAGGAAGGTCTCCTGGACCAGGTCCTCGGCCTCGTCCAGCGAGCCGAGCATCCGGTAGCAGTGCGCCAGCAGTTCCCGCCGGAACGGTTCGGTGCTGCGGGCGAACTCGTCCCGGCCCGGTATGGTTTCTGCCTGTCGCGGCATCTCGGCCTCCTCCACGCCTGGTCCTACCCAGTGCAGACCGGCGGCCGCGGGAAAAGGAATCGCCCCGTCCTGATCGAAGAGCGCGGATCAAAGAGTCAGGAAGGCTGGAGAGAGCGCCCAGCCGGCCTCCAGATGTTTCGGTTAGGTTCGGACAGTACAGGCGGAACGGGGGCGGCTGGGGCAGGAGCTAAGGAAGGGCTGGGATCGTGTTTGACAACGTGATGATCACGTACCGGGGCGCCACTTACGAGATCGGGCGCGGGCCGGGCTTCTACGGCGTCTGGCCCGCCGGAGGGCCGAGGTCCAGGCCGCTCGAGCGATGGCCGGAGACACCCGACGGCTGGACGGCCGCGTGGACCAGGTTCGTGAGCATCGAGGCGCCGGACACGATCGTCCCGGTGGGCAAGAACACCCCTCCGGTCGGCGCAGATGCCCGGCGGGAGGGCGAGGAACCCGGCCCGTTCGGGGTAAATAGCGTGCTGACCCCGGCCGCCGCGGCGCGCAGCGGGACGGCCGCCCGGATCATGGCGGCGGCGCTGCTCGGCGCGGGCGTCATCCTGGGGATCGCCGGCCTCTTCCCCGCCTACATCGGCACCCCCAGCCTCGCCCAGCAGTCCGACCAGCTCACCCCGCACGCCATCTACCTGGCCGTCTGGGCCGCGAGCGCCGTGCTCATCCTGCTCGGCGGCGCCCGCCTGCGGCTCGGCGCGCTGCTCAGCCTGGGGCTGAGCGCGGTCACGTTCGGCCTGTTCTTCGCCGACGCCGGCACGGCCATCTCCACGGCCGGGAGCCCCGGCGGCGGCGCGGGCCTGGTGCTCTCCCTCATCGGCTGGGTCGTCTGCGCGGCTGGTACGGTGGTCGCGTTCCTGGCCGGCCCGGGGTCAGGGTTCCGCGCCGCGGCCCCGGCCGGCCCGCGGGGGGCGCTCGCGCGGCCGCGCGGATCCGCGCTCGGTCCGATAGTGCTGGTGGTGCTGGCCGGCCTCGGGGTGGCCGCCGCGTTCGCCCCGTCGTGGGACAGTTTCACGCTGCGCACGGCGGCCGGGCAGGTGCAGACGGTGACCGCGGGCAACGCGTTCAGCAACCCCGGCCTGGTGATCACCGGGGACGTGGCCGTGATGATCGCGTTCGCCGCGGCCGTCATCGCGGCCGTGCTCTGGCGCCCGGTCCGGCACGGCGCGGTGCTGCTGGCCGGGGCCACGGTCCCGATGGCGGCCCAGGCCATCTCGGCGCTCATCCAGGTGAGCGAGGCTCACGGCCCGGCCCAGTTCGGTATCCCGCCCGCGACGGCCCGGCAGCTCGGGATCACGATCAGCGCCGGCGTCACCCCCGCGTTCTGGATCTACTGCGGGTTCCTCATCGCGCTGATCGTCTCGTGCGCGTGGATGCTCTTCACCCCGCAGCCCGTCCCGGTGACGCCGCCCGCCGCGACGCCGGAGGCCGGGACAGCCGAGGCCGGGACAGCCGAGGCCGGGACAGCCGAGGCCGGGACAGCCGAGGCCGGGACAGCGGAGACCGCGACGGCGGAGGCCGGGCCGGAGGCCAACCATGCCGCGGCGCCCGGCCACGCCGCGGCCGGTGCCCGCGACGGGGACGGCCCGGCCGGCTGATCCCTATCCGCGGGGTTGCGCCCGCCCGCCGGTAAGCGCTACAAAGAGATGCCAGGTATTAACGTTCTTGTCGAATATCCGGCGGTCCGGGCGGGCGCGGAAGGGGCCGGGACATGGTCATGGAAACCGGCAACCCGGAGCCGCTGTTCGCGGTGCCGCGCATCACCGCCGCCGCGGACGAGGGCGGCGGCCTGATCATCCGCTCGGCCGCGCTGCTGGCCGGCTATCCGGTGACCGTCATGCACAGCGTGCGGGCCTGGGCCGCGGCCGACCCCGGTCATCCGATGGTGGCCGAGCGTACGCCCGGCGGCGGCTGGCGGATCTGCGGCTACGGCGAGGCGGTGGCCGCCGCGGACGCCATCGGCCAGGCGCTGCTCGACCGCGGGCTCGGTCCCGGGCGGCCGCTGCTCGTGCTGTCCGGCAACAGCGTGGACCACCTGCTGGTCACGCTGGGAGCGATGAGCGCCGGCGTCCCGGTGGCGCCGGTCAGCGTGGCGTACTCGCTGCAGAGCCACGACCACGCCCGGATCCGCGCGATCACCGCGATGATCCGCCCGGGCGCGGTCTTCGCCGACGACGCGGAGCGGTTCGCGGCGGCGCTGGACGCGGTCAGCCCGGTGCCCGCCGTCGTGGTGACCGGGTCACGACAGGGAGCCGAACGGGTCGGGGATCTCGTGGCTACCCGGCCCGGTCCTGCCCTCGCGGCCGCCAGCGCCGCCGTGACCGGCGACTCGATCGCGAAGATCCTGTTCACCTCGGGCTCAACCGGCGCGCCGAAGGGGGTGCTCAACTCCCAGCGGATGCTCGCCGCCAACCAGCAGATGATCCGGCAGGCCTGGCCGTTCCTGCGCACCGAGCGGCCGGTGATCGTCGACTGGCTGCCGTGGAGCCACACCTTCGGCGGCAACCACAACGTGAACATGACGCTCACCGCGGGCGGCACGCTCTATGTCGACGGCGGGCGGCCCGCGCCCGGGTTGTTCGGGCAGAGCGTGGCCAACCTCGCCGACGTCCCGCCGACCATCTACTTCAACGTCCCGGCCGGGTACGCCCAGCTGGTGCCGGCGCTGGAAGCCGACGCCGCGTTCGCCGCCCGCTTCTTCTCCCGGCTGCGGTTGATGTTCAATGCCGCGGCGGCGCTGCCGGGCGCGCTGCGCCAGCGGCTGGAGGATCTCGCCGTGCAGACGGCCGGCCGGCCAGTGCCGGTCACCGGTTCCTGGGGGGCGACGGAGACCGCCCCGGCGGTGACCAGCGCGCACTACGACTTCACCGACGCCCGCTGCATCGGCGTGCCGCTGCCGGGAGCCGAGGTCAGGCTGGTCCCCGTCGAAGGCGCGTACGAGATCAGGGTGAAGGGCCCGATGGTCACCCCCGGCTACTTCGGACGGCCGGACCTGACCGCGGCCGCGTTCGACGCCCGGGGCTACTACCGCACCGGCGACGCCGTCGGCCTGGCTGATCCGGACGATCCGGGCGCCGGGCTGGTGTTCCGGGGCCGGATCGCGGAGGACTTCAAGCTCAGCACCGGCACGTTCGTCCGGGTCGGCGCGGTCCGCACCGCCCTGCTCTCCGCCGCGCCGCTGCTGGCCGACGCGGTGATCGCGGGCGAGGACCGCGCCGCGGTGTGCGCGCTGGCCTGGCTGAACGCGGCCGAGGCGGCCAAACTGCTGGGCCAGGAGCCGCGGGCCGAGGGCGAGCTGGTCACCGACGAGACCATCCGCGCGGAACTCGCCCGGGCGCTGGGCGGCCACAACGCCGCGGTTGGTTCGGCGGCCCGGATCGAACGGCTGCTGGTGCTGGCCCGCCCGGCCGGCCTTGACGCCGGCGAGATCACCGACAAGGGTTACGTCAACCAGCGCCAGGTCCTCGCCAACCGCGCCGCGCTGGTCGAACTGCTCTACGCCGAGCCCGGCCCGGAGTTCCCGGCCGGGGTCGTCGTGGCGGAAAGGACGGCATGATGCGCCAGCAGGGCAAGACGCGTCCGCTGAGCCCCCACCCGCTGAGCCGGCGCGCGGCCGCGCTCGGCCGGGCGGCGGCCCGGGCGTGGTCGCTGCCGCCGCGGCGGAACCAGGTGGCGGTGGAATACGACGTCGAGGTGCCGATGTCCGACGGCACGGTGCTGCTGGCCACCCACTACATCCCGGTCAGCGTGGCGTCCGCGGCCACCATCCTGGTCCGCTGCCCGTACGGCCGCACCGGCATATTCGCCCTGCAGACCGGGCAGATCCTCGCCGAGCGCGGCTATCACGTGCTGCTGCAGAGCGTGCGCGGCACGTTCGGGTCCGGCGGGGACTTCGAGCCCATGCGGAACGAGATCACCGACGGGCAGGACACCGTGGCATGGCTGCGCCAGCAGAGCTGGTTCGAGGGCAGGCTGGCCACCTACGGCCCCAGCTACCTCGGCTTCGTGCAGTGGGCGCTGGCCATGGACCCGCCGCCGGAGCTGGTCGCGGCCGTGGTGCACGTCGGCCCGCACGACTTCAGCCGGTCCGCGTACCGCAACGGCGCCTTCGACCTGTACAACTACGTCATGTGGAGCGACCTGGTCGCGCACCAGGAGAGCACCGGGATGCTGCGCGCGATGGCACGCCTGGTCACGGCCGAACGGCGGCTGGGCCAGGTGCTGCGCGGCCTCCCGGTCGCGGCCGGATACGCTGACGTGATCGGCCGCGAGCCGGCCTGGTCCGAGCGGTGGATGGAGCATCCGCAGGCCAGCGACCCGTTCTGGGCACCGATGCAGTGCGGTCCCGCGCTGGAGCGGATCATGGTCCCGGTGCTGCTGGTGGGCGGCTGGCACGACCTGTTCATCGAGCAGACCCTGGAGCAGTACCGTACGCTCGCCGGCCGGGGCGTGCCCGTCCGGCTGCTCGTCGGACCCTGGGCCCACCTGGACCTCACCACCCAGGGTGCCGTCGCGATCAACGAGAGCCTGGCCTGGCTCGACCGCTACGCCGGCCTGGCCCCTAAGGCCCCTAAGACCCCTAACAGCGGTACCGATTCCCGCCCGGCCCCGCCGGACCATCCGGTGCGCGTCTGGGTCGGCGGCGAGGACGCGGGGCAGTGGCGCGAGATCGCCGGCTGGCCGCCGCCCGGTGTCGCGGAGCAGCGCTGGTACCTGGGCGCCAACGGCTCGCTCAGCCCGGTTGAACCGGCCGCGGCGGAACCGGCCGCGGACGCGCCGACCGCCAGCTTCCGCTACGACCCGGCCGACCCCACGCCGTCGCCGGGCGGCGCGGTCATGGCCATGAAGGCGGGGAGCCAGGACAACCGCGCCCTCGAGCGCCGGCTGGACGTGCTGGTGTTCAGCAGCGCGCCGCTGGACGAGCCGGTCGAGATCCTCGGCGAGGTCGCCGCCGAGGTCTTCCTCACCCGTGACAACCCGTACGCGGACCTGTTCGTGCGGCTGTGCGACGTGGACCCGCGCGGCCAGTCGCGGAACGTCTGCGACGGCATCGTGCGGCTCACCGAGGCCGACCCGCTGACCGGGACCGTCCGGGTAAGCCTGATCGGCGCGGCGTACCGGTTCGGCCGCGGGCACCGGATCAGGCTCCAGGTCGCCGGGGGAGCGTTCCCGCGCTTCTCCCGCAACCCGGGAAACGGGCAGCTCGACGCGACCGGCGCCGACCTCGTGCCGACGCACTACGGCATCGGCCTGGACGCGGCGCACCCGTCGGCGCTGCTGCTGCCGGTTGCGGCCGGCAGCACCGGGAGACGCTAACGCTCGAAGTACCGCACCTGCTCGTCGTGCATGACCCGCATCCACTCCGGGCTGTCCGGCGTCAGCCGCGGGTCGCCGGCTGGCTTCCCGCTGGTGATGGCCTCCAGGTAGGCGGCGTCCAGGGCGAGCCGCCTGCGGAGCTCGGCTGCGTCCCCGACATGCCCGTGGCCGGGCACTACCTGGCGGACGCCGGGTGCGGACGCCAGCCGCTCCATCCCGGTGCGGTAGTCGCCGAGCGGATCCGTCGCGGCCACCTCGAGCAGCGGTATCTCCACGTCGGAGCACATGTCCCCGGCGATCAGGACCCCGCTCTCCGGCAGGAACACCGCGCCGTGACCGGGTGCATGCCCGTTGTGCACGATAAGCCGGGCCTCCGGCCCGTCCCACGGGATGGCCGAAGCGTCCAGTGATCGCATCCGCCCCACCAGCTCGAGGTCGAGACCGGGCGCGGCCCGCCGCGCCCCGTCGAGGATGCCGTCCCGTTCGGCCTCGGTGACGGTGACGGCGGCAGGCGCGGCGTACCTCGGCGCGTCCCCGAGTTCCCGGCTCCACAGCACGTGATCCCAGTGCGGGTGGGTCGACCAGCCGACCACGGGCCGCAGCCCGCGCGCGGCCAGCTCGGCGGCCAGTCCGGCCAGGTCGGCCGCTGTCACGGCCGGGTCGATGACCAGGCAGCCTCCGGAGGAGCCGACCACCACCGTGCTCGTGGTCAGCGCGTAGGAACTGGTCGCGACGAGCACCCCGGGCGCGACCTCAGTCAAGCTCCGCACCGAACCGGTATACCACCAGCTGGCCTAGCGGGCCACGCTGACGCGAACGATCAGCTGCACGTCGAATTGGACGCGTCCACGAAGCTCTTCACCGCCACGCTCGCCGCGTCCTTGGCGGCGATGGCGGTCTGCGAGGTCGACGGACTCGACGGCAGGGCCGCGACGGAGTTCTTGAGTGCGCTGACCGAGGACGTGATGGCGCTGGTTTCGCTCCAGCTCTGGCCGCTCACGGTGCGAGCCGCACCGGCAGTGCCTCCAGGCCGTGGATGAGCGTGCTCGGCCGCCAGCGCAGCGAGGCCGCCGGGACCGCGAGGCTGATAGAGCCGAACCTCGCCAGCAGGCCGGAAATGGCGATCCCCGCCTCCAGCCGGGCCAGCGGCGCGCCCAGGCAGTAGTGGATGCCGTGGCCGAACGCCAGGTGCCCGGAGCTGTCCCGGCCCACGTCCAGCCCGTCCGGGTGGCCAAACCTGGCCGGGTCCCTGTTCGCGCCGCTCAGCGAGACCAGGACGGGATCGCCCAGGGCGATGCGCGCGCCGCCGAGCTCGAGTGGCTCGGCGGCGAACCGGAACGTCGCGTTGCTGACCGGGTTCACGTACCGGAGCAGTTCCTCCACCGCGCCGCCGGTCAGCGCCGGGTCGGCGCGCAGCCGGGCGAGTTCGGCCGGGTTGAGCAGCAGCGCGAGCATGCCGCTGGCGATCAGGTTGACCGTGGTCTCGTGCCCGGCCACCAGCAACAGGAACGCCATCGACACCAGCTCGTTCTCGCTGAGCCTGTCCTCGTCGTCCCGGGCCGCGAGCAGCGCCGACAGCAGGTCGTCGCGGGGCTGCTGCCGCTTGGCCGCCAGCAGCGTCATGAAGTAGCGGGCCATCGCAGTGGCGTGCGCCTGGAACACCTCGGGCGCAGGGATGTCCGACACGATCGTGGCCGACCAGGCGCGGAAGTCGTCCTGGTCGGCGGGCGGCACGCCGAGCAGTTCGCAGATCACGGTGATCGGCAGCGGGAACGCGAACGACGTGAGCAGGTCCACCTCGGCCTGGACCCCTTGGCCCCTTTGTGCCCCTTGATCCGCCATGGCATCGAGCAGCCCCGTGGTGATCGCGGTGATCCGCGGCCTGAGCCGCTCGACCTGGCGCGCGGTGAAGGCCTTGTTCACCAGCCGGCGGAGCCGGCCGTGGTCGGGCGGGTCGGTATTGAGCATGTGCAGGTCCATCGTGGCGATGAAGGAGTCGGGCTCCGGGTGCCAGCCGGGCATGCGCTTGCTCAGCCGCGGGTCGGCTAGCGCCGCGCGCGCCTCGGTGTACCCGGTGACCAGCCACACGGGTACTCCGCCGGGCATGATCACCGGCGTGACCGGGTGCTTGGCCCGCAGCCGGGCGTGCACGGAGTACGGGTCCTGGAAGTAGTCGGCGCCCAGGCGCTCGGCGGAGATGTCCGGCGCGCTCATGCGTATCCCCTCGTCAACCCGGCGAGCCCCCCGGCCCCCGTGGCCCATCGCCGTCTCTCAGACCGCAGCTTAAGTAATAACTCGACCGTTGTAAAGACGGCGCCGGGGCCGGGATCCGGCGGAGCGGCCGACGCGGCAGCGGGCCGCTCCCGGCACAGCGCGGACGGCCACCAGTTCCACCGTCCGATCAGCACCACCGCCGACGGCACCAGCAGCGTCCTGACCAGGAACGTGTCCATCAGCACGCCGAGCGCGAGTCCGACGCCGACGTTCACGATCGTCCG
>WNGJ01064749.1_pt1 | contig 11015 bp, 10 predicted proteins | sample 5400611 | NCBI WGS metagenome assembly WNGJ01 (sample SAMN13153375, study PRJNA577476) | soil metagenome | isolation source: 40 cm soil or saprolite under Garry oak tree replicate 1 | place: USA:California | collected 2016-06-15 | reverse complement strand
CAAGTTGTTTGTGCATGGAAGCAACGACGAACACGGCGCCATCGAAAAAGTCAAAGCGCTTATCCTCACGCTGCCCGGCGACAATCAGCTCGTTGTCGTCGAAAGCGTCGATCATTTCTTTGCCGGCAAACTCGACCAACTCGGTCGCGCCATCAACACCTGGCTGGCCGGCGAGGTTCTTCGCCTCCGTCATTGAGTTCATTGTTTTTCTCCGCGAACTTAGCGTTTTCTGTGCTCCCTGAGCTAACTCTTTCTTTTCATGCCCCCTCGCCGCGCGAAAAAAGTTTACCGAACTGCTCGTTCGTGGCCGGAACTACACCGCACAAACTGAAGCGCGCGTTCCGCATCGTTCTGCAGTCCAAATGCTTCGGCCACAAATTCAGGCAGATTTTTCGCTACTTGACCCTGCAGCAGCGAAGCGCTGGCAATCAGCGTAATGTCCAGCTCGCTCGCCGCTTCCATCGCCGTTCGATGATGCCCGCGCAGCGATTGATTCCCCATCGTGAGCGCTTCCGTCATTGCCAGGTTGAACGGCAGTTGCACGAAACGAAAGTGATGTCTCCCTCCCGCGATCTCCTGCGCGATCTGCGCCATTTCTCCCAGCTGCATGGCATCGCGCGCGCGCGCATCCTGCCGGAAGCCGTTCCAGGTAGCCATCCCGTAATATTGAATTTCGCCCGCCTCCACTGCCGACTCGAGAAACGTGAATGCCTCGCGGACACGGTTCAGAAACTCTTCCTTCGGCACTTCGGAAAGCTGCGTCTCCGGATTATGCAGGTAATAAACGTCCACGCACTCGACGCCAAGATTTTTCAGGCTGCGTCCGAGCTGGTTTTTCAGAAACTTCGGCGTCATGCAATGACTTCCTGCGACGATATCTTTCGCGGTGAAAACTCCTGGCTGAATGTATTCGTGAAAAAAATATTCGTTGGAGTCACCGGGCATCGAACCGTCCGGCGTCAGGTAACCGCCCTTCGTGCACACCACGATTTCCTCGCGTTCGATGCCTTTCGCCGCAAGTTGCCCGATGGCCGCGCCGATGCTTCGTTCGCTCCGCTGAAACCGGTAGTTGATCGCTGCGTCGATCACATTGATGCCGCTTTCCACTGCCGCGACGGCCGCCGCTGTATAGCCCTCATCTGTCTTTGCGTCCGGCTGCCCGAGATATGTGCCGATCCCCAGAGAGGAAAGCACCAGCCGCTGCGCTTCTCGAAAGTGGCCTTCGGCGGCACGGCCTCCAAACTTCTGCGCATAGCGCGTGGTTCCTTCTTTGGTGGCGGATTTGCTCATGACGCTCCTTCAGGCGCTTGCGCTGGATCAGGCTTCTGATTCGTTTCAGTTTCGTTCAGCTTCGGCGCGAGTAGCCGCGAGCATGCCCGAAGAATCCTACGATATGGCCAGTCTTTTTCGCGGAAGAAAATCTCGCCCTCGCGCGGGTTGCTGTAATACCAGCGCGCCACCAACCACAGATGCTCGCCAAGATCCCCGTTGGTGGTGGCGCCTTCAGATTCGAATTGCTCGCGAAAGATATGCTCCGCCGACCGCGGCTGGCTGGCAATCTCCGTGAATCGCAGGAAAAAAGGTTCTGCCAGCCTTCCACCGTGCACGCGATAGACGCCAATGGCCTGCTCTTCCGCGGCCCGCTGCAGAATCACCGCGTCCAGGTCCTGAATCCGCCGCGTCAGTTCCGGCCTGCCGCGCAAAACCTCATCGAGCTTCTCCACTTTTTTGTGTAGAGCGGCGGCCCGTTCGAAATCCAATTGCTCGCTGGCTTTCTCGCGCTCTTCCTCGATCGAGGACCTTAGTGAACCTCCGCTCGTTTCCAGGAACTGCACCAGGCGCTGCACTTCGGAGTCGTATTCTTCTTTCGTGCAGCCCGCGAAGCACGGCGCGAGGCACATTTTCATTTCGGAGTACAGGCAGCCGGGAAACGTTGGATCACGGCGGATCTTGATCTGGCAGCGCCGCACTTTGAAAAGATCGAGAATCCGTTCCGCGAATGCTTGCGCGGATCGCCGCGAGGCGAAGGGGCCATAGTACGCGCCGCCCGTGGGCAAGCCGGCTTCATCGACGGGAATCCGGCGAGTCACATAGCATCGCGGATAAGCATTGCGCAAATTTACCTTGAGGACTGCGGCCGGCCGCAGACGCATCAAGTCCCGATAGCGTTTTGGAAACAATTGCTTGGCGTGCTGGTAATAGGTGAGGGTTTGTTCGAAAGGGGAGCCGGTCAGGCGATAACGGATGCCGCGCGCGAACTCGCTCAAATTCAGCCGCTTGCTCGCCGGATCAATCGGCCCAAGCAGGCGTTGCAGCCTTCGCTGCAAATTCTGCGTGCGAATCAAGAACGGCTCGGCTTTTTCTTCGCGCGGTTCGATGAGGCAGACCGCCGCCTGCGCTGGCAGGGCAGGGAAGAAGGCTGCTTCCGCCGTCGCCGCATCAAATTCGAGTCCGCAATCAAGTTCCAGCACGCGGTCAGGATACTACGGCGCGGCTAAGACTTCAGAACCCAGGAGGAGATGACGAGGCGCTGGATTTCGCTGGTGCCTTCGTAAATTTCCGTGATGCGGGCGTCGCGGTAGTTGCGCTCGACGGGATACTCGCGGCTGTAGCCGTTGCCGCCGTGAATTTGAATGGCTTTGTGGGTGACGCGCGTGGACATTTCGCTGGCGAAGAGTTTGGCGATGGCGGCATCCATGGTGAAGCGCGCGCCGGTGTCCTGCTTCCACGCGGCCTTGCGAATGAGGAGCCGCGCCGCGTCAATTTCCGTGGACATGTCCGCGAGCATGAATTGAATGGCCTGGAATTGCGAAATCGGGTGGCCGAAGGCCATGCGTTCCTGGGAATACTTGAGCGCCGCTTCGAAAGCGCCTTGTGCAACGCCCGTGGCCTGCGCGGCGATGCCGATGCGCCCGCCGTCCAGCGTCGAGAGCGCCACTTTGTAGCCTTCGCCTTCTTTGCCGATGCGATTCGCGACGGGGACGGCGCAATCGGTGAAGACCAGTTCACTGCATGCCGTCGCGTTAATGCCCAGTTTTTTTTCTTCCTTGCCGACGTTGAATCCCGGAGTGCCCTTTTCGACGATCAATGCGGTGATTCCTTTTTCGCCTTTCGCCGGGTCGGTATTCACGTACACGATTGCGGCGTCCGCTGCGCCGCCATTCGTGATCCATGGCGGCAGCGTTAGAACCGGCTTGCGGCTCAGTCAACGCGTAGCAGCCGATCTTCTCGCCGCGCGCGTAGGGCAGAAGGAACGTTTTCTTCTGCTCTCCCGTTCCATAGCGGTGAATCGGATCGCAGTAAAGCGAGTTCTGCACGGACAGAATCACGCCCGTCGAGGCGCAGCACCGCGAGATTTCCTCGATCACAATGGCGTAGGCAATGTGGTCGAAGCCGGCGCCGCCTTCCGATTCCGGAAACGGCACGCCCGTAAGTCCCAGTTCCGCCGCTTTTTTGAAGAGTTCGCGGGGGAAATGCCCCGTCTCGTCCAGCTCTTTTGCCAGCGGCCGGACTTCCGATTCCGCAAACTCGCGCACGCTCTTCTGCAGCAATTTCTGTTCTTCCGTCAGTTCCAAGTCCACCGTCGCTCACTCCCGCCCGCCCAACACTTTTTTGAATTGCGTATTCTATCGCGGCGCACCGAGCTTAGCGAATCAGCCAAGCGCCCTGGACAGACGTTCGTACGTGGTCCTCAAATCTTCCGGATGCACGCGCGTTTCGCCCGTCACCGTCATGAAGTTCGAATCCCCGATCCAGCGTGGCAACACGTGCAGATGCAAATGTCCCACCACGCCGGCGCCCGCGGCGCGGCCCAGATTCATTCCCAGATTCATGCCGTCGGGTTTGTAATTCGAATGCAAAGCCGTTTCCACGCTTTGCGCCAATCGCATCATTTCGTCCAGCGTTCCAGCTTCGCACAAATTCAATTCCGCAATGTGCGCGTACGGCACGATCATCACGTGCCCCGAGGTATAGGGGAAGCGATTCAGGATGACAAACGCTTTCTTGCCCCGACGCACGATGAGCGTTTCCGCGTCATCCTTCCGGGCTGCCGCATCGCAAAAAATGCATTCCGGCTGCTTTCCATCCGCTGCCTGCGCCATGTACTGGTAGCGCCACGGAGTCCAGATATAGTCCATCGCATCGCTTCCTTTTTCTCAAAAGCTGCGCGCACAGCATAGCGCAGAACTGGCGTGCGAGTTACACACCGGCTCTTATTCAGCCTGAGCGTGCTCGGAGGCCTGCTTCATGCTTTCTGATGTGAAGGGAAGCTGCTGGGACAGTAATTTTTCTGTTAACCGCGTGCGCGTCTATTCGCCGCCCGCGGGCGCCGCTTGGGCCTCTGCGCTATTCACGAAGTCTTTCAACTCTTTGCTGGGCTTGAAGAAGGGAATTTTCTTGGCGGGCACTTCCACCTTCGCTCCGGTTTTCGGATTGCGGCCGACTCGTCCGCGGCGCTCCCGCGTTCGGAAGCTGCCGAATCCCCGGATTTCGATCTTCTGTCCTTGCTGCAGGGATTGGATGATGCTATCGAAAATTGTTTCGACGATGGTTTCCGACTCCTTTCGGGGAAGCTCGGTGATACGCAGAACCTCTTCGATGAGGTCGGCCTTCGTAAGTGTGGGTTGCTTGGTCATCGTCGCTATGCCTCGTCGCGCAACTCTAGATTAAAAACCGCCTCGGTCCGTCCACTCTTTGCGGTCACCCGGGGCGCCAATGGCCCCAGGGTTGCCATGAACACCCGCCGCTCTACCCTTGCCCTAAACAGTGGAACCAAACGGCTTACGGGGGCTGGCCCCGCGCCGGAGTGCCCCCTTCCTATCATTAAAATGACCCGCAGGTAAATGAAATTATGACGGCCGGCCCCCCTACGGACCGGTATTGAATCAGCTAACGCGCCGACAGCTTGGACTTCAGCGCGTCCCCTATCGTCGCCGTCGACGAGGACTTCGACGTCGAGCGATACTGTTCAATCTCTTTACGTTCGATCTGCTTGACCGCGGCGCGGTAGCTCAGACCGATGCGCCGCGTTTCCGGGCTGATCTTGATGATCTTGAAATCGTACTCTTTGCCCGGCTGGAGCGGCCCCGCGCTCTTCAGCGGCCCGGTTGTCGGTCGGAAACTCGATGGTCCCTCGTCACGGCGCTTGCGCTCTTCAATCTCCGTGTTATGGCAAAGCGCTTCGATGTTTTCGCCCAATTCGACGAACGCGCCGAACGTGGCGATACGCGAAACCTTGCCTTTCACGATTTGCCCGACCTTGTGTTGTTTAAACCAGTCGCCCCAAATATCGTTGACCTGCTTGATGCCCAGCGACACGCGGCGGTTCTCCGGATCGATCTTGAGCACCTTGGCGGTAACGTCTTCGCCCTTCTTGAATACTTCGTGCGGGTTCTTCACGCGCCCGGTCCAGCTTACGTCTCCGACGTGCACCAGCCCGTCAAAGCCATCCTCGATCTCCACGAACGCGCCGAACTCCGCGATGTTCCGCACCTTGCCGGTCACCACCGTGCCCACCGGATATTTCTCTGCAATCAGCAGCCAGGGATCCGGCTGGGCCTGCTTGATTCCCAGCGATACGCGGCGGTCGCTCGGCTTGATGTCCAGCACCACTACGTCAACTTCTTCGCCAACTTTGACGACCTTCGAGGGGTGCTGGATCTTCTTGTTCCAGCTCAACTCGGACACGTGTACCAGGCCTTCGATCCCCTGTTCCAGCTCCACGAACACGCCATAGTCCACGACGCCAACGACCTTGCCCTTCACTTTTCCGCCCGCCGGATATTTCTCCGCCGCTCCCACCCACGGATCGGGCATCAATTGCTTCAATCCCAGCGATACACGCTGCTTTTCCTTGTCAAACTTCAGGATGATGACGTCCAGTTCCTGCTCCGGCTTGACCACGTCGGAAGGATGTTTTACTCGGCCCCAGCTCAAATCCGTCAAGTGCAGCAGGCCGTCGATTCCGCCAAGGTCCACGAACGCCCCGTACTCCGTCACGTTCTTCACGTGCCCGTGCACGACTTGGCCTTCGCTCAGGGTTTCCATCAACGCGGCGCGCTTGGCATGCAACTCTTCTTCCAGCAGCGCGCGCCGGCTCACCACCACGTTGCCGCGGCGGCGGTTTAGCTTCGTGATGCGCACCTGGATTTCTGTGCCGATCAGATTGTCCAGGTTCTGCGCTGGCCGCAAGTCGTACTGCGAGCCCGGCAGGAACGCGCGCACGCCGACGTCCACTACCACGCCGCCCTTGATGCGGTCTACTACTTTGCCGGTAATCGTTTCTTTCGCTTTGAACGCCGCGTCGATTTTCTCCCACGTCCGGCGCCGCAGCACTTTCAGGTACGACAGTATCGTGAAGCCATCCTTGTGTTCCCCGGTGCGCTGCACCTCGATCGTGCTGTTTGGTTCAGGTCGCGGTATCTCCGTGTCCGCGAATTCCGCCGCCGGAACCAGCCCTTCCGTTTTCCCGCCCAGGTCAACCACGACGCCATGTTCCGTGTACGCGACAACCTTGACCTCGATCACCTCGTGCGACGCCGCCGCTTCCTGCTTCTCGTCGTACTGCTCCAGCAGTTTGCTCATCTCTTCCGAGCCGGCCGCTTCCTCCTCGGCGGCAGCAGATTCGGCATCCGTCGCGTGCGCTTCCCGGTTCGCTTGAGTCGCGGCATGGGCGGCTGTCGCATCGGCAGACGCGGCGGTCGGCTCCGGCGTCGCCATCGCAGGCGTCTCCGGCACCGCGCTCGCGGCCTCGGTAGGATCGTGGTCGGTAAACATGGTTGTTGGCCTCCGGAAATTTACTTCGCTTTGGGTAGCCGCCAAGCGGCTCCCGTGTTCAGTCGAAAAGATTCCTTGCTGATTCCCTGTCTGGGTTTAGTGCAAGGAGGTTAACCGCAAAGCGGTTACTTGGGACACGGATGCTGCGGGCGTCGAAAACGCTGCAACCTCAAAAGGATACTCGCCGCCTCGCGCTCGTGTCAATGAACTGGTTGGAGCGTCCTAGGTGCGCCCGGCGTGAGTCTTTTCACGACGAAAATCAGGAGCGGAAACTTCTACGGTGCGGCACATCTCGTACAATCGCGAACGCATGCGCGATCCAATGCGCTGCTCTAGGGCATCTTCGCGCGTCGGTGGAATTAATTTACCGTTTGGAAGCCGCGCGGGTTCGCCTTCCGTGGAGGGATTATCAAGGTAATTCGTCGTGATGATCGTCGTCCGGTTCTCGTTGTACCGGGCGTTCAAGACAATCCCCACGATGTCGCGCACCCAGTCCGAGGGCTTGCTGGCGCCGAGATCATCCAGCACGAGAATTTCCACCGTTCGAATGGGCTCGAGAATCTTCATCTCTGTCGATTCGCTCGCCGGGTTATAACTCGCCTGAATTTCCTTCAGCAGTTCGCGGTAATCGCAAAACAACGCCCGACGGTCCCATAAAGAGCAATCCCTTTTCCGACGAACCTGGATATTCGCGCACAAACCCTTGCGTGAAAAGTTTCGCCTGCTTCAGCGAATGCGCGTGCTGCGGCATCCACGTCTTTCCGTCGGTCAGGTCGGTGACGTAGCTCTCAAAATCGCAATGCTCGTAACGCTTGGGAATTCGCGCGCGCTCCATCACCCGCGACGCGCGCTCTTCCATCCCGCAATCGCACGCCACCGCCACGCGGCCCGCCACGCCGTCCCCTCGCGGCACCATCTTCCATCCGGTCCCCCGGCAAAGCGTGCAATTTTCCAAAGCCATAAAGTATTCGTCCACGTAGGCGCCGAGGTTGCGCGTTCTAGGCATCCCGGCCCTGCCGGGAAGCCCGGCGCTTTTTGTTTTGGACGTTTACAGCATACGAGCGCCAACTGCACACGGCAAGCTGTCCGCCTTGGGAAAACTGTGGAAGGAACTACGCAATCTTTTATGTGATACCTGCTTACTGGTTTCCGATGACTGGCAGCTACCGCACCAACCGCGGCGTCGCGCGCACAATCGCCGTTCGCGGCTCTTTCTCCCGCATGTGCAAAGCCGCCACCCGCGACAATTCCTGTTGCACCACTTGCGCGAATTCGCCCATCTGCCGCTCCATCTCGATCATCTTCTCGCGCATGTTCAGAATAATTTCGATGCCCGCCAGGTTCACGCCCATGTCCCGCGCCAGCGTCAGGATTACGTCCAGCCGCTCCAGATCCGAATCCGTGTACAACCGCGTGTTCCCCTGCGAACGCGATGGCTTCAGCAGTCCCACGCGCTCATACAGCCGCAGCGTCTGCGGGTGCAGCTTGTATAGCTCCGCCACCGCGCTGATCATGTAGCCCGCCTTGGCCCGTTTTTTCGCTCGCTGCGGCATCTTCAAATCCCTACACACCGGCCTTGCTGAACAAATCCTTCCGCGGATCGCCTGGCGAGACGCTCTCCAGCTCCTTCATCAGGTTTCGCACGCGTTCATCCGTCGGCGGAGGCACCACCACTTGAATCTCCACGTACTGGTCGCCTCTCGCGCCATTCCTCGCGCTCGGCACGCCTTTTTCCTTCAGCCGCAGCGTCTTCCCGCTGTTTGTTCCCGGCGGAATTCTCACCAGCGCCCGCCCATCCATCGTTGGCACTTCGATCTTCGCGCCCAGCGTCGCCTCGCTCACCGTCACCGGAATTTTGGTGTACAAGTCGTCGCCCCGCCGTTCGAAAAACTCATGCGGCTTCACGATCACTCGCAAATACAAGTCGCCCCCCGGCGCGCCCATCGTCCCGGCGTTGCCTTTGCCCGGAACCCGCACCCGCCCGCCATTCGCAACGCCGGCCGGGATGCGCACGTCAATCGTCTCCGTCCGCCGCACGCGCCCTTCGCCGCCGCAGTTTTTGCACGCGGTGCGCACCTTGCCCGTGCCGCCGCAGCGCGTGCACGGCACGTTGAATTTCATCTTGCCTGCGGCCTGCCGGATTGTGCCGGTTCCCCCACAGGCCGTGCAGGTCTGCGCTGAGCCTACTGCGCCCGTTCCGCGACAAATCTCGCAAGCGTCCAGCCGCGTGATGGAAAGCTTCTTCACCGCCCCGCGTACGGCGTCCCAGAAATCGATCTCGATCTGGTATTCCAAATCGCCGCCCGGCTCGTGCTCCGGCTCCATCCCCGCGCTTCCGCGTCCGCCGCTGAAAAATTGGCTGAAGAGATCGCGGAAGCTCGATCCGCCGCCCGCGGCTCCAGAGCCACCGCCAAAATCAAATCCCTCAAAATCAAAATTGACGTCCGGCTCACCACCGTGCCCCCCCGCGCCGCCCGGTGGAAGGTTGTCGCTGTAAAAGCCGTACTGGTCATACATCTGCCGCTTCTTGGAATCGGAGAGCACGTCGTAGGCTTCCTGCAGTTGTTTGAATTTTTCTTCCGCGGATTTGTCGCCCGGATTCAGGTCCGGGTGATATTTCCGCGCCAGCTTGCGAAAAGCCGTACGGATATCCTTGGCGCTCGCCTTCCGCGCCACTCCCAGCAGTTCGTAATAATCTTGTTTCGCTGTCGTCGGCATCTTTGCCCTGCGCAAACACTTGCAGGGGCGCCCACCCCGGCGGGCTGCGCCCCTGCCACCGCTACTTCAACTTAGTTCGGCCGCTTCGACTCGTCCACGTCCACATACTCGGCGTCGATCACGTCCCCAGGTTTCTTCTCCTGCGTGCCGCCCGAGCCGGCGGAAGAACTCCCGCCTGTTCCCGCCCCCGCGCTTGCCGCTCCAGCCTGCCCCTCGCCACCCGCTGCTTGTGTCGCCTTGTACAGCTCTTCGGCGATCTTGTGAAGCGAACGCTCCACGTTTTCCTTGGCGGCCCGCAGCCTTGGCACGCCGCCTTCATTGACGGCCTTCTTCGCGTCTTCGATGGCTTCTTCGGCCTTCTTCACGTCCGCTTCCGCGATCTTTTCGCGGTTCTCGCGCAACATCTTCTCCGCCTGATACACAATGCCGTCGAGGCTGTTGCGCGCTTCCACTTCTTCCATGCGGCGCCGGTCGTCTTCCGAGTGTGATTCCGCCTCCGTCCGCATCTTCTCGGCCTCTTCCTTGGTCAGGCCGCTCGACGCGGTGATGGTGATCTTCTGCTCCTTGTTCGTGGCCTTATCCTTCGCGCTCACGTTCAGGATGCCGTTCGCGTCGATGTCAAATGTGACCTCAATCTGCGGCGTCCCGCGCGGAGCCGGCGGAATCCCGTCCAGCTTGAATTTTCCAAGCGAACGGTTGTCGTTGGCGAACTTGCGCTCGCCCTGCATGACGTGGATTTCCACGCCTGGCTGGTTGTCCGCGGCCGTCGAATACGTTTCGACCTTGCGCGTCGGAATCGTGGTGTTCCGTGGGATCTGCACGGTCATCACGCCGCCGAGCGTCTCCACGCCCAGCGAAAGCGGCGTGACGTCCAGCAGCAGGATGTCCTTCACGTCCCCGGCCAGCACTGCGCCCTGAATCGCCGCGCCCACCGCTACGACTTCGTCGGGGTTCACGCCCTTGTGAGGCTCTTTCCCGCCGAAGAAGTTGCGCACCAGCGACTGCACCTTCGGGATGCGCGTCGAGCCGCCCACCAGGACCACTTCCTGGATGTCGTTCGGCGACATCTTCGCGTCTTCGAGCGCCTGCTTTACCGGCTTCATCGAGCGGTCCAGCAGGTCATTCATCATTTGTTCGAGCCGCGTGCGGGTGAGTTTCTCCTCCATGTGAATCGGCCCACTAGCGCCCGCGGTGATGAACGGCAGGTTGATTTCCGTCTCCATCATCTGCGACAGCTCGATCTTGGCCTTTTCCGCCGCGTCCTTCAGCCGCTGCAGCGCCATCTTGTCCTTGCTCAGATCGATGTTGTTCTTTTTCTTGAACTCGTCGATCAGCCAGTCCACGATTCGCTGGTCGACGTCGTCGCCGCCCAGGTGGGTGTCCCCGTTGGTCGATTTCACTTCTACAACGCCAGCGCCGACTTCCAGCACGGAAATGTCAAACGTGCCGCCGCCCAGGTCGTACACCGCGATCGTCTCGTCGCTCTTCTTATCCAACCCATACGCCAGCGCAGCCGCTGT
>WNGJ01022280.1_pt1 | contig 11015 bp, 13 predicted proteins | sample 5400611 | NCBI WGS metagenome assembly WNGJ01 (sample SAMN13153375, study PRJNA577476) | soil metagenome | isolation source: 40 cm soil or saprolite under Garry oak tree replicate 1 | place: USA:California | collected 2016-06-15 | reverse complement strand
CTGGCGGACGGCGCTCTTCTTCCTCGGGCTCGGGGCCCTCATCGCGGCGCTCGCCCCACCGATCGACGGAGAGGCGTCGATCTTCTTCTCCTGGCACATGGTCCAGCACATGCTTCTCACCGTCGTTGCAGCGCCGCTCCTCATGCTGGGCGCGCCAGTCCGTCCGCTGCTTCGTGGGCTGCCGAGTGTGGTGCGCACCGGGGTCATTCGCCCGCTCGCGCGTGCGCGTACGGTGCGTGCGCTCGTCCATCTGGTGCGTCACCCGCTCGTCGCGGCCGCGCTGTACGTCGGTGGGCTCTATGCGTGGCACCTTCCGGATCTGTACGACGCGGCTCTTCTCGATGCGCGCATCCACCTCATCGAGCACGCATGGTTTTTCCTCACCGCGCTGATCTTCTGGAGCGTGGTCATCGACCCCATGCCGTTCCGCGGGACGCTCGGCTACGGCGCGCGGCTGCCGTATCTGCTCGTTCTTGGTGCGGCCCAGAACACCGTGCTCGGGGGGATCCTCTCATTCTCATCTCGTCTGCTGTACACGGCGTACGAGCGTGTCCCGGTGTTTGACCTCGACCGGGTGAGCGATCAGCGCATCGGTGGCGCGATCATGTGGGTGCTCGGAGACTTCGTGTTCCTCGCGGCCGCTTCCGTCGCCTTCTTCCTCTGGCTCGCGGAGGAAGAGGAAATGCAGAAGCGTCGTGAGCGTATAGCCTCTAGATGATGATCACCCGATCCGCCCTACCTCTCATGGCGCTTGCGCTTCTCGTCGCGGCGTGCGCGAATCCGGCGGCGGAAGCGCCCACCGGCTCACAGGTCGTCGCCGAGCTCGCCGACTCCAAGATCACGGTGAATGTGCAGAGCGTGAAGGCCGGCACGATCAAGATCGGCGTCCGCAACCTTGGCACGATGGAGCACAGCTTTGTGGTGCTGAAGACGGATCTTCTTCAAGACAAGCTTCCCGTCGACGGCGCGTCAGCGAAGGCCAAAGAGGACGGGAAGGTGGGCGAGATCCCGAGCATTCCCGCCGGGAAATCCGCCGCCGTGACCGTCGAGCTCACACCGGGCAAATACGTCTTCATCTGCAACATCGCGGGCCACTACCAGCTCGGCATGCACACCGGCTTCACGGTAGACGCGCCCTAGCTCCTCTTCCGCGCGCGCCACATCTCCTCGGAGGGCCACTTCCGCGCCCACTCCACGGACATGTACTCCCCGTAGAAGGGATGATCAACGGCCTCCGCCGTGGCGAAGATCTCGACCATGTCAACGATCTCGAACCCGGATGTGATCAGCAGCCGTATGAGATCGCCATGTCCCAACTGGAACTCGGTCTCTTTTGTGTCGGGCCAATCCATGCGGTTCATGCCGAGCTGCGGCCGCTGCAATTTCTCCTGGACCTTCCCCGTGTCGGGCGCGCACAGGATCGAGAGCGTCGAGTTGCGAAGGAAGACGAGCTCGCCGTTTGGTCGAAGAAGCCGCGCGGCTTCGGGGATCCACTTGTACGGATCGCACCAGATCGAGGCGCCGTATTCCGAGATCGCGAGATCGAAGGAGGCCCCCGGAAGACCGGTGGCTTCGGCGTTCGCCTCGACGAGCTCCAGGCCGAGCCCATACTTCGAGTTCATCCGCCGGGCGGTATCGAGCTGGGCCGGCGTGATATCGATGCCGACAACTCGGCGCGCGCCACGACGTTTCAACCACGCCGAGACGTATGCCGTTCCGCACCCGAGCTCGACGATGTCCTTGCCTCGAACGTCGGGCAGGACCTTGACCTCGGACTCGGGCGTGCTCCACACGCCCCACGAGATCTCCTGCTCATTCCACGCATGCTCGGCCCGGCCGTCGGTGTAGGCGGCGTTGTTCTTCGTCCAGTGATCGCGGTTGGCCTTGACGTAGTCGGGGAAGTCTGAGCCGCTCACGCCGGTCGTGCTATTTCAGGGTGAGCAGCCACTGGACGATGTCGTCGATGGTCTTATCCGGGAGTTGGCCCTCGAACTTGGGCATGACGATCCCCGGCTTGATCGAAGGCGCGTTCCGTACCCATTTGGTGAGGTTCTCCTGATTCACGGGCGACAGCACCCCGGCGATGTTCGGCTTGCTCGCGATGTGGGTGAGGTCTGGTCCGACCTTCCCCGCCGCGGTCGTTCCCTTCACGGTGTGGCAACCAGCGCACGCCCCCGTCAGGAACGCGTCGCGGCCGGCCTTCGTCTCGGGCGCGGTCGCGCGTGCCGCCTCCTCCACCGCCGTCTTCGCCCATGCCGCGTACTCGCTCTGGGGATGCGCAACGACCGTGATGAGCATGTCGGCATGGCCGTCGCCGCAGAACTCGAAGCACTGGCCCTTGAACGTCCCGGGCTGATCCGCCTGGATCCAGACGAAGGTGATGTGGCCGGGTACCGCGTCCTTCTTGCCGCCGAGGTTCGGTACCCAGAACGAATGGATGACGTCCTTGGCGGTGAGCTCGAGCTTGATCTTCTGGCCGACTGGGATGTCGAGCTGCTCGCCGGACTGAAGAAGCGTTCCGTCAGGAAGCTTGAACATCGGTGAATCCGGATACGTGAAGCCCCAGGCCCACTGCCGGCCCTCGACCTTTACGGTCATGGCCACGTTGCTGTTGACGTCGTTGATGAAGTTCAGCCGGTTCCAGGAGAGCGCCGTAAATGAGATGACCATCAGCGTCGGGACGACGGTCCAGACGAGCTCGAGAGTGTTCGAACCGTGGATCTGCTGCGCCACGCGGCCGGGCCGGTCGCGGAACTTGATGCCCGAATAGGTGAGGGCGCCGACCACGATCGCGAGCACGACGACTGCGCACGCGAACAGGATCCAGTAGACGAAGGCGATCGATTCGGCCTGCGGCCCGCGCGGGTCGAGCGGCCAGGGCCCCATCGGCATCGCGAAGAAGACTAGGGCGAGATTTCGACACGCGCCAATCGCGGCGCTAGTCTGCGTGCGATGTCAGCGCATCACGGCGACGAGCACCCGATCCACACGCCGCAGCCAAGTTTCTCGCCGCCGCTCCTGGCATTCGGTGTGATGCTCATCGCGTTCGGAGTGTTGCTCGGCCCGGTCTTTCTGGTCGTCGGCGGCGTGATCTTCGTGATCGGGATCGCGACGTGGCTCATCGATGACGCCCGCGCGTACGCGAACGCGCCCGAGCCCACCGACGGAGCACACCACTAACCGATGAGGTCCACGCTCGAGGACCGGACGGTCGTGCGCGGCCGCCGGGCGGACCCCGCCGACCGCCTCCCGCCGAACGAGACCGGCCTCGAGGCGCAGCCGTCGCGATTCTCCGCAGGCATGTGGGCGGTCATCCTGTTCGTTTCGAGCGAGGCCTTCTTCTTCGGCGCGCTCTTCACCACGTACTTCTTCCTGCGCGCGCGCATCCCCGAGTGGGAGCCCATCTTCGGTGAGACGCCGACCCTCACGATGGACCCGCTGCCGGTCATCGGGATCGGTCTGCCGCTACTCAACACGCTCGAGCTGGTGGCTTCGAGCGTCACCATGCAATTCGCCGTCAGTGCGATCAAACGCGGCGATCGCGCGGGACTCCGCAACTGGCTCATCCCGACGATCATCCTTGGCGCCTCGTTTCTCATCGGGCAGGGCTACGAGTACCTCCACATCGGTTTCCAGCCGCGCGACGGCGTCTTTGGCGCCGTGTTCTTCACGCTCACCGGCTTTCACGGCGCGCATGTGACGGGCGGTGTGGTCTTCAACACCATCGTCTTCTTCCGCACCCTGAAGGGCCAGTTCACCGCGCGGCGCCATCTCGCGGTCGAGGCCGCGTCGATCTATTGGCACTTCGTCGACGTCGTCTGGATCTGTTTGGTCATCACGATCTACGTCGTCCACTAGCTGCGCAGCAGCGCGCGGAGGTCGTTGGTCAGATCTGTCGCGAGATCTTCCGAGTGCAGCAGCACGCGCTCGCGACCGCTCTTATCGATGAGATACACCGCATCGTTATGCGTGACTGTTGCGCTGCCGGCCTGCACGCCGATCCCGTACGACGCCCACACCGGTGAGAGCTGCGCGCGACCGCCGACGAGATAGAACCAATTCGAGGCGAGGCCGTGCGCGGCAGAGAAGGTCTGCACAGCCTGCGGTGTGTCACGATCCGGATCCACCGAGACCGCGATGAAGGTGACGCGGGCCGTGTCAGCCTGTAGCTCCGTCTGCGCGGCGCGGAACCGCGTCGCGGTGAGCGGACAGACGTCGGGGCAGTTCGTGTAGAGGAATGTGAGCGCGACGACCTGACCGCGCTGCGCCGAGAGCGTGATCGCGCGGCCGCTCAATCCATCGGTCAACGTGAAGTCCGGCGCGTCGGTCGCGCCGAGATCGGCCCCAGCGAGAGTTGGCGAGGCGCACCCCCCGATGACCATGGCGATGAGCCAAGCAAGGGGAACGACGCGTCTCATCGACATCACGATATGAGCCATCATCGCTCGCGCATGCCGCCGCTCCGCGTCGCCGCCGGATACGTGACCGTTGCGCTCATCTGGGGCTCCACGTGGGGCGCGATAAAGATCGGCGTGACCGACGTGCCCCCATTCGTATTCGCGTTTGTTCGCGCGGTCGCGGTCGCCTCGCTCCTCACGATCGTGGCCGTCGCCCTGCGGCAGCCGTTTCCGCGGGGCAGGCGAACGATCGCCGTCGCCGTCGTTGTCGGCCTCATCAATCTCGGCTGGAGCTGGGCGATCATCTTCTGGGCGGAGCAGTTCGTCCCGAGCGGCCTTGTCTCCGTGTTCGGAGCCGCTGCCCCGGTGTGGACGGCCGTCCTCGCACATTTCCTGGTCAAAAGCGATCGCCTCTCAGCTCTCAAAGTGCTGGGCCTCGTCCTCGGGCTCGGCGGAACCATCATCCTCATTGGTGCGCCCGAGACCGGCGACGGAATGGCCGGACTCGTTGCCACGGCCCTGCTCGCGCTGATGGCGATCAGCTGGGCGATCGCTGCGATCCTGCAGTCGCGCTTCCTCACCCGTGTCGCGCCGATCCCGGCGGTCGCTCTGGGCTCATGGGCTTCGGTGCTGCTACTCAGCCCGCTCGCGCTCGGGCAGCTCTCGACGGACTGGCACTGGACGACTCCGAGCATCCTGGCTTTGGCGTATCTCGTCGTCTTCGGCACTGGCTTCGCCATGGTCGTCTCGCTGTGGCTGTATCGAAAGCTCCGGCCGACAACTATCACGCTGATCCAGGTTGTCGTTCCCGCGGAGGCCATCCTCATCGGGACCCTTTGGCTGGGCGAGCCTGTCACCATCCGCATGCTCGCTGGGGCGGCACTCGTTGTCGCAGCTGTCGCCTTGAACGCGGTCGCCGGCTCCGGTACACGACCGGCCGAGGAGCGGCTCGCGGCCACGCCGGCCGCCGGAGACTGAGCTCGCAGCGCCGCGGTCTTCTTCGCTCGGCCCCGGTGGGATCGCGATGGACCGCCGTCTAGGGGCCGCTCGCTCAGAAGACCCCGACGCTGCTCAGCCCGCCCGGCGTGCCCCTCGCTCAGAAGACCCCGGCGCTGCTAAGCCAGACAACCGAACATATACGACACTGGCGTAGTATGTGGAGCAGAGCTACGACAGCGCTGTCGTAGCCGGGTTTGGGCGGTAGCGGAATGGCGATCGAAGACTGGGACCTGAACCTCTTCACGAGCGACCCCACCATGCTCGAGCGCGCGAGCGACGAAGAGTACGAGCGCGCAGCAGCAGCGCTCGAGCGGATCGCCGATTCCCGCCGGCTCCGTCTCCTCCATGCCCTCTCCCTCGGCGAGGACACCGCGCAACGTGCGGCGATCTGGGCCGGCGTGGAGCAAAGTTACGCAGAGCGCGAGCTCGCCGCCCTCGCGCTTTCAGGTGTCGTCGAGCGGCGCGATAGCGCGGGCGTTCCGGTGTATCAGCCCCGCGACGGGCATCTCATCGTCGAGCTCCACGTCGCGCTGGCGCATGGGCGCGAGGGCCTCACCGAGCGCCATCCGCGCCTGCTGCGGCGCCGGCGCGTTACCGTCCGCGGGCGGCGAGCGGGATAATCGGCGCGTGAGCCGACCCGACCTACGCCGCCTGCGTAGACCAGAGAAGGCCGAGGAGAAATTCCTCGGGCCGCTCGAGACGGAGGTCATGGCCCGCCTGTGGAAACGACGCTCGGCCACGGTCCGCGACATCGTCGAGGACCTCGCGCGCACACGCGAGCTCGCGTACACGACGGTGATGACGATCATGGTCCGCCTCCACGACAAGGGGCTTCTCGAGCGCACCCGCGAGGGCAAGACCTACGTCTACCGTCCCGCGCACACCCGCGACGAACACCGCGCGCGTCTGTCTCGCGACCTGGCGCGCGGACTCGTTGCCGAGTTCGGCGACGCCGCCCTCGCCGCGTTCAGCGCCGAGCTCGACACTGTCGACGCGACGCACCGCGCCGCGCTCCGCCGTCTCGCGCAGAAGGACAGTCGTGAAGCGCGCTGATCGCGCGTTCACCATCCTGCTCGGGCTTGCGCTTGGGTCGAGCGCGATCCTCCTCGCGCTCCTTCTCACGCTGGCTCCCCGCGTGGAGCAGCTTCTGGCTCGAGGCGCGGAAGACACCGCGGATGTCGTCGCGGCGCTCGTCCTACTTCTCGCGTTGTGCGGCATCTCGCTCGGCCTTCTCACGCTTTTCCGCCAGCTCGCGGCCACGGCGCTCCTCATACGCACGCTCGTTGCGAAAAAGGTCGCGCTACCGCCCGCGCTGCTCGCTGCCGCCGACGGTCTCGACCTCGAGGGCCGCATCGACCTGGTCGCCGACGAGCGGCCGTTCTCGTTCTGCTATTGGTTCGTCCGTCCGCGGATTTGCCTCTCGACGGCGCTCGTCGAGCGGCTCGAGTCCGACGAGCTCCGGGCCGTGCTTCATCACGAGCGCTATCACCTGCGGCAGCGCGATCCGCTCCGCCAGGTCGTCGCGCGCTACTTCGCGGCCGGCCTCTACGTCGTGCCCGTCGTCGACGAGCTTCTCACGTTCCACACGCTGCAGAAGGAGATCGAGGCGGACCAGGAGGCGGTACGCGCGTCAGGCGGGGTGCGGTCGCTCGCGAGCGCCCTCTACAAGCTGCTGCCGGATGCCGACGACGTCTCCCTCGGGCTCCTCGTCCCGGTGAGCTCGCTCTCGGTGACCGAGGCCCGGATCGAGCAGCTCGTCGCGGGCCAGCCCCTCTCGGTGGGGCTGTCGCCCTTGTCGGTCGCGCTTTCAGGCGGTGCGCTCGTCGCCGCAGCGGTGCTTGTCGCGGTCAAGGGTGGTGCGAGCGTGGCGTTCGAGACCCTGCCACCGCTCTACGCGGTGCCTGGTCTGCTCGTCGGTCCGGCGAGCTTGCTCTTCGCCGCGGCGATCGACGGCTGCGTCCACCAACTCCGTCCACTGACCCAGCGCCTGCTCGCCTGACCATCACCACGTAAATCCGCCTTTACTTCGAAGCGGCTTAGTCCCAGAGTGGCGCTGACCGGGTCCAGAAAAATCCGCCGGTGGGGTCGGGGAGGACCCACCGAATGTCGACACTTCGCATCGTTCAGATCGTCGCTTTTCTCAGCGCTCTCGCTCTAACGCTCTCAGCTTCACTCGCGTCCATTGCCTACGCGTGCGGCGTGAACTCTGGTGGTGGCGGTTTCTGCTAGCAGCTGACTTCGGCCGCGCATACGCGTTGGCTGACCGAGATTCGGGCCAAACTGGGCCCGGAGGACCCCGACCGGCAGTGCCCCGGTCTCGGTCCTTAAGAATTCGGTAAAGATTGGTTTGACGGGTCTACTTCTCCCCCGTAAAGTGCCCAGTGCTGTGGCTGAGGTCCGGTCACCCATGGTGGCCGATGTGGGGGCGCGGATCCGTTCGCTACGTACGGCTAAAGGCCTTACCCAGGCGCAGGTAGCCGAGCCGCAATACACGAAGGCGTACATCTCCATGCTCGAGTCCGGGCGCACGCGCGCATCGATGAAGGCGCTTGAGCACATCGCCGGTGTCCTGGGCGTAAAGCCAGCGGACCTCTTGGGCGGCGCTCCATCGCCGGCGACCCCGCAGTACACGCTTCTCGAAGCGCGGCGACTCATCGAGGAACGGCACTCCGATGCGGCCATCCCCTTGCTTGAGGGCTTGGAGGAAGGCCTGACACCGCAGGACCAGCTGGTCCGACTTCGTTATTTAGCCGCGGCTTACAACGCCACGTCCCAGCCGAAACAGGCGTTTCCGGTGATCGAGCGGGCGCAGCGGATGGCGGATCTCCTGAACGATCCGGAAGAGCAGGTCCGCATCAAGTCGGTCCTTGCGGGAGCCTTTGCGCGGACCTACGCATACGAAGAAGAGGTGCGTCTTCTCCGCGAATGTGTCCAGGCGTGCGAGGACGGAACGGTCAAAGACGTCACGTTCCACTACCGGCGCCTCGTCGACCTAGCGCTCGCGCTAACTAATCAGCGCCAGTCGAAGCAGGCGCTCGCCGCGTACGAGCAGGCGTTCGTCCTCGCTGAGCAGTTCGGTGACCTTCCCGCGGTGGCGTCGCTCTACGCGGGCATTGCGAAGGCCTATCACGACATGGGTGATGTCGAGGCCGCGATCATGAGCAACCAGAAGAGCCTCGACATCTACGAGCACCTCGGCCTTCTTGACCAGATGGCGTGCGCCCTCGACAACGCCGCCGCCCTCTACGTGGAGTACGGGAACCTGACGCGGGCTCGCGAGTGTCTCACCCGCGCGAGCGGTCTCGCCGAGCAGGCGAAGCGCGATGGCACGCTCGCGTCGATCAAGGCGTCGGAGGCGGAGGTCCTTGCAAAGGGCGACGTTGCCGAGGCCCTCGAAGGAGCGCAGACCGCGCTCAAGTTCGCGCGAAAGGTCGGCCAGGTCGACGCGGAGGTCCGCATGCTCGTCCTCACAGGAGAGCTCCGCATGAAGGCGAACGGCGCGGCGGCCCGTCGCTCGTTCCAAGAAGCCCGACAACTTGCCGAGGAACGCGCTCCGCAACTTCTGCGCGCGATATTCGATCGCTGGTCGCGCGCGGCCGAGGCGACCGGCGACTCCGACGAAGCGCTCCGCCTCGCGCGACGTGCGCTGGATACCGTCCGGGCCTAGATCCAGCCCGGCTAGCCTCTTTGCATGTCCCGTCTCAGCGCGGAGCTCGTGCGCGAGCGCGTGCGCGGCACGATCCTCGAGCGAATCGGCGACACCCCGCTCATCCCGCTGCATCGTGTTGGGGCGGGCCTGCGCGGCGATCTGTGGGCGAAGATCGAGAGCGCGAACCCGGGGGGCAGCGTCAAGGATCGGCCGGCGCTCTGGATGGTGCTCGACGCCGAGCAAGAGGGCCGCCTTCGTCGCAGGCGTGTCGTGCTCGAGGCGACGAGTGGCAATACCGGGGTCGCCCTCGCCATGGTCTGCGCAGTGCGCGGATACGCCCTCGAGCTCTGCATCCCCGACAAAGTGTCGATCGAGCGCAAGCGCATCGCGCGAGCCTTCGGCGCGCAGCTCGTGCTCACCGATCCGCTCGAGGGCACGGACGGCGCGATCCGCGAAGCGCAGCGCCGAGCTGCCGCGGACGCGGACCGCTACGTGTACGTCGACCAGTACTCGAACCCCGCGAACCCGCTCTCTCATGAGCTCGGCACAGCGGCGGAGATCTGGAAGCAGACCGGGGGACGCGTGACCCACTTCGTCGCCGGGGTGGGGACGTCCGGGACCATCGTGGGCGTTCCGCACGCGCTGCGGCCGAAGCGCGTTCGCATCGTGGCGGTGCAGCCGAATGACGCATTGCACGGGATCGAGGGCTGGAAGCACATGCCGACCGCACTGCGTCCCGCGATCTGGGACGAACGCGTTGCAGACGTTCACCGCGTTATGGCCACTGATGACGCGATCGCGATGACCAAGCGGCTCGCACGTGAGGAAGGGATCTTCACCGGGCCTTCCGGCGGCGCGGCCGTGGCCGCGGCGATCGAGGTCGCGCGGGAAGAATCCGGGCGTATCGTCGTGTTGATCGCTGATGGGGGCGAGCGCTACCTCAGCACACCCCTCTGGGAGTAATCCATGCCCGTGACCGTTCGCTTACCTGGCGCGCTACGCGACGCGACCGGCGGCGAGACCAAGCTCAGCGCGTCCGGCGGAACGCTCCGCGACGTGATAGCGGAGATCGACCGGCGGCACCCGGGATTCGCTTCGCGTGTGTTGGACGAGGGCGGCGCGCTCCGCTCGTACGTGAACGTCTACATCGGTGAGGACGACGCTCGCACGCGCGGTGGCAGCGGCGCCGTTGTGCCGGACGGCAGCGAGGTCATGGTCATCCCGGCTATGGCTGGCGGCCGCTGATCGATCGTACGCGCATTGTCCTACCGCGCGCGCTGCGGGATGAAATCGTTGCGCACGCGCGCGAGAGCGCGCCACGCGAGTGTTGCGGCTTGCTCTTCGGCGACGGCGAGGTGGTCGATCGTCTCGTGCGCGGACGGAACGTCCACGCCATGCCGGAGATGCGGTACGAGATCGATCCGGCGCAGCTACGGGAGGCCATCGCCAGCACCGACGACACCGACCGTTATCTCGTCGGCATCTATCACAGCCATCCCCGCACCGAACCGAAGCCCTCGGATTTCGACATCGCGAACGCGCGCTGGCCGGCGCAGGTTTATGTGCTGACGTCGCTCCGGTCCGAGCCGCCCGAGATATTCGCGTATCGGATCATCGCCGGCAGCGCGCCGAAGATCCCGATCGTCGAGACCTAGGGCGGCGGCGCTCCAACGTGCCAGGTCGCGGCGATCGCCGCGGCCTGAGCGAATGCCGCGTCGACGTCCGGGGCATCGAAGAAGCGGAACTGCAAAGCCATCCCACTCGTCCGGATGAGGATGGCGAACTGCCGAATAGCGATGTGTCGTCCTTCATACGTCCCATCGGCCCGGTCGTCCACTGCGGCGAGCCCGTTGATGCGCTCGATCGACCGTTCGTTGCGCTTCGCCGAGAACCCGAGACGCTCGCCGCGTGCGACCAGGTCCGCGAACGAATCCATCGTCGCGAGATCCTCGGGCCGCACGACAGCGACG
>WNGJ01031331.1_pt1 | contig 11017 bp, 11 predicted proteins | sample 5400611 | NCBI WGS metagenome assembly WNGJ01 (sample SAMN13153375, study PRJNA577476) | soil metagenome | isolation source: 40 cm soil or saprolite under Garry oak tree replicate 1 | place: USA:California | collected 2016-06-15 | reverse complement strand
CGGCTCCGTGCGGATCGGCACCGTGTCAGGCGACGCCACGCTGCGCGCCGCGTCCGCTATTCGACTGCGCGCCGAGACGGTGTCGGGCGACCTGTCGGTCATCGCACCGCGGCTCGAGGAGCTGCGCGCGTCGACCGTCTCCGGCGACCTGGAGATCGAGGGTGAGCCGGCCGCGGATGGCGAGCATCGCATCGAATCGGTGAGCGGCGACCTGCTGTTCGGTCTCGTCGGAAACGCGACGTTCGACGTTCGCGGCATCGCCACCGACATCCACGCCGACATGCCGCACCGCGTGGAGGGACGCATGGATCGGCGCCGCGTGGTGATCGGCAACGGCGGACCAACGGTGATCTTCAGCTCGATGTCGGGCGACATCGCCGTCCGGCATCCCCGACGTGCTGATGAACGCCAGCCAAAGGCGGCCTCAACCGAGGCAGCCGGTGAGACGCCCGCAAACAACGCGTCGCTCGAGGTGCTCCGCGCCCTGGAACGCGGCGAGATCGACGTGGAAGAGGCCTCGCGCCGCCTCGCGGGAGGCTCGACCGATGCGTGACGAGCTCGCCATCGTCCTGCGCCTGGTCGCGGACGGTCGCCTCTCCCCAGAGGACGCCGCGCCGCTGATCGACGCGCTCAGCCGTTCGGCGGACGAAGGTATTGGCTCGGGCCAGGGGCAGCGCCAGTCCGTGTGGGGCTCGCCACCTCCCGCGCCGCCACCCACATCGGTCAACGACCCGCGCCAGCTGCGGATTCGCGTCAGCGAGCGTGGACGGCAGGTCGTGAACCTGCGGATCCCGCTCACGTTTGCGGACACAGCCCTGCGCATGGTTCCAGGGCTCTCGGACGACCAAGGCAATCGGATCCGGGCAGCCATCGCCGGGAAGACGATGGGAACGATCTTGGACGTCGAGGACGAAGACGGCGACGGCGTCGTTATCAGCATGGAGTGAAACGGTGAACCCCGACAGCGTCGCCATCCCCGACACCGATACGCCCCTAATCGCGCCGGCTGATACTGCGCCAGCGGCCACCCATCGGGCTCGCTTCTCGCTGCTCCAGCCTCTGCGCCAACGCGACTTTCGGTTGGTCTTCAGCGGCGAGAGCGTCTCGCTGCTGGGCGACCAGTTTCATTTCGTGGCGCTCGCCTGGCTGACGCTCCAGCTCACCGGATCTGGCGTCGCGCTTGGCACGGTCCTCATGACCACCGCCATCCCGCGTGCCCTGTTCATGCTGGTCGGCGGCGCCATGTCCGATCGCATCTCGCCGCGCTCGCTGATGCTCGGCTCGAACGCGCTTCGGACCGTCGTGGTGGCGATCATCGCCGCCCTGGTCCTGAGCGGGCATGCGCAGCTATGGCAGCTCTACATCCTCGCGCTCCTCTTCGGCACGGTTGACGCGTTCTTCCATCCGGCCCTGAACACGATCGTCCCGATGCTCGTGAGCGAGCGGCTGCTGTCCCCGGCCAACGCCCTCGTGCAGATCATGATGCAGCTGTCCGGCCTCATCGGGCCCGCAATTGCGGGAGTTGTGGTCGCAGCCATGAACACCGGCCCTGCCTTCGCCTTCGACGCGGCGTCGTTTGCGGTGGCGACGCTGACCATCTGGTTGGTGCGTGGCGGCCGTCGCGCGGCGCCCTCCGCGGCGAACGACGGTGGAAATCAGCGACCGTCGGGCGGCGTGCTCTCGAACATCGGCGCCGGCTTGGCGTACGCCTGGAGTGATCCGGCGATTCGCTCGCTGGTTTTGCTGGTCGCGGCCTTCAACTTCGCCTTCACCGGCCCGTTGCTGGTTGGACTCCCCTATCTCGCCGACACGCGCTTCCAGGGCGGGGCCGCCGCCTTCGGCATCATCATCTCGGCCTACGGGGCGGGAGCCCTGACTGGGGCCGTGCTGGCCGGCTCGCTGCGGCACGTGCCGCGACTGGGCCTGATCACACTGCTGACCGCGTCCGCGATGGGCATCGGCCTTGCGTTCCTGGGCAACGTGCCCACCGTCCTGCTGGCCGTGATTGCCATTGCCGCCATCGGTCTGGGAGCGGGCTTCATCAACGTGCGGATCGTGGCCTGGCTGCAAGCCCGCACGCCTGAGGCGATGCGCGGGCGCGTGATGAGCCTGGTCCTGCTCGGCGCCGTGGGCCTATCGCCCATCAGCCTGGCGGTCGCGGGCGTGATCATCGACTTTGGCGCCGTCTCGCTCATGTTCGCGGTGGCTGGCGCGATCGTGGTGGCCGCCGCGCTGGCCGGCCTGTTCGCTGGAGTTCCCTCCCAGATGACCGATGAGCCAGCGGCATGAGCGTGTGAGGGGGACGCTCGGACAACACTGATCCTCCGCCCTTCCCGCGGGGCGATCACGCATCCGGCCCGCGCCGTGCTCTAATAGCCGTACTGAGATGAGCGCCCGACGCCCGCAAGAGCGGCCATTCGACGACGAAGCGCCGCGCGTCGATCCCCTGCTCGAGGTCCGGGAAACCCACCGCGGCGTACGCCCCGGCGATCGCCGCGTGAAGATCGTGCGGCCCTTCGAGGCGGAGTTCGAACGCGGCTCGGAAGGCCAGTTGGTCGCCTCCGAACGCACGATCCTGTCGCGAACCGGCTGGCACTCCGCGCTGCGCTCGCTGCGGACCACCCTGATTGGCCGGCCCATCAGCTCGGAGCACGAGCAGCACGAGCGGCTGACCAAGATCAAGGCCCTGGCCGTCTTTAGCAGCGACAACATCAGCTCATCGGCCTACGCCACCGAGGAGATCATGCGGATCCTCATCCTCGGCAGCCTGGCCGCCATCACCCTGACACTTCCCATCACGGTGGTGATCGTGGTCGTACTGGGCGTCGTCGGCACGAGCTACGCCCAGACCATCAAGGCCTATCCCCAAGGCGCCAGCAGCTACATTGTCGCCAGCGACAACCTGGGGACGATCTTTGGCCTCATCGCCGCCGCCGCGCTGCTGATCGACTACGTCCTGACCGTCGCGGTGTCGGTTTCCAGCGGCGTCGCAGCCATCACCTCGATTGCGCCATCGGTCTTCCCTGAGCGGGTCGAAATCGCAGTCGGGATCGTGTTACTGCTGATGCTCGGCAACCTGCGTGGCATTCGCGAGTCCGGCTCGATCTTCATGCTGCCCACTTACCTGTACATCGGCGGCCTGCTGGTGGTGCTGGGCGTGGGCCTCTTCCAGTTCTTCATCGGTCACAACCTCGCGGTCTTCCAGGCACCGGCTGCGTGGCGGGAGCATTGGGAGACGGCTGCCGCCGGCGTAGGCGGCCTGTCGCTCTTCCTGGTGCTGCGCGCCTTCAGCTCCGGTGCAGCCGGTCTGACCGGGGTCGAGGCGGTGTCCGACGGCGTGCCCGCGTTCAAGAAGCCCGAGTGGAAGAACGCCCGCGCCACCCTGATCACGCAGGTGATCATCTTTGGCAGCCTCTTCCTGGGGATCAGCTTCCTGGCCAGCCAGATTCGCGTCCTCCCCGATCCGAACGAGGTCCAGACCGTCCTGTCCTTGATCACCCGCCAGGTGGTCGGCAACGGATGGATCCTGTTCTTCATGCAGGTGACGACCGCGCTGATCCTGGCCCTGGCGGCCAACACCAGCTTCGCGGACTTCCCGCGACTGTCGTTCTTCCTGGCGCGCGACGGGTTCATGCCGCGCCAGTTCGCCTATCGAGGTGAGCGCCTGGCGTTCACCACCGGGATCGTCGCCCTGGCAGGGCTCGCGGCGCTGCTGCTGGTCGTGTTCGGGGCGAGCGTCACGGCCCTGATTCCGCTCTACACCCTGGGCGTGTTCGTGGCGTTCACGCTTTCGCAGTCCGGCATGGTCGTCCGATGGTGGCGGCGACACGAGCCCGGCTGGCGGCGCGGTCTGGTCATCAACGGCCTCGGGGCGGCGACCACGGCCGTCATCGCGGTGATCATCGCCAGCACCAAGTTCCTGTCCGGTGCCTGGCTCGTGATCGTCATGGCGCCGCTGCTGATCATGCTCATGCTGGGGATCCGGCGCCACTACCGGACGGTTGACGCTGCTCTGGCGCTCGAGCGCATCCCGGAGGGCAAGGAGGTCGCCGCGGATCCGATCGTGATCGTGCCGATCTCGCGGCTTGATCGCGCCGCTCGGCAGGCGATCGCCTTCGCCAACTCGATCAGCGCCAATGCGACCGCCGTCCACATCACCAACGACCCGAGCGAGGCGGCCGAGATGCGCGAACGTTGGCCGGACTGGGCGGGGACCACTGAGCTGGTGGTGGTCGAATCGCCATACCGCGCGCTCATCGGTCCCCTCCTGCGCTACATGGATGCTCTGCAGGCCCAGGATCCCAAGCGACCGATCGTGGTGGTGCTGTCGGAGTTCGTGCCCCGGCACTGGTGGGAGCAGCTGCTGCACAACCAGACCAGCCTGCGGTTGAAGCTGCGCCTGTTTGGCCGACGGAACACGATCGTGGCCGACGTGCCGTACCACCTTCCCAAGCCGGAGGTGCCCTAGGGCGGCGGTGCACGCCATGGTCCTCGAGCATCCGGCGGCCGATGGATCTCCGCCGCTGGTCGCGCGCGACGGCGATGAGCTGCGAGCCGACGGGGGCGAGCTGCTGCTGGAGGTCGTCGCCTGCGCCGCATGTCGAACTGACCTGCAGCTCGTTCGTGGAGACCTGGCGGCGCATCGGCTGCCGGTCATCCCCGGTCACCAGGTGGTTGGGCGGGTCATGGAGGTCGGGCCCGATGTCCAGGACTGGGCGGTTGGCGACCGGGCGGGGGCCTTCTGGCTGGCCTCGTCGTGTGGGACCTGCGAGGCGTGCCAGGCAGACCGGGAGAATCTCTGCCCGGAGGCGCGGTTCACCGGCTGGGACGTCGATGGCGGCTACGCGACGCAGATGGTGGTCCGCGCTGACTTCGCGCTCCGGCTGCCACAAGGCGCTGCCGAAGACGTGGCGCCCCTGCTGTGCGGCGGGGTGATCGGCTATCGGGCGCTCAAGCGATCCCGCATCCAGCCGGGTCAGAGGCTCGGGCTGTACGGCTTTGGCGCGTCCGCGTCATTGGCGATCAAGGTGGCACGGTCCTGGGGTTGCGAGATCTACGTCGCGACGCGCGCGGAGCGCGATCGGGCACGGGCGTTGGATATGGGCGCGACCTGGGCAGGCGGCGCCACCGAACGGCCACCGGTGCCCCTGCATGCCGCCGTGACTTTCGCGCCCGTGGGGTCGGTGGTAATTGCCGCGCTGCAAGCGCTCGATCGCGGAGGGACAGTGGCAATCAACGCCATCCACCTCGACCAGGTCCCGGCCTTCGACTACGACGACCTGTGGTGGGAACGGTCGATCACCTCAGTCGCCAACGTGACCAGGCGCGACGCGCGCGAGTTCCTGGCGCTGGCAGAGAAGATCGGCATCGAGACCAACCCGATCCCGTATCCCCTCGACGACGCACCGCGGGCGCTGGGAGATCTGGAGGCGGGCGTGATTGGCGCCGGAGCGGCGGTGCTGCAGACCTGAGGGCACCTAAAGGCGCGCCACCGAAAGTCGGTGGCGCGCCTTGGCCGGGCGGTTGGAGTCGCCCGTGTGCCGCTGGGTTTATGCCTTGTCGAGCGGAGGAAGCGGCTTCCCCGTGTCCGTCGTCGGCGACGAAGACGAAGACGGCGAGGAGGAGGTCGGCTCGGGCGGGAGCGGCTTCCCGCTGTAGTCGACCTTTGGAGTAGGTGTGGCGCTCGCTTGACTCTCGCTTGACTGAGAGCGCCGCCTTCGCGGGCTTGGGTTTGCGCGTCGGCAGCCGGGGTAGCAGCCGCCTGAGCCGCCGCAATATCGGCCTTGATCTGGTCCGCAGCAGGTAGAGCCGAAGCTCCCTGCGGAATCGCCGCCGCGCCGGCCTGGGCGGAGGCCTGAGCCGCCGCGATCTCGGCGTTGATCTGGTCCGCAGCAGATAGAGCGGTGGTAGAGCCGGCAAGGCTACCGGTGATTCCCGCCGCGGCCCGAGCGGCATCGGCCGCAGCTGCCGGGTTGACGGCAGTCTCGCTCAGGGCGCCGCCTTCGCGGACCTTGGTCGACGCGTCCCCGGTGGACGAGCCAGCCAGGCTGCCGGTGATGCCGGCCTGGGTCCGAGCCGCGTCGCCTGCGGCTATCGGGTTGCTCTCGCTCAGGGCGCCGCCTTCGCGGACCCTGGTCGACGCGTCGCCTGTAGACGAGCCGGCAAGGCTGCCGGTGATGCCCGCCTGGACCCGTGCGGCATCGGCTGCGGCCGCCGGGTTACCCGCGGTCCCTGTGGTCGAGCCAGCCAGGCTGCCGGTAATTCCGGCCTCTGTGCGAGCTGCATCGGCCGCAGCTGATGGGTTGACTGGGACTGCGCCCTTCGACTGTGATCCGACCTGGGACTTGAGTGCCGGTCCGGTCACACGCTCAGCGGCCTGGGCCTTCTGCGCGATGTCCGATGCGCTGCCGACCGGAATCGCCAGGGAGCCGCTCTGGGTGATCGCACCCTCGCGGGCCTGGGCCTGGGTGTCCATGAAGACCGTGGCCTGGGACGCGGGTGCCGCGGCCGTTCCGGTCTGATGGGGTGCCAATGCAACCCCGGCTCCAACGCCCATCGCCAGCGTGGCGGTCAGGACGCCGGCTGCCAGCAGCTCGTTGCGGAAGCGACGCGCCTGCTCGGCGTCGGGGAAATGGATGCTGATGGCGTGGCCTTCGACGTCATCGTCGTCGCCACTCAGCGCGAGTGCGAGCACCAGGCTCGTATCTCCGCCGCCGAAGAGATGCCCTTCCACGTCCTGCTCATCGGCAAGGCGGACGCGAACACGCATGGTGTCGGCCTTGCTGAGCAGGCTGCGAACCTGCGCCTCTGACTCTGCGGAACCAAACCTGATGGGTTGAAGATCTTGGTTGGCGTCGCCTGCGCTCATCGCGACGCCGGAACCGGCCCCCTTGCTGCGGTCGCTCTTGGACGACATTGCTCGGCCTCCTTATTCGTGGGTGCCAACCCGTGGGTGCCTAACCCGTGCGTGCGCGTTCGAGCCAGCAGGATAGGCCGGGCCGCTCGCCAGGTATAGATGCCAAGCGACATTCGGATTGACCGATACGCGACACACGAAGGATTCTGTAACCCGGGGGCGTACAACGTCTTGGACGCCCCGCCCCACCATTCAGGAGACTTTCACATGCTGCGCGGCCCATATCTCGTTCGACTGATCACGCTCGCGGCCCTTGCGAGCATCACCTTGGCCGCCTGCCAGCCAAGCGCGGGAGGCGCGTCATCGCCGAGCAGCGCAGGCTCGGTCACGGTGGGCTCGGCGAGCTCCAGCCTGGGGACGTTTCTGACGGGACCAAACGGCAAGACCCTGTATACCCACGCTGGCGACAGCATGAACACCTCTACCTGCACGGGCGGATGCCTGACCGCCTGGCCAGCGCTGACCGTGGCATCGGGTCAGCAACCCACGGCTGGTAGTGGGGTCACCGGCACGCTTGGGACCTTCTCCAGGTCGGACGGCAGCATGCAGGTCACCTACAACGGCTTGCCGCTCTACTACTGGCAGGGCGACACCAAAGCGGGCGACACCACCGGGCAGGGGGTAAACGGGTTCACGGTGGCACTGGTGGCAGGAAGCGCCTCCGGTAACCCGGCAGCCAGCGCTTCGAGCAGCGCCCGCGGCTACTGACGATCAGCCGTAATCCTGGCCGTGGACGAGAAGGAGCCGCTCGAGTTCTGAGACTCGCCAGCTCCGGGCGCAATCAGCTCTTGTCGCCTCGAACCTCGTCCTCGAGGTTGTCGGCGGCCTTGCGGAACTCACGAATGCCGCGCCCGAGCGCCTCGCCGACCTCGGGCAGCTTCCCCGGACCAAACACGATCAGCACGATGAGCAAGACCAGGATCAGATGCATTGGGGAGAGGGCTCCCATCGCGACCTCCGGGGCTGCGCTACCTGGGCGGATGCAGAGGGTACGCCTCGGATCGGCATCGAACAAACCGATTAGTCGAGGAGCGCGAAGACCCGGCGCATATTCGGCACGCCCTTCGGGTGATGTTCTCCGCGACGCTCTAGTCGTGAGTTACTAGCCAGCTCGCGAGTTGGTTCCATCCGAAATCTTGATGGGTGGGACACAATCGAAATCGGAATCGCCGAAGGGAAGACCTCATGAGCCTGGCAATCGACCCTGGCCGAGTCAATGCCGTCCTTCTCTCGGACGGGTGGCACAACGTCGATCCGATCCGTGACCGACTGAACGACACGATCAACTCTTTCGTCCTGGACGGCTACGAGTACGTCGAAGGCGACCGCGTCCTCTTCAGCGGGGAAGGAGCGCCAACCCTTTCAGCAATGGGCTTCTCGTTCCGGCAAGGGGACGTGCGGTTCTTCGGCCCGATAACATCAAATCCTGGCCGTCAAGACTGTTGAGAGCTGAGCTCTGCTTGAACCGATGGAGTTGATCTTGGCGCGCCCGGCAGGAATCGAACCCGCGACCTGATGGTCCGAAGCCACCCGCTCTGTCCGCTGAGCTACGGGCGCGCGTTTCACGCTCAAACAGAGCGGAAAACTGGAAGAGGCATTGTGGCACAGCGCTCACACGGCGAGATGACGGCGTCTTCTTGCAACCGGAGGCACCGCACTGGGGCCGCAGTCCCGCGGGCATAGGGTGAACCTGTGGTCCATCTACGGGCGCCATCCCGCCGCCTCGGCCGGGCACTCGGCACAGCATTGCTGCTCGGCGCCAGCGGATGCGCCGACGCTTCGCCTTTGGCAACTCCGAGCGGTGGGGCGTCAGCCACGTCTGGACCGAGTGCCACATCTCTCTCCACGCCAATCGAGATCAGGCCGGCACGGTGGTCCGCCACTGGAAAGATGTTGACCTCCCGCGCCAACCACACGGCCACGCTGCTGCCCGATGGCAAGGTGCTCGTGACGGGCGGTCTGGACACGCGCGGCGGCGCTCTGGGCTCTGCGGAACTGTACGACCCCAGCCGCGGAACATGGACCGCCACCAGAGAACTGGGCTTGGCCCGCGCCAATCACACGGCAACGCTGCTGCGCGATGGAAAGGTGCTGGTGGCGGGTGGCAGCGCCCAAGGGGGCAGGCGAACCGAGGCCGAGTTGTACGACCCCGTCGGCCGGACGTGGACCCCCACCGGGGATATGGTCTTGGCCCGCGCCAACCACACGGCCACACTGCTGCGCGATGGCAGGGTGCTCGTGGTCGGCGGCTGCTGCGGGCTGGGCGAAGAGTACCAATGTTGCCTCGGCCGAGTTGTACGACCCCGCCAGCGGGACCTGGGCAGCTGCGGGAAGCACGCTTGGAATCCCCGAAGGTCCCACGGCCACGCTACTGCCCGACGGCAGGGTTCTGGTGGCCGGCAGTGTCGGCGACGTCTGCCCTTTGGGCGCGTCGGCCCTGGTGTAGGACCCCGGCAGGTCGTGGACGGCACACACTGCAACGCTGCTGCTCAATGGCGAGGTGCTGGCCGCCAGTGGCAGCGGCTGCGGCGACAATGGCATGGTGGCCTCTGCCGAGCTGTTCGACCCCGGAAGCGGGGCTTGGACCGCCACCGGACGGTTGATCCAGCCCCGCTACCTACATGCGGCTAGTTCATTGCTCGATGGCAGGGTGCCACTGACAGGCGGCCAGGTACGTGGGGGTGAGGCCCTGGCCTCTGCGGAGTTGTATGACCCGGGCGCCGGGTCCTGGACAGCCACGGTCTCGATGATTGAGGCACGCGCCGCACCCACGGCGACGCTGCTCCGCGACGGCAAGGTGCTTGTTGTGGGCGGGTACAACACCAATCTCACTGCATTGGCTTCGGCCGAGCTGTACGACCCGGGCAGCGGGTCATGAGCGCGGGCTCTGGCCTCAGGCGGATCAACCAGTCGCGTAGTCACCGCGATTCCGAATCCTAGGACCGCTTGGCCTCACGAGCCGACCGCCGCGCGTCGCAGGATATCGAGGACCTCATTCTGGCCGTCGAGGATCTTGACCTGCTGCTTGGAGAGCTCGTGGAGCGCCACGAGCGTGGCGTGATCGGCCATCGCGCGAGCGTCGCTCGCTGCCTGGGCGCGGTTGGCGCTCACCTGCAGCGAGATCATGATCGAGAGTTGAGGCAGGTTGAGAAGCGTGAGCAGCAGCGGCCACGGCGTCTTGTCGAACCCGACGATATTCCCCGCAAACAGCCAGATGACGATGCCGGTCGTGATGCCCACGAACAGCCACATGGAACCGATGAGCCGGTTGACGACCTCCGCAATTCGATCGAGTACGCCCTCGCCCGCCACGGTGCGTGACACGACGAGACGCGGGACGTGCTCCTGAGGCGCCTCCTTCGCACGCTCCGCCTCGGCCGTGGGCAACTGTCGTTCGATCGCTGACATGCGGGTGTCTCCTTGTCTACGGCCAACCCCAAACAGCCCGGGCAGGGCTCGAGAAACGAACCGCGGCTATTGGGCGATCAGCCGCTGAGACTGGTGAGCACACATGATCCTGCCGTTGTTGGCGACGAGCTTGCTCAGAACGAGCAATGGGGGCACAAGAAAGCCGCCGCCTGCGCACCGTCACGCGCCCGGTGTCGGGTCAGCGAGTGGTTGGGGCGCTGACCTCGCGGCCGACCGCAATCACGATCACATCGGTCGCGAGGCTCTTCCCTTTCAGCTCAAGCTGCCGATGCTCCAGGGCTGATGCGTCGAGGCCTGCGGCTGCTGCAGCGGTTTCCGTGACAAGGACCTCGCCACCGGCGGCCGAAGAGGCCAAACGCGCCGCCGTGTTCACCACGTCGCCGAGCGCGGTGATCTCCGCCTGGATCGTCTCCCCGACCGAGCCGACGAATGCCGTCCCTGTATGCACGCCCGCGCCAACGGGCAGCCAGGGGCCAGCTGCGTCGGCGTGGCCCGTGGCGCGCAACAGTGCCTGCGCCGCATCCACGGCGCGCTGCGCGTGCTGCTCACCGGCGACCGCGGGAATGAAAATGGCCATCACCTCGTCGCCCACGAACTTGTCGACGATGGCGTCGCGCTCGACGAGTACCTCGCTGGCCGTCTCGTAGAAGCGGGCCATCAACCTGCTGAACT
>WNGJ01010471.1_pt1 | contig 11017 bp, 14 predicted proteins | sample 5400611 | NCBI WGS metagenome assembly WNGJ01 (sample SAMN13153375, study PRJNA577476) | soil metagenome | isolation source: 40 cm soil or saprolite under Garry oak tree replicate 1 | place: USA:California | collected 2016-06-15 | reverse complement strand
TCCTATGGCTGCCGGCAAGATGCACGCCGACGAAGTTGATACCGACACAGGTCTTGTGCAGCGGTTGCTCGCGGCACAATTTCCGCAATGGGCTGACTTGCCGCTCGAGGCACTTCAATCTTGCGGGACTGACAGTGCACTTTATCGACTCGGTGACGATAAGGTCGTGCGGCTACCGCGCATTCACGCTGCCGCAGGACAAGTCGACAAGGAGAACCAGTGGCTGCCAAGGCTGGCCCCATTACTGACCCTTCCCATCCCGGCGCCTTTAGCCAAGGGAACACCGGGCGAGGGATTTCCATGGCCCTGGTCGGTTTATCGCTGGATCGAAGGTGAAACCGCAACCATCGAGCGAATTGCCGATCTCAAGCAAGCAGCGACTGAGATGGCACAGTTCTTAGCCGCCCTTCACGGCATCGACCCTGCGGGCGGGCCAGCGCCCGGTGATCACAACTCCTTTCGCGGTGTGCCGCTGGCAACCCGGGACGCTGCAACCCGCACCGCCATCTCGAGCCTGCGCGAAACGCTCGATGAAGCTGCTTTGACCGCAGCTTGGGACGCAGCACTGAATGCACGTGTTTGGAACAAGCCGCCCGTGTGGATCCACGGCGACTTGCAACCAGGGAACCTGTTGATCCAATACGGTCGCCTCAATGCAGTCATCGATTTCGGATGTCTGGGCGTCGGCGATCCTGCATGCGACTTGATTGTCGCGTGGAATCTGTTCAATGCCGAATCACGCGAAGTGCTACGCGCGGCACTCAAAGTCGATGAGGCCACCTGGCAGCGTGGTCGCGGCTGGGCACTGTCAGTTGGACTGATTGCCCTTCCTTACTATGAGCACTCGAACCCGACACTTGCAGCAGTATCGCGATATGCCGTATGCGAAGTCCTTGCTGACTCTGAGCTCGACACATGAGGCGAGGTATGAGGAGAGGCCAGGCGCTCCGTTCGGCAACGCCGCCGAACTCGCTGGAGGAATTCGCGCCGCGGTCGCTGTACTTCCGCCTTGCCGATCTCTCCGATGTCACAACGCTCTTCGACATCCGGCAGGCGGCTATCCGACAGCTGTCCCTCACGCATCTGTCCGAGTGCGAGGCGGCGGCCTGGGCAGAGCGCGGCGGCATTCCACGCGTGGAGAGGGCTATCGCGAAGGACGAGGTCCGGGTTGCTGCGCTTGGCCAGCAGGTTGTTGGCTGGCTTCATCGAGCAGCCAACTCCATCGAAGGCCTCTACGTCTCGCCCCCAGCCGCACGCCATGGTGTCGGCACAGCTCTCATCAAGCTCGCCGAGATCCACATCGCGCAAAGGGGTCATCATTTCGTTGTCCTCGAGTCCAGTCTCAATGCCGTCGGGTTCTACCTACGCCTTGGTTACACCCCTGCCGCCACCCAACGCTCTTCGGCGGCGGTAGCCATGCGCAAACAAGTTGCGGGATGAGTGGTCTGACAAATCGATGCGACGGATACACTTCGGCGGCGCGCTGATTTCAACGTCAGGCCGCTTTCAAGCGGCGGAATGCGTCTTCATCCTTCAAGCATGACGGAGAGCAACATGATTCTCGGCCTTCGCACCGCAATCTATCCGGCACCTGATCTACAAAAGGCAAAGCAGTGGTACTCCGAGCTGCTTGTGCAAGCTCCATATTTCGATGAGCCGTTCTACGTCGGGTTCTCGGTGGGCGGATTCGAGCTCGGTCTTGTGCCCGAAGCAATTCCGGGCACCTCTGGCCCGCAACCGCTCTGGGGAGTGCAGAACGCAGAGGCGGCCTATGCCCGTCTGGTCGAGCTTGGCGCAACCCCGCTGGAACCGGTCACCGCAGTCGGCGAAGGAATCAAGGTCGCGGCAGTGACGGACCCCTTCGGCAACAGATTTGGAATCATCGAGAATCCGCATTTCGACGTTGCGAACGTTCGGTAAAGTGGCCTAACCATTCATGTGGCCTCGCCATCGATTACAAGCGTGATCGTGAAGGAGAATGCCGTGAGCGGTCCCGATGCTGACAAGGTCTTCACCGGCTCAGTTGCGAAGCTCTATGAAACGTATCTCGTTCCGCTGATCTTTGAGCTGTATGCTTCGGACTTGGCGAGTCGGGTAGCTTCGCGATCGCCGTCTCGCGTATTGGAAATTGCCGCCGGCACGGGTGTTTTAACCCGCCAGCTGGCATCCGTGCTACCGGAAAGCGTGTCCATCGTCGCCACCGATTTGAATCAGCCGATGCTGGACTTGGCCTCAGAGGTCGGGACCAAGCGCCCCGTGGCGTGGCGTCAGGCAGACGCGCTGCAACTCCCCTTCGAAAGCGGAGTGTTTGACGCCGTGGTGTGTCAGTTCGGAGTCATGTTCTTTCCGGAAAAGGCGAAGGCGTTTTCGGAGGCAAGGCGAGTCCTCAGACCAGGCGGCGTCTTCATGTTCAACGTTTGGGACCGAATCGAGGAGAACGAATTCGCTGACACTGTGACGAAGGCGCTGGAATCTCTTTTCCCCAAGGATCCGCCGCGCTTCCTGGCGCGCACGCCACATGGCTACTACGACGTCGCGACCATCGAGCGAGATCTGAAACACGGCGGGTTCCTTGCGTCACCCCATTTCGATACGGTTGCGGCACGTAGTCAGGCGACATCTCCGCAGATTCCTGCGATCGCATACTGCCAGGGGACACCGCTGCGAAACGAGATCGAGGCGCGCTACAAATCGCGGCTCGGCGAAGCAACCGACATCGCAGCCGAAGCTGTCGCCCAACGGTTCGGGACGGGTTCTGTCGACGGCAAGATTCAGGCGCACGTTGTCACGATCGAATGCTGAAAGTCGCCCGATAGGCAGCTTGCGTCACGTTGCTTGTACGCTGACAATCTGAACCGGAAAGCCCAATGTCCGCACAATTCCCCACCGATTTACAGGAGCGCTCTTTCTTACATGCCACGGTGTCGGTCGCCGGCCGACGATGGCGCCGACTCCCCAATGCTCACGCTCTCCGGGCAGCTGCATCGGATAGTCCAGTCTATATTCTGGACACCACGACCGGTATCGTCCGCTTCGGCGACGGCGTGCATGGCGCACAACCCTCGATGGGCGCACTCGTCCGCGTTCACTATCGCCTGGGTGGCGGCGGCGCTGCGGGGGATGTGGCCGTCACTTGGCAGGGGCGCTGGCCGCCGCGTCCGTTCGCGCTCGCCAAGTCTATGGTCCCTAGCTATCTGAAATGCGATCAACTTGACGCCGGTACGAGCGTTCGGCCTCTTGCGGCGCAGAATACGGCACGTGGTCACACTCCACCTCAAACGCCGAAATCTCGTTAGGTTTCCTCTGGTGGCATCTGGAGGAGCAGGAGAAAGCTATGCCAAAAGGATACTGGATCGTGCGCGTCGACATCACAGATCAGGAGAAGTACAAGTCCTACATCGCGGCCAATGCCGAGCCCCTCAAGAAATATGGCGCCCGGTTCTTGGTGCGGGGCGGCCCCTTCGAGAATCCCGAAGGGACGAGCCGCACCCGCAATGCGGTGATCGAGTTTCCTACCTATCAGGGGGCCATCGATTGCTGGAAGTCGCCCGAATACCAGCAAGCAATCAAATTTCGGCAGCCTGTGTCGACCATCGATCTCGTCATTATCGAGGGGTACGAAGGGCCGCAGCCGGCTTGAAGGCGCGCGGCGTCAACTTGGCGAGCGTCAAGGCGTGCCCGCAGGCTGTCCGTTAGACGATCGACACCGATATGGTATCGCTGACTGAGCGTTGCGAACACGTGAGTGAGGTTCGACAGGTGACGCCTCGCACCAGAGGTTGCGAGGAATGCCTCGCGCTTGGCGCGCCGTGGAACGAGCTTCGAGTATGTCTCTCCTGCGGCCATGTCGGATGCTGCGAGGATTCGGGCCACGCGCACGCGCTGCAGCATTTCAACGCGACCGGTCATCCGCTGATTGCATCTTTCGAGCGCGGCGAGACTTGGGGCTGGTGCTATATTCATCGCCGCTACTTCGCTCTCCCGCCGGAATCGCTACCCAAGAGGCGCTCTGCTCTGGCGGCAGCCTTGGCTCGTTTCTTCAAGCGATAACCTATGCCAAGACATAGAACGCTAAAAATTGCCGCTGCCATCGCCGCTTCGTTTGCAGGTCTCGTTGGCACGATTATTTTTCTGTTGGTCATGAAAATAATAAGCTTCGGGGTAGCGAAACTTATGCTTGTTGCGTTGTTGGGGATGTACGTCGGATTCGGAATTCTAATTGCTATCTATCGCTTGATTCGCAATCTGGAATGAGCGTCTTGCCGGCGCCGGGGGGCACGCAAATGAACTACAAAGGTAGCTGTCACTGCGGGCAAATATCCTTCGAAGTCGAGGGCAATTTGGAGCAAGCCATGGAGTGCAATTGCTCGCATTGCAGCCGCAAGGGGTATTTGTTGTGGTTCGTGCCACGTCCGCAGTTCAAGCTGCTCACTCCGGAGGACGGTCTAGTCACCTACACTTTCAACAAGCACGTCATCAAGCATCATTTTTGTCCGAGCTGCGGCTGTGCTCCTTTCGCCTCCGGCGTAGACCGTTCGGGGGCGGCAACGGCGGCGATCAATGTGCGTTGCCTGGAGGGTGTAGAGTTGTCGTCACTCAAGAGAGTGCCGGTTGACGGGCGCTCGTTCTAAGGTCAGATATGCCCGACGAGGCGCTTAAGCCTTCCAGGCGCTGTAGATGAGACGTTAAGCCGTCACTACCGATGCTGGGAATCCACGACTATTGGCTATTCGTTGCAGCGGGCGTGTTTTTGAATCTTACGCCAGGGCAGGATACGCTTTACATTCTCGGCTCCAGCATCGCGTACGGTCGCCGCATAGGTCTCGCATCCGCTTTGGGAATCAGCGCTGGCTGTATCGTGCATACACTCGCCGCAGCACTTGGTCTGTCGGCCATTCTTGCGACCTCGGCAACCGCATTCATCGCGGTAAAACTGGCAGGCGCGGCATACCTTATCTACCTCGGCATTCGCGCTCTTACCGCACGAGCCGACCCCATTTCGCCATTGCAGCACGCTGCTTCCATGCCGACGGGATTGGCCTTCCGCCGGGGCGTTCTGACGAACGTTCTCAATCCCAAAGTCGCGCTGTTCTTTCTGGCGCTTCTGCCGCAGTTTATCGATTCGGATAGTCCGACCAAGGTTGGCGCATTTCTCGGCCTCGGCCTTACGTTTGTTGCCACGGGCACTCTATGGTGTCTATTTCTGGCAGTGGCTGCTTCGCATATTCGCGGATTCTTCGTCGAACATCCACGCGCGTTAACTCATCTTGGTCGAGCCAGTGGCACGCTTTTCGTTTTTCTCGGTCTGCGCTTGGCGGCAAGTGAGCGATGAGTGCGAGACTGGGCGCTCGCCGGAAGGCTGAAATGACGCCCAATACGTGGATCAATCCCGAGAGGAGCTCCAGTGGTTACGCATAGCGGTGGTTGTCATTGTGGTCGTGTTCGATTTGAGGTCATCGCGCCGGAGCGATTGAGCGTATCCGAGTGCAACTGCTCCGTTTGCAGCAAGGCCGGGTACCTGCACCTCGTGGTCCCGGCCGATCGATTTAAACTGCTTACCGGCAGCGACGCGCTCAGGACCTACAGCTTCAATACTCACACGGCCAAGCACCTGTTCTGCTCCGTGTGCGGCATCAAATCGTTCTACGTGCCACGCTCTCATCCGGATGGCATCAGCGTGAACGCACGATGTATCGATTCTGAAACGATCGAGGAGTTGACGGTTACTTCGTTGAATGGTCGCGAATGGGAGGCGCAGTACCCGAAAGGTCGGGGCGAGTACACGCAGTGACATCGCCTGTCGACCGGCACGACGGCGCGATCAGGATTTCCTGCGCGACGCGCTGACCCGTCTTGGCCAGTAGCTCGCGAGCGGGCGCGCGGCGTATGGTTAAGGCCTGCATTTATACGCGGCGATCCAAATGGCGTTTCGTTTGAGCTTGCTATTGCTGTTGTTCGCTTCCGCGCCTTGCTTGCCGATGGCGCACGCTACCGAGCGCGTCGGAGATGCCACATATTTGTACGAGCTCAAACGATACGCACGCGCTGTCAATAGACTTGAGAAAGAGTTCGTCTCTCTGATCGAAGCCGCTCCCGGCGAGGAACGCTTTGACCTTTATTGGACGTACAATCATTTGACAGGCACCTGGGTGCAGGTTGATTTCTTGCACACACTATTGAAGCGTTCGGTTGCGGCTTCGTCGTACTCGGATGAATCAAAAACCAGGACAACGCTTCGAGGCCAAGCCCAATTTGTGCTTTGGGAGCTGGATCAAGCTATCACCGATCTCGAGCAGAACATGCCTGAGGTTAAGCGACCGAAACTCTTGCGGATCAATGGGGCGCTTCGTTCGTTGCTCTCGGAAGTCCGAATGACCGTCAATCGCTTGTTGGCCAATCAATGCGCGCGCACACCATGTGCAGCGGGCTCCTGATCCTGGCGGCACGAAGCCGGCGCTGAAATCAATAGCTCCGACGCGGGACACGTTGACACAGTTTCTCTTGTTCCATATCGCCGCCCGAGACACCGGATGCTTCCCCGACGTCGAGAAGGGTCCGCATTCTGCAATAGCGAGAAGCCGGCGGCGAATACAGCAAAGCAATGCCACCAGGAAATGCGCAAAAAATAAGGGGGCGCGACGCGCCCCTTATTTTTCGGCACCGTGCGGCAATTACGCTTTCTTCATTGCCTTGGCATCGGCCTTGGCTTTGTCGTAAGCGGCCTTGGCATCGGCTTTGGCAGCCTTTTCCTTGGCTTCCGCGTCCTTCTTGCAGGCCTTCTTCGCGTCGCCGCTCATTTTTTTGCATTGTGCTTCGGCGGCTTCGGAATCACCTTTGATCTTGGCTTTGGCGGCTTTGTAATCGCCTTCCGCCTTCGCTTGCATCGACTTCGAGTCCATCTTAGCCACGTCGGCGGCAACGGCAACGCCGTTCACCGACATCGCGAACAGACCCGCCATTAATGTAAGCATCAATTTACTCATTATTCGTCTCCTGTTTAAGGTGTGCAAAAAAAGCTCCGGAAGGGCGTACGACAGAGCTGCGATGTTGTGCGCTCACCGTCAAGTCACTTTTTGTTCAAGTCACTTTTTGTTTCTGATGCCGCTATTGCGCCCCAAGCAACAGCCAGCCATCTGCGCCGCGCCTGCTTCAGACATGGGACACACGTGGCATTTTAGCGCGTTTGCGCCAGTATCGGCCATAAAGCGTCAAATCCGGCGTTCAGGGGCGCCTCGCTTGCTCCCAGCCCGGTCAGGGCGTAGCAAGGGCAGTAAGGGGCGGTCTTCCTTGCCGGCGCACGGTGTTGAGGCACTGCTTTTCGGACGGGGTAGTTATATAGTCTGGCTGCGGGCAGCAACTGACAAATTCCTTGCCCAAACGGCCGCACGGCCGCAAATGCAAGGGGGAGCGAAACTCATGGGCGCGCGGCTAGCGTGATGGACCGAGCATGTTCCGAGGCGGAGTGGAAGACGCGCGTCGATCTTGCGGCGTGTTATCGCCTCGTCGAGCTCTACGGCATGTCCGACATGATCGCCAACCACATTTCGGCGCGCGTGCCGGGCGAGGAAGGAGGGTTTCTGATCAATGCCTACGGGATGTTGTATGAGGAGATTACCGCGTCGAGCCTGATCAAGGTCGACCACGATGGGCAGATTCTCAGCTCGCCCGATTTCGGACCCCTTGGCTACGGCGTGAACAAGGCCGGCTACGTTGTCCATAGCGCCGTGCATGCGGCGCGGCCTGAAGTGGCCTGCGTGATCCACGCGCACACGTGGGCGACGATGGCCGTATCGTCGCTCGAATGCGGCCTGCTGCCCATGACGCAGACTGCGATGCGCTTTCTGAAGATTGGTTACCATGACTATTGCGGTGTCGTATTGAAGCTCGAAGAGCAGGAGTCGCTCGTTCGCGACCTGGGCGGCGGCGAAGCGCTGATCCTGCGCAATCACGGCGCGCTCGTCGTCGGCCGCACGATCGGCGAGGCATTCAACTGGATGCACCGCCTAGAGTTGTCATGCCGGTCGCAGCTCGCGGCGATGGCCTGCAACGCCAAGCTCGTCCCGGTGTCGGAAGCGGTGCTCGAGGAGACCTGGCGCAACTATCAGCCACAGACACGCAGGGCATATGGCGTCATGGAGTGGCCAGCCCTGCTGAGAAAGCTCGACCGCATCGATCCGAGCTACAGAAATTGAGCGTGCAAAGATTGTGTCGACATGAATGCTTGTGATCGCGATCTTGAGCCGCGTGGCACCGCGAGGATCGGTCGACAATTTATCGGCGGTCTTGCGGCCGCATGGCTCGCGAGTCTCCCCGTCGTCTCCCACGCGCAGGCCTACCCGACCAGACCGGTACGCATCGTGGTGGCATTTACCGCCGGCGGCACGACCGACATGCTTGCTCGGAGCGTCGGCCAGCAACTCAGCGAGCGATTGAAACAGCCGTTCGTCATCGACAATAAACCGGGCGCCGGGGGAAACATCGGCACCGAAATCGTCGTGCGTTCTGTGCCGGACGGCTACACGCTCATCATCGATTCGGTCGGTCCGATCGCCGTCAATCCCACGCTTTACAAAGGACTGAATTACAACCCGCTGACCGACCTGGTGCCGATCGTGCAGATCGCCGATGTGCCAAATGTGCTCGTCGTGCATCCCTCTCTCGGCGTGAAGAATTTCGAGCAGTTCGTCGCCTACGCCAAAGCCAACCCTGGCAAGCTGAATTACGGCTCGACCGGCATTGGAACCTCGTCGCACCTGTCCGGATACATGCTGAGCAAGCGCGTGGGCATCGAGGTGACGCATGTCCCGTACAAGGGCGCCGACGCTCTGAACGACCTGCTGGCGGGCCGCCTGCAGTTCATGTTCGCGACGATTCCGTCGGTCATTCAGCACATTCAGGGCGGTAAGCTCTTGCCCATCGCCATGAGCAGCGCAAAGCGGTCGCGCTCGTTGCCCGACGTGCCGACGGTCATCGAAAGCGGTTTGCCGGCGTTCGAGGCCGGTTCATGGTTTGGCTTCTTCGCACCCAAGGGCACGCCCGAACCGGTCATCGCGCAGCTCAACCGGGCGGTGAACGAGATCCTCGCCTTGCCCTCGATCGAGAAGCAGATGATCAGTCAGGGAGCGGATCCGGTCGGCGGTACGCCCGCCGAGTTCGGCCAGTTCGTGCAGCGCGAATACGAGAAGTGGAAATCGGTCGTGCGCGAGTCGGGCGCAACGGCCGAGTAATGGCGCCGGTGCCCGGATCCGCAAAACAGCTTGTTTTCAACCGAGGTTACAGATGATTGCTTTCAGTTGCGCGGCCATTCTTGCCGGCCGCGCGCCCAAGGACACGCCGATCACCATCAAGGGCTGGGTGCGGACGCGGCGCGATTCGAAGGCCGGCATTTCCTTCGTGAATGTCTCCGACGGCTCCTGTTTCAATCCCGTTCAGGTCGTCGCGCCCAACACGCTTGGCAATTACGCCGCTGAGATCATGCGTCTCACCGCAGGATGCGCGGTGGAAGCGACCGGTACGATCGTGCCTTCGCCGGCGAAGGGACAGCCGTTCGAGATGCAGGCGAGCGCAATCCATGTCGTTGGCTGGGTCGAGGACCCCGATTCCTATCCGATACAACCGAAGCCGCACTCACTCGAATTCCTGCGCGAGGTCGCGCACCTGCGCCCTCGCACCAACGTCATCGGCGCCATCGGAGCGGTGTCGCGCGTGCGGCACACCATCGCGCAAGCTATCCATCGCTTTTTTCACGACAACGGCTTCGTCTGGGTGAACACGCCAATCATCACGACCTCCGACGCCGAAGGCGCGGGCGAGCTCTTCCGAGTCTCGACCCTGGATCTGATGAATCTGCCCCGTACGCCCGACGGCAAAATCGACTTTTCGCAGGATTTCTTCGGACGCGAGACCTTTCTGACCGTCTCGGGCCAGCTCAACGTCGAGACCTACTGCATGGCGCTGTCCAACGTCTATACCTTCGGGCCCACGTTTCGCGCCGAGAACTCGAACACCAGCAGGCATCTGGCGGAGTTCTGGATGATCGAGCCCGAAATCGCTTTCGCGGCGCTGGCCGACAATGCGACGCTTGCGGAGGCGCTGCTGAAGCACATTTTCAAGACCGTGCTCAGCGAACGCGCCGACGACATGGCTTTTTTCGAGGAGCGCATCGAGAAAGGGGTGATCGCCAAGCTGCAGGGCATTGTCGACTGCGAATTCGTGCGCATGGACTACACCGAAGCCATCCGCATCCTGGAGCAGGCGAAGCAGAAGTTCGAATTCCCGGTCCATTGGGGCGTCGACCTGCAATCCGAGCACGAACGCTACATTTCCGAGACGCACGCCCGCAAGCCCGTGATCCTCATGAATTATCCAAAGGAGATCAAGGCGTTCTACATGCGGCTCAACGACGACCAAAAGACGGTCGCGGCAATGGACGTGCTGGTGCCCGGCATCGGCGAAATCGTCGGCGGCAGCCAGCGCGAGGAGCGCCTAGGGATACTCGATGCGCGAATGACGCAGGCCAAGCTCGACAAGGAACATTACAGCTGGTATCGCGATCTGCGCCGCTACGGCACCGTCCCGCACGCGGGATTCGGTCTGGGCTTCGAGCGCACGGTCGCCTATGCGACGGGTCTTTCCAACGTGCGCGATGTCATTCCGTTTCCGCGCACGCCGGGGAATGCGAGGTACTGAACGGGTCGGAACGTAAGAGTTGGCCGGTACGTGGACCCGGCGCCGGCGACACCGGCGACCGCTACTTCAACGTGGCGTTGAAGCTGACCGAAAGGCTGACGGGCTCGCTCAATTTCGCGGCCGCCTCGGTGGACTTCGCGGTCCCGGCGAGGGTCTTTCCAGGCGGGCCGTCGAGCTTGAGCGCGAAGATGCCGGCGGTGCCCGTCGGGAAACTGCCATCGTAGTAATCGGCGCCAATCAGCGCGCGCTTGTCGTCGAGCCTGAAGGCGACCCCGCGGAGCGGATTCTTGTTCATGCGGTACATCATGATGTCGGAGTCGCCTTTCCA
>WNGJ01008358.1_pt1 | contig 11018 bp, 9 predicted proteins | sample 5400611 | NCBI WGS metagenome assembly WNGJ01 (sample SAMN13153375, study PRJNA577476) | soil metagenome | isolation source: 40 cm soil or saprolite under Garry oak tree replicate 1 | place: USA:California | collected 2016-06-15 | reverse complement strand
GGTGAAGGGTGAGGCCCGCCGCCGGGGTGACGCGCGCGCCCGGGAGGAGGTCGAGGCGATGGCGCTGGGCCATGGTGGCGACGATGTAGTGGATCTCGGCGGTGGCGAAGGCGCTGCCGATACAGCGGCGCGGGCCGCCGCCGAAGGGGAAGTAGGCGAACGGAGGGCGGGCCGCACTCGGCTTGGGCCCGAAGCGGTCGGGATCGAAGCGCTCGGGTGCCTCCCACACGCCTGGATGGCGGTGGGTGACGTAGGGGCTCAGCAGGATCAGCGCCCCGGCGGGGATTCGGTAGCCGCCGAGCTCGTCATCCTCCATGGGCGTTCGCGCGGTGAGCCAGGTGGGCGGGTAGAGGCGCAAGACCTCCTCGATCACGCGCCGGGTGTAGCCGAGGCGCGAGAGATCGTCGGCGCCGGGGGCGCGGCCCGCGAGGACATCGCGGCTTTCCTGCTCGATCTGCCCTCGGGCCTCCGGATGCTCGGACAGCGTGTACCAGGTCCAGGCGAGCGCGCTGGCCGTGGTCGTATGCCCGGCGATGAGGAGGGCCTTCAGCTCGTCGTGGAGCTCGGCGTCGCTCAAGGGATCGAGGAGGGCAGCGAGCAACGTGCCGGGCGATGAGCCGGCGCAGCGAGCCGCGCTCACCCTCCGAGCGACGAAGGCGTTCACAACGCTGAGGGCACGCCGATACTTCGCGCCGGCCGGCGTCGGGACCTCGAGCCAGCCGAGCGCGCTCCAGAGACGGCGGTTCACGTGGGCCACGGCCAGATCGAGCGCCTCGCTGAGGTCATGAATCTCGACGGGCGGGACCTCGCCGAAGACCGCCCGGATGATGATCGTCTGGGCCAACCTCCGCATCTCGCTCGCCACGTCGACGGGCTCGCCGCGCTCGCCCAGAGGCCGCCAGCGATCGAGCATCTCGGCGCTGGCGCGGGCGACGACGGCCGCGAAGAAGGCGTGCTGGCCGGGCTGAAAGGCGGGTTGGACCTGCCGGCGTCGCTGCCGCCAGTGATCGCCGTCCACGACGGTGAGGCTGTCGCCGAAGAGGGCGCGCACGCGGGTTGCGGGCGGGCCCTTGGCATAGACGCGGGCGTTGTCCTGAAGCACGCGCTTGACATGGTCGGGATGACTCACGAGAAAGGCCCGATGGAGGCCGAGGCGCATCGAGACGACGTCCCCATAGCGGCGCGCGCAGTCGAGGAAGAAGTCCAGCGGGTCGCGCCGCGCAATGGGGAAGACGCCCGTGAGCGGGTAGCCAGTTGGGCCGGGTGGGGCGCTGCGCGGTCGAGCGAGGGCCATGCCCACGCGCTCAGGCGACGCATCGTCGGAAGGCCGGAGGCGGGGGCGCGTAGCCGTGAGCGACGAACCAGTCCACCGCGTCGCGCAGCGCCTGCTCCACCGGCGTCTGGGGCAGGGTGAGTTCCCGCACCGCCTTGTCGGCGCTGAAGTACATCCGCTTGCGCGCCATGCGCACGCCCGTGAGCGGGACGCGCGGCGGGCGGCCCGTCGCGCGCGCGAGCGCTTCGTTGGCGAGCGCCACGAGCGTGACCAGGGCATGCGGCACGCGGAGGCGAGGGGCCCGGATGCCGGTGATGCGCTCGAGCAGGCCGAAGATCTCGGCCAGCGGGTGGTTCTCGCACCCCAGGATGTACTTCTCGCCCGCGCGCCCCAGTCGCGCGGCCAGCAGATGCCCGCGCGCGACGTCGGCCACGTGGATCAGATTGAGGCCGGTGTCGAGCGTGGCGAACATCCGCCCGAGCAGGTAGTCCACGATCATCTGGCCCGTAGGGGTGGGCTTCACTTCCCAGGGGCCGATGGGATTCGTCGGGTTGACGATCACGACGGGCAGCCCACGGGCGGCGTATTCCTCGGCCACGCGCTCGGCGAGAACTTCGAGCGCTTGTAGGGGCCGATCATGTCGGCGAGGGTGACCGGCGTCGTCTCGGTGCCGGGCCCGCCGTCCTCGGGAATGCCGAGCGTACCGACGCTCGAGGTATAGACCACGCGCTCGACGCGGGCCCGCGCGCAGGCCTCGAGCACGTTGCGTGTGCCCTCCACGTTGTTGCGATAGATCTCGGCCGGATCCCGGGCCCAGAGCCGATAGTCGGCGGCGACGTGGAAGACGAGCCCGCAGCCCTCGACCGCCGGGCGCAGGGAGTCGGGCTCGAGGATGTCGCCGCGGACGAGTTTGGTCGGGCAGCCTTCGAGCGCCTGGAGGCTGCTCGTCGGGCGGGCGAGCGCTCTGACGCAGCGGCCGTCGGCCACCAGCCGCCGCGTCACATTGGCTCCCACGAAGCCGGTGGCGCCCGTGACCAGCACATCCATGGCTATACGACTCCACGGGCAAGCTTACTCCCGATCGGGTGGCGTGGCGCGGGGCCGTCTTGACAGCGGCTCCGCCGCGGGGGCAGCATTCGCGCAGGCAACCGTGCGGTCGGTGCTGGTCGACGTGATCGCGCGGCCCTGAAGGAGGCACCCATGGCCCGCGCGGGATACCGTATCTTCGACGCCGACACGCATATCATCGAGCCGGCCGAGCCGATCGAGGAATTCCTCACGATGGCCGACCGGGCGAAGCTGGCCGCACTCGGCCCGCTGGTCGAACGCGCCCCGGCCAGGGCGGGCATGTCGCGCTACCGCATCGGCAAGCGGCCGGCGTTGAACCGGCGCCTCGGCTCGCGCGAGCGAGTCGAGCCCCCGTCCGCGGCGACCCGCGGCGCGAAGGACGGCGGCACACCCTGGGACGTGCGCTGGCAGGGCCCGCCCTTCCCGAGCGAGCGCGTGAGCGTCGATTCGCACGCGCGAGTCCACGACATGGACCTCGAAGGCGTCGACGTCAACATGATCCTGCCGTCGGGCGGCGTGCCCGCGTTCTGTGCCCTGGACGATGCCGCACTGGAGCAGGCGATGTACCGCGCCTACCACCGCTTCCTCGCCGACTACTGTGCGCCCTATCCCGACCGCCTGACCGGCGTGCTACTCGTCTCGGCCCGCGATGCCGCGGCCTCGGTCGCCGAGATCCGCCGCTGCGAGGACGAGGACTGGCCAGTCGGCATCCTGCCGATCTGCCCGCCCGCGATGTCGCTCGACGATCCGGACTGGGAGCCCATCTGGTCGGCCGCGCAGGCGCGCGACCTGGCGGTGGTCATCCACTCCTTCACGATGACCGTCCCGTACCCGCCCGGCGTATGGGACACGTGGGACAACGTGTTCCTGCAGCGCGCGGCCGGGCACGTGTGGAATGCGCAGCGCAACATGGCGGCGCTGATCGGCGCCGGCGTGCTCGATCGCCATCCCCAACTGCGCCTGACCTCCCTGGAGTGCGGCCATGGCTGGCTGGCGTCCTGGGCCGCGCGGCTCGACGAGCTCGCCGAGATGTCCCGGCACGCCCTGCCGCCGCTGGCCCGCAAGCCCAGCGAATACATCCGCGGACCGCAGTACTTCCAGAGCATCCAGCTCCACGAAGGCGAGCAGTCGCTGCGCCACGCCATCGAGGCGCTCGGCGAGGATACGCTGATGTTCGCCACGGACTACCCGCACTCGGAGAGCTGGTTTCCGAAGTCCGTCGAGGCGGTGCTGGGCTGGCGCTCGATCTCCGAGACGGTCCGGCACAAACTGCTCTGGGACAACGCGGCGCGATGCTACGCGCGGCTCACCGCGCGCCGACCGCAGCCCGTTCCGCATCCGCTTGGCTCCCGGTGAGAATTATCGCCCACGTCGACATGGACGCCTTCTACGCCTCCGTCGAGGAGCGATACCGTCCCGAGCTGCGCGGACGGCCGGTTGTGGTCGGCGCCGATCCGAAAGGCGGAACGGGGCGAGGCGTGGTTACCGCGGCCAACTACCTGGCGCGCACGTACGGCATTCGATCGGCGCTCCCCATTTCGCGTGCCTGGCGCCTGGCGGAGACCGCCCGCAGAAGGGGCGGGCCGGAGACCGTCTTTGTCAGGGGCGACCGATCGCTCTATCGCGAGGTCTCCGGCCGGATCATGACGATCATCGCTCAGGGGGCCGATGCGTTCGAGGAGGCGAGCATCGACGAGGCATACCTGGATCTGTCGTCCTTGGGCGCCTGGGAGCAGGCCGAGGCCCATGCGCGGTCGGTGAAGGGCGAGGTCCTCGCGCGTGAAGGACTTACGTGCTCGATCGGCATTGGGCCCAACAAGCTCGTGGCGAAAATCGCATCTGACTTTCAGAAGCCTGATGGGCTGACCGTTGTGCAACCTGGCGAAGTGCAGGTCTTTCTCGACGGGCTACGGATCCGGGTGATCCCAGGGATCGGGCCGAAGACCGAGGCCTTCCTCCAGGAGCGGAACATCAAGACGGTCGCTGATCTGCGAGGCATCCTGCTCGTTCAGCTCCGCGAGTGGTTCGGGAAGGGGGGAGAAGACCTCCATCACAAGGTACGCGGAACCTCGGACGATCCGGTGTCGAATGAGTGGGAGCGCAAGTCGGTTGGCGAGCAGGAGACGTTCGAGGAGGATACGCTCGATGCTGGGTTCATCCTCGGGCGCGCTCAGGATCTCGCCGCCGGGGTGTTCCGCCGGTTGGTCACCGAGGGCTTTGCCGCGTTCCGAACCGCTACCGTCACGGTTCGCTTTGCGGGCTTCGTGACGATGAGTCGGTCACGGACGGGAAGGGGTCTCCTCACGAGCCTCGAGCAGCTGCAGGCCGAGGTGCGTCAGCTGTTGGAGCCGTTTTTCGATGCTCGCGAGAACCCGAAGGGGAAGAAGATCCGACTCATCGGGGTCCGCGTGGAGAAACTCTCGCGCCTGGAAGCCGTCGAGAGAAGCGAGAGGTCCATCCCCTTCGGTGAGCCGGGAGAGAGTGGCTGAGGCGGACGGCTCTCATGGTTCGGCCAGCCACACGGTGTCGAGCTGGTTGTTCAGAAAATGGCTCGGGGTGATCGTCCAGCCTCGGACCCGCGCGCTGTGGACGACGATCCGGTGCCACTGCAACGTGTAGATATAGTGCGCCTCCTCGTCGAGGAGGCGCCGCTCGAATTCGCGGATATAGCGCCGACGCTCCTCGCGGTCGGCGGCCCGGCTCTGCTTCTGGTAGAGCTCGTCGAGCGTCCGGTCGACGTAGCGGCTGTAGTTGATGGGGCTCACGTCCATCGACTGGAACTTGAACAGGGCCAGGTCCGGCTCGACGATGTAGCTGCAGTGGAAGTCGGCCGCGACCTCGAAGTCGCCGCTGAAGATGGCGCGGTAGAGCATTCCCAGCTCGAGCGTCTCGATCCGCACGTTGAGGCCGATCTGCCGCCACTGGTCGACGAGCCACACCCCGAGCGCGTCGTAGGGATTCGGGATCCCTCGGTTCTTGAAGGTGAACGCGAAGCCCTCGGGGACACCCGCCTCGCGCAGGAGCCGACGGGCCTCCGCCCGCGCCGTCGCGATGTCGCGCGAGTAGCCGGCGAGCCGCTCCAGCTCCGCGGGCGGCGTGGCGAAGGGGGTGCCCACGCCCTGCACGCCGGCCACCTCGCGGAGGATGGTGAGCCGCGACAGGGCCGCCGCGCCCTGGTGACGATCCAGGGCGAGGGAGAGCGCGCGCCGCACGCGCCGGTCGTCGAACGGCTTGCGCTCGTGGTTGACCGCGAGCGGATTGCTGCACTCCCAGGGGCTCTCCTGCACGGTGACGCCGTTGCCCAGGGCCTGCACGAGGGTGTCACGCTCCGGGGGCGAGAAGCCCCGGAACTGGATCATCGCGCGCTGGCCGCGGATCGCCGCGACCTGCGCGGCCGAGTCCCGCATGAAGAGAGCCCGATACCCGTCGAGGTACGGTCGGCCCTTGTCCCAGTAGTCGGGGTTCCGCCGGCCGATCCAGTGCGAGCCCTTCACGTACTCGACGAAGAGGAACGGCCCGGTCCCCATCACGTTCTTCTCGTACCAGTGGATGTCCCGGACCAGGATGTCCGCCTTGTAGATCCAGTTGAAGGGGGAAGCGAGCGAGGACAGAAACGAGGCGGAGGGCCACTTCAGGCTAAAGACCACGGTGTACGGATCGGGAGCCGTGACCGTCTCGACCGCGATGTACTCGCCCTTGCGATTCGAGGTCACCCCGGGCGGGGGAAAGATGATCTTGTCGTAGCTCGCCTTGACGTCGCGCGCGGTCAGCTCACTGCCGTCGTGGAAATGGACGCCGCGCCGGATCCGGACCGCGTAGGCCCGACCGTCCGCCGCGACCGTCCACGACTCGGCGAGATCGCCGACGATTCTCGTGCCCGTCCGATCGGTGGGATCCACCCGCAGCAGCGTGTTGTAGTGCGGCGCGGCGGGGTGCACCACCGCGAAGGTCTCCTCGCGGTGGGCGTCGTACGACGGCGGCTCGGCGGGCACCACGAAGATCAGCTCGCCGCCGCGCCGTGGGCTCTCCTGGGCGGCGGCCGACCCGCCCGCCACCAGGACCGCCAGGATCACGGCAACCTGCCGCCCGCGCATGTTACACGCGCATGACCACCTTGAGCGCATTGCCGATCCGGTCGACGTAGGTATGGAAGGCCTCGTGGACCGCGTCGAGGGCGAAGTGATGGGTGATGATGGCGTCCGCATCGAGCTTGCCGGCGCTCATCAGGGCCAGTGAGCGGCCCGAATTCATCCCCCCTTCCCCCCGGGCCGCGTAGATGCGCACGTTGCTGCGGACGGCCAGGTTCATGTCCATCTCGACGGGACCGGCGTACCACGCGACGACCCCGATCCGGCCGCCGCGCTTGACGCTCTCGAGCGCTTCCTGCATCGACGTGGGCCCGCCCGCACACTCGAGGACGGAGTCCGCCCCCTTGCCGCCGGTGATGTCGGCCACGCGCCGAGCGAGGCTCTCCTGGCGGACGTTGACGACGAAGTCGGCCCCGAGTCGCCGGCCGATCTCCAGGCGCTCGGGACGGGTGCCGGAGAGAATCACCCGCTCGGCCCCGAGCGCCTTGCACAGCTGGACCGCGAGCAGGCCGATGGGACCGGGGCCCTGGACGAGCACGGTCTCGCCGGCGAGGTAGCCCCCCATGAGATCGATCGCCCAGAGCGGGGAGGCCGCCGTGGTCACCATGCAGGCCTGCTCGAACGTGAGGTTATCGGGAAGCTTGTAGAGCGTGTTGACGTGGTTCACCGCGTACTCGGCAAACCCCCCGTCGCACGTCAGCCCCTTGGCGCGATGACCCTTGGCGAGGTTGCCGTAGTTCAGACACGAGGTGTACCAGCCCTTGATGCAGTTCTCGCAGCGCTCGCAGCCCTTGTGTACCTCGACCGCCACGCGATCGCCCATCTTGAACTCGTCCACTCCGGGCCCCAGCGCCGCCACCGTGCCGGCGTACTCGTGCCCCATGATGAACGGACCGTCGGGCTGCCCGAGGAGCTTGCGGTGCAGAACCTTCACGTCGGTTCCGCAGATGGAGGTGACGTTGACCTTGAGCAGGACCTCCCCCGATCCCGGATCGGGCACCGGCCGCTGCTCCACGCGCATGTCGTCGGCCTCGTGCAGGACCACCGCTTTCATCATCGCAGCACCACCTCCCGCGATCCGGGAGTCTACGTGGACGAAGAGACCGCTGTCAAAGGCCTCTCAGTACCAGCAGCCCCAGTGCGGCGGCACCCAGACAGGCACGGAGGTGGAGGCGCCGGATCGGTCCATGTACAGCTGATCGACCCAGTGACCCTCCTCCCAGCACGGGGCATCAAACGGGAACGGCGCGTAGATCACGCCGATGAACTGGTGGCCATGGTGATGGTTACGGTGATGACCGTGTCCGCCGTGGCCTCCGCCGCCGTGCGCGGGTATTGGCGTGACCAGGACGGCCAGGATGGCGAAAACGATGACGAGCATGCGGATCGTACTGCCCTCCGCAGCCCCGAGGCTGCACGACGTGGATGCAGTCTAGCAGGGGCGCCATCGCGAGCACGCGAGGGTAGTGCAGGGCGTCACGACTCGCGGGCGCTACTCCGCGCCGATCTGTACGCGCGTTCCCTCTTGAGGGCGCTCCACGCTACCATATCGGCCATGCGAGATCTCCTGGCCCGGCTCGACGGCTGGCGCGACGAGCAGCTGGAGCTCCTGGCCCGCCTCGTCAACCACGACAGCGGTACCGACGACGTGCTGGACGTCAACCGCGTCGGGGCCATCCTCGCCGAGCGGCTGGAGCGCCTGGGCTTCACGCTCTGCCGGGTCGCCACCGAGCGCTTCGGCGACCACCTCGTCGGCGAGAAGCGGGGGGCGGGCCCCAAGCGCTTGCTCTTCGTCGGCCACTACGACACCGTGTTCCCCTCCGGTACCGCCAAGCAGCGGCCGTTCCGGATCGACGGGCAGGGGCGCGCGTGGGGACCTGGGGTGTACGACATGAAGGGCGGGCTCGCCGCCCTGCTGTACGCGCTGCGCGCGCACCAGGAGGCGCGCACCCGCGCCTGGGCCGAGACGACCGTCGCGGTGGTCTTCAACTCGGACGAGGAGCGGCTCTCGCCCACCTCCCGGCCGGTGATCGAGGCCGAGGCGAGGCGGGCGCACAGCGTGGGCATTCTCGAGCCGGCGCGCCCGGGCGGCGAATACGTGATGGCGCGCAAAGGAGCCGCCACGTTTCACCTGGAGATCCAGGGTAAGGCCTCCCACGCCGGGCTCCAGCCCGAACTGGGCGCGAGCGCCATCTGGGACCTGGCGCAGAAGGTGACGGCGCTGCACGCGCTGACCGACCTCGAAACCGGCGTCACCGTGAACGTGGGGACTGTGCGCGGTGGCGAGCGCCCCAACGTCGTCGCCGCCCACGCCGCCGCCGAGGTCGATCTCCGGGCGTGGAGCCAGGCGGACGCGGACGCGACCATCGCCGCCATGCGGACAATCTGCGAGCGGCCGCATGTCGCCGGCACCAGCGCCCGTTTCCAGGGGCAGATCCACTTCCCGCCGTGGCCGCCCGGGCTGCCGGGCACCGAGCGTCTGCTGGAGATCATGCGCGGGGCGGGACGCGAACTCGGCGTCGAGGTGCGGGCCATCAAGACCGGCGGCGGCTCGGACGGCAATCACACCTCGGCGATCACGCCCACCCTCGACGGCATGGGGCCGAAGGGCAGCCGGGCGCACAGCGACGAGGAGTTCATCGAGGTGGCCACGCTGCTCGAGCGGACCAAGATGATCGCTCTCTTCCTGGACCGCTGGGCCGCGGAGTTCGAGATCCCGGCGCGCTGAGGGCCGCTCGTCAGGCGAAGTGACACGCCACGGTGCGCCCGTCGAGCGGGCGGAGCGCCGGCTCCTCCGCCGCGCACCGGGCCTGGGCGAGCGGGCAGCGAGTCCGGAAGCGGCAGCCGCTCGGCACGTCGCGCGGGTTCGGCGGCTCGCCCTCGAGCGCGAAGTCCTGGGTGACACGACGGCCGCCGATGCGGGGCACCGCGGCCAGCAGCGACTGCGTGTAGGGATGGCGCGGCGCCTCGAACACGCGGGTGGTCGGGCCGCATTCAACAATCTTGCCGAGGTACATCACCGCGATGCCCGCGCACATCGCGCGCACCACCGCGAGATCGTGCGAGATGAACACGTAAGTGAGCGCGAACGTCTCCTGGAGGCTCCGGAACAGCTTGAGCACACTGGCCTGGACCGAGACGTCGAGCCCGGAGGTCGGCTCGTCCAGGATCACCAGGCGAGGCCGCAGGGTGAGGATGCGCGCGAGCCCCACCCGGCGCTGCTGGCCGCCGCTCAGCTCGTGCGGATAGAGATCGAGGTGGGCGTCGGGAAGCCCGACCGCGGCCAGGATCGCGCGCACCTCTCGGTCGCGCTCGGTCCGGGTCAGCGGGGTGTGGATCCGGAGGGGTTCGTGCAGCGACGGCCCGATCTTCCACCGCGGGTCGAGCGAGGCGCCCGGGTCCTGGTAGACGTACTGCAGATCCTTGGCGACGGCGCGTCGCGCGCGCCGGGGCAGTCGCCCGATCTCGCGGCCGGCGAAGCGGATCTCGCCCGCGGTCGGCGCGTAGATGCCCATCACCGTCTTGCCGAGCGTGGACTTGCCGCAGCCGCTCTCGCCGACGAGGCCGAGCGTCTCGCCCGGGCGCACCTGGAGCGAGACACCGTCGACGGCGCGGAGCCAGCCGACACGGCGGCCGAAGGCGCTGCGCACCGGGAAGTGGCGCGCGAGGTCGACCAGCTCCAGCAGCGGCGCCGCGGGGGCGCTCACGCGCCGGCTCCGGCGGGGGCGTCGACGGGGTGGTGGCAGCGGACGCCGTGGTCGGCGGCGAGGGCGCGCGGCGCCGGCCGCTGGTCGCGGCACTCCGCGGTCGCGTAGTCGCAGCGCGGGTGGAACCGGCACCCCGACGGCGGGGTGACCAGGCTCGGGACCTCGCCCCGGATCTCGCGGATCTCGCCGTCGGGGCCCGGCACGCTGGCGAGCAGTTGCTGCGTGTAGGGATGCGCGGGGCGGCCGACGAAGGCGTCGGTCGGCGCCGCCTCCATCTCCTGACCGGCGTACATGACCACCACGCGGTCGCAGATCTCGTGCGCGGTCCCGAGATCGTGGGTCGTGAAGAGCACCGACACCCCGCGCTCCTTCACCAGCGCGCGCAGCAGCCGGAGGATCTGGGCCTGGATCGTCACGTCGAGCGCGGTGGTCGGCTCGTCCGCGATGATCAGATCGGGCTGCGGGAGCAGGGCCATCGCGATCATGAGCCGCTGGCGCTGACCGCCGGAGAACTCGTGGGGCAGCCGGCGCAGCGCGCGCGCGGGCTCGGGGATCTGCACCGCGCGCAGGGTGTCCAGCACCGCCTCGCGGTCGGCGCGGTGGCGCCCCTGCGGATAGCGCCCGAAGATGGCCGACGGCCGGGCTCCGTCGCGGGCGCGCGGCGACTTCCACTTCATCAGGTCCATGATCTGGGTGCCGATGGGGAACAGGGGGCTGAACGAGGTGAAGGGATCCTGGGGGATGAACGTGATCGCGCGGCCGCGGACGTGCTCGTTCACGGTCGCGGGGTCCTGCCGCAGCAGGTCGGTTCCCTGGAAGCGCACCTCGCCGCCGCGGATCCGCGCGGCCCCCTCGGGCAGGATGCCGAGGATCGCGCGGGCG
>WNGJ01008357.1_pt1 | contig 11019 bp, 8 predicted proteins | sample 5400611 | NCBI WGS metagenome assembly WNGJ01 (sample SAMN13153375, study PRJNA577476) | soil metagenome | isolation source: 40 cm soil or saprolite under Garry oak tree replicate 1 | place: USA:California | collected 2016-06-15 | reverse complement strand
CCTGGAGCCGCGAGCCAGGCTCGACCAGCGGCGCGATCAGCGCGGCCATTGCCCGATACGCCGGCCCAGGCGTGGCCTCGGGCAGCGTGCCGGGCGGCTCGGCTGTCTCCCCGACGACCACCACCTGGCCATCCGGCAGCGGCGCCCCGGCGTCAGCGCGCGGCGCTGCGGATGACACGACAGCGGCAACAAGGGCTCCCGCGTCGATGGCCGCCCGCTGCCAGGACACCTCGGTGCCGAAACGGAACCCGCCGTCCGACCGGACCACCGTCGAGACCAGCAGGTCTGGCCGCCACGGACCGTGCACCAGCGCGGGCACGGCTGACATCCTGGCCGGGGTGAAGCTCACCTGACCCGCGTCCACAGCGCGGCGCAGCCCCCAGCCTGGCATGAACGTCCTGGCGTCGGCGAACGCAGTGAAGTCCAGCTCAGGATCGCCGCGCGGCACCCAGCCGAGGATTAGTCGTACCCCGCCGCACCGGGCGGCAGCCGCGCTCAGCTCGCGGGACACGGACCGGGGCGCGCCGAACCCGTCGCCGACCGCGACCGTCATCTCCTGCCGGATCAGCGATCCCAGCGACGAAGCGCTGGTTCCCGTCACCCCGACTCCGCCCCTGCCGCGCCGTGGTTACGCGAAGTAAAAGCGGCTCACCCAGTCGGCGACGCATGCTGGCTTGGGGTTGCCCTCGACTTCGACGGTAACCCTGTTCACGACCTGAACCGCGCCGTCGCCCGTCGGCTCGCAGCTGACCATGATCGAGCGGGCGCGGATCCGGCTGCCGACCGGCACCGGGGCAGGGAAACGCACCTTGTTCAGGCCGTAGTTGATGCCCATTCGCACGCCCTCGACGCTGCGTAGCTCACTGACGAGGTGCGACAGCAGCGACAGCGTGAGGAAGCCGTGCGCGATCGTCGTGCCGAACGGACCGCTCGCCGCGCGTTCCTCGTCGATGTGGATCCACTGGTGATCCTCGGTGACGTCAGCGAACCCATTGACCCGGTCCTGCTCGATCGTGAACCATTCCGTCGGGCCGATCTCGGTCCCGACAGCGGCTTCGAGCGCGGCCGCGCTCAGGTATGTCTCCATTTCGCCTCCCGCGCGACAGGCCGGCGCCGACCGACTCGAACGCCGCGCTCGCCGGACAACATGATGCACTGAGGGAACACACTCGCCCGAATCCGGCCCGCCCCGCAGGCCGCAGAACGCGGTCAGGCAGCGGTGCCGGCCCTGCCGACTGAGGAGAGACGCCATGGGCGCAGACCTGGACCTGCTTGTCCTCGCCGAGCTTAACCCCGACGTGCTGGTGGCAGCGGGCGACGTCGATCTGCGGTTCGGCCAGGTGGAGCAGCTCGTCGAGAACGCGACGATCACGCTCGGCAGCTCGGGCGCGATCACAGCCGCGGCGGCTGCGGTGCAGGGCCTGCGCGTGGCGGTCTGCGCGGTGGTCGGCGACGATCAGGTGGGCACATGGGTGACCGACCTGCTCGCGGCCCAGGGCGTCGACATCGCGTGCGTGGTCCGCAGGCCCGGCAGGGCGACCGGGATAAGCGTGGTCATCACCAGGCCCGATGGTGACCGCGCGATCCTGACCTTCGGCGGCACGATGGCCGAGATGACAGCGGCCGACGTGCCGCACGACCGGCTCCGCGCGGCCGGGCACGTGCACGCGAGCTCGTTCTTCCTGCAGCGCGGGCTGCAGGCCGACCTGCCGAAGCTGTTCGGCTATGCGCGCGCCGCCGGTGCGACCACGTCGCTGGACCCGGGCTGGGCGCCAGACGGCGAGTGGGCCAAGGTCAAGCACGCACTGAGCCAGGTGGATTACCTGCTGCCGAACGCGGCCGAGTGCGCGGAGCTGGCGGCCGCCTTCGGGGCGTGGCGGAACGGTGACCAGAATGACGATGCGAAGGACAGCGAAACCAGGAAGCTGAAGGCCGCGAGGCGCGCCGCCGAAGCGCTGCGGAAGGTCGGGCCGACCGTCGTCGTCAAGCTGGGCGCGGCCGGCGGCCTGCTCGTCGGGCCGGAAGGTGTCGTCCTGGCGCACGGAAAGGCCGTCGATCCGGTGGACACGACCGGGGCAGGCGACTGCTTCAACGCCGGGTTCATCGCCGGCCTGCTCGACGGCTCCACGCAGACCGAATCGCTCAAGCGCGCCGTGACCTCTGGCGCGATCGCGGTCACCGGGTGGGGCGGCACCGGCCGGCTGGCTACTCGCGACGAGGCGCTGAGCGCCGCCGCCGAGCTCACGGCCGAGCGCCTCCCCGACTGGTAGCGCCGCGTCCGGCGGCGCGCGCGCCCGCGCAGCGGGGCGTCGCCCGCGGAGCCGGGCGTCGCCCGCGGTACCGACATATCCCCGATACCGGTTCAGTCACTTAAACGCCCGGCGGCTGGCGCCCTCCTGCCGAGCGGTAAAGGATGAGACGAGCCGAGATGAGCCGAGGTAATGAGAAGCGTGATGGCCGGCCGCAGAATGCTCTTCCTTACCGCAGCGACGAGCGCAGGGCTGACCCTGCCGGGCGTCAGCCTGGCTCTTCCGGCCAGCGCCGCCACGGCCGCCCCCGCCCCGGCCGGCGCCGCTGCGCCCGCCCCCGCCGCGCCGACGCGCTGCTCGGCCGGCGCGCACACGCTCTCTCCGCCCGGCAGCAGGCTGTACCCCGAGACCGGCAACGGCGGCTACACGAGCGTGCACACGCTGGTGCATCTCGTCTACAACGCCACGACGAACCGGTTCCTGCCTGGCAACAAGGTCGTGCTGACCGACCGGGCCACGCAGTGCCTGACGAGCTTCACCCTCGACTTCGAACGCAAATCGCAGAACACCAAGTCCGGCCCTGGCATGTCCGTGCAATCGGTTACCGTGAATGGCCGGCCGGCTACCTTCGCCTTCGAGCAGCCGACCTATCCGGGTGACCCGAACGGCCAGGACGACCCGAACCCCGCCGCGCACGAGGCCTCGCAGGCCAACCCGGTCGGCGGCCCGCACCACAACCCGCTCCCGCCGGCCTGCACGCCCGAGGTGCTGACCAGCAATGTGAACTCGCTCAACGGCACCCAGTGCCCGGCCACCAAGCTCGTGATCAGGCCGTCCAAACCGATCAAGGACGGCGTGCTGTTCACCGTCACCGTCAGCTACACGGGCCGGCCCGGCCTGCACAACGACGGGGACGGCAGCACCGAGGGCTGGTTCCGCGCCCCGGACGGCGGGTTCGTGACCACCGAGCCGGTCGGCACCGAGGACTGGATGCCGCTCAACGACTACCCGTCGGCCAAGCCGACCTACGACTTCTCTGACACGGTCACGGCCGGCCGGACCGTCCTCGCCAACGGCGTCCTGGTGTCGGTCAGCAAGCACCAGGCCAGTAAGGAGTTCCCCAAGGGGTCGGTGACCTGGCGCTGGCATTCCCCGGCCCCGGTGGCCAGCTACCTGGTCGAAGACAGCGTCGGCAACTACATCCTGACCGAGCGGACGGCCGACAACGGCATCAGGTTCTACGAGGCCCAGGACCGCGGGATCAAGCCAGTCAAGCGGGCGAAGAACCTGAAGATCATGAACCTGCAGCAGCGCATCACCGAGTTCGAGAGCCAGTTCAACGGGAGCTACCCGTTTACCTCCGACGGAGTCGTTGTCGGCACGCCGAACGCGAGCTTCGAGGAGGAAATGCAGACCATGATCACCTTCGCGGGCGGGTTCATCGACACCGATGTCCTTTACCACGAGAACATGCACCAGTGGTGGGGCGACAACGTCACCGAGGGTGGCTACCGGCTGACCTACTACAAGGAGGGGCTGGCCACGCTCGCCGAGTTCCTCTACCAGGCGCGACTGGCCGAGCAGAAGGCCGGCGGCCCGTACACGCACAAGGGCCAGGCCGCCTTCCAGGCCAGCCTCGTGCACCGGTTCAACTCCGACTACGCCCAGGCCAAGAGCTTCTGGACCGTCGCCCCGTCCAATCCGCAGGCCTTCGGCCTGTTCAGCGGGTCATCGACGTATGACCGCCCGGGCATCGGCTACATCGCGCTGCGCCAGATACTCGGGCACGGCAACTTCACCCGCGCGCTGCAGCAGATCCAGCGAACCTACGGCGGCGGCAGCATCACCGAGGCCCAGCTCGAGGCGATCTTCCGGCAGTGGCTGCCGCTGCAGACGAGCGCCTGCCGCGCCAGGCTCGGCGAGTTCTTCAGGCAGTGGTGGGACACCGCCTACCCCGCCAGCGGCGGCAAACCACAGATCACGGGACCCGGCCTGCACGGCCACAACTTCTACCGCCCTGGCGGCGGCTGCTGACTAAAACCCAGCAGGCATCACGGAACGCACCCGCCGGTCAGCGGGAAGCGGCTTACAGACCGGCCGCTTCCCGCGCCGCGGCCTCAACTTTCGCGTGGTGGCTCTCCCATCCGGCCTTGTCGACCGGCGGCATGTTGTCATTGCCATCGCGCAGGCCGACTGCGCCGTCGATGAGCTCGCGCACGATGTCGGCGTGACCGGCGTGCCGGGCCGTCTCGGCGATCTCGTGAATCAGGATGAGGCCGAGCGTGACGTCACCGTGCTCGCCCCACCACGGCACCCGGCCAGGCGCGTCGAGTGGCAGCTCGGCGATGGTCGCGTCCGCGTGCTCCCACGCCCGCCGGTACAACCCGATGATCTCCTCGCGCGACTGGTCAGGGGTGCCATACAGGTCCGCGTTGAGATCGGACTCGTCGAACGCGGCCCAGGCCGGCGGGTCGGGGAACGGTCGGCCGAAGGTGTCACCGAAGTACCCGATCTCGACCAGGGCCAGGTGCTTGACCAGGCCGAGCAGGTTCGTGCCGGTCGGCGTCAGCGGCCGGCGGGCGTCGTATTCGGACAGCCCGTCAAGCTTCCAGACCACGGCCCCGCGCGCGTTCTTGAGGTACCGGTGCAGCTCGGACTTGTGATCGGATCCTGTCATGCGGGACAGTCTGCCAGCAGCCGCCGACAGCCTGGGGGCACGGTGCCGGAGGCCAGCGAGCGCGGTGCCGGAGGCCAGCGAGCGCGGTGCCGGCGGCCAGCGAGCGCGGTGCCGGCGGCTACCACTCGCTGCCGATGCTGAGTACGTGCCAGATCGTCCCGGTGAGCCAGAGCGCGGCCGTGGACACGACCAGGATCTCGAGCGCCTGGCCGCTGCTGACCAGGATGCCCGCCAGGCCGGCGCAGAGCGCGATCGCGCCGGTCACGGTCGTGATCCGCCGGTAGATCACGCCCAGCTTCGACTGCTGGCTGGTGTGCAGGTCGATGGCAGCGGCCAGGGCGCAGCAGATAGCGAGGACGAGGGCGACCATGCTCGCGGTCGCGGCGCTCGAAACCAGCGGCACGCCCGGCACGAGCTTGTAGACCGTGAACGTGAGGACGATCGCGACCAGGGCGACCGATGACACCAGGTCTTTCCAGCTCAGGCCCATCGCAGCAACTCCCATCAGGCTCATCGGGTCAGTGCCGCGGTACCAGTCTGCGCGCTTGAGCACGGCCGCAGGTAGCCAGGTCGACCGGGAGCTCCGCGATCGGGCGTCTCAGTTGAGTAACGGCCGGCATGGGCGGGTTTCTGTCAGACCCGGGCCGGACGATGGCCCCATGAGCATCGCCGCCTTGCCTGCGCCGTGGTGGACTGTGCCGACCCCAGGGCCATGGCCGCGTTCTATCTCCAGGTCATCGACGCCGAGGTGCTGTTCGAGGACGAGACGTACTCGTTCATCGGTCACGAGGGCCACGTGAACATCGCGTTCCAGCGGGTTGGGAAATACACGGCGCCGACGTGGCCGGCCGCCGGCACCCAGACCCACCTGGACTTCCGGGTTCCCGACGTCGCGGCCGCCGAGGCCGAGCTGCTGAAACTCGGCGCGAGCAAGCCGGATTTCCAGCCCGGCGGTGACACCTGGACGGTGCTCACCGACCCGGCCGGACATCCGTTCTGCATCACCGCGTCCTGGTGACGTGCGGCCGCGGCCGCCCGATCATCAGCGGTGCGCGGACGGAGGCACGTCCAGCGTCGGGTTGCGGTCGAAGAAGCCGGTCGGCTTCAGCATGAAGCCGCAGCTGGCCACCGGCATTACGGGCCACTCCTCGGGCCGGGGAAAGTGCGGCGGCCCGAACGTGTGCCAAACGACGATGTCGGCGCCGTCGACGTCCTGGTCGCCCGCGATGAACGCGGGGAGGCCGGCGCCGCCTGGATGCTGGTTCACGAAGTCGCCGGCCGGATAGCGGTGCGCCGGGTCGTACCGGGTCACCCAGAGGTGGTTGGCCGCGAAGCCAGCGCGGGCGGCGATCGATGAAGACGGATCGGCGAGCAGCACCGGGGCTGGCTGCGGATAGAGCGTGTAGCCGGTCGGCCTGCCGAACCGGTTGACCCGCTCGGTGCTGATCACCCGCCAGGTCCTTCCGCGCGTCCCGTCGGCCTGCCTGACCGCTGCTGACTCGGTGCGCAGCCTGGTCGCCGTCTGCATGATGGCGTTGCCGTAGGGGTTCTCCCGGCCGACCGGGCAGCCGGTGACGTCGATCTCCTCGACCGCGTTGGCGAGCCCGTCCACCGTCATGTCCAGGCGCGCGCCGAACAGGTGCTGGTGCACCGGCGCGCCGAGCCCGGGCGCGACCTCGGCGGAGTACGGGTAGTCACCACCCGGGTAGGCCGCCGTGAACAGCGTGCCGGTCATCTTGATCTCGCACTCGATGGTGCCGTCCAGGTAGAAGTACCAGTAGAAGCCGTAGTCGTAGTTGCCGACGGTGGTGAAGAACGACACAACAAGGCGCCGCTGGCGCCGGGACTGGGCGGAGCCGTTGAAGATGTCGGTGTGCTTCCAGAGGATCCCGTGGTCCTCTTCATGGATGCAGATCGCGTTCTGCACCACGCGCGGCTCGCCAAAGTCGTCGGGAATGGTCGCGTCGAGATATGCGATCTCACCGAGGCAGTCGCAGCCGCGCTCGAGCGAGTTCACCCACTTGCCGACCAGGTACTCGCCGGAGTCGAAGTAGGCCTGCCAGTACCGGAACGCCGGGTCACCGTACGGCACCACCATCTCCGGCACGGAGGCGCGGTAGATCAGCGGCCGTTCGTCTTCGCCGTCAGCGATGCTGATCTGGTGCAGCGTCAGCCCCTCGCGGGCGTCGAACCCGATCCGCATTGACCAGTTCTGCCAGCGCAGGGTCGTGCCGTCGATGGTGAAGCTCGGGCCCTCTGGCTGCGTGATCTCGATCGGCCGCAGCCCGGTGCGCAGCGGCCCGCGCACCGCCGGGTCGTCGTAGTCGCCCGACTCGGCCGGCACCGGTCGCTCGAAGTCATCGACGACCTCGAACACCCGCCGCTCGACCAGGTCCAGGTGGGCGGCGACGCCGTCCACCGGATGCGACCAGGCGTAGTCGTGCGGGTCGGCCTGGAAGAACGCGAGCACCCGCACCATCCGCCTGCCCTCGTCGTCGCCGAAGGAGCCTGCCGTCAGCGGGCAGGTGCGGATCTTGGTGACGTCGGTCAGGCCGCGCCTGGCCATCGCCGCGCGCCACCGCGGGTCGGCCCTGACGACCTGCTCGGCGACGGCGAAGTCCTCGTTGATGATCGGCAACTGGCCGTCGGTACGCGGGTCAAGCACCCGCCGGCCGACCACCTCGCCGCGCCCGAGCGAGACCAGCACGTCCGCCGACTCGCCCGAGCTCACGTCGATCAGGAACGCGCGCAGCCGCCGGTCGGGAGCCTCAGGCGCTCCGGACGGCTGGCTGGCATGGGATCCGGCCGCGGCCGGATCCCATGCCAGCACCTCGCCCTTCGCCGGCTCGTCCAGCCCGTAGTAGGCGAACCTGACCGAGTCGTGCAGCAGCCCGGCCGCAGTCATGATCCGGCGCCCGCTCAGGTACTCGGCCGCCGTCGCCGGGTCGAGAGGGTGCGCCGGCCCCGCGCTCGCGGCGTCGGCCCTGACCGTCGCGGTGTCCGTCATGGCAGATCTCCTCTTCTTGACCCCGCTCCGGTTCTTGACCCCGCTCCGGCTACTCGTCGGCGACGATCGACCCGACCCGGTCGCCGAGCGCCGGGTCGCGCCGGTTCAGCCAGAAGCCGTACCCGGTGGCGATGATCACGATCGCCAGCGCGGCGTACGGGAACCAGTCATACGGCGCGGGCTGCCCGGGCTTGCACAGGTAGTACACGGGGACGCCGATCGCGATCATGCCGAGCACCGGCAGCACGGCGTGCTTGACCACGTTGAACTCCGAAGGCCGGTACTTGCGGTAGTAGAACGGCAGCGCCAGGTTGGCCAGGAAGTAGACCACGAGCAGCAGGATCGTGCCCATCGTGGACGACTCCACGAAGAAGTTCAGCGCGTTCATCTGGCCGTGCTGGGCGTGGCTGCCGATCAGGTGCCCGGCCGCCCAGACGAGGATGATGAGGCTGGCGATCCCGACGAAGACGTAGATGGCGTTCATCGGGGTCCGCCGGCTCGCGTGGAGCCTGCCGATCCAGCCCGGCAGCAGGCCTTCCCGGCCGGCGTTGAAGATCAGCCGGGCCTGGGAATTGATCGCGGAGATCAGCACGCCGATGGTGGACGTGAAGCCGGCCACGTAGGCGAGGAAGCCGAGGAACGCCACGACGTCGTGCGCGACCGGGATGAACGGGATCGCCTGCGCGGTCAGCCTGTTCGCGCTGTAGCCGTACCCGGTGACCGTGGCGAACGCGAACAGCACGTAGCCGGTCACCATCAAGATGATCGACATGTAGACCGCGCGGGGAACGTTCCGCCGCGGGTTGCCGGTCTCCTCGGCCAGCGCGGCGGAGTTCTCCCAGCCGATGAACAGGTAAATCGCGAGCGGGAAGCCGGCCGCCAGGCCGGAGAAACCGCCAGTAATGTGGCTCGGCTCGAACGGCACCAGGCTGAGGTTGCCGCCGTTCTTGATCAGGATCGCCACCGAGACGATGACCAGGATCACCATCTCGAACGCGAAGAACAGGCCGGCCAGCTTGGTCGAGACGCCGACGCCGCGGATCGTCATGACGGTGGCCGCTCCGGTCAGCACGACCGACAGGATGATCCACGGGATGTTCCAGCCGAAATAGTACTTCAGCACGTTGGACAGAAAGCCGCCGGAGATCGCGAACACCGAGGAGATCGCGATGATGTACCCGGCGCCGCACAGCAGGGCCGTCGTCACCGCGCTGGTGCCGCCGAACGTCTTGCCGACGAACGCGATGAACCCGCCGGTGGACGGCTGTGCCCGGGAGAACTGGGCCAGGGTGTTGCCCAGGAACGCGATCGCGATTCCCGCAACGATGATGGTCAGCGGCGCCGCCACGCCCGCCGTGAACACGAGGAAGCCGAAGCCGAAGAAGAAACTGTAGGCAGGGCCGATATTGGCCATCGTCGAGGCCGAGATATCGATCAGGCCCAGGGCGCCCCGGCGCAGCCGTTCGGCCGATTCAGGCGCTTTGGTCTCGGTGAATGGCACGGAGGCCGCGTCGCTCATTTCTCCTCCTTAGCTAGGCCGCTCGTGCGGAGCCCGCTGCCTGAATTGTCTGGCGATCGATTGCAGAGGGGAAGGGGGCGGCACCGCGGATGACACCGGCCGTGCCCAGCCGCGGCGGTGCGCCGCCCGCGCTGGGCGCGCGGCGCACCGGCTGCCTGGCGAGTCGTAGTCCGCTGGCGTCGCTCACGTGGCGCATCCTGCCGCCCTTCCGGCCTGCCGCCCGGCGGTCTACGAGCACGCCCGGTAGGCAAGCGCTTTCCCAACTAGGCGCAACGTACTCGATCGCCACAAGCGGCGCAAGAGGTCCGCGCCCCCGCACGCACCGCGGCCGCCCCGGCCCCAGGGTCAGCGGCTCGGCGGGCGGCGGTTCGTGCTCTCCCGGAGAACGACCTCGCCCGGGACAGGCAGCACCCGCGGCCGCTCCGGGCTCGCGTCGGTCAGGACCAGGCGAGCCGCCATCTCTCCCATGGCGGCCAGCGGCAGGCGCACCGTGGTCAGCGGCGGATAGACGTCGCGCAGCGTGGAGATATCGTCGAAGCCGGCCAGCCCGATGTCGCCGGGCACGGCGATGCCCTCGGCGCGCAGCCTGGCGAGCGCGCCGACGGCCATGACGTCGTTGACAGCGAAGACGCAGTCGGGCCGGGGCCCGCTCATGGCCAGGATCGTGCTCATGGCCTCGTAGCCGCCGTCACGGGTGAACGCCCCGTGCACGATCAGGCGCGGGTCGACGCCGACCGACCATGCTGCGAGTCCCCCGAGGAAACCCGTCAGCCGGTCGCGCGCCGTCAGCACCCCCGGCGGCCCGGCCAGCACGGCGAACCTGCGATGACCCTGGACAACCAGGGCGCGGCCGAGGGCCTCGGCGCCGGCGGCATTCTCGGGCTGGATCGTGTCGATCCCGAGCAGGTCCTGGCCGATGCAGGCGGCCCTGCCACCCGCGCCCGTGAACGCCGCGATCTCGGCGCGCAGGCCAGCCAGCGCGGCCTGGCCTTCGGTCCGGCTGCCGACGAGGATCACCGCGCGGGCGCGCTGGGAGTGCATCAGCGCCACGTACTCGCGCTCGCCGGCCTCGGCTGCGGCCGTGCTCGACAGGCAGACCAGCAGCCGCTGCGGGTACGCGACATCGATCAGGCCGGCGGCGATCGAGGAGAAATACGGATCGGCGATGTCATGCACGACCACGCCTACCATGTTGCTCTGGCCGGTGGCCACCGCCCTGGCCTGGAGGTTCGCGCTGTAACCGAGTTCAGCGACGGCCTGGTTGACGCGGCTGATCAGCTGGCTGCCAACCCGGCGCGGGCCCTCGCTCACGACCCTGGAGGCGGTGGACAGCGATACCCCTGCCCGGTCGGCGACGTCCTGCAGCGTCACCCGCCCGCCGGGCTCTGTGTCACGGCGTCGCTCGGCAGGCCGGGCGACGGTGTCGCGGCGCCGGCCCGCCGGCCGGGCAGCCGTGTTGTCGGTCACGTCCCGCTCCCCACCATCCGCGGACGCTGGCGTGTCCGCTTCGTTGACCCGGCCGCGGTCTTGACCGGTTCCGTGCCCCAGCTTAGTCTCTGGGAAAGTG
>WNGJ01029348.1_pt1 | contig 11020 bp, 8 predicted proteins | sample 5400611 | NCBI WGS metagenome assembly WNGJ01 (sample SAMN13153375, study PRJNA577476) | soil metagenome | isolation source: 40 cm soil or saprolite under Garry oak tree replicate 1 | place: USA:California | collected 2016-06-15 | reverse complement strand
AGCGCAATCAGCTGCTCGGGAGCCTGCATCGCAGCGTCACTGCTGCGCTCCGCTTCCAGCCTGACGCGGCGCGCAACGAGGCGCTCGAGCTGACGCGTGAGCTTGCCGACCCGCTCCTGCTCGCGCACGCCCTCGATTTGCTCCGCCGCATTGCCGCGGTCGAGGCCACCGGCCAAAGCGACGGACTGCAGCACGGTCATGTGGCCAGCATGCTTGACGGCGCCAGGGACGCGCACCGCGCCCACCACGTAGACGGGCCAGCGGTCCTGGATGGCGACGCTGACGTCCCCGGGGCGCCCGATCGCGCGCGTGAAGGCGGTCTTCAGCTGGTCCTCGAGATCGCGGGGCGACAGGCCGGTGACCTGGAACCTGCCGAGCACCGGCAAGGAGACCACGCCCTCCTCGTCGATCGTGTGGTCCCCGCTGAGATCCGCGCGCTGGTAGAACATGCGCTGCATGGAATCGGCGTCCTCGCGGCCCCCCGGTGCGCCGCCGCGGATATCGATCGTCTCATGAAACGTGATCCTGAGACGATCGCCGGCGCCGAGCGCGGCGGCACCCGCGCGGCGGTCCGCCCGCGTCGCGTCGGCCGACGGTGCGGGCGGAGCGGCGTCCATCCGCGCCGACTCGGCCGACGGTGCGGGCGAAGCGGCGCGGGCGTTGGAAGCTTCATCGCGTGTACGCAAGGCGGTGGCGATACCCGCGACCAGCGCCAAGCACAGCGTGAGGCTGAGGACGTAAGGCATGGTCAGCCGCATCGTCTGCATTACTCACTCCAGCTTGGTGATCGGGAACTTGCAAGGAAGAAGGCGGCGGAACCCCCGCCAGGGCGCGGCAGGTCTTCCGCGCGTTCGGCAGAACGTGATGAACGTCAAGTTCTCCATAGTGCTCTCGAGGGCTGAGAAGGCGAGCGCCGCAGAGATCACGCAGGCGGCGAGATAACCGAACCCGTAGTACGCAGCGCCCATCTCCATGGTCGCTATGGCAAAGGTTCCCTGTAGGGCAAGGAAAATCGCTTGCAGAGCCAGAAAGCGGCCGTGCTGGTCGAAGAACAGCAGCAGGGAGGTCGCCGCGAAGAAGACGAACTGGAAAAGCGCACCGACCGCGCCCAGTCGCAGCACGCCGACCTGCTGATAAAACAGCCCGGAGACCTGGACGATCGTGGGCGCGCCAAGCACAATGACCACGCAGATCGCAGTCTGGATCAACGTGATCTGGCCCAGGCTCGCCAAGGTCGCCTGCTTGAGACTTTTAGCCCGGGCCTCGATCTGGCCGAGGGTGCCGTGGTCTCGAATCGCCGAGTAGTACGACCGGTACCGGGCATAGAACGCCGTCTCGACATGGGTGACGAACTGCGCCAGTGCCGGAATGATGGTCAGATATGCGGCGAAAATCGCGCTGTCGTACAGCGGCGCGTGGACAAGACCCAGCTCGTGTCTTATTCCCGCAGGGCCGATCCACATCACCCACTTGTCGATCCATATGGCGATCGCGCCCAGGAGCCCTGCCAGCGCCAGCGTCAGATGGCGTGCTATTCCGGCGCCAAATGCGAGGATCGCCGTAGAGGCGCTGGCGACCGGCTGGGGGAAGGTCACCAGCACCCGACTTACGAGCGCCACCAGGGCGATGAGCAGGCCCGCGTTGAAGGCCCAGATCATCCCTATCCATCCGCCACCCGCACGCGCGGCGATAGCCGTAGCGATCAACGCAAAACCGAGCCCACACAGAAAGCCCTGGGTAATGCTCTTATAGTCGCGTACCGCCCCGCAGAACGCCAAGGCCACCCAGATCAGGGCGCCAATGCCGCAGCAGCTGGCCGCCGGAATAGCGGTAGCAGCCGGAACCGCATACGCCGCCAGGTGACAAAGAAGTGCTATGGCGATCGAAGCCCCCGCGCTCAACACCGAGGCGGCAAGAAACAGCGGCCTAACCCGGCCCGCGTCGCGTGCGTAGAGGGCGTCACCGACGAGGCGCGCTGCCACGAGCACGATCGGAGCAGAGGATATCAGAGAGATCGCGAAGGAGTAGATGACGACGAGGCGAAAGCCGTCGATCACCGATTGGGACACGTGATCAGCGGCGAGGATGCCGATCACCTCCAGCGCGGTCACCGTGAACAACCAGGGGCCCGCTGCGATCACGGCCGCGTGCCCAATCGATGCCAGGGGCGCCAGCAGATTGTCCTGCTCGCCGAGTGTCCTCAACCTGAAGCCGATGCCTGCCATCAGGAGAAGTCCCCCATGTGGCGGGCCGTTCCATTCTCCAGGAAAGCGCCGTAGAGTGCCGCGTAGTTCGCCTGAGCGGTCATCGAGGCGTAGCGCCGGCGAACGCGCCTGCGTAGGCTCTCGCCCATCTCCTTCCTCAGCGAGCTGCTGCGCAACAGCCGGCACACGCGGTCAGCCACCTGCTCCGGCGAGACCAGGTCCGTTATGAAGCCGCCATGCTCCAGCGGGTCGTCCGCGTCGCCGGCGCCCTCGATGATCTCGCGGCACGCGCCGACATTCGTGGCCACGCATGGAATGCCTGCAGCACCGGCCTCGAGCAGCACCAGGGGCTGGGCCTCGCTGAGGCTCGTCAGCACCACGACGTGCACCTTCGGCAGCCACTCTGCCAGGCCCACCGGTCCTGTGAGCTCCACGCAATCCTCGAGGCCAAGCTCCGCTATGAGCCGGCGGCATTCCTCGGCGTAGGCGGGATCCTCCTCCGTCGGCCCGATCACCAGCGCTCTGATGTCCGGAACTTCGCGGTGGGCCACCGCCGCGGCCGCAACGAATGTCCGTATGTCCTTGATCGGCACGACGCGGCCGATCAGAGCCATGGTCGGCCGCTCATCCTGTCCGGCAATGTCGAGGGCGGCGAAGCGCTCGACATCGACGCCGTTGGCGATGACCTTGAGCCGGTCGGGCTCCGCGCCCAGGGAGACCTGTAGCCCCTGATTGTCGCGATAGAGGGTCGTGACCTGCGAGCAGACCTCGTAGCAGGAGCGCGCGTAGCTCTCGAATGCCTTGATCCAGAGATCCCGCAAGTCCATGCGGGGATCATCCACGTTCAGTCCCTTGTCGACCGTATCGGAGATCCAGTCCGCCATCAGGATCTCGATGCGGCGCTCGTTCGTGTAGATGCCGTGCTCGGTAACGAGAGCTGGTCGGCCGGTCTCGATCGCCGCACGCGCGGCAAGCAGCCCAGCATAGCCCGTCGAGCTCGCGTGATAGATCCTGGCGTCGGGCAACTCCAGCTTCAGCGTCGCGAACAAACCGCCACAGAGCGCCCGCCACGCCCAGTAGAACTGGAGGAACGAAGCCTGCGGCATCAGCGCTGCGTACATGCCGCGCACGGTCTCGAACGCCTCGCGCGATTCGAGCAGGTCGTAGAGCGACATCTCCTTCCCCGGAGTGTTTACCACGCTGACCAGCTCCCGCAGCTCCGCCGATCCGCCGCTGCTGAGAAAGCGACTGAGCACCGGCGCCACGCGTTGCGCAGCACTGGTGCGCTCCGGTCGTGAAGGCCGCCGTGCCCGGGACAAAGCAGAATGCAGTACAAGATCGTGTTGGACAACCTGGTTGGGCGGAGGCTGGTAACGCGGCCGGAGCTGCTCAGGGCCCGGGCTGATAGCCACGACCGAGAAGCTCAAATCCGGCTGACTCCGCATCAGCCAGTCAACCCATGACGAGACGCCGCCGGTAACATATGGATAGGCGCCTTCGACGATCAGGCAGACATCGGCCTTTCTGGCTGCTCCTGCGCCGCACTCGTCTCCTCCAATCGAGGCGCCGCGCATCATCGCGCTGCCTCGGGGACAAACAGCGCTGGGAAGGCTTGCGCGCGGGCGACGTGGTCCTCGCCCGCGAAGAGCAGCCTGTGCAGATCTGCGTGCCGTCCTGTAGCCACGAGGCAGCGCGCCAGAAGCTGCCGCATCTGGAGACCAGCGTTGGGCGCCGCTGCCAACAACCGGTCGAGCAGACCATCGTCCTCGCCGGTCGCCGCGATGATCTGGCAAAGAATCATCTCCGGCTCGGCGTCGACCGCATCCGACGAAGCACAGATTAGGCTGAGCGCCTTGGCCTCTGCCAATGCCTCGCGCACCTCGGAATGACGGAGGAAGCCAGACTCGGCGCACGCGAGCATCGATCGCGCACACGCCAGCATGGCCGGAGCATCGCCGAACCTCCGTGCCTCTAAGCTGCGGTGGCGGTCGTCGTGCAGCGGCCGCCGAAACTGCTCCTTCAACCTGACGAAGACCGCAGCTGCCTGAGCCCTGACGGGCGATTGCGCACTGCGCAGGGCAGCACAAAGCAGGGGGAAATAGTCATGATGATAGTTCAGGCCTACGTGGCCGAGCAGGGCTTGCTTCTCCGCCAACGTTCCGTGCTCGAGCACGGAGGCGAAGCGCCGTGGCCCTTGCGCGGGCGGCTTGAGCTCGCGTCCCGTGAGGATCGCCTCGTAGAGTCGCCGGGCAGGATCGGGGCGCTCCTCACCCGAGAGCCAGTCATACCAAGCCTCCAGGACGTCGCGCTCAGGTGCGCCGAACCTGGTAGCAAGGCCAAGCAGGATGATGGGAGCCACCACGCACAACCTGCAATGAGCCCGGCATGGGCGACGAGAACGACGAGCGGGTCGATTTCGGCGACTGCGCCAGCGCAGATCAAGAGGAGGTCGACAGCAACAAGGCCGGCCACAAGCCGCGCCCGCCGACCATCGATGCCTTTCGGGCCTTGCCGGCACCTGCCGCCTCCGTTGCCAGACTGCTCGGTCATCTGATCTCCTCGCTATCCGCTCTTCCTCAGCGATCTCCGGGGACAGCGCAATCCGGCCAGTCGCGCACCGCTGATCGTGCAGGCGATGCTGCGCCCGTGGCCAATGGCACCAATCTCGCGGGCGGGCGCGGCCGTCCGAAGCTGCACAAGACCCGCTCCCTGCTTAGGGCCTGAGACAGCTCACGACAAAGAACGCACAGGCTGTGCTCAGTGGCCTCCGTAAGTCGCATGGGGTCCATTGATTGAATGAGAAGCGCACCTATCAGCCGGTCGCCTGTTGGCGTGAGGATGGGGGCAGCGATCAGCCCGACGCCGGCGAGCTTGCCTACAGCCTCACTCTTGCGAATCGACAAGAGGCGCTGCCCAAGGTAGCTTGCCGGACCGACGAGCATCTCCATCGCTCCCACCAGGGCAAGTTTCAAGGTCTCCGGACTGGCTTTGCGCACCTCGTCCAACGCCGCGAGGCCGGCCTCGATCGAGCGGTCGGCAGCACAGGCGATCTGCCGCTCGAGGGCCTCGCAGTGCGCGCGGAGCTCCTCCGCCAGCTCCCCGATTGAGCGCAGCTGCGCGTCAGCCTCGACGAGGCGCGAGCGAAGCGCTTCCGTCTTCTGGGCCTGCCGATCCCGAAAGCCGCCCAGCACGACCGCAGCCACCAGCCAGAGCATCGGCTCGCGCCAGATGCGATAGAGATACTCGTAGATGTCCTCGCCGCCTGCCTGAGGCGGCGCACCCGCGAGCCAATGCACCACCATCGAGGCGACAGCGGCGGCGACGCCCGCCTTCGTGCCGTACTGGCTGGAGAGCAGAAGCACCGGAATCCAGAGGGGATTCGGACTGATCGATCCGAGGTGAGCACCGATCGGAGTGGCCGCCGCGATCAGCAACATCATCGACAGGATGATGACGAGCTCGAGCGCCCACGGTGCATAGCCGTCTCGCCGATGCCTGGACCAGACCGACGGCGTGGGCAGGCACTCCAGCCATGGGGGCGATGACATGAAATGCTTCCCTCGCCTGGACAAGTCGATGCCATGACTTAGCCGCTCGCCGCTGATGGTGAACAGCCGTTTCGTCTGATCTGCGTCAGATGACGGGGGAAAATCGGCGCGTTATCTGCCGCCCCTGCCCAAACCGTACCATGCTATTCGGAGGTGCCCCTGTTGCGCCTGGCGCTGCTGTTGCCTGAGCGCGGTAGCGTAACGTTTTAGTGAGCCGGTATCGCCCGCAGGCGGATCGTGATCTCCTCGAGTACCTGCCCTTTCTCGATCTCCTCCTCGGCGACAATCACGGTCAGCTCTTCGAGCTTGTCCCCGATGGCGCGCATCACAGCATCCGCGGCATTAAGGGCGGCGTCCGGGACGTCGCCTGTAACCGGGCCCCGTGAGAAACAAAGCTCGCCTCGATAACGTGGCGCTTACTCATGTCGCTTGGCCCCCCGGCCTCTTTACAAATGGACTGCTGTACTCCCTGGCGGGGTCAGTGCAAGGGAGTACAGCAGCAACGTCACATACTGGGTGCGCCAGAAGGGCGCTTCATAGGGGCGGTAGTGGCGGCAGTAGCGGCGACGATACGAGCGAAAACAAACGGGTGCTTCCCGCTGACATCGGGATCAGCGACTGTTTGTCGGGCCCATAGGTTTCGCACCCGTCAGCGCAGAGGCCGGTAACCGGGATATTCGCCTGTCCCACCGTGTCGATCTTGATCAACACCCCCGGCGTCAGCGTGGCGTGGACCTGCGAGGCGTTGTACGCCATCCGGTTCTGCAGCAGGACCCCGAGGTCCGATTCTTTCTTACTGATGACCGGAAGCTGGGATAACGCTGCGAACTTGCTGAGGGTGGAGCCAACCACATCCGACAAAAGCGAATTTACGCCATCATAGGCAAAGAGATTTGTCTGATGGAACATCAACGGGTACTGCTCTCCCCGCAGCAGGTAGAGCAGCATCGCATCGCTTTCCCGGTCCCGAATCTGGTCCCAAGTCTGGTTAGTGGTGAAAAAGGGCGGACCACCGGGGCCGCCGATCCGGGATATGCCATTCGGTCCATAAAAATAGTTGTACTCCTCGGGTTCCGAACCCACGCCTTGGGCAACGGTCGTGGCGGTGTTATAGAAGATATTTGTCGGGCGGCGCGGGATCTCAAAGATCGAAGGTTGATACTGGTTCCAGATCCCGGTATTGGGCGAAGCTGGCGATCCCTCGGGCCGCGACAGATCCGACACCAGGTAATGGATTCCCAGCGAAGCTGCCGCACTCAGGAAGTTCGGGTTGGTCAAGCCGGAAATACCGGGCGTCACCATGCTAACAGGGTCGTTCGGCAGACCGAGCGACTGGGCGACCTGGACATTCTGGCTGATCTCGGCTTGGGACTGTGTGTACGTGGCCGGCGTGCACACTTGGCTGTTGGCCACCGGTTTGTAGCAGTCGAGGTCTTCGTGATCATAGGTGTGACTGACCCAGAAAAACTGATTGGCGAGGGACCGGCTTGCGAGGATAAGGCTGTCGGACGCCCCGGTGCCGCCGCCTTCTGCCGTCGTCCCGACGCCATTGAACGCGAGGGCAATCTTAAATCCCGCGAACTGCGGATAGGTGCGGACATTCTGCTGCCAGTTTGCCAGCGCAGAGAGGTCCTGACCGGTGATCCTGTATTCCGGACAGGTGGGCGGGGCAACATAGGTCGGGTCGGTGGCGAAGCCCACGGGGATGCAGGCTTCTTGTGAGCTGTCGAACATATCGGCGGCGATGAAGTGATCATCCACTTGCGGAGTCATGTAAGTTTTGCGGCTACCCAGAAAAAGCCCTTTGGTGATCCAGTGAATGATGCCGTAGTTAAGAGTGGCTGAGTGAAGCAGGTACGGGTTGTTGTCCATCGTGAGCGCCAGATATTCCCGGCCGTCAGCTGAGGTGTGGGTGACCCCGGCTACCGAGCCGCCGATTTGCAGAATGGGCGTAGTCGTCTCGCCCCTGGCGGCCACTGCCGTCGCCAGATACGTCCAGGCCCACGCTATTTTCACGGTGGCATTGGGCTGCAGGTAGTTGAAGACGCTCGCGCCGGCGGACGTCAGGTTCGCCAGGCCCGGAGTCTCATCGGTGGTCCCCATTCCCGAAACGTAAGCCATGCCGTAACGGGCTTCCGGAAAGGTGTAATAGCTGGCCACGCGAACGTGATAGTTCCTGGTATAGCTATCCAGGGCGGCCCAGCCGTTTGCGTCAAGCGCGCTGTGACACGCCGGATTGCAAACCGCCAGATTCCCGATCGTAAGGATGATCCCTTGATAGAAACCCTTGACGCCATTATCGAGCGGGGGCAAAGGCTGACCGTTTGCCAGAAGCACAACCTGATAGGGAGTGCCGAGATAGTCGAGGAAGAATTGGAGCGCCGCGAGGCCCGGCTCCGTACCATCGGTAGCCAAAATTAGCAGTTTCATATCGACGGGCGTCGCGACAGCATGGATGACCCCCGTCAGCAGGCCGGTTGTGTCCAGGGTGGTTATCGGCGGTATGGGGTTAGAAGGGATCAGCGAGCCCTGGTTAATAGGCAGCGGCGGAGTTCCAGTTCCGATCACCTGGGCGCCGGCCGGCAAGCATGTCAGCAAGCCCAGCACGAATACTATGTAAACAGCGAGTCGTTTCATGGCAGTTTCCTTTCCTCTTTTATTCTTGGCAGGCACTCCAGCCATGGGGGCATGCTTCCCTCGCCTGGACAGTCGATGCCATGACTTAGCCGCTCGCCGCTGATGGTGAACAGCCGTTTCGTCTGATCTGCGTCAGATGACGGGGAAAAAAAATCGGCGCGTTATCTGCCGCCCCTGCCCAAACCGCACCATGCTATTCGGAGGTGCCCGCGACGTTGGTTTCGTCGGCCAGGATGTGGGTGAGCTCGGGGGGCATGCGCCCGCTCTCGCGCAGCTTGATCAGGCGCTCGAGGACGAAGGGCGCAGGCTTCAACGCACGTAGCAGCGTGAGCCACACCTTCTGCTGGTGCCCTGCCAGGCGCGATGGGTCGACACGATCGAGATACCACTCCGCCAGCTGCCGGTTCTCACCCAGTCGCATGATCTGAGCAGCCAGCAGGGGGCGGGCACGCAGGGCGGCGCGCGGGAGCAGAGGGATCAGCTGGGCTAGCATCTCCGGCCCGTATCCGTAAGCGATTTCCTCCGCGAACCCCGCCTGGATCTCCGGTGGAGCCCTGCTACGCACCAGCTGAAGCAGCTTCTCGAGGGGCCTGCGCCACTCGCCAGCGGCAAGAGACGCATGCACGTAGCTCCTTGCGGCGTCGGCGGAGGGCTCGCTCGCCAGATCGACCCACCGAGCCAACAGCTCGCGGGCGATCTCGGAGTGGCCGCTCTCCGTCACGACTCCGGCAACCTGAAGTGCCGTCTCCGGCATCCGCTCGGCGCACAGGCGCGCGAGCGCGACGGCGGAGCGGGCGGCGCCCGCCTGCGCCAGCCTGATGATCAGCCTCCCGGCCAGATACGGGTTTTGCCATTTGGTTAGCCACGTCTCTGCCAGGCGTTGCGCCTCCTCGACACGGCCGTTCCGCAGCAGGACGTGCAGCAATCTCAGTCTCGCAGAGGTCTCGCCCGCTGGTGCCTTTCGATCGACGAGCCGGAGCCAGCGCGCGGCACCCTCCCAGTCGCTGCGCGCCGACAGGAGTGCTCCGAGCCGCTCGTAGTGCGGCAGCGAGAGATAGCGGCTGCCAGCGAACGTTTGTAGCAACCCGAGCTCTACATCGTAGCGGCCATGATGGCGGTACAAAGCCAGAAGGTGCGACAGGCGATCGGGATCCGGATGGCTCCGTACGAGCCGATCGGTGACGCGCAGATACTCGTCGAGCCGTCCGCTCTGCAGCAACAGATCGGCCATGATCTCCTGCGCTCGGCGGTCACCCGGTTGAACGGCGAGAACCGCCTCGATCGCCTCGAGGGCGCCCGGGATATCGCCCAGCTTGATGCGCAGCACCAACATCTGCATCAACACCTGAGGTCGCCGATCTCCCGCCCCGCGCATCGATAGGAGCATGCGCGAGGCTTCCTCATAACGCCCGTCGCGCGTCAGCATCGCCACATATTCGTCTTGCCGCGGGATCAGAAGGAAGCCGCTAGCTAGCGCGAAGATGGCGACGACACCGGTCGCGATGATGTGCCGCCTCAGGCTTCGCGTCATGGCTTGCAGGCACCGATCTCGATCTGCAAAGGCGTTACCGCGGAGACGGGCACTGTGAAAGCGAGACGACCATCATTGTCGGCCGCAATGAAGCCGGCCCAAAGCTCGTCAGAGCCCCGCCTCGCCGCCACGCGGCAGGCCATGCCAGCTGGCACCCGCCAGGTGAAATCGCCGGGCCCGTAGCCTTCCGCGTCGAAGGTCGCGAGGCTGGCCTCGCGGGCGAGCTTGCGCAGCCTCCAACGGCTGTCGACCAGCGCCATGTCGAGGATGCCGGTTATTGGCGCGGGCGCGTCTGTGACCGCGATCACGACAGGCTCAACCGCCTCGTCCAACGTCAAATAGAGGGCACCGCCATGGCGGGTGTAACCGATGATCCCCCGGCTGACCTGCATGTCGATGGCGCTTTCGCCGAGGTTGTCGAAGCGGACGGTCTGCATCTGGCCGCGATTGGCGATCCGCCATTTGCTCACTCCGCTCTCAGAAATCGCGGCGGTGAAGAAGCCGTCAACGATGTCCGCATAGATTCCCGCGGGAAGCGGCACCAGGTCGACCGAACTTGCGTCCTCGAGGTGCCGGCGCAGGATGTTGAACGCAGCACGCTGCTGGCCGACGCGCATGTGGAAATTGATGTTGGCGGGCTTCAACCGCCGCGGTAGCTCGCTTCGGCTGAGCGTGTCCCGAAGGCTGAACAAGTCCGTGGGCAAGCGGGTGCCCTCGGCCTCATATGCCAGCTCGTTGCCGGTGGCCGTCAGGATCACCCGCGGCGTGCTGGCTGTCGCGAGGGGTGTTAGGTTGGAGATGGAGTCGTAGCTCGCGTCAAGACGCGCCAGCCTCGACCCGACGGCGCGCTTGCCAGGCCGCGTGACCTGGGGCAGCGCCAGCAGGTGCTCGACGAGAGCGCGCGAGCGCGCCGGATCGCCGCCGGGTCGAAGCGTGTCGGCATCGCGCAAATCGACAGTGACGGCGAGGTCGGGGAACGGCTCGATCAGCTCGCGCACGACCAGCTCGGCGGCGATCTGATGCGCCTGCCAGCCCCTTTCGGACTCGAACGGAACCGACCAACCGTCGCTGTCGACCAGGCTGAAATAGATGCGTCGTCC
>WNGJ01038118.1_pt1 | contig 11022 bp, 10 predicted proteins | sample 5400611 | NCBI WGS metagenome assembly WNGJ01 (sample SAMN13153375, study PRJNA577476) | soil metagenome | isolation source: 40 cm soil or saprolite under Garry oak tree replicate 1 | place: USA:California | collected 2016-06-15 | reverse complement strand
CTACTCGATGAAAGTTCGCAAATCGCTGTGCTGCGCGGCGGCGAGGTCGACCATCCAAAATACGGCGGCAAGCGCGTGTTCGGCGCCGGCATCAATCTGACGCACCTCTATCACGGCCGCATCCCGTTCATCTGGTATCTCCAGCGCGATCTCGGCTATGTGAACAAGCTCTACCGCGGGCTTGCCACCGCGGACGACGCTCGCTGCGATGAATTTGGCGGCGGCACCATCGAGAAACCCTGGATCGCGGCGGTGGAGGGGTTTGCCATCGGCGGCCACTGCCAGGTCCTTCTGGTTTGCGACTACGTGATCGCGGAAGATGACGCCTATCTCATGTTGCCGGCCCGCAAGGAGGGCATCATACCCGGAGCGGCCAATCTCAGGCTGCCGCGATTCACCGGAGACCGCATCGCCCGGCGGGCGATTCAGCTCGAGGAGCGATTAGCGTGCAACAGCGCGGAAGGTCGACTGATCTGTGACGAAACCGTCGCCGCCGGTACGATGGACGATGCGATCGAGCGCATGGTTTCCGCCTTCAGCAGCTCCGGCGCCGTCAGCGCAGTGGGCAACCGGCGCGCCTTCCGGATCGCGCAGGAGCCGTTGGATATGTTCCGGAGCTACATGGCCGTGTATGCCCGAGAGCAGGCCTACTGCCATTTCAGTCCGGCGCTGATCCGCAATCTCGAACGCTATTGGAATGCACAGAATCGGCGGCCTTGAGACGCGGTTGCGATTGGGTCGAAGTCGTAGGGTGGGCAAAGTCGCGTGCCGCAACTGACGAGATGGCGCGCTGACCGCGCGCGACTTTGCCCACGCGGTCAGGCGGCGAGGTCGGACGGCGTGGGCAAAGGCGCATGGCGGTCTGTGCCAAAAACCCTGCTGGGCGGGATGCGCCTTTGCCCACCCTACAAGTCATCGCGTTCGATCCCGCGATGACGACGGCGCGATCACTTGTCGGGCAGCGGAATGAACTCGATTTCGTCACCCGGCACCTTGCCGAAATGGCCGGCTGCCCATTCGGCCTTGGCCTGTTCGATCCGTTCCTTGCGCGACGACACGAAATTCCACCAGATGTGCCGCGGCCCGTCCATGGCAGCGCCGCCCAGAATCATCAGGTGCGTGTCGGCGACGGCCGTGAGCGTGATGGGGTCGCCAGGGCGGAACACCAGAAGGCGGTCGCGTCCAAACCGGTCGCCGCCAATGTCGATCTCGCCATCGATCACGTAAATCGCCCGCTCCTCGTGGCCGGCGTCGAGCGGCAGCGCGCTGCCGGCCCGCAGCGTTGCATCTGCAAACACCGTTTCGGACGCGGTGGCGACTGGCGATCGCTTTCCATAAAGCGAGCCCACGACCACGCGCACGGTCGTGTCGCCGTCGCGCATGATCGGGAATTCCTCGACGCCGTGATGGGCGAAACCGGGCGCCGTCTCCTCCTGGGATCCTGGCAAGGCCACCCAGCATTGCAGTCCGTGCAGGCTATCCCCCGTGGCGCGGCGTTCGGGCCCGGTGCGCTCGGAATGCACGATGCCGCGGCCGGCGGTCATCCAGTTGATCTCGCCGGGACGGATCGCGATGGCGGTGCCAAGGCTGTCGCGGTGCATGATCTCGCCGTCGAACAGATAGGTCAGTGTCGCGAGGCCGATGTGGGGATGCGGGCGCACATCGATGCCGGCGCCGGAGCGGAAATGAGCCGGACCGAAGTGATCGAAGAAGATGAACGGACCGACCATGCGGGATTGCGCCGAGGGCAGGGCGCGATGCACGGTGAAATCGCCGAGATCGACCGAGCGCGGCACGATCACCTGGGCGATGGCCGCTGATTGGACGGCGTTCCCCGGTTCGGGATCCTGGCCGCGGAAGAAACTCATGATACCCTCCTCGATTGAGGCCACCACATACCGTCGCCCCACACAAGCGACCTGATCCATGTCATACAATAGGGGTCGCTTGCCACATCGATCGTGCCATGACTGCTGTGCATCCCGACAACGCTCGAGTCTCCGAGGCAGAATCTGCCGTGACCCCGATTGACCCGGCTGCCGCCCGTGATGCGGTGCGGTCCGTGCCTGGCCTTCCGTGCGACGCCGAAGGGCCGGTATTTCGGGAGCCGTGGGAGGCGCAGGCGTTTGCCCTGGCGGTGGCGCTCCATCAGCGCGGGCTGTTCGATTGGAACGAGTGGGCGGCGATGCTTGGCGAAGAGATCAAGGCGGCGCAGCGCGCCGGCCCCCCTCCCTACCCTCCCCCGCTCGCGGGGGAGGGTAGGGAGGGGGGCGAGACCTACTACCGTCATTGGCTTGCAGCGCTTGAACGCATGGTCGCCCGCAAGGGCCTCGCCGACCGTGGGGCGCTCAAGCGCTATCACGACGCCTGGGAGCGCGCGGCGGATCGCACGTCGCATGGCGCGCCGATCGAGCTCACGGCAGGAGATTTCGCAGCCGAGTGACGGCGCCCGTCAGCAGCGTGCCGACGGACGGTTCCTCCGTCGTACGCACCTTGACGCGCGGTCCCGCATCTGGTCCGGCCGCCATCACGGGGCGGCGCTTGACTTCCCTGCGTGCGATCACCATCGCCCAGTAGGTCTTGTACCCGGTGTTTTCGTTGTGGGCGACCGCAACGCCGAGGATGTCGGCATCGGGCCGCAACAGGTTCGTGTTGTGACCCGGGGAGGCCTTCCAGATTTGCAGCGTATCGGCCCAGGTCTTGGTGCCGGCTGCAATATTTTCCGCGGCCGAAGCGGTGCCTGTGCCGGCAACCCGGCTCGCGAACGAGCCCGCCACATCATGATCCATGACGCCGGAGCTCGCCATCGCCTGCGCCTGCCGCGCGGCCACTGCGGACAATCTGGCGTCGGTCTTGACCGCCGGCAAGCCGTGCTCGCGCCGGTACTGCGAGATCATGGCGGTGATGTCCTCGGCGCGTGCGGACGAAACCGCCATCATCATGCCAAGCAGGAAACAGATGAATTTCATATGCGACTCCCAGCCCGCGAGCGGTAGGGATTATCGCCATCGCGGCGGGATGGCAATGGCCACATTGGTGCGATTAGCGACACGGTAATCCGCCTGTCCTCAACCCATGGGCGGGTTAAAGCGACCCCGCCTGACGTGGGCTGGTCCGCAGTCGCAAGACCGCATAAGCTTCCTGAGCGATCGGCTGCGGACACCTGGGACGGTCGGTGGGCCTGAGATAGAGCGGGAGGATGCGATGAATGCATGTAAGACACTGGCCGCGGCGTGCATGGTTGCAGGCTTGGGTCTCGGTGTAACGGGATCGCTACCGCAAACGGCGGCCGTTGCGGCCGAACTCGTCGTCTTGACCAACCAGGGGGCGACGCCCGGAGTGCGCGAACTCGCTGCCGCATTCGAGCGCGCGAGCGGGCACAAGGTCGCCGTCATCCAGGAGGATGCGGCCGCACTGGAGCGGCGATTGAATTCCAATGGGCCCGCCGATCTCATCACCAGCAATCCCGCACCGATCGAGGAGTTGGTCCGCAAAGGCAAGGTCGTGCCCGGCACCGCAACGCCGTTTGTACTTGCCGGACTTGGCCTTTCGGTGCGGGGCGGCGCGCCGAAGCCGGACATCAGCACGGTTGCGGCCTACAAGGCGGCATTGCTGGCGGCCAAGTCCATCGGCTATTCGCGCGGCTGCAGCGGCACGCACACGGCGGAAGGGATCGCGGAGCTCGGCCTGACGGAAGCCTTGAAACCGAAAACGGTGTTCACGGGCGGCGGGCCGGTCGTTGAATATCTGGCGAGAGGCGACTTCGAGATCGGCATTCAGCAGACCAATATCATGGTCGGAGCACCGGGGACGGACTATGTCGGCGCACTGCCGGGATCCCTGAACAAGCCCTGCCCGTCGAGCGTTGCACTGATGGCGGCCTCGAAGGCGCCGGATGCCGCACGCGCGATGATCAAATTCATGACATCGCCCGAGGCCGCGCCGCTGCTCCGCAAGACTTATGTAGAACCGGCGCAGCCTTGAGCCCTCTTGTGCAAAGAGGCCACGCACATTAGAGGGTTCGGTCATGTCGAACCATTTTTCCGCCGTCATGGCCGGGACAAGCCCGGCCATGACCGCGGAGATGACTCGATCTCATCGAAATCCGCTCTGGAAAACATGATCTGGAGGATACCCGTGAAACTGTCTGCCAACGCCGTGATGCTCAGCCTCGTCGTCGCGCTCGCAACCTCAAGCGCGGGTCCCGTCCGCGCAGCCGACATCACCATCTTCCTCAACCAGGCCACGGCATCGGGAGTGCGCGAGCTGGCGGCCGGGTTCGAAAAGGCGACCGGCCACACGGTCGACGTGAGCTTCCAGGGCGGGCCGGCGCTGAACCAGAAAATCGTCTCCGGCGCGCCCGGGGACCTCGCCTCGCTCGGCCTTGATCAGTTCGATGACTACATCAAGCAGGGCAAAGTCGTTGCCAGCAGCGTGGTCGAATACGCTCGCGTCGGCAACGGCGTCGCCGTAAAGGCCGGCGCGCCCAAGCCCGACATCAGCACGCCGGAAGCGTTCAAGCGCGCGATGCTCGATGCCAAGTCGATCGGCCATACCAACGCCGGCACCGGCCCGTTCAACACCAGGCTGTTCCAGAAGCTCGGCATTTATGATCAGATCAAAGACAAAATCAAAATCATCCAGGGCCGCCTCGTCGCCGAGGCGGTGGCCGCCGGCGACGTGGAAATCGGCATCCAGCAGACCAATGTCATCCAACCGGTCGCCGGGACGGAATATCTCGGTCCGCTGCCCCTCGAACTGATGGAATACGGCCGCGTCGGCGTTGGTCTTCTGGCGGTCTCCCAACGACAGGAGGTCGCGAACGCCTTCATCAGGTTCATGGCCGATCCGGCGAACGTGGCGCTGCTCCGCAAAGGCGACATGGAACCGCCGGTGCGCTGATCCGGGTCAAAGGAGCTGAAATGTCCGAATGCATTCACTGTGAGATTCACGATCTCTTGGAGAGCCACCTGGAGGCCGAGGACGCCAATATCGCAGAGATCGCCTCCAAGGTGACCGAGGTGCTTGCCGACCTCATCCTCATGGTCCCGTCTGGTCCGCGCCGGTTGGGGCATTGATCCATACCCGGCGTAACTCTGTCTATTGAGTGTGAGCTACTTCACACGTAAAAGATGAGTGCGATGCGAAGTTGTAGCATCGCGAAAACATTGCCTTTCGGGCACGACCCGATCATTCGCAGCGAAGGGGGTCTCATGTCACGCGCCATCGACATCGTGCGCGAGGTCGCGCCTCGTGGCAAACCGGCTTACGTCGCGGCTTTCGAGCACGGCGACGGGCTCTTGAAGCAGCACGAAATCAACACGCCAAATCGACTTGCGCATTTCCTGGCGCAGATGATGCATGAATGCGGCGCGCTAAGAATCGATTGGGAGGATATGGACTACAGCGCTAGTCGGCTCTTGGAAATTTTCGGTGTGGGCAAGCACTCAGCCGCGGTGACGGAGGAAGAGGCCCTTCAACTGGCGCACAAGCCGGCGGCGATTGCCGAACGTGTATATGGTCTCGGCAATCCCAAGAAGGCCAGAACTCGGCAATGCCAGTCCCGGCGACGGGTTTCGTTATCGCGGCGGCGGCCTCGTGCAAACCACGGGCCGCGGAACCTACTGCGAGATCGGGAAGACGTGCGGCGTTGATTTCGAGCACCAGCCCGAACTCTTGCTGTCGGCCGAACATGCGCTTAAGCCGGCTCTTGCCGAATGGACGAGCGGGAACCTCAATGTGTTCGCCGACAACAATGATTTCCTGGCGATCTCAAAAGCCATCAATCTCGGAAATCCGAGAGCGAAGGGAACGCCGAACGGGTTGTCGAGCCGGGCGGACTGGCTCGCTCGCATCAGGCCATTGATTGACGTTGTGGAATTCAAGATCGACGAGGTGGTTTCGGTCTCCGACGCAACGGATCACAAGCCGCCACCCGCCGTGACTCCGCAGCCCGCCGGCGCTAGTTCCGGCGGGCTCGCGGCGGAGCTCGGCGGCAGGCTCCTGAAGCAGGGCGACGAAGGCGACCTTGTGCGCGCGATGCAGCTGGCGCTTGCCAAGCTCGGTTACCCTTTGAAGGGCACCGGGCATTTTGGCGGCGCGACGGACGCGGCCGTGACTGATTTTCAGCAGCGGCATCATCTCGAGGTGGACGGGATCGTCGGACCCGAAACGGCGCGGGCCATCGATCAGGCCACCGGCGGCGAGCCCCCGCGAGACACTGCGCCCACGCTGCCCGGCCGGCCTCTGTGGGTCGTGGAGGGCATGAAGTGGATCGGCACCGAGGAAGCCGTGGGCGCGGCCGACAATCCGGTTATTCTGGAGTGGGCGCAGGAGGAAGGCGGCGAGAGGAACGAGTGGGGCGTGAAACTTGCGGGTCCGGCAGTCGGGGCCTTCGCCCCTATGAAGCGCATAACGCCCGAAGGCACAGTCGCGGGCCATATCGTCGTCGTCGTCGGCCGCGATAAGTCCGGCTTCTTGCTGGGCCTGGGCGGCAATCAGGACGATGCGGTGAACATCCGCAGCGTATCGCTGGCGCGCCCGCTGAGCTTCCGGTGGCCCAATGGCGTGGCCTTGCCGACGCGCGTCCGATTCGAAGAATTGCCGGTGTTGAATGCTGCCGGCGAAGTTGCGACGAAAGAGGGGTAGGCGGTTGGGGCCTGCGTGGCTGAATTGACAGCGGCCATTGCACATGTTGGTTGGGGTTGCGGCCCGACGGGCTTGACATAGGGGAGGCGCTTTTGGATCCGGCACTCTTGCGGCGGCGGCGATCGCAGCTGCACTCTCATATGTGGTCGCACTTGGAAAAGAAGCCGCAAAGTCGGCTGCCGGTGAGGCCGGCAAGTCGGTTTGGGAATGGGTGAAAGGCAAGCTGACATCTGCGGCCGGCATGGAGGCGGTGACAGATCTCGAAAAGGCTCCCGACGATGCCGACAATCGCAAGGCCGCGGAGGCAGCCCTTTCGAAGCTTCTGAAATCCGATCCGGGCGCCCTCTCTGAGCTTGCGCAACTTCTCGAAAAGGCCGGCGTCACATCGACCGTGCTGACCGCGAATGTCGTCGGGGACGAGAACATCGTCGGCCAAGTCTCAGGTTCAGGCACTGTATCCATCCATAGGGGACCGACCGCACCGGCCAAGCCGCCGAAGGCAAGCTGACGTGAGCGAGCCGGCCGCCCACGCTCGCGTTGACGGTCGCCACAACATCGTCGTCCAGGCGATTGGCAGCGGGATCAACGTTGCGGTTGATAGCCGCGTTCCGCATCTTCGCCTGACGCATTTCGAGGCGCGCACGAAGCGGGCCCGGTTCGATGATTCGGATGCGGCGCTGCTGAGTGCCTACCGGACTGACGTGGTGCCCCTGCTTGGGCGCGATCACGCAATCGAAGACCTGCAGCACTGGATCGCTCGCGACAGGGACGTTTCGGTCCGCGTTCTGACCGGCGGAGCCGGGCGCGGCAAGACGCGGCTTGCCCTGGAACTCGTCCGCAAGGCGACCCAGGAGGGATGGCTTGCCGGGTTTGTGGAGCAGGGGGAACTCGATCGATTTCGGGCCCATGAGAACGTTGCGGAATGGGCCTGGGACAAGCCCACGCTGATCGTTGTCGATTATGCGGCAAGCCGCGTGGACCAGCTGCGGGACTGGATCGGCGAGCTTGTCGATGCATCGATCGAGAGCGGCCGGCCGCCTCTTCGGATGCTGCTCTTGGAGCGCCAGGCGCAGCGGGCGATCGGCTGGCTGGCCTCGGTGTTCGGGCAAGGCCAGGACGATCGTTCGCGCGCCGCAGTCCCGATGCTCGACTCGCCGGAGCCGGTGGAGCTGTCGGCCATCGACGATATCTCGCTGCGCCGGCAAATCTTCGCGACGCTGTTGGCGCGCAAGCGAGCGGACCTCGCGGCGCCCGAGCCGGGCGCCGATCCCGAATTCGACCGCTTGCTGCGGGACGAGAAGTGGTCGGGCGATCCGCTGTTCCTGATGATGGCGGGACTGGTCGCCGGCACCGACGGGGTTAATGACGCGCTGACCCTCACGCGCACGGATCTTGCGACGAAGATTGCGCAGCGGGAGCTGGACCGCGTCGGCCGGATCGCGGCCGACGCCGGAATCGACTCGAACAATCGGCGGCATCCCGGATTGCTGGCGCAGCACATCGCAGTGCTGGCGACGCTCGTGCAGGGGCTGTCGCTGGGAGACGCTCGCGCATTGATGGAAGAGGAATCGAAGCGGCTCGGGTCCGCGGCAGACATCAACGCAACGGTGGCAGCGCTGCAGGATGGTCTGCCGGCAGTCGGAGACGGGCCGGAGATCGCGCCGATTCTGCCCGATATCGTGGGCGAAGCCGCAATCATAGTCTGGCTCGGCAACGGCGGCGTGCTGTCGAGGTTGGGGATCGACACAACGGCATCCATTCATCGTGCGGCAACCTCGGCGCTTCAACGAACGAGCCAAGTTCTGGTGCGCACCGCGCAGGACTTCGCCGCGGCAGGACGCGATGAGCCAGTTCGGTGGCTTTACGCCATAGCGCAAGCCACTGAGGCGGATCTCGGCGCCCTGATGCTGATCGCGGATCAGCTTCCCCATCATACGACGGCATTGCGAGAACTGGCGGCTGAGCTGACGCAATCGATCGCAGATCGGTTCAGGACCACTGTGGTCGCCGGGGAAGCTGCCGAGACGACGCACGCGTTGCTCGGTAGATCGCTGTCGAACCTGGGGGTTAGGCTGGGCAACCTCGGCCGGCGCGAGGAGGCGCTGGCCGCAAGCCAAGAGGCCGTCGACATCTATCGGCGCCTCACCCAAACCCGCCCCGACGCCTTCCTGCCCGATCTGGCGAGTAGCCTGAACAACCTCGGCATCCGCCTCTCCAACCTCGGCCGCCGCGAGGAGGCGCTGGCCGCAAGCCAAGAGGCCGTCGACATCAGAAGGTGCCTCGCCCAAACCCGCCCCGACGCCTTCCTGCCCGGTCTGGCGAGTAGCCTGAACAACCTCGGCATCCGCCTCTCCGACCTCGGCCGCCGCGAGGAGGCGCTGGCCGCAAGCCAAGAGGCCGTCGACATCTATCGGCGCCTCGCCCAAACCCGCCCCGACGCCTTCCTGCCCGATCTGGCGACTACCATCAGCGTGATGTCTAATGTATTGTCTGCCCTCGATCGCCATCGGGAGGCGGCGCAAGCGGCAACTCAGGCCCTCGAAATTCTGGCGCCGTTCCTGGAACGCTATCCGCAAACCTACCAGGGCCTGGCGCGCACGATTGGGGCCGACATTCTGCGATACAGCGAAGCAGCGGGACGGCAGCCGGACAACGTGCTGCTAGCGCGGGTGGCAAGGGCGCTCGGCAGTGGCGAAGCGGTCGGGGAGGATTCAGCGATCGAGGCACTGAAGGCGAGGATCGATGCAATCCTTGACGCGGCGGAGAAAACCGGCGCGCTCGATGAGGACGCCCTGGCAGAATTGCCGTCCGGGCTCGCCGAGCAAGTGCGCGCTGTTTGGGCCGCAGCGCGCGCGGGACGGGCACGGAGAATCCTGGCACGGAGAATCCCGGGTTGACAAATTGCCGGATAGTCCTATAATATACCTATATAGGTTTGAGTTCACCTATATACAGTTTTAGTTTCGCGTTTTTCGCCGGGGTCGACTCACCCGGTGTCATTGCCCTCCCCCGGCTTGATCGGGGGCTTGACTAAGCATCCAGTATCCCCCCGGCCGGTGGTAGTAGATTGCCTCTGTCAAATCCCCCGATTCAACATTTCCCTGTTATCTTCCCTGTTCTCAGGGAATTCAGGTGGCGTGTCGCGCTCGTGACGGCCACCTCGCCGCCCCTCACGCCCCCGCCTCCTCCTTGGTGCGGATATGCTCCGGCCGCACCCCGATTCCGATCGCCCATGCCGGGATACCGCGCAGTGGCGGGAACCAGTTGAGCAGCTTTACGGGGAGCGGCGGCTTCGGTTGCGCGGCGCCTGCGAGCACGGGCCCGATCACGCGGTTCTGGATCGTGCGCTGGACCGCCTGCGTCACTCGCGTCGGCCATTGGCGCCGCGCCTGTACGCGGGCGAGACAATCAAGCGTCACGGCGCCGGCATGCAAGGGCTCGGCCAGAATGTTGGCCGCTGCGACGGCGTCCTGAATGGCAAGATTGATGCCGACGCCGCCGATCGGCGACATCGCATGGGCGGCGTCGCCGATGCACAGCAGTCCCGGCCGATACCACTGCGGCAAGCGGTCGAGCGCGACCGTGAGGAGTTTCACGTCGTCCCAGCTTTTCAGCTCGTTGACCCGCTCTCCGAGCCACGGCGACATGGCGAGGATCATGCGGCGAAGATCCGCGATGTCGCGTTTCATCACTTCGTCGGCCGAGCCCTTCGCGATGACATAGGCGCATTGCCAGTAATCGCCGCGGTTCAGCATGAAGAAAATGCGACCCGCTTCGAAGTGGCCGAAAGCTTCGGTATCGTCGTCGGACCGGCGCGACAGCCGCATCCACAGCACGTCCATCGGGGCGCCGAGGTCGTCGACCTTGAAGCCGGCGTGTTCGCGGATCGTCGAGTGCCGTCCGTCGGCGCCGATCACCAGGTCGGCATGGATCTCCGTCGGACCGGCATCGGTGTTCGCCCGCACGCCGACGATCCGGCCGCCTAGCTCGATGAGATCGGTCGCTTCCGTCCTCATCATGAGATGGAAACCGCGGTAGCGTCGGCCGCGCTCTGCCAGAAAATCGAGGAAATCCCATTGCGGCATGAAGACCAGGAATTTGCAGGCGGTCGAGAGCCTGGTGAATTCCGCCATCGTGACCCGGACATTGCCGATCTGGCCGACGAGGCGCTCGACCTTGCGGTGCGGCAGGCGCAGGAACGCATCCAGCAATCCCAACTCATGCATCAGTTCGAGAGTGGAGGGATGGATGGTGTCGCCGCGGAAATCGCACAGAAAATCCGCGTGTTTCTCCAGCACGACCACATCGACGCCCGCGCGCGCCAACAGGTACCCCATCATCATGCCGGCCGGCCCGCCGCCGACGATGCAACGC
>WNGJ01008352.1_pt1 | contig 11023 bp, 11 predicted proteins | sample 5400611 | NCBI WGS metagenome assembly WNGJ01 (sample SAMN13153375, study PRJNA577476) | soil metagenome | isolation source: 40 cm soil or saprolite under Garry oak tree replicate 1 | place: USA:California | collected 2016-06-15 | reverse complement strand
CTCCCTGACGCCGGCAGACCTGCGCCTGATGGTGGAGCACGGCGTCGCGCTGTGCCCGACGTTGTCCTTACTCGAGGACTTCAATCTCGGGGTAAAGCGTAGATGAAAGGTTGAGCCGCGAAACCCTTGGCCCCTTGAGGTACGCGTCGAAAAAGCGGTGCACGCAGTACGTCGTGATGGCAAGCTGGCGACGTCCGTCGATACCGAGAATGCCCATCATACGGAGCGTCCTCAGCACGATATGGCTCTTGAACAGCGCTCCGTCGTCGCTGAAGAGGAAATGGTTCGCGCCGCGGATCGCGATGCGCAGCCTTCCATCCGGAGGCAGACGATCATAAATCGATTGGATGTCGGCCCCGACCTGGCGGTTGCCCGGGTCGGACGAATCACCGTGGTCGCTCAGGAGGAACATGAACGGACGAGGGATGCCCGCCCGAATGACGCTACCCAATGGAGCGCCGTCGATATCGATCCCTGCCTTGCACCTGGAATCGTCATGCCAGAATTGTGCGGCCGCCGCTCCACCGAGGGAGTGGCCGAATACTCCCACGCGCGCCATGTCGAGCCGTCCCGTAAACCTGCCGGACGCGTCGGAGCGGTTCAGTTGCTCCAACCGATCGAGTACGAACGCGATGTCGCCGGTCCACGCCGCCAGCAGTTGGTTGATACGACTGGCTGAATCCGGGCGGCCGAACACGAGTTCGGGGTTATTCTCCGGCCTCCTTCTCATCACCCGGCCGTCAGGGAAAACCACGACACTCGTGCGATAGGGGGCATCGAACCCCACGACGACGTACCCGTGACTGGCCAGATCCTCGGCGAGAGTCGAGTAGTTCCACACTGCGGCGGAAGCCCCCGCCCTAATGATCACCACAGGGTATGATCGCTGCTGCGGTGACACGGCGGAGTTTCGAATATGGTGTGCATGGACCCGAGACAGATCTCGCGTCAGAAACGTGCCAATCAGCGTGCCGAGATCGCGTTCGACCTCGGCTCGGAGCGGAACGGGCAGGTAGTCGTCCAGCAGCGCGGCTGGTTGCCCGGTTGCCGACGGGTACCAGATCCAGACAAGCAGCTCACGTTTGGTTCCCGGGACGGGCGCCAGAGTGTCCAGGGTCGCATCGTCGGCCCAATCATACGTGGCGCGGCCAACCGCGCTTGACCCCGTTGGTGTCGGGAGTGTCAGATCGGTCCTGTGCTCCAGCCAGAGCGACCCCACCAGCGCCCCGATCCCGAGAAAGCCCAACAGCGCCAATAGTGCGAAGCCCTTGAGTACCCAACGGAGGTTGGGCGCCATAGCGAGATTCAAGAGCGACCAGTATAGTGCAAAGTACTTTGTACAGCAATGTCAGCCGACACGCGCTATGGCGAGTGATCGACGACGTCGACCCCGGTCACGGGGTGCAGCTCCCAGGCCGTCGCTCGCCAATTCCCCACCCTTCCCGGCGTGGTGTTCTCGGCCTGGCGCTGGTGCTCGTCATCGAACAGGAGCCAGCCCGTCACCCGGACCCAGCGGCCCCGCAACGACGATCGGAGTGAGTCGGTGGACCAGTTGCTGCCCCGGCTCGCGGCGTGCCGCCGCCACCAGGGTGTGACCTCCACGACGAGCGGCAATTGCCCGCTATCCTCTGGGTCAGTCACCAACTCGATGTGGGTGTCGCGATGGTCCGGCGTCTTCGCGAAGCAGTTGACGGTCTCGACACCGCCCACCTTCACGTCTCGCACATAGCCCACGACCGTGGCCGCCCGCCGCTCGCTCCAGCGGCCGCGATCATCACCAGGGGCGAGCAGGGCGCCCAGGGTGACGGCGGAGTCGATGTCTTGGGCGACGGGCGCCGCCACGCGATTCTTCAAGCGGTTGAGGGCGTGGACGCCGGAGGTGACGGCGTCGCCCCTCGCGGGGCAACCGGGGAAAGCACCGTCCTCCGTGGTGCACGACACCAGGAGTGCGGCACCGAGCAGGTAAGGGGCGAGGGACGGTCGCATCGGGACGGAACGTGGCGCGGCATAAGGTCACGGGCATACCCAAACACCCGCCGTCGGTGCCGAGAAAACGCGAACCCACCACGGGTGTCATCACGCCAAAGCCCACGAAAGCCGGCGGCAAGGGGCGACGGTTCAGTTCCGGCGGCGACCGCGACCTTTTCTAGCTGCGTGACAGCCACCACAGCACCAAGAGCGCGACGGCCACCGGGACCGCAAAGACTACGACGAATATGGGGGCCTCTTCGGCGAGCGAGTACCCCGCCTTGGCGACTCCTACCCACATATTGATGCCGGCCGCGATGAGCTAGAGTGGGATAAAGACCTTCGCTGCGGTGGCGAGTCCCATGGCGTTTCGTCTTCCTTGCGGACCGCCGTCCGAGCTGAATATTCGAGCACAACTCAGAAGCTATGAACCCCGCACCACTTAGCCAGTTGTTTTTGGAGGGTGCGCGCGATGACCACACGGCTGTTGCGGACCCTGGCGCGGGTCTCTGCCGTCGCAGCGGTGGCGCTCGCCGGCTGCCGGGGCGCTGAGCAACCACCGTCCGCCTTGGCCCCGGCCGAGCTGCGCCTCACCGCCCTGGTCGCGGGCACAGCGGTGACGACGATCGTCGTCACGGTCACCGCCCCAGATATTGCCACGCCCCTCGTCTATAACTTCCACGTCTCCAACGAAGTGGCGACGGGCACCGTGGTCCTGACGGCGGGAACCGATCGCCACTTCCGGATATCCGCCTTCGACGCCGCCGGCATCGAGACTCATGGGGCGGACACGACCGTCACCATAGTGAGCGGCCCGAACGCCCCTTTGACGATCACGTTGCAGCCATTGACCGGCTCGCAGCCGATTGTGGTGACCATCGCGGCGCTGCGGGTCGAACTACAGCCGAGCGCGCTGAGCCTGGTGGTGGGCACGACGGCGACGTTCCGGGCGCGGGTCTTCGACGCCACTGGGACGGACATCACCAGCCAGGTGACGCTGGTCTGGGCGAGTACGAACCCGAGTGTGGCGAACGTGGATTCGAGCGGCGTGGTGACCGCGTTACTTCCCGGGCAGGTTGCGATTGTGGCAGTGACCGCCGGGACGGCCGGGGTGGCTGCGCTAACCATTTCGGCTGCGCCGGCCGCGATTGTGTTCGCGACCCAGCCGCCGGCGAGGGTGGAGGGAAATGTGGCCATCGCGCCTGCCGTCCAGGTGACGGTCAGGGACGCATCCGGCCAGCCGGTCCCGAACGCCACCGTGACCATGGCGATTAGTGCAAGTCCCTGGCCTGGCGCTACTCTTTCGGGCACCACCACCGTGACTGCCGTGAACGGCGTCGCGACGTTTGCAGACCTCCGCATCGACAAACCCGGGCAGGGCTACGTCCTGCAGGCCGCGGCGGGCACGGCGTCCACCGCCGCCGCACCGTTCGCCGTGGGTCTGACCTTTGAGTCGGTTGACGCAGGGGACTCACATACGTGTGCCGTGACGTCCGGTGGCACGTACTGTTGGGGCTTCTGGTACCCCAACCAGGACAGCGTCCCGCAACTCGTGGGTGGTCCGGTCTTCGTCGAAGTTTCGAGCGGCCGGTTTCACAACTGCGGTCGCACGGCCGCGGGAGCCGTCTATTGCTGGGGCTTCAACGGCCGAGGCGCGCTGGGGAACGGGACGACGGAGGACAGCCGCGTGCCTGTTCTCGTTGGCGGCGGGCTGACCTTCGCTTCGGTGAGCGCAGGCGGGTTCCACACGTGCGCGCTCACGCCAAGCGGCGCGGCGTATTGCTGGGGATCCGATGCACAGGGGCAACTTGGCAACGGCGCGTACGCCGATAGCCCCGCACCGGTGCCCGTATCCGGCGGGCTCGTCTTCCGGTCCGTGAGCGCCGGCCTGTCCCACACTTGCGGCGTCACGCGCTCCGACGAGGCGTACTGTTGGGGGTCCGGCTTCGCCGGCGAGCTGGGTAACGAAGCGGTCCAGATCGGCGAGACCCGAAATACGCCAGTGATCGTGAGTGGGGGTTTGAGCTTCGCTGCGGTCAGCGCCGGCTTCAACATCACCTGCGGCGTGACGAATGCGCAGTCTGGTTACTGCTGGGGAAACGGCGAGGGTGGAGTCGGGGACGGCAAGTTTGCTGTCGAGAGCACGCCGGCGCTCGTCGTCGGAGGCTTGTCCTTCACTGCGGTGAGTGCCGGCCGGTCGCATGCGTGCAGTTTGGTGACGACCACCCCCGGGATCCAGTGTTGGGGCGCCAACGCCTCGGGTCAGGTCGGCGATGGCACAACCGACCCGCGACTCACCGCGATCCTGATCGACGTCGGGGCGCGGCCTACTGCGGTGACCGCATCCGAGACGCACTCCTGCGCGCTCACGGGGTCCGGCCTGCTGTGTTGGGGAGCCAACGACGCCGGTGAGCTCGGCGACGGGACGCGCGCGCAGCGCACCGTGCCAACGCGGGTTGTGCAGTAACCGACCCAAGGCCCGGGAGCCTTACTTCCTCCTTGATCCGAAGCGCCGACAAGACGAGATGACCCCGCTCAACGGTCCCATAGTCGCTCGCCACAGACAGCGCTGCACGCTGAGCCCGGCTCGCGTCGACCGCTGCTTCCTCCGATGAGATCCGGGGTGCCCAGTCTGCTCGAGAAGTGGCTCGTCACGCCGCTCCTCGTGACCGTCGTGGTCCCGGTATGGCGCTAGATAGCGAACAGCTCAGGAAGATCCCACCGGCCGTTCGCCCGACCGTGCAGGCAGCGCGCCGCACGGTGAAGGCCATCGCCCCGAAGGCGAAGGAGATCGCCTACCGGAGCAAGCCTCCGCGGTCGAGTCGAGCGATGTGGAAGCTCGTGCGCTACACCGTCGACGATTCGCCCGTGGTCGCGATCGGCACATTCCCGAAGTACGCGTCGCTGTTCTTCTACCGCGGCCGCGAGCTGGACGACGGAAGCGGACTGCTCAAAGGGGGCGGTAAGGAGCTCCGGTTCATGAGACTGCGCGCACGCGCGGACGCCGAGCGCGCCGACGTGAAGCGGATCGTGCGCCAGGCGTTCGCGTTGGCACGCTCTTAGACCGGAGACGATCGGCTGGGGAGGGTGGATTCGGTCCACCGATAATACCGCGAGCAACCCTGGGCCGGAGCCGGATCGCACTGCCGAAACACTACGCGTTCAAGCTGGTGATCGCGTCCTCAACCTCGCCCACGAGCTGGACGAAATGCGCTTCCCGTTTGGTAGATCGGTCGCGGTGAAGAGGTAAATCAACGTGGATGTGCCGCGCGATCTCCGACGGAGCGCCCTTGCCCGACCTCATTATGTAGATGTCGTCGCCCAAGAACACCGCTTCCTGAATGTCGTGAGTTACAAACACGATCGTAGACTCCAGTTTCTCCCAAATGCCATAAAGCATCGTTTGCATCCGGAAACGGGTCAGCGTATCAAGCGCTCCGAATGGTTCGTCCATCAGGATGATTTGCGGATTTGAGATGAGACTTCTCGCGATCGCAACCCGCTGAAGTTGGCCGCCCGAGAGAATCGGAGACTGGGCGTATTTGCGCTCGTGACCGTCCAACCCGACCGCTTTGATCATCTCCATCGCCGTTTCCTTGCCTTCGCTCTTGGGAACGCCCCTGAACTTCAAAGGCAGAAGGACGTTATCAAGAACGGAGAGCCACGGAAAAGACGAATACTGTTGGAAAACCATGCTGATCACCATGCCGTCGGTCTTCGGCTTGCCGTCGATGAGCACCTCGCCCGAAGTCGGCGTCTGGAGCCCCGACATGTAGCGGAGCAAGGTTGACTTCCCGCACCCGGAAACCCCGAGAATCACGGCAAATTGTCCCTGACCCGGTTTGTCCTCGAGAAGCAGATTCAGGTTGTTGAACAAGAACGTCTTCCCTCCATCATATGTCTGAGTGATGCCGCGAAGCTCGATTACCTCGGGAAGAGCGGCCTTAGGCGAAGCTTCGGCCATTGCCGCCTCCTTCCACATACTTGAACGGGAACAGGAATTTGCCTAACGAGACGAACACTTTGTCCTGCAAGAATCCGATCAGAATGATCGTGAGCAGGACCGCATAGACTTTGTCGGGCCGGCTCTGTCGGGCCGCGATGTATGCGAGAGCACCGATCCCACCGTCAGACGCGTTGATGACTTCCGTGAACACGATGTACGTCCACGACAGAGCGATCAACACGCGGATGTCGTCGAAAACTCTGGACACGACGTCCGGAATAAACACGCTCTTAACCGTCTGCCAGGGCGTGGCGCCCAAGGTCTGGGCGGTCTGGACGTAGACCTCCTGAACCTCGTCTACCCTCTCGACCACCACCGGCAGAAGGTACACGAAAATACCGAAAGCCAAGAACTCGACCTTCATCTTTGTCTCAATGCCGAAGAGCGCGATGAAGATTCCGATCGTGGCGGTGAGTGGCAGATACCGCGCGGCACCGATGAGCCTCTCCGAGAGCGCCCGGCAGATGGGTAAGAGGCCGATCGCCATGCCCAAAGGCAGCGCGAGGCCGACCGCCTCCAAGTATCCCAAGAAGTTTATCTTGATAGAATACAGCGCATTCACGATCAGCGCATCTTGGTAATGAAGTTCCTTCAGAGACGTCAGTACTTTCCACGGCATCGGCAGAATCGTGGCAGGAACAAGCTTCCACGCGACGAGCGCGGTCCACACCACGAGCGTGGCGACCACGCCCGTTATCTCAATGCCGACTCTTGTCTTCTCATCGAGCGTGCCGCGAAGCTTGAAGAGCCCCGTCATCTCGCTTCTCCTTTCTGGGCATCTGAGGGGAACTCAAGAGCTGGACATCAAGAAAACGGGGGTAGACGGTCGCCTACCCCCAACGGCATTGCCCCAGCCTTTGCGTAGTCGCGTGTTTCTCTGCTTCCGAGAGTCCCCTAATTGTTCAAGAGCTCAAAATCGGTCCGCCGATTCCTTGCCCGTCCGCTTTCCGTGTCGTTCGACGCGACCGGCTTACGAGGGCCGTTGCCCACCACGATGAATCGGTGGCTGTCGAAGCTGTACTTGGACACCAGGTAATCGGCCACCGCCTGAGCTCGACGCTCAGACAGAACCTGATTCATGTCGGGCGAGCCGACGTTGTCGGTGTTGCCCTCGATCCGGATCCGCGCGTTGCCCGCCGTCTTCGCCGTGGGCGCAAACTGCGTATCGATGATGTACTTCACGTTGTCATCTAGCGCGGCCGAACCGGTCGGAAACGTGATCGTGATGTGCATCACAGAAAGCGCAGCAGCGCCCACGTCGCTTGCAGTCGCCTGCGCGAACGTCGCTACAGGTTCAGCCGCTTGCTCCGGCCCGCTTAGATGGATCGACCGGATGATACCCAGATCGGCGACCGTGCTCCACGGAGGCAGTACGGCGGGAGCGAGCGACGCGTCCGACCGATGGTACAGCCGGCCAGTCGACTCGTAGAGCTCCTGGCCCGTCACGCCACTGTAGTCCCCGTTGAGGTTGAAGAAATTCACGTTGTCCCCGTAGGTGACGAGCCGGGCATTGTCGATCACCGCGCGGATGAATTCCAGAGGCTGATTCAAGCCGTTGGCGAGGATCTGGACGGCTTGCGCCTTGGCCGCCGGATCTGTGTTGATCTCGGCAGCGCCGCGGAGCCAGCCCTCAACGAGGGCGCGAAGCTCATCGCGATGCGCCTCGAGATAGCTCTGTTTCACGAAGAAGACGTCGGCGATCATGTTGGACATGACCTTCGAGCTGGTGAGCACGTGAGACCCAGGCACACTCTTCAGAACGTCCTGATCGTCCGGCGACCACACGACCGCGGCATCGACCGAACTGGCCTTGAACATCTGAGCCGAAGCCGGAGCGTCCTCCGTGGGCTTGTAGTGGATCTCCTGGATCGTCATTCCCGCCGCCTCGAGCATTCGAAGCAGCAGGGTATGCGAAGGAGTCCCGAGTGCGGCCGACACGGTCTTCCCGCGCAGGTCGTTCACGGAGTTGATGCCGTGGCGGGCAATGACCACATCGCCGCCGCGGGACCAGTCCGCCTGGAAAATGATCTTCGGTTGGTAGTCCTTCAAACCCACGACCTCCGTGGGGAACGCGTCGGCCGTCTGCCAGATGGCCTGACATTTGTCGGCCTTCCACGCCTCACGGGACGGGACGAACTGCTCGATCACCTTGAAAGCGACCTTGATGCCGTAGTCCCGGTAGTAACGGGAATCGGTCGACGCCGCGAAACCGCCGTTGAAGTACTCACCGCCAGCATAACCAGGCCACGTCACCACGCAGACCGTAATGGGCTCGCTGGAGGCGTTCGAGACCTTCCCGGTACGAACCTGACTCGGGCGGAGACTGCCGCCCGGCTTGCCCTGTGGGATCATACCGTGGCTCGAAGCGTAGCGGAGAGCGTAATAACCACCTATGACCACCACTAGAAGGAGGACAAGCCGCTTGAAGCGGGAAGAAAGCTGAACGGCCATTTCGATATCCTCCGACTCGGTTGTAGGTCGAACCTGATACGCCTACGATTACTGATTCTTGAAGAGCTTTTCGTAATCCTCGCTGCCGGGCAGGTGAAGCACGTTCGCCGGATCGTTCGCAGCCGCGATAAGCGCCGGCTTCTCTGCGCCCAAGACCATCGAGTCGGCTTTCTGTTCCCATTCGGACAGCTGCTTCAGGCCATCCTCCTCGAGCACGCCCTGTTCCAAATCGAAAGAACTGACGACGTCCTTCGAGATGGCGAGGAAGTTCTCCATCTCCCCGACCGTGTTGTCCCATTCCTCGGCGATGTGTTCCTTCGCCAGGTCGTACATCTCCTTGTCCTCACCGGTCGACATGATGGACCAGAAGCCCTTCATGGCAGCGCCGACGGCCCGTGCGGCGCTGTGGCGCATCGTGCTCTCCTGAAGCTCGACCGTCATCACTTCGATGTTGGACTTCGCGATGTCGTGATATTTGTTCAGCACTCGGTACATCACTTCGAGCTTGGTAAGCAGTTCCTGGTAAGTCATCGTCGACTTACCATAGATACTCGCCGTCTTGCTCTTCACGCGGACCTGCAGGGGATTGTTCTCCTTGCCGGCCTGATCGGCAAGCCTCAGGGCATTCGTCCGGTTGCGTTCCGAATTGGCAATTGCAGTACGGAGCTGAACCATCACGCCGCGTACGGTACCCATCTGACCCTCTGTCTGAGAAAGGATCTTCCCCATCTTCTCCAGGGCCGTCTTCATCACTCCGATTGGGTCGTTCGAGGTGATCCAATTGAACACCCATCTCATGAAGCTCTTGTAGATGTAGCTCGCGGCTCGGAGAAGCCGGCCGTCCCAAATCATGTACACGACGGCGGCGAGAATTGCACCACCGATTACGATGTTTACCGTCGTCCAGATGAGGTTGTTGAAAAACGTGAGAACGGAGAGGCCGTACTTGAATACGAGGACACCGCCGACGACCACGCCGACAACCTTAGCGAACGTTCCTTCGGGACGCTGCCAGAAGGTCTTCGCCTGCGACGGCATCGGGGTCATGCCTGTCATGTGGGCCTCACGCCCCCTTGAGTTGGGTCCTGAGTTTGGCTTCGTTCGAGGCTAGCACGGTGATCGCGGCATTGTAGGCCGCGACGAAGTTGGCCTTTGCGGTCTCGATCTGACTCTGACCGGAACTGATCTCCGCCCTGACCTTGGCGTCCGCCTGCTCGAGCGATGCGATTTCCGCCTGAAGCTGAGACAGTTGCTGCCTCTTCGAATCGATCGTCTTTCGGTTCTCGTCGGCTTGCTTCTGTTTGGAAGTGACGAGTGCGTCAACCTTCTGCGATAGAACCCGTTCGAATTCGCCTCGCTTGGCATCCAGTACCCGTTTGCTGCTGGCCAGCCCCGCAAGGATCTTCTCGAGAGTGAGACCGTGCGGCTTCGACGCAACGAAGGCCGCTCTCATGCGAGTTGCCTCGTCAGGAATGACTCCCGCCATGGCATCGGCGGAGAGCATGAACTCGGTGTAATCGTTGGTCTCGTTGGTAGCTGCGGCGAGCAGCTGTTTCAGCAGATCCCGATCCACGCTTCCGGCAGCCGGCGCCGTGCCAAGCGACGCGCTGAGACCGGGGGTTGAAGCAGATCCTTGGGCGTCACCTTTGGACTCGTCCTTCTCTACCAGGACGCCCAGATCCACGAGCCTGTCTTTTAGCGACCTTCCTTTCCCCTTCTCGGCCATGCCAAGAACCTCCTCTCCGCCCCGACCCTTGAAAACTAGAAGTTGTCACTGTGCGCGTAATGGTCAATAGGCGGAGTCGCGGCGTCGAGATTGAACCGCTTCACCTGCTGGCAGCGCTCGCTGGACCGCGTCGCTCTAGCTGGTGCGTGCGGCCCTCTCCATACGCTCCAACATAGCAGAAGCCCGTGGCCACCATCCCCGGGTCCGCCAGTTCCCGCTGTATGCGGCGGGGGGCGGCCCACCCACTGCGACATCTTCAGCCGCCTAGAGTGCGACGCGACATTTTCACCCGCGATGGAGTGACCCCCTGACGGCCGCAGGCTTCCTAGTGGCGGAACAGGAGGCATAGGAAGATGAGTGACGCGATCACGCTCAGGGCACTCCGAATTGCATGGAGCTGCCCCCAGCGGACCAGTAACTGTCGCGTCGCCGCGCAGCTGCGATCGCGAGCGGGATCGAGCAATTGCGTGTTCGTGGGCCTGATGACCAGGAGCGTGGTAGGGACGACGATGAAGATGACGGCCGCACCGACGAGCCACCCGATTCCTGCCCCTCGCAAGAAGGCGATTAACCCGGCGACACTCGCGACAAGGGCCAGGCTCGCCTGCATGACCGTGGCGCGCTTGTAGCTCGGAGCCCATTGGCTGAGGGCGCAGTCGGTGGCGCAGGTCATGCGGGCCGGGTGTTCGACGAAGGTGATGTAGACGGCGGCGCCGGTGAAGATGACACAGGCACCACGCCCGTCTCGAGATACCGCCACAGGGTGCAGTTGATCAGGAAAACGCTCGACTGGTTGGATCGTTACCTGGGCCCGGCTCGATAGTAGTTCAAGTTCAATCGCTCCCTAAAGCACGAGCTATCAAGCTCACACG
>WNGJ01008351.1_pt1 | contig 11023 bp, 7 predicted proteins | sample 5400611 | NCBI WGS metagenome assembly WNGJ01 (sample SAMN13153375, study PRJNA577476) | soil metagenome | isolation source: 40 cm soil or saprolite under Garry oak tree replicate 1 | place: USA:California | collected 2016-06-15 | reverse complement strand
CGGGCTGGCGAGCTGCCACGCTTTGAAGGCGGGCGGGGCGGAAGTCATCGCCGGCGACGACGGCGTCGAGAAACTCACCGAAGCCGCGCAAGCCGGCTTTGTCACCGCGGATTTGCGTAAAGTGTCATGGGCGAATTTCTCAGCGCTGGTGCTGACGCCCGGCGCGCCGCTCACCCATCCGGCGCCGCACTGGTCGGTGCTGGCCGCGCGCGAGGCCGGTGTGGAAGTGATCGGCGATATCGAATTGTTTTGCCGGGAGCGCCGCCGTCACGCGCCCGATGCGCCGTTCGTGGCCATCACCGGCACCAACGGCAAATCGACCACCACCGCGCTGATCGCGCATCTGATGCGGGTCGCGGGCTACGACACCCAGATGGGCGGCAATATCGGCACCGCGATCCTGTCGCTGGAGCCGCCGCGGATGGGACGGGTGCATGTCATCGAGATGTCGTCCTACCAGATCGATTTATCTCCGTCGCTCGATCCCTCTGTCGGCATCCTGCTCAATGTCAGCGAAGACCACATCGATCGTCACGGCACGCTCGAGCATTACGCGGCGGTGAAGGAGCGCCTGGTCGCTGGCGTGCAGTCGCAGGGCACCGCGATCGTCGGCGTCGATGACGGTTGGAGCCGCAACACCGCCGACCGCATCGAGCAGGCCGGCCGGCGCGTGGTCCGCGTCTCCGTGAAAAATCCGCTGGCCGACGGCATCTATGTCGAGCGCGAAACCATTGTGCGCGCCTCCGGGGGCGCACGCAGCGAGATCGCGCGGATCGGCGGTATCGGATCCTTGCGCGGCCTGCACAACGCGCAGAATGCCGCTTGCGCAGGGGCCTGCGCGCTGGCGCTCGGCGTCTCCAACGAGACCCTGCAAAACGGCCTGCGCAGCTTTCCAGGTCTGGCGCACCGCATGGAGCAGGTCGGCCGCCGCGGCAATGTGCTGTTCGTCAACGATTCCAAGGGCACCAATGCCGACGCGGCGGCGCATGCGCTGTCGTCGTTTTCAGATATCTTCTGGATCGCAGGCGGCAAGCCGAAACTCGGCGGCATCGCAGGTTTGACCGGATATTTTCCGCGCATCCGCAAGGCCTATCTGATCGGCGAGGCCGCAAAGGAGTTTGCCAGCACGCTGGAAGGCAAGGTGGCTTACGAGATTTCGGAAACGCTCGACGTAGCCGTGGCCAGTGCCGCGCGCGACGCGGAAGCCTCCGGGATCGCCGATCCCGTCGTGCTGCTGTCGCCGGCCTGCGCGTCATTTGACCAGTACCGCAATTTTGAAATTCGCGGCGCCAGGTTCCGCGAGCTCGTCACGGCGCTGCCGGGCGTCAAGCCGGTGGTATGAGCGGTCAGAATCCCTCCCTCTTGTGGGCCACGAGGGGGACGGATAAGAGCAGAAGTTACGCACTTCATTAACCTTCTCGAAACCATCCTGGGCGACCAATGGGCAAACCTCCGCCCTTTGGGGATGCCCATGCTCTCTCGTGAACAACGCAACCCCTTAAGCGAATGGTGGTGGACGGTGGACCGTCTGCTGCTGGCGGCGATCATCGCGTTGATGCTGGGCGGGATTATCCTGTCGCTGGCGGCGAGCCCCCCGGTGGCGACGCGGATCGGGCTTGATCCGTTTCACTTCTTCAACCGCCATTTCCTGTTCCTGCTGCCGTCCTTCATCGTGCTGATCGCGGTATCGTTCCTGTCGCCACGGCAAATTCGCCGCGCCGCGCTGATCGTGTTCGCGGTCTCGATCGCGCTGATCGTGGCGACGCTTCTCGTTGGCCCCGAGGTCAAGGGCTCGCGGCGCTGGATTACGCTGGTCGGCCTCAACATCCAGGCGTCGGAATCCGCCAAGCCGTCTTTCGTGGTGATCGCGGCGTGGTTGTTTGCGGAATCGGCACGGCGGCCGGAAATGCCGGCGACCTCGATGGCGCTGGGGCTATTGATGATGCTGGTGTCGCTGTTGGTGATGGAGCCGGATTTCGGCCAGACCATGCTGATCCTGATGGTGTGGGGCTCGCTGTTCTTCATCGCGGGCATGCGGATGATCTGGGTGCTCGGGCTCGCGGGCGCCGCCAGCGCCGGGCTATTCGGCGCCTATTTGCTGGTTCCCCACGTCGCCGGCCGCATCAAGCGCTTCATGAATCCCGGTTCGGGAGACACCTTTCAGGTCGATACCGCGATGGAGGCCTTTTCCAACGGTGGCTGGTTCGGGCTAGGGCCGGGCGAGGGCATCGCCAAGCGCAGCCTGCCGGACAGCCATACCGACTTCGTGTTCGCGGTGGCGGCGGAGGAATTCGGTATCATCCTTTGCCTCGCGCTGCTGGCGCTGTTCGCCTTTGTCGTGATCCGCGCGCTGTCGCGGGCCTATGCGTCAGAGGACATGTTCGCGCGGTTTGCGGCATCGGGCCTGGCGATCCTGTTTGGCGTGCAGGCCGCGATCAACATGGCGGTCAATCTGCAACTGATACCGGCCAAGGGCATGACGCTGCCGTTCATCTCCTATGGCGGCTCGTCGATCATCTCATTGGCCTATGGCGTCGGCATGCTGCTGGCTCTGACCCGGCTGCGGCCGCGCGTCGAGATGGAATCGATCAGCGATGCCAACGCGGCGCGCAGTTACGCCTAAGGCTCTCTCTTTTGTTTTGACGCGTTTTCTTGACGCGAACCGGTGACCACTTCGCTGGAAAACGCTTTAATGACTTACGGCGTCCGGTCGGCTATTTGAGGCCATGGACACTGCGCCTTTGATTTTGCTGGCCGCGGGCGGCACCGGCGGCCATCTGTTTCCGGCCGAGGCGCTGGGCGTCGAACTGATCAGGCGCGGCCTGCGCGTGCGCCTCGCCACCGATGCCCGCGCGTTGCGCTACAGCGGATTGTTCTCCAAGGAGACGATCGACGTGGTGCCGAGCGCAACGGTGCGCGGACGCTCGCCATGGTCGCTGGCCCACACCGGCGCGGTGCTCGCGGCCGGCATGGCGGTATCGCTCAACCTGATGCGGAAACTGAAACCCGCTGCCGTGGTCGGGTTCGGCGGCTATCCGACGTTGCCGCCGCTATTGGCGGCGCGGCTGTTCGGCATCCCGACCGCTATTCACGAAGCCAATGCGGTGCTCGGCCGCGCCAACCGGTTTCTGTCGCTCCGTGTCAGCGCGATCGCGACCTCGCTGCCCGGTGTGCTCGACCGCGATCCGGCACTGGCAGGCAAGACAAGCACCGTCGGCACCCCGATGCGTCCGGCGGTCCTTGCCGCGGCCGCAGTGAAATTCGTGCCCCCCGACTCGGCAGGGCCGCTACGGCTGCTCGTGGTCGGCGGCAGCCAGGGCGCGCGCGTGATGGCCGATATCGTACCCGGCGCCATCGAGCGTCTGGAGCCGGCGCTGTGGAGCCGCTTGATCCTGACCCAGCAGGTGCGCGACGAAGACATGGCACGCGTGCGCGTGGTCTATGACCGGCTCAAGATCAACGCCGAACTGGCGCCGTTCTTCACCGATCTGCCGGCGCGGCTGGCATCCAGCCATCTGATCGTGTCGCGCTCCGGCGCCGGCACCGTCGCCGAACTCGGCGCCATCGGCCGCCCCTCGATCCTGGTGCCGCTGCCCGGTTCGATCGACCAGGATCAGTTCGCCAATGCCGGGGTGCTGGCGCAGGCGAACGGCGCGCTTCGGATTCCGCAAGGCGAGTTCACGCCCGACCGGCTGGCGGCGGAAATCTCCGCGCTCGCCGCCGAGCCCGCGCGGCTGACCGCGATGGCCGAAGGCGCCCGCACGGTCGGCCGGCTGGATGCCGCCGAACGGCTGGCCGATCTGGTGATGAAAACCGCCGGAATCTAGGCGATCGCGTACAAAATTGCCCTTGTCATGCCCGGCGAAAGCGGGGCATCCAGTACTTCGCGGGGCTGATTTGGACCCCAGGCTTCGCGTAGTACTGGATCGCCCGCCTTCGCGGGCGATGACATCAAGGGACTACTTCATGAGACTGCCGCGCGAAATCGGACCCATTCATTTCGTCGGAATCGGCGGCATCGGCATGAGCGGTATTGCCGAGGTCTTGAGCAATCTCGGCTACACCGTGCAGGGGTCCGATGTTTCCGAGGGCGCCAATGTCAACCGGCTGCGCGACAAGGGCATCAAGATCGGTGTCGGCCACAAGGCCGAGAACGTCGCCGGCGCAGACGTGCTTGTCGTCTCGACCGCGATCAAGCGCGACAATCCCGAGCTGATGGCGGCGCGCGCGCAGCGCATCCCCGTGGTGCGCCGCGCCGAAATGCTGGCCGAACTGATGCGGTTGAAAAGCTGCGTCGCGATCGCGGGCACGCATGGCAAGACTACCACGACCTCGATGGTCGCAGCCTTGCTCGATGCCGGCGATCTCGATCCCACCGTGATCAACGGCGGCATCATCAATGCCTATGGCACCAACGCCCGGCTCGGCGCCGGCGAATGGATGGTGGTGGAAGCCGACGAGAGCGACGGCACCTTCCTCAAATTGCCGGCCGATGTCGCCATCGTCACCAATGTCGACCCGGAACATCTCGATCACTTCAAGACCTTCGAGGCGGTGCAGGAGGCGTTCCACAATTTCGTCGAGAACGTGCCGTTCTACGGCTTCGCGGTGATGTGCATCGATCATCCCGTCGTGCAGACCATCGTCGGCAAGATCGAGGACCGCCGCATCATCACCTACGGCGAAAATCCCCAGGCCGACGCGCGGCTGGTCGATCTCAATCCGATGGGCGGAGGCTCAAGCTTCAAGGTCGTGTTTCGCGACCGCAAGACCGATACCGCGCATGAAATCGCCGACATCATGCTGCCGATGCCGGGACGGCACAACGCGCTCAACGCCACGGCGGCGATCGCGGTAGCGCATGAGCTCGGACTGTCCGATGCCATGATCCGCAAGGCGCTGGCGGGTTTTGGCGGCGTGCGGCGGCGCTTTACCAAGACTGGCGAATGGAACGGCGTCACCATCATCGATGATTACGGCCATCATCCGGTCGAAATCGCGGCGGTGCTGAAGGCGGCGCGGGAGTCCACCAACGGCAAGATCATCGCCGTGGTGCAGCCGCATCGCTTCACCCGGCTGCAATCGCTGTTTGACGAATTTTGTACCTGCTTCAACGACGTCGATACCGTCGTTGTTGCCGAGGTCTACCCGGCCGGTGAGGCGCCGATCGCGGGCATTGACCGCGACCATTTTGTGCTCGGCTTGCGCGCCCACGGCCATCGCGAAGTGATCCCGCTGCAGAGTTCTGCCGATCTTGCCGGTGTCATCAAAGGCCTGACCGGCCGCGGCGATTTCGTGGTTTGCCTAGGCGCCGGCAACATCACGCAATGGGCCTATGCGTTGCCGGGCGAATTGAAGGCGCTGGGCGAGAAGTGACGACCTTCCCCGACATCACGACCGATCTCAAAGCCGCAATGCCGGACTTGCGCGGGCGGCTGCTGGCGAACCAGCGGCTGGCGGAATTGACCTGGTTTCGGGTCGGCGGTCCGGCGCAGGTGCTGTTCACGCCGGCGGATGAAGAGGATCTCGGCTATTTCCTGGCGCGCCTGCCGAACGAAATTCCGGTGTATGTCGTCGGTGTTGGCTCCAACCTGATCGTACGTGATGGCGGCATGCCGGGCGTCGTCATCCGCCTCAGCCCCCGCGGTTTTGGCGAGACCCGCGCCGATGGCGATAGCGTCAGCGCCGGCACGGCGGCGCTCGACAAGCACGTCGCCGAAACGGCGGCGGCGGCCAATATCAGCGGGCTTGAATTTTTCTTCGGCATTCCCGGCACCATCGGCGGCGCGCTGCGCATGAACGCCGGCGCCAACGGCACCGAGACCAGGGATGTCCTGATAGAGGCCACCGGCATCGGCCGCGACGGCAAGAAGCATGAGTTCGACAATGCCGGCATGAAGTTCGTCTATCGCAATAGCGGCGTCGATCCCTCGATCATCTTTACGGCCGCGCGCTTTCGAGGAGGCATTGCCGCGCCGGAGACGATCCGCGCGCGGATGAACGAGGTGCAGAACCACCGCGAAACCGCTCAGCCGATTCGCGAAAAGACCGGCGGCTCGACCTTCCAGAATCCGCCTGATAGCAGCGCCTGGAAGCTGATCGATGCTGCGGGCTGCCGTGGCCTGCGCGTCGGCGGCGCGCAGGTGTCGGAGATGCACTGCAACTTCCTGATCAACACCGGCAGCGCGACCGGCCATGATATTGAAGCGTTGGGCGAAACCGTGCGCGCAAGGGTGAAAGAGAATTCGGGAATTGAGCTACACTGGGAAATCAAGCGGATCGGGATCGAGCCAACCTAATGCGGATTACCATTCTCTTCGGCGGTACCAACAAGGAACGTCTGGTGTCGGTCGCCTCCGCCCAGGCGATGCACGCGGCTCTGCCTGAGGCGGACCTGTGGTTCTGGGACGTCACTGACACGGTGCATGAGGTTTCTTCTCAGGCGCTTCGCAATCATGCGAGGCCGTTCGAGGACGCGTTCAACCCAGGCAATCGCGGCATCGGACTGGAAGCTGCGCTGGATAAGGCCATGGCCGAGGAACGCGTGCTGGTGCTTGGCCTGCATGGGGGCAGCGCGGAGAACGGCGAGCTTCAGGCGATGTGTGAGATGCGCGGGATTGCCTTCACCGGCTCAGGCTCGGCGTCGTCGCATCTTGCCTTCGACAAGGTAGCGGCCAAACGCTTTGCTTCTATCGCGGGGGTGAAGGCGCCCGAAGGGATCGCGCTGGACGATATCGATGCCGCGCTGGCCGAGTACGGCAAGCTGATCGCCAAGCCGGCACGGGACGGATCAAGCTATGGCCTGATCTTCGTCAATGCCAAGCAGGACCTCGTCGCCGTCCGCAACGCCGCCAAAACCGAAGAATATGTCATTGAACCGTTCATCTCGGGCGTGGAAGCGACCTGCGGCGTTCTGGAGCAATCGGACGGCTCGGTGATTGCACTCCCGCCCATCGAAATCGTCCCGGCGGAAGGCGGGTTCGACTACACCGCCAAATATCTGCTCAAATCGACTCAGGAGATTTGCCCCGGTCGTTTCGCACCTGAAATCACCGCGCAAATCATGGATCAGGCGCTCACGGCACACCAAGCGTTGTCGTGCAGCGGCTATTCCCGCACCGACTTCATCATTTCACAGAAGGGGCCGGTCTATCTCGAAACCAACACCTTGCCGGGCCTGACCAAGGCTTCGCTCTATCCGAAGTCACTCAAGGTCCAGGGAATCGAATTTGCAGATTTCCTGCAAGGTCAGATCGACCTCGCGCAAAAGCGCACGCGGAAATAGGTCCCTCGCGGGGTGATTCAGGAGCAGCCCTTGAATCATCACCTTCCGAGCGGCCGCCGGTTAAGAAATAGAGGGCCTTAATGGAACCCGCCGGCGTCCTGGTCGAGGTCGTGTCCCTCCAGGATGATCACGGGTTGTTCCAAGGGTAAAATCTTATGATTGCGAGACAAAGTGTTCAAAAAGCGGGTTAAAACGCATCCCTCTTAACCCAACTTTACCATTTGTTTACCAGGAAGTCCGAAGGTTAACGCTGGCGGCGCATTTGGCGCTTGGCTGCCGGGGCGTGAGCCGGGCGGATTTCCGCTTCGACGACCGCATCGAGGGAACGGGTGGCCTCTTTTGTCTTGAGGTCGACACCTCGCCAGGCAGGACCGAGATGTCATTTGTGCCAGAACTCGCAGCGTTTGCGGGCACAACATTTGACGAGCTTGTTCAATGGATGGTGGAGGACGCCTCGCGGGGTCGCCGAGATCGCTGGGGCCTCAAGTTGACCTGAAAGCGGCCGCCATCGGCGCCGTCGTGTTGTTGCGCGAGTGGCTCGGCTTCAAACGCACCCGGCCCAAACAGCGCCCGGAACGCGAATACCATCCGCACCGCCTGATCACGATGCTCGAACGCTACGTTCCGCACCGTGCCGGCGTCGCTGCGACCGCGCTGATGCTGCTCGGCAGCGCCGGCTTTGGCATCGTCAAAGGCGGCCATGTCGAGGAATTGGCCTCGGCCGCCGGCGATACCCGCAACGCGCTCGCCAACTCCGCCGGATTCCGGATCACGGCGGTCGCCATCAACGGCCGCAAACAACTGACGCAGGACGAGGTGCTCGCGATCGGCGGCGTCAACGGCCGCTCGTCGCTGCTGTTCCTCGACGCCGCTGCCGTGCGCGACCGGCTGAAAGCCAATCCGTGGATCGGCGAAGCGACCGTGCTGAAGCTCTACCCCGGCCAGCTTCAGATCGACATTGTCGAACGTTCGGCATTCGCGCTGTGGCAGCGCGATGGCCGCCTGTCGGTGATTTCAGACGACGGTGCGGTGCTGGAGCCCTACGTTTCGCACCGCTTTGTCACGCTGCCGCTGGTTGTCGGAAAGGGCGCCGAATCCCGCGCGAGGGACTTCCTCGCGCTGCTCGCACGCTATCCGCAAGTGCGCGAAGCGACCAAGGCCGCGATTTTGGTCGGCGAACGGCGCTGGAACTTGCGACTCAAGGATGGACTCGACATCCGGCTGCCGGAAAACGACGTCGGCAATGCGCTGGCGGCGTTGAGCAAGCTGGACAAGGAAGACCGGTTGTTCTCCCGCGACATCGTCGCGGTCGATATGCGCCTGCCGGATCGGCTGACGGTGCAATTGTCAGAAGATGCGGCGAGGGCCCGCGAAGAATTGTTCAAGGACAAGAAACCGAAGAAAAAGGCCGGTGACGCGTGACGGGCCTCGATCGCAATCAAACGCCGAAGACGCGCCCGATGCCGCAAAAGCGCACGGCGCTGGTGGCGTCGCTCGATATCGGCACCAGCAAGATCGCCTGCATGATCGCGCGGCTAAGGCCATGCCCGCCGAGCGGCGCCCTGCGCGGCCGGACCCATGCGGTCGAACTGATCGGGTACAGCCAGATCCAGTCGCGCGGCGTGAAGGCCGGCGCGGTGGTCGATCTCGCCGAATGCGAACAGGCAGTGCGCCATGCGGTGGCGCTGGCCGAGCGCATGGCCAAGGTCCGGGTCGAATCCGTGCTGCTTCCGGTCTCGGGCGGCCGGCTGCAGGGTCAGTTGGTCGAAGCCGCGTCCGACATCAAAGGTGGCGCGGTCACATCGGCCGACGTCACCCGTATCACCTCCACCGGCATGCGCCATGCCACCGGCGAGGGCCGCACCGTGCTGCATGCCCTGCCGGTCGGCTACTCGCTCGACGGCGTCAAGGGCATTCGCGACCCCCGCGGCATGGTGGCGCGGCAATTCGGTGTCGACATGAACGTCGTTACCGCGGATGCAACGGTCGCCAAGAACCTGATGCTGGTGGTCGAGCGCTGTCATCTTAATGTCGAAGCCATGGCGGCCAGCCCCTATGTGGCGGGCCTGTCCGTGCTGACCGACGATGAGGCCGATATCGGCGCCGCCGTGGTGGAGATGGGCGCCGGAACCACCACCATCGCGATCTATTCGGGGGGGCGGTTCGTCCATGCCAGCGGATTTGCGGTCGGCGGCCACCACATCACCATGGATCTTGCCCGGGGTTTGAGCGCATGCATTGCGGATGCCGAGCGAATCAAGACGTTATATGGCACCGTGCTGACCGGCGGGTCCGACGCGCGTGAGTTGATGTCCGTGCCGACTGCCGGCGACAACGAGCGGGACGCTCCACAGATCGTGTCTCAGGCCACGATCGCGAACATCGTCCGGCAACGCGCTGAGGAGATTTTTGAAATGGTCAGGGACCGGCTCGCGGATTCGCCCTTTGCGGCAGAGCCCAAGGCGCGCGTCGTCCTAAGCGGCGGGGCCTCGCAGCTCACCGGCTCCCTGGAGCTTGCGACCCAGATTCTCGGCCGGCCGGTGCGTGTCGGCCGTCCGCTCGGCTTCGGCCGGCTACCCAGCGAGGCGAAGAGCGCGTCGTTCGCGGTTCCCTCGGGCCTGCTGGTCTACCCCCAATACGCGCATCTTGAACACGTCGAACCGCGGCATACGCGGCAGCTCAGGACAGGGACCGACGGCTATTTTGGAAAGGTCGGACGATGGCTTCGCGAAGGCTTCTGATGAATTTTTTCCGGCCCATTCGACTTCCACCAGCTCCCGCGGCCGCCGGCCGAGGCGAACCAACGCGCGCGTCGTAATCGAGAGGCAACCATGGCACTCAATCTTACACCCCCCGATATCAGTGAGCTGAAGCCCCGGATTACCGTCTTCGGCGTCGGCGGAGCTGGCGGCAACGCCGTCAACAACATGATCACCGCCGGACTGCAGGGGGTCGATTTCGTTGTCGCCAATACCGACGCGCAGGCGCTGACCATGTCCAAGGCGCAGCGCATCGTGCAGATGGGCACCCAGGTCACCCAGGGCCTCGGCGCCGGTTCACAGCCTGATGTCGGCGCGGCGGCGGCCCAGGAAGTCATCGACGAAATCCGCGACCATCTCTCGGGCGCCAACATGGTGTTCGTCACCGCCGGTATGGGCGGCGGCACCGGCACCGGCGCCGCGCCTGTGATCGCCAAGACCGCGCGCGATATGGGCATCCTCACCGTCGGCGTCGTCACCAAGCCGTTCCACTTCGAAGGCCAGCGCCGCATGCGCACCGCGGAGGCCGGTATCGCCGAACTCCACAAGGTGGTCGATACGCTATTGATCATCCCGAACCAGAACCTGTTCCGGGTCGCCAACGAAAAGACCACCTTCGCCGATGCCTTCGCTATGGCCGACCAGGTGCTTTATTCGGGTGTCGCCTGCATCACCGACCTGATGGTCAAGGAAGGCCTGATCAACCTCGACTTCGCCGACGTCCGCGCCGTAATGCGCGAAATGGGCAAGGCGATGATGGGCACCGGCGAGGCCTCCGGCGACAAGCGCGCATTGACCGCGGCGGAAGCCGCGATCGCCAATCCGCTGATCGACGATTCCTCGATGAAAGGCGCCCGTGGCCTCCTGATCTCGATCACCGGCGGCAGGGATCTCACCTTGTTCGAAGTCGACGAAGCCGCGACCCGGATCCGCGAAGAGGTCGATCAGGACGCCAATATCATCGTCGGCGCCACCTTCG
>WNGJ01016792.1_pt1 | contig 11025 bp, 10 predicted proteins | sample 5400611 | NCBI WGS metagenome assembly WNGJ01 (sample SAMN13153375, study PRJNA577476) | soil metagenome | isolation source: 40 cm soil or saprolite under Garry oak tree replicate 1 | place: USA:California | collected 2016-06-15 | reverse complement strand
AATGATTGCTCGCTGAGTTTCGCGTGGCGTTATCCGAAGATGGACATCAAAGACATCGCAATTGAAGAGAAAGGGAAATTTCGAATCGAGGGAGCGATCTCGATCGATCACCGTTCATTACGTGGTGCCATCAGTCTCGGGCTCACTCATCAATATCTGGAGTGGCTCCCGAACCCGGAAGAAGTCTTCAGCCGTGAGCGAAGCGGCTATCTCTGGACTTTCGTGCACCTCTCCGGCACCATTGATGAGCCCAAACAAGATCTGAGCCCGCGCATCGTCCAACTTTTCAAGGAATCGCCCGGCGCTTATCTCGGTCTTCTCTTTCGCCAGTTCGAAGACTGGTTGAAAAGAGCATTCGGCGGCGATTAACAGACCGTGACGTGCGGCGAGCTTTGGAGGGGCCAGCTCCCGCGAGCCCCTGCAGTAATGGGCGTCGCGGAGCTCCGCCCTCCATATAGATCACCCAGCGTCATTTCTCTCGCGATTCGCCTGCTTCCAACATGCGAACGCGCTTATCGATATGGGGCAATCGAATTGTAACAGTGAGGCCCTTGCCTTCGCTGCTCTGAATGGAGAGTTCGCCGCCGTGCTCGCGCACAATTCGACGCACAATTAATAAGCCGAGACCCGTGCCAGACCACGATCGATCTGAAGCAGAGGAAGGTCCGACCGCAATTCCTGTTCCACGACGACGTCACGGTCCTGAATTTCGGGCGCGAAAAAACGTACCGCTTCCTCGACAATCGTGTTCACGTTCTCCGGATGGAGCTGGGGTTTTGAAGGTCGGATTGCGCGCAAAAATTGTGAGACAATGGAATCGAGCCGGTTGACCTCGGAACGGGCGACGTCGATCGATTCCTGAAGCTCCGTCTTCGCGTTGTCGTCCAGATCGTGCAGTTTGCGCTCCATCAATTGCAAATGGATGTGCAGCGAGTTCAGTGGATTGCCAATCTCGTGCGCTACGCCGGCGGCGAGCAGCGTGAGCGCGTTTAATCGCTCCGACTCAATCGTTTGCTGCGCGGAGCGCCGGCTCTCGGTGATGTCACGCAGGATCATGGCGTGGCCAACTTGATCGTCTTGCCCGTCCGGGAAGTTCTCCGAACCTGCAGCTGTCGCGGCCTTCTTGTCGATCTTCTCGCCAGTCTCGCGGTGTTCGATCATCAACGGCACGATATAAAAATTGATGAAGCGATTTGCCGGATAAAAAATTTCCATGTCGCGACTGATGGGTCCGCCGCTTTGCGTCAGCGATTCCCAATCCAGACCGCGGATGCACTCGTCGAGCCGTTTGCCGATTGCATCGCTTCCATGAAGTCCAAACAATTCGCAAACCGCATCGTTGAGATAGGTGATGCGGCCTTTCGAATCGGTCACGATGATGCCTTCCTGAATGGCGTTAAAAACCGTTTCGAGAAAACCTTTCTCCTGCGCCAAGCGCAAAAAATAATTCTGCACCTCCTCTGGCCCGATGCGCCCCAGTCGTTCGATTAATTTCTCAAGAAAGCCAGCCTTCATGGCGTGGTCAGAGTTGTTCTAAAATGAGAGATTCCTCGACCCATTCGACTTCGCTCAGGGCAAGGCTTTCGCTCGGAATGACAAAAGGGAAACCAGCTTTCATGGCGTACGTCGCAACGTTAAATGGTTAAAAAAGGTTAAATCGTTACAACGGAAAAAGCTCTTCACCGATTCAACGATTCAACTTTTTCCGGCGCCGAGGGCACTTCCACTGTCAACATTTCCACGCGCAGATAATTCAACACCACCGGCGCCAAGATCAGGCCAGGAATGCCCATGAGTCTTTCGCCAATAATCAGTGCGATCAGTGTCAGCCAAACCGGGTTCCGAATCCGGTCGCCGATGATTTTGCTGTTCAAGAAATATTCGAGCTTATGAATCCCAACGAGAAACAACAGCGCCCCGATCGCCAGTTTCAGAGAAACCGTCAACGCAATGAAAACAATGATCGTATTACTGATCAGGTTACCGACGATGGGCACCAGACCGCAAAGAAATGTGATCGCAATCACGAGCGGCGCGTACGGGAGGTGAACCGCGACAACGAAAATCCCGGTCAATATCGTATTGATCAAGGAAATCGTGATCTGTGCGCCCATGACTGTGGCGAAGCTGCGGTAGAAATCGCGGAATCGCGTTGAGACTTCGTCGCAACAAACGGAGTAAAGATTGTTCTTCACTGGATGCGTGCCCCGATGTGGATCCAGACCGGTTTTGAGAAAGAGACTGGCTGTTGCCACAATCGCGATAAGTGTGAAAACCAGCACGCTCGTAACAGAGCGAGCAAAGTTAGCGACGTTTCGCAAATAATGGGCCTCTTGCTTGAGCGTGTCGATTACAACCGTTTTCAAGCTTTCAAAATCCGTGAAGGGCAATTCGATCTGACGCTGCTGAGCCCAGGCGCTGGCGGAAGGAATTGAAGTGTCTGCCACGTCCGGCAGCGCGAGAAGGGTGGCACGGGTAAAATACGCAGCGCCAGCGGCGATCGCCGCTGCAAGGACGACAAATAGAATTAGTGCGATCCATTTTCTTTTTGTGAGCAAAAAGAGCTGTCGTAATGCGAAGTAAGAAAAAAGCATTGCGAGCAGCGGCGCTCCGAGGTGCAAGAAGTCAGCCAGAATCAGCACCAGGGCCAGTACGCCGTAAGAAAGTCGAGCGGGCGTAGTCATATCAAAGCCTCACCTTCTAACTCACCCGCAGTCGAGGTTGTCAACCTCACTTAAGCGACCGGGATCACCGATCCCGGCTACAAGTGCTGCAGCGTACGCTACGGCGCAGATCAGGGCTCGTGCTCTGCCGGAGCGGGCTGACCCGTTTCGGCTTCGGCGCGTTCCTTCAACGCGGCCTTGCGCGAAAGTTTTACCCGGCCTTTGTCGTCGATCCCGATGCACTTGACCCAAATGATGTCGCCAACCTTGGCGACGTCTTCCGTTCGTTTCACACGAAAATCCGCGAGCTCGGAAATGTGCACGAGTCCATCCTTGCCCGGGAAAACTTCCACAAACGCGCCGAATTCCTTCGTCGAGACCACGCGGCCCTGATACGTCTGCCCGATTTCGATCTCACGCGTCATGCCGCCGATGATCTCTTTTGCGCGCGCCATGCTTTCACCGCTGGTCGCATAGATGTGCACCGAGCCGTCGTCCTCGATATTAATTTCAGCGCCGGTCTCCGCGACAATGCCCTTGATGGTCTTGCCGCCAGGTCCGATAAGCGCTCCGATCTTCTCCGGATTGATTTTAATGGTTTCGATCCGTGGCGCATACTTCGATAATTCCGGTCGAGGCTTGTCCAGAGCGCTGCGCATGATGTCGAGAATCTTCGTGCGCGCTTCTTTCGCGCGCTGGATCGCTTCGGCCATGATTTTGTGACTAATCCCGGGGAGTTTCAGATCGAGTTGAAAACCGGTGACGCCCGCGTCGGTGCCGCACAACTTGAAATCCATGTCACCGAAATGATCTTCCGAGCCAATGATGTCGGTCAGCAATTCGTAGCGTTTCAATTGTCGATCGTCCCCGAACTCAGTGACCAGTCCGACTGAAATTCCGGCCGCTGGCGTCTTCACCGGAACGCCCGCATCCATGAGCGCTAGCATGCCAGCGCACACGCTCGCCATGGATGTCGATCCGTTTGATTCCATGATCTCGCTTGAAATTCGGATGGCGTAACGAAAATCGTTCTCGCTCGGCACGACCGGTTCAAGCGAACGCTCTGCCAGGGCACCGTGACCAATCTCGCGCCGGCCGGGCCCACCAGTCCGTCCCGTTTCGCCCACGCTGAACGGAGGAAAATTGTAGTGCAAGATGAACCGCTTGGATTGTTCTCCGCCACCGTAAGCATCGAGCATCTGCGCTTCCTCGATGGGTGCCAGCGTGGCAAGCGCGACAGCCTGGGTTTCGCCCCGCTGGAAAATGGCGGAGCCATGGGCGCGCGGCAGCACGCTCACTTCGCAACTGATCGGCCGCAAATCCTGGTAAGCGCGGCCATCGACGCGTTTTTGTTTATCGAGAATGCTGATGCGAAACGCCTTCTTCTGGACGTAATCGAATGCCTGCGAGATCGCAAAAGCATCGGCCTCGGGGTGTTTTTCCAGGATCGACGTCTTCACTTCCTCGCGCAACGCATCGACCGCTTTGGCGCGCGCCACCTTGCCTTCGGTGTAAAGCGCTGCTTCGATCCTCTCACCCGCGACGCGGTAAGCGATATCGAGCAGGTCTGAGTTGACCTGCAGCAACGGCACTTCGCGTTTCGGTTTGCCCACTTGGGCCGCCAGTTCTCTTTGAATGCGAATCATCCCGCGCGCATGTCCATGCGCGAACTCAAGCGCTTTCACGAACTCGGCTTCGGCCAGTTCGTTCGCTGAGCCTTCGATCATGATCACGTCATTTTCCGTGCCCACATAAACGAGATCGAGATCGCTTTGAGCGCGATCCGTGTGCGTCGGGTTGGCGACGAACTGGCCTTTCACGCGGCCAACGCGCACGGCGCCAATTGGGCCGGCAAACGGAATGTCCGAAACGCATAGCGCAGCGGACGCGCCGTTGATAGCCAGAATGTCGGGATCATTTTCACCGTCGGCGCTGAGCAGGATCGAGATGATCTGCGTATCATAAAAATATCCTGATGGAAAGAGCGGCCGGAGCGGTCGATCGATCATGCGCGACGTAAGTGTTTCTTTTTCCGTTGGGCGCCCTTCGCGTTTGAAATAGCCACCTGGAAATTTCCCCACTGCGGCCGCTTTTTCGCGATAATCGACCGTGAGCGGAAAATAATCCTGGCCTTCCTTGATCATTGTCGCCGAGACGGCGCTGACCAGCACCATGGTGTCGCCGCATGAGACGACGACCGCGCCGTCGGCTAGTCTGGCTATTCTGCCGGTTTCGATAGAGATTTGAGTGGCCCCGATTTGGGCCGTGACCTTCTGTTGCATTTTACCTTTCCTGGATGTGCGAGTTCCAGGCCGGTCACCCTGACTGTAGGTTTTAACCCCGCGACTGCGGGACTAAAACCTAAAATCCAAGGTGGTTACTGCGGCCTGGACTGCTGATTGTGTTGTTTTCTAATCTATCTCTGGCTTCGAGCGCTTAAACGGTTGTACGCGGAACTTCCCGAAAAATCGGTGCGCTTATTTGCGCAGGTTCAATTTGTCGATCAGTTTTTTATAGCGATCGGCTTCTGTTTTGCTCAAATAATCGAGCAGACTCCGGCGCTGCGCGACCATCTTAAGCAGACCGCGCCGCGAAGAATGATCTTTGCGATTGGTCTTGAGGTGTTCGGTCAAATGCTCGATCCGGCGGGTAAGAAGTGCGATTTGCACATCCGCGCTGCCGGTATCTTCTTTGTGCAGTTGGAATTCCTTGAAGCTCAACGTTTCCGTGCTCTCTGCCATAAGCGAAGTGCCTACATTAAATGAAGAGTCGCATTTCGCAAGTCTGCTACGGCGTGGGCCGCGATTATGGTAGGGCGCGACCGCCCGGCGCGCCGCGGCACAAAGCAGCGCATGCCTCCCGTCCGCCAGCCGGACGGATTCATCCAGTGGCGAGCTTGCGATTCCATTCCAAACGCAAGCCGGTGGCTTACGTTATTTTATCCAGAGGGGTCTTCGCGTCCGCCATTGTACCAAAACTCAAGCTTCTCTCGCGAGCGCGCGGCGCGCGGGCCGCGGAGGATGATCGACAAGGATCGGCCGAGAACGTACCGCGCTGAATACATCCGCAATTTCCGGCCTGAAGTCAGAATTGGCGCGCGCAACACTTTGAAGCGCCCAAGTTTTCTCAGAGCGAGACTAAAGTAAACTTCTTCGCCGATATAATACTGTTCATCGAAGCCGCCAATCGCGTCGAAATTGCGCCGTGTCGTGAAAAGAAATGCGCCGGCGCCCAGATTGAGCCTGAAGTAAACGGCGCAAAAGACGCGCACGCAGATACGGCCCCATAGCGGAACGAATCCATCCGTCATAACCCACGCGCTGCCGCCCGCATAACCTTCTTCAAGAGCGGCGATGGCCTCGCCAATATGCGTCTGTTTGATCCGCGTATCGGCATCGACGAAAAACAAGGAGTCACCCCGCGCGGCGCGCGCTCCGGCGTTGCGGGACGCTGCGATCTGGCGCCGGCTGATCGAGACGACTCGCGCACCCGCCCGCGCAGCAATTTCGGCAGTCGCATCCGTAGATGCATCATTAACCACGATGATCTCATACGGCTGAGGCGCGTCGACTGCCGCAGCTCGAATCGCTGCGATCGTCGATGAAAGCTCAAGCTCTTCGTTGTAGGCGGGAACGATAAACGAAATCATGCGCAGAGGTTGAAACCGATAACCTCGGATTACATAGATAGCACGGATTAACATCAGGAAAGCAGGAAGCCAGGAACATCAGGGAAAACCACCGACCTCCGGTTACAACCCTTGACTTGCCAGGATGGGGGTCGACATAGCGGAATGTCGCTGCGAATTGTTAGTCATCTCTTCGTGTTGTTTTTCATTGCGTTTCTTGCCGGCTGCGCGAATACAAACTCCACCGCACAAGCGGATCCCGACTCTATCATTCGACAACCGGAAAATTCCCATGAAATTCACGGCGAAGTCGGCGCGATGTATGGCGCTAGTGCCAGATAATGTGAGCTGTAGCCACGTTGCTATGCGACGTAAGGTACGCGGCTCCTAATCGTTTCGTCTAACCGGCCACAGGCCGGTGGCTACAGAATCAGATTCAAATCACCGAATTCGTGCCAGAGATATTTTCTCGCGATCGCTTCTCGGTAGGCAGCGCGAATTTGGTCCGGCGGTAAGAATGCGCTGAGCAAATCCAGGTGGGGCGCTTCGGGTTCATGCAAACCAGTGAGCAACCCGTCCACACATCGCAATTTGTGGTGACGATCGATCTTCAAACGGGTGTAACCGTGCACCTCGGCTACGCTGCCGTTTTCATTCGCGGCTGATTCCAAGGCGCGCACAACAGTGGTGCCCACGGCAATGACGCGACCGCCGTTTTCCCGTGCCTGATTGATTTTCTCCGCGGTGATTCGACTTACAAAATATTCTTCCTCCGACGCGGGATGCTGACGATCCAGCTCATCGTCCATGTAACTCGAGAGACCGGCGTGCAGGACAACGTAAGCGCTGTGGATGCCGCGACGTTTTAGATCGAGCAGCAATTTCCATGTAAATGCCCGCCCGGCTGACGGCATTTCGGCTGACCCAGGTTCGGTCGCGTAAACGGTTTGGTAATAATCGAGATCCCACGGCGCCGAGACGTATTCGTAGCGGATTGGTTTCCCCAGCCGGTAGATAAGATCGATAAGTTCGGTGCCCGAAATGGAGAAGCGCAATTTCCACAGCCGCGGGATGTTTGCGTCGCGCTCCAGAACGGTCGCGGCCAATCCTTCGGCGAATTCAATCTGCATGCCGGCACGTAAGCCACATCCAAATGGATCGCCCTGCTCGCAAACCAAAAGCGCAAGCCAGGAGCCGTCAGGTAAACGTTCCGCCAGCCGCACTTCCATACACGGGCCGTGCGCGGCACTGCACTCACAGCCGCGCAGCGACGCGGGCAGTGTACGACTGGAATTGAAAACGAGCAGGTCGCCCGCGCGAAGGTAATTGCCGATCTTATCGAAACGCGTGTGCTCGATGCGGCCGGTCGCACGATCGATCACCATGAGTCGCACTTGATCGCGCCGGATGCCGCGACGTTCCGGCGGCTCCTTCGCGCTCAACTCCGGCGGAAGTGTGAATGTGAACTGCGCGCACACTACTCAAATTTACCGCAGAGCGCGCAGAGATCGCAGAGAAAAATCAAAATCGAAATTTCTTTCTCTGCGACCTCCGCGACCTCAGTGGTTACCTTTCCGCTTTCGCTGACACCTCTGCCTTCCAATCTTCCTGCGCCTGGAAGCGTTTGCCTGTAACACTTTTCGATTCATCAGAGGCGAGGAAAACAAAAACGTCAGTTACATCGGCGGGATTCGCCCATTCCGACGGATCTTCCTCCGGTTCCGCGGCGCGATGCATGGCAGTGTTCATACTACCGGGATCAACCCAGTTGACGCGCACGTCTGTTTCTTCCAATTCCGAGGCCCAGGTTTGCGACATGCCTTCGAGGCCAAATTTGGAAATGCCGTACGCACCCCAGCCGGGGTAACCGACCTGGCCAGCGTCGCTTGTCACGTTAATGATGGAACCACGGCGTTCGATCATCGCTGGCAGGGCGTTTTTGATCAGCAAGAACGGGCCGATTAGATTTGTGTCGAGCACTTCGCGAAAATCTTCAACTGGATAATCGAGCAAGAACGGCATTGGCGAGGGTCCGATTGTCGATGCGTTGTTCACCAGCACGTCGAGCCGGCCTTTGAATTGCGCGAGAGTCGTCGCAACGATCGCGCGAGAGTCGTCGCAACGATCCGCTCGATGTCGCGCGGCTTGCTCACATCGGCCTCGATGGCGACGATATCGATCTTCGGCGCGATCTTGAGAACGTCGTCGCGAACGGCATTCAATTTATCAGCATGGCGCGCGACCAGCGACAAACCTGCCGCACCTTCGCGCGCGAAACGCAACGCCATTTCACGTCCCAAGCCCTGTGACGCCCCCGTTATTAAAATATTCTTTCCCCATAACTGTGCCACGTCCCAAAGATCAACGCGGGTGGATTCGCATCAAGCTCTACTTCGTCTTCGCGTAAAGGAGCGAATCGAGAACCTGCCCGTCTTTAACGGCATTCTTTCGCAATCTTCCTTCTAAAACGAATCCGGCCTTTTCCAAAACTCGAGCCGAGGCGGGATTATTAGCATAAGGCTCGGCGTAGATCCGATTGAGCGGAAATTTCTGAAAGCAAAAGTCTACGAACGCTGGGGTCACTTCCGTCATTATCCCGTGTCCCCAAAATTCCTCACCCAGCCAAAAGCCGAGCTCGGCTACATGACGATGCACGTCCTGGCCAATGCGAATACCGATGCCGCCGACCGCCGCATGATCGATGTCGATGCAAAAATTTGTCATGGGTTGCTCCGTTTTTGCGCGACACAAGAATTCATTTGCGTCGTCGATGGTGTATGGGTGTGGAAATAAATCCCGCAATCCAAGCCAGACGCGGCGATTGTTTGCGTGTTTTGCGAGCGATGCCGCATCGTCTAGCCGCCAGTCGCGAATCGTGCAGCGTTCGAGTTTGAGCGGCATCTTCACGGCGTTTCTCCAAGTTTAACTCCCGCTTTCTGGACTTCGCGATATGGCAACAGCCAGATAAGCGATTCGTCGTGAAGATCGACAACCTGAATGCGGTTGCCCCAGGGATCATGGAAATCGCAACGGAACGGCGGCTCGAGTTTTAACTTGTATTTGCCGGTGAGTTTCTTGCGGACCTCGGCCAACTGCGCTTCGTCGCGCACCATGATCCCGAAATGCCGCATGCCTCCGGGTTGCAGTTTCTTCACCTCGAAGATGGCGAGGAATTGGTGCTCGCCGAGTTTGAAAAACGCGTCGCCCTCGCCGCTGTCCAATTTTTTGAGATTGAAAACGTCCCGGTAAAACGCAACCGCCTTTTCAATATCGTCCACCTCGATCGCAACGTGATTGCATCCATAAACTTGCACGCTCATGACGTAATTTACCTTGCGTCGCGAAATTTTGTAGGGCGTTTCTGCGAAACGCCACGTTATGAGATTGGCGTCTGACACAGACGCCCTACAATCAGACGGCGAAGAAATTTCTGTTAGTTCACGGAACGACCGTGAACGGTCGCATCATGTCGTTGTCTTCGTGCTCGACGATGTGGCAGTGGTGGACGTAGGTCTGCGGCGCCGTCACGCCCATCGGCAAATCGAATTCGGCCCGGATCCTGGTGAAGTAGCCGGGATTGGCTTTGACCGTGTCCTTAAAACCGCGCTCTGTCGGGTCGGGCGGTTCCTCTGGTCCCGTCGCAAACGGGGTCGGATCGTGCCCGCCGGTGACTCCGTTCGGGCCCTCGAAGGCCTCCTCGTAGGCCTCGACGTCGAACGGGGTCCGGCCCATCACTTGGAAGGTGACGAGATGGGTGTGCATCGGGTGAGTATCACCCGTCACGTTGACATAAACCCAATCCTCCACCGTGCCTACTTGTGGCGTTTGTACTTGTGACGGGTCCGTTGTCGGATCCTCGAAGTGCAGGCCGTTTAAGTTCAGGAACCAGGTCGGTTCGTCGACGTCGATCTCGTTAAGGGTGATATAGCGGGTGGGGGTAACCGGATCGGGATCGGGCAGGTCCGCCTTGCGTCCTCCGAGCAGGGTCGACGGGATCGAGGTGGGACCTGGCTGGGTGACGGTCGTTCCCACCCGAATCTGCATGACCTGCGGCAGCTGCGGCGCCGGATTCGAGACCGGGCTCTGCGGCTTGTGGTTCTTCATCACCAGTGTCTGGCCGGCGAACTTGGTGAAGTCGACAAGTACATCGGCCCGCTCGGCCGGGGCCAGCACGAGGCGTTTCGTTAGGACTGGAATATCCCACAGGCCGCCCTCAGCTCCAATTTGCCAGAAATCTACGCCGCTGATGTCGAGGTTCATGATGCGCGCGTTGCAGCCGTTCAAGATCCGGAACCGATACATGCGCGGCTCCACGTTGACGTAGGGCCAGACCAAGCCGTTGACGAGCATCACGTCGCCAAAGTACTCGCCGATCCAGGTCACGCCCTCGATGTCGCTCGTCGGGTAGAGGAACGTCCCGTCAGCGTTGAACTGGCGATCCTGAATGACCAACGGGATCTCGTACGCCCCGTACGGCAGGTCGTTCGCGTTGTCGGGCCCACCGGTGTCGTACTGGTCGCGAAGAATGTAGGCGGCGGCGAGCCCTGCAAAGACGTTGAGCCGAGTCGCACCTAAGCCGTGGTCGTGGAACCATAGCAGCGACGCCGGCATGCCTCCGTCCATGCTCGTGGGGAACGGGAGCGCCTGGTTGGTGTAGAAGACGCTCTGCATCTGGCCCTGCGTGAAACCACTCGGCGTGACCGCCGGGTTGCCGTCGCTGTCGGCCCTAACGAA